>Ga0272441_10000121_pt1 | contig 169674 bp, 127 predicted proteins | sample SSMProp6N_FD_193582 | JGI IMG/M metagenome (GOLD analysis project Ga0272441, IMG submission 193582) | Marine sediment archaeal communities from Little Sippewissett salt marsh, Falmouth, MA, United States - SSM-Prop-6N | ecosystem: Environmental > Aquatic > Marine > Wetlands > Sediment ...
TCCGTGAGGCTGGTAACTTACTCTCGTCGATCCAATTTCGAATCGTAAGTTCCAGGTTCGGCTAAATTAGATCGTCGATTTCGAACTTCATTTAGCGAACTTGTGAAAAAGAATGTGTTGAAAGATCAGGTACTTTTTCACAAGAATCTTTCAAACCTGTCTTTTTTGGCCTTGCAGACGGGACAGACCAGAGGCGGCTCTTCCCTGGCACACAGATAGCCGCACACTGTACAGCGCCAGACGGGCATGGGAACCTTCAAACTTCCACCTTCCGAGGCTTCCCGCATTCTCTCCTCCTTCTCCTTTCGACCCCTCTCCCTCTCCTCTTCCGAAGGCCTTCTCTCGGGGATCGATCGGGCCTTCTTCTTTCCGGCTTTGATCTCGTCATCCACGTAGAGAGCGCAGTAGCATGCTCCGAACTCGTCAAGGTCCGGATCCCTGTAGTCACAGGGGCAGATTATGTCAAGGTCCTTCTCCTTTGAACCTTCGGAAAGCCTGCATGGGCATGCCTGGTATCCGTATCTCTTCTGATTGTAGAGCAGCCCCTCAACCAGGTCCCGGGTGAACTCCTCATCTGGATTGAGATGATATCCACCTTCCTCGGCTTGCCTATCGAGTTTCCCGAAGAGCCTGTCGATCTCTTCGGAGCTAACCTCGATATCCTCAGGCATTTCCGAGGGCCTCCCGTATCTCATCTTCCTGGAACCCGACGATGGCCTTTTCATTGTTGATAACAACGGTCGGGAAGGAGCAACGTGGATTCCATTTGATGACCTCTTCCTCCACCTCGTTCCTGGTCTTCTTGTCGAGCTGATCGACAAAGATGTAGTTGTATCTGACACCCAGGTCTCCGAGGAGTTTTTTGGTCCTCTTGCACCAGACGCAGGTGCTGATGGCATAGAGCGTGATGTCTCCCCTGTCTTCTCCGTCAACTTTCGTGAGCTCGAACATCTTTCTACCTCCGATCAGGAATTGCTTTCCCTGAAGGAATGAACTTTACTATAAATTGCTTTTCCCAGAAGCGACAGAAGGAAAATCGATCCCATGGTCATGACTATGACAGCTCCCGGGGGGAGGTCCGTCATCGATGAGAAGAGGATGCCTGCCGTTGTCAGAACCACACCGATGATGGATGCAAGAAGCATCATGGACCAGAGGTTCCGGGTATAGATGTTCGCAGTCGCAGCGGGTATGGTGAGCATTGCAATTATGAGCACCACTCCAACAACCTTGATCAGTATCACAACGGTGAGCGCTATCAGGACCATTAAAAGGGTGTTCAGGAACGAAGTGTTCACTCCCGAGATCCGGGCGAACTCCTCATCGAAGGTCAGCATTTTAAGGTCCTTGAAGAATACAAGACCGAAGATGTATATGATCGCCACAAGGCCGAGTATTATCATAATATCCGTGGTGCTGACAAGGAGAATATCACCGAAGAGAATGGCCTCAGCGGAAAGGGGTCGAACCGACGGATCGACAAAATGGAGGAAAATGATCCCTGCGGCCATTCCGAGAACCCACAGCATGCCGATGGTGGAATCCTCCCTGAACCTGTCCCTGAGCGACCTCACGCTCATTATCAGGGCCGCGCCGACCGCGAACAATATCGCACCGAAAAGGGGGTCGAACCAATCCAGTCCGATGGTCTGGAGCCAGTAGGCGAACCCAATTCCCCCGAAGGTTGTGTGGGAAATTCCCCCGGCTATGAACACGGATCTCTTGACAACCACAAGCGAACCGATTATCCCGCAGGCCAGGCTTGCCAGTATTCCCGCGACGAGCATCTGCTGGAAGAAAGGGGCAGTGAGGTAGTCCATGAGATGGAATGTCAACGGATCCCCCCCTCATCTCCATGTTCATGGGGCGCAAGCACCCGGTGGGGAATTCCATGGGCTATCAGGTCCACAGGACACTGATAGCTCTCCTCCAGCATTTCGGGTGTTATTACGGGTTCATTATTCTTGAAAAGGTGCCTGTTCAAACAGGCTACCGTCTCGACGTGGGAGGAGATGACCCCAATATCATGCGTCACAAGGACTATGGTCATCTCCCGGTTCAATTCCTTAAGAAGCTTGTAGATGGATTCCTCGATCCTGGCATCCACACTGGCGGTGGGCTCATCCAGGAGCAGCATTCTGGGCTTTCCGACAAGTGCCCTTGCGATGAACACCCTCTGCTTTTGGCCTCCTGAGAGCTTTCCCACGGATCGTTTCTCGAAACCGTCCATACCCACCGCGGAAATGGCCTCCCGGGCGGCCTTTTTATCCTCCTTGCCGTACCATGGCCATGCTCCCCTGTTCCTTCGACGTCCCATGAGGACGACATCCATCACGGAGATCGGGTAATCCTTGTCAAAGTGGGAGTACTGGGGGACATATCCGATATGTCTTCTTCCCTTTTCGGGGGGCTCACCGTAGACCATCACCGTACCTTGCAGCGGTGGTATCAGACCCAGTATCACCTTCAGAAGGGTGGACTTACCCCCGCCGTTGGGTCCGATGAGTCCGAAATATTCCCCGTGCTCGACCTCCAGGTCGACATCGCTGATGACCGCCTTTTCATCATACCCTGCGGCCAATTTGCTGATCTTCAATGCCGTTTCCTTTTTACCGATGATATCCCCTCCCGGTGTCTCATTCGAAACCTGCCTTCACCTTCTCTGCCACATCCATAAGGTTTTCGATGTAATCCGGTGAGAGGGGGTCGACCGTGACGACCTCGCCACCGATGGCGTCAGCTATTACATCCGCATCGGAGGTATCGAACTGAAGCTCGACGAACACAACCGTTATGTTCCGCTCTTTGGCCTGTTCGATCACCGACAGTATGCCCTGAGGCCCGGGACGCTTGCCGTCCTGCTCTATGGCTATCTGCATCAGCTCGAGATCATCTCCGAAATATCCCCAGCTTGGATGATAGGCGAGGAATTCCTCGCCCCTGTAGGGCATGAGCATATCCGATATTTCCGAGATCGCAGACATCAGCCTGGTCTCGTAGATATCGTGGTTCGCCTGGTATATATCTGTGTTTTCGGGATCTGCAGCCTTCAGGCCGTTCAGGACGTTCATTGCCATGGTCCTCATGTTCTTCGGTGAAAGCCAGATATGCGGGTCTCCTCCATCGTGATCGTGGTCATCATGTATCGTGAGGTTCCCCTCGTATCCTTTGTATCCATAATGCTCGTCGAAATCGAGGATGTCTATACCTTCCGACAGGTCCACGACCAGCATTTTGTCGTTCTGCTCCTTTATGGTGTCAAGGTGCAGCTCCTCGAACTCTATTCCAGATCCCACCTTGAAATAGACGTCGGCCCTGGAAGCCTTCATGAGCTGACTCGGCGTGGGTGAATAGGAGTGGGGATCCCGACCCTCCGGGACCATCACAACCACCTCAACATCCCCACCGGAGATCGACCGGACCACTTCCTCGATGGAGGGGATCGTAACGAGTATGATGTCGAAGTTTTTCTCATCATCCGTATCGATGCATCCGCTGATGAAAGAAAGCAGGATCGCGGTCAGGAGAACGGATATGGTGAAAGTACCCACCTTTTTAATGGATTTATTCTGGAGCCGTGTCATGTTATTAAACATACAACAAGATGTTAATAACTATTACGAATGATATGTGAGTATGTTAATAATTATTTGTATGATATGCCTGTATTATTATTAATTTTCCGACAATAAATAAATCATCAGAGGTCCTTGCACCTCACATGCCGGTGGTAAGCGTTTCCCTGTCGGAGAAGAACCTTGAGGTAATTGACAGGATGCAGAAGGCATTTGGTTTGAGGGGAAGGAGCGAGGCGGTCAGGGCCTGCCTGCGCGCAACCGAGGACGAGATCAGGGAAAGGGAGGGTTTCGAGGGGGAGGTCGAGGGCGTCCTCATAATCGTGCACGAATCACATTCCTCTCCGAACCTGGACATGATAAGACATCAGAATCAGGAACTTATCCGGACCCAGATCCATTCACATCTGAAGAACGAGAAATGCCTGGAGGTATTCATAGTGAAAGGGAGAGCGGGGGAGGTAAAGGAGATGATGAACAGGTTCAGGGGAAAAGAGGAACTTGATTACGTGAAGTTCGTCCAATCCGGATGATGGGATCCAGATATCCGGGGGGTCCATGGACCATCCTCGTGGCCTGCGGTTTCAGGGCCTGTACCAATCCATCTCGAGATAAACGGGGCCATCCCCTCTGTGATGAGGCTCCGTCAAACCCGTGGGATGGAAGCCGAAGAGGAATCTCTTTCTCACCGAATGACCGAGGCGGAGTGGTCTCGAAAGCTCCTCCCAGGAGAAGGCATCATCCTCCCTGACGCAGTGTACAAGGAACCTTGAATGCTCCTCGAGTCCCCTGTCCGAGTAAACCCGGAAATGGGCCCCGTACTTGAAACCGGTCCTGACGAGCCAGCCCCTGCTCCTCAGGTCCCGGTAGATACCGAAAGTTCCAGGTGGCTCCTCCCCATCCTCCCTGGAAAGGATCACGTCCTCTTCGGGAGATACGAGAAGGCCCCCACCCAGTCTGGTCCCTATGAACCATTTTTCATGCATTGATCCGACATCACCTTCATGTAAAAAGGCCCCCCCGTGTGTCATTTTGATCCTTTCGGTGCCCGGCGGCAGTTCGGGTCCCCCCTCACCTGCATCGGATATGACCTGCCCCCTCTCCTCGAGGGCGTTCTTTACCTGGTAGTAGGTGATGTCCCAGTCACTGTCCACTACGGCAGCGACCGATCTCATCTTCATGTTGTATCTCTTCCTGGCCTCCAGCCATAGCTCGTTCGGAGAGACCCGGTCGTCCTCTCTGTAGACCCGGAGCCAGGAATCTGCACTGCCGGTACCGGCCCTCTTTCCCCTTGGATAGGCTGAAAAGCAACCATGTTCACCGCCTTTGACGATGAGGCCTCTGTTCCTCAGGTCGCGAAAGACCAGGAAGTTCTCCATGAACCGTTCGTCCTTCGACATTCCCCGGCGCAGAAGGAACGGAAGGTCTGCAGGCCTTCCCTTGCGGCTCCTTCTGACCTGCAGCCTCCCCATCTCGAGGAGGTATGCGGCCTCGACCATCGTGAGTTCGGACCCCCCTCCCATGGTAGAGGTTCCGAAATTCCCCTTGTTCAGAAGGGTGGAGGCGATGCTCTTGTCATCAACAATGACGAGGTCATTCTTCATGTATCCTGACATTTCGGTGGGGTAATCGTCTTTTAATGGATAAGACCTTCCATGCTGTTTCAACAGCATCCGCATGCCGGAACGAAAGGTATTTGTCACATTAAGGGATTTGTTCGGTGAACCGGGACAGAAAAGGGACAGGGGGTATCCCATAACAGAAATAGCCAGCTCCATATCCAAGGGACTCATCAAGGCAAGGGAGGAACGACTGAAGGCCCTTGTGCTTCAGAATCCGGTCCCCAATCACGTTGCCATCATAATGGACGGCAACAGGAGGTTTGCAACTCAGGAAGGCAGGGCTCCGCTGGAGGGGCATCTTGCCGGAAGGGAGAAGCTCGAGGATGTCCTTGAATGGTGCGTGGACCTTGGCATACACGTCCTCACCGTCTATGCTTTCTCCACCGAGAACTTCAAGAGGTCCAGGATGGAGGTAGATTCCCTCATGTCGCTCTTCGAGGAGAATTTCCTCAAGATCGCAAGGGATGACCGGGTCCACAGGAACAAGATAAGGGTCACCGTCCTGGGTCAGAAGGAGCTGCTTCCGGAAAATGTCAGGGAAGCCATAAGGGAGGCCGAGGAGACCTCCAGGCAGTATGACGAGTATTTCTTCAACCTGGCGGTTGCCTACGGGGGACGAGAAGAGCTTATCTCGGCCATTCAATCCATCAGTCATGATGTCAAGGAAGGCCGCATACAGGAGAATGAAATAGACGAGAAGATGGTATCGAAATACCTTTACACGGCGGACTTCCCGGACCCGGACCTTGTCCTTCGGACCTCGGGGGAGATCCGGATATCCAATTTCCTTCTATGGCAGCTGGCATATTCCGAGCTCTATTTCACCGATATATACTGGCCCGGACTGACATTTACCGAATTCCTGAAAGCCGTGCGCTCCTATCAGCTCAGGCAGAGAAGATACGGTCACTGATGCTCAGATCCCCCGAGTTTCAGTTCACGATATCCAGGGAATTCTCTATTCTGTTCAGCTCCACGCCCGAGCTCCTGGAACCCACGAGCGCTCCACTGTCGTTCGCGACCATTGAAGCACCGAGGTAGGGCGAGCCGAAGTTGGCCGTGGAAATGTACGGGTCAACCTTGAAAAGTTCCCTGAGCCGATCCATGTCCGAGCTCGTCGCCTTGGGGTGGATAATCATCCCCTTTGAGTTGAGGACGGCTATGGAGCCTATCGTCTTTATACCGGCTATGGTCCCTTTTATCACTTCCACATCGAACACGTCCTCGATGAGTTTAAGGGAACCTGCAAGGAGATCCGGGTTCACCAGGGCCAGTTTTTCGGAAAGAAGAACGTTGTTCCCCCACGCGGTGTGGTGGTCCTCGGAGACCTCGACCCTGGGTTCGTCTCCTTCCAATGAAGAGGATCCAAAGCATTTTTTAACATCTTCCCTCGCGTAGAAATAGGGGATGATCAAGCCCCTGGAATTGGCAGCTATCAGGGATCCGTGGAGATTGGTACTGCCGGCTGCGGTCCTGACAGCTTCCACACCCATGACCTCGCTCATCTGCAGGATGAATTCATCCGGGGTCTCCATGGGACACAGGGCCACACTGCCGATCAGCCTGCAGAATACCCCGACATATGGATTTCCGTTGATATCAGCCATTCTTATGGCCATTTCCACAGTTCCCCCCATTCACTCCTCGGGGAGCGTAACTTCCACAAGGTCCTGGTCCTTGAACTTGGTTGCCTTGACCTTTATCCTCTTTGGGGGGTTCTGGATCCCCTTTTCCCATATGGCTTCATTGATGGGGGTATCCATCCAAACGTGCTCTTCATCTATCTTCATATGCCTTGCCACGTGGGATCTGATCAACTTGATGGCGATGGGGGCCCTCTTTGTTCTGGGGGCGTCCACAACCTTTCGGAGCGGGATGATCATTATCCTTTCTTCCATATCCTCGGCCATTTGGTTCACTCTCCGGGTTCATCATTTCTGAAGTTTGCTCCTTCTCCAGGTATGCCTCTTGGGGTGGGTCGTGAACCTCCTCGCGGTCCTCTGCATGACCCAGGCTGGTACCCGGCGGTTCCTGTTCGTGGCCTTTATGAGCCTCTTTTTCTTTCCAAAGGGTTTTCGGCTGGACATGGTCCTACTTCCTTACGATGTTTATTTCCTTCTTCTTGGGCTGTACCTGATTGAGAAGTCTCTTCAGGGTCTCGTCATCGACGGTCCCGGGAAGTCTTCCTGACTGATAGAGAAGGATCAGCTGGTTCTCGATGGACGAAGCCATTTCGGGATACCCGAGCTTCAACCTTCCGAGCCTTTCCTTGGCATCCGGTGTCAGTATCTTCCTCAGCACTGCCTTCTTCTGGGCCTCCAACTGTTCGGCCCTTTCCTCCTTCGCTTCCTGTTCCTGACCTCTCTGCATCTGGAGCTGTTGTAGCCTCTTCTGCCTCAGAGCTTCCAGTTCCGGATCCTCTTCTGGCATAAGATATTCAACCTCCTCAGCCTTCAGTACTTACCCAGTTCCGGATTTTCCTTGATTATATCCTGAAGGGCTTCCCTGGCGGTGTTGTCCAAAAGACTTCTGCCCTTTGGTGTCAGTTCACGGCCCTTGCCCTTGACCGTCTGCACGAGTTCCGCTTTTTCCAGCTGCTGGAGAGCGTTCCTGATTATGGAACCGGAACCGTAGGCGACCCTGTATGGTTTCGAGCCCCTGTCCCTGGGGCCGCTGAACCTGGCCCTGAGGTGCATGGTCCCGATGGGTCCGTGGACGTATACCTTCCTGAGTATGGCTGCTTCCCTTATGAACCACCAGTCCTTTTCCTGGGGAGCCTTTTCCTTGTGGATCCCGGTCTTCACGAAGGGGGCCCATTCGGGGGGCTGACAGACCTCGAACTTCTTGAGCTTCTCGGCTGTCTTCTTTATCAACAGGTCGGCTGGTACGTCGTGTGCGGTGGTCATTGTTGGCCTCCGATGGAGTCTGGGTAGAGACATCTCCCAACCTAGTAGGGGGATGTGGAAGGGCTGATACTCCCTCCCTTATTTAAACGTTTCCTGGCATCCATCCGGGGCCAGGAAGCAATGATCGGTATACTGGCAGCCAGGGATATGGAACCAAAACTACCATTTCAGCTTCTTTCCGTCCTCATCCCCAACGTCGGGTTCACTGTCATCGTTCTTGGCCTCCCCATCCATCCCGCCGTCGCTTCCTTTCCTCCTCTTTCTGGCGATACCCCTGATGATGAGAACGACGATCAGCAGGACCACGAGTGCCAGAAGACCGGTGGCGCTGCAGAAACAGGCGGTGACATTGTTGTAGGCAAAATACGGGCCGATCTCCAGTTCGAGAAGAATGTGGTCTCCGGTCAAGTCGCCGGGGCCAGTAACAAGGGCGGGAAATCCATTTTCCTGAACGATCTCGAGCTTTTTCACCTTGTCGTTCTCGTTCTCACCGGACCATGCTGAGACCCCGAAGCCCGACGGGAAGATGACCTTGAGGTTTGTTTCCCATCCCTCGATTGCACCCGTATCGATGGTCTTCTCGATGCCTCTCACCGGAAGGATCGGGTCCAGATGGAAGGGTATGAAACGGTTCTCGTATGCATTCGAAGTGCTATCGGTATCCCCGAGAGGTAGAGTTTTTCCCATGGCACGTATCATGATCTCCACCGGGGTAAAGTCGTCCATCTCGTTGATGTTACCGTCGAAAACAAGCGTATCGTTCGAGATTCTGATATCGACACTGTATCCCTCCTCGTCAAGGAGGTCCTCTATGAGACCATCGATCTCCCCTCGGATCTCATTTTTCACATCCTCTTCCTCGATGATACCCATCTTCAGAAATAGCCTCAGGAGATCGCTGGAGATGAAGTCCAGGGAATGGTCCAGGTCCGTTTCGAGTTCGAAATCACCCGGTGAATAGGCGATCCTGTGCATGTTAATGGCTGCATCCATTTCCACCGATATCTCCATATCGGATAAGTATCGGGAGCTGACGTCGGAAAGGTCTATTTCCGCATCGAGGGCTATCCTCTCTTCCTCGTAATGTTCGGCAAGTCGGGATCCCACTTCCTTTATACCTCCCGAATACAGGTAGACATTCCTGAACCCAACCTCCTCAACCGGTGAATGTCCGGTAAAGATCAGGTTTTCCGGGAGCATGATGGTCACGTTCAATCTGTCGTCGGTCACCTGGTCAAGCTCCCTTCTTATCCTGAGACCGCCGTGGAGAAGGCCCATAACATCATCGTGCTCGTATCCCTCCAGGATATCGAGCTCCATTGCCTCCTCTGTTTCCACATTGATGACCAGAGACTCTGTGTTGGAGATGATCGATGTCACTTCGTCTCCGCCACCAGGGTGGGAGATGGCATCGGTGTCGAGAACCAGTTCCGAGGAGACGGTGAAACCGCTTCCCTGTATGGCCCCTCTGAGGCTCTGCTCCATCTCTGCCGAGGCTTCCTCCTCGATCATCCGCACATCCTCATGAAGGAGAACGCCCTCCACATCCGCGAACCTGATGAAACCTGGAGAGATGAAACCCGGCATCCTGATCGACATGGGAAGCTCATCGAAAGCATCGGTCCTGGTGATGGCCATGGAGAGGATCTCGAGCTCACCCCGGATACCCACCCTGTCTAGCCGGAACCAGTCGATGAGGATGTTTCCAAGGATCCGCTCCTCGACCGGTTCGACCTCATTTTCCGCCTTCATGGTAAAGGTGAAATGCTTCAGGAACTCCCCCGATCCCCCATCCACCTTGATCTCGTGATAGCCGTTTACGGCCTCGTCGGAGGATACAAGCCGGACCGGTATCACACCGTCCCCTAAGGGATCAAAGGTATCGGGGATCCGGTAGGTGACCTTTTCACCAATGTTCGCTCTCAGGGAGACGGTCCTGTCGAACTGGAAGCCGGATAGAAGCATGCCTGTAATGAATATATCAGTCCTTTCAGGGTCCACCCTTTCCATTAAGGCGGGACTCATAAACCTCTCCATGGATACGTTTCCTGAGATCAGCATGTGGTAGGAAACAGGATCGTTCCCGGACAGGGACCCATCTAGGCTGTCAACATCCAGCTCTCCCTGGACCACCCTGTGGTCATCGCCAGTGAAGGAACTCGAGGTCAGGTTGATGGCCCGGCCCTGTATCTCGTTATCGATCATGTCCGTGGTGTTATCGGGAAAAGAGCCGTACAGGGCTCTCATCTGCGTGGTATTGAAGGTCTCATCGCCCACAGTGAGGGCGAATATCTCCAGATCGATCTCGACAATGTAAGAGCTGAAACCGTTGAGATCGACGGTTGCTGTGATCCAGATGGACTCTTCCACAGCCCGGGTCGGTACCGGGTCGGCATTGGATACCGCAGCCCCCGAGATGATCATCAGAAACACAACCGTCAGGGCCGACCCCCGATACAGATCACGCTGTTTCATGCTAAAACAACCCTGAACGGTTACAAAAGGCTTACTGTCTCATTTTATACCCGTAGAAACATGGACCCTCCATGGTCTCTCCTGATAACGGGACAAGGACCCTCAGGGCGACTCTGATCGTCAGAAAGGAATATGCTGAAACGGTCAGGTCCCGTATACTCGAGGAACATCTTTTCGACCCCCAGAGATCCATAGGGAGGGACGATCTGAGAGTATACTTCCCCCTTGCTGCAGGTTCTGAGACCCGACTCGAGGAGATCATCCCGGAGATATTACGGATCGACCCGGAAGCCAGATCGACCCGGGAGACCTCCCTTACGATCGAGAGAGCCCATCCGGTGAAACCTTATGATCTGATAAGGAGCAGAGCGAGCGGTTTCCTGGGCCCCGGGGAACAGGGACTGCTGCCCGAAAGATGGGAGATGCTGGGTGACTGTCTCATCCTGAAGGGTATAGAGACCCTTGGAGCCCATATGATCGATGTCGCAAGGGTCTACCAGTCTGTACTCGGGGCAAGGTACACCCTTCTTGACGAGGGCGGGATCTCGGGTGAATTGAGACTGCCCGGGACCCGCGTGCTTATCCCACCGGCAGACGGGAAATTCGAGGTGGAGCATGTGGAGAATTCGATCGATTTCGTTCTTGATCCCCGGGAGGTCATGTTCTCATCGGGCAATGTGGACGAGAGAATGCGGATCCCCACGATCGTCAACAAGGGCCACCTACCCCCTGGACTGGAAAAGGACCACACCAAGGGTGAGGTTGTCCTGGACATGTTCGCCGGGATAGGTTATTTCACGCTCCCGATCGCTTTCCATTGCAACGTCCACAAGGTCCTGGCAATTGAAAAGAATCCCGTATCATATGGTTTTCTCCGGAAAAATGTCCTGGTCAACAGAGTGGAGGAAAAGGTCATCTGCATATTGGGGGACAACAGGAGGGTCGAGGTTCCATCGGTTGCTGACAGGATAGTAATGGGTTACGTTGGAGGCACCCTGAAATTCCTTCCGAGGGCATTGGAGATCTCAGCCCCCGAGGGATGTCTGGTCCATCTTCATGACACCGTTCCGGTAGAGACCGGGAGGGAAGGATTATGGGAAGAGGCCATTTCCATCATCGAGGAGGCCGGGAACCGGGGAAAGCTTCTATCAGGCAGGAGGGTCAAATCCTTTGCTCCAAGGATAGACCATGTTGTATTGGACATCAGGATAACACCATAGGTCCATCTAAAAGTATAAAATCAACCTTCCTTCTTAACAACCCTGGTGGATCGATGAAGAACGTGATCATTGCCGGCGGGGGAGATGTCGGTTACCACCTGGCGAAAACCCTCTCGGAGGAAGGTCATAATATCACCATAATCGAGAGGAAGGATGAGATAACCGAAAAACTGGAGTCACTGGACATACTTGTGGTGACAGGTAATGCCGCCTCTCCCATCGTGCTTCAGAAAGCCTACATTAACTCGGCGGACGTTTTCATAGCCGTGACGGGAAATGACGAGATCAATCTGGCTGCCTGCGCCATGGCCAAGAACAGGGGATGCAGGACCATGGCCCGCGTCAACAGCGAGGATTATATCGAAAGCCCGGTCACAACCGAGGGGCTCAAGGACACAGGCGTGGACCTGGCATTCTGTCCCGAGCTCATAGCATCCACACATATGGCAAACATCCTCACCATACCCATGCTCCTGGATTCACCGGTTTTCGTCAAGGACTTTGTCAGGGTTCTCGAGGTAAGGGTGGAAAAAGGGTCCAGGGCCGCAAACAGGGAGATAAGAAAGGTCAATCTTCCGCCCAACGTGAACCTTGTATCCATACTCCGCAACGAGGAGGTCCTGATCCCCAAGGGTTCGATGAAGCTCGAGCCGAACGACAGGGTCGTCGCCGTGGTGTCTCTTGAAGAGAGCGAGGATTCCCTCACCAAGATAACACGATCCCTGGGTGTTCCGAAGAGATCGGATATAAAGAGACCCATTGAAAGGATAATGATAGCCGGAGCATCCAGGGTAGGTTTCCATCTGGCGAGGTTGCTCTCCGAGAATAACAAGTCCGTGATACTCCTTGATGAGAATCTATCAAGATGCCAGGAGATGTCAGAGAAACTCCCGGATGTCCTTGTGATAAATGGCTCCCCGACAGACAAGGAGCTGCTGAAGGAGGAGGGCATCTCGGAAACAGACGCTTTTCTGGCCGTTACCGACAGGGAGGAGGTGAACATTCTCACATCTCTGCTTGCGAGACAGTACGGGGCAAGTCGCTCAATAGCCCTGGTCGACCGTCCCGGATTGAAATCAATTCTGGAGGAGGTGGGGATAGATCTGGTCATCTCACCCAGGTCCGTGACCCTGTCAACCATTTTGAAATACTTCCACAAGGAGGAGTTCGAATCCCTGGCAACACTGAACCAGGGAGAGGTGCAGGTAATAGACATCAAGGTAAGGGAAAAGTCCAAAGCAGCGAACCGGAGGATAGATGCCATAATGAGGTTCAAGAGAAGAGAGATGGTTATCGGGTCCATCGTAAGGTCGGGAAAGGTGATCATTCCGCGCGGGGACACCTTCATCCATCCCAGGGATAATCTGATGATATTCACCAAGAGCAACACGCTGAAGTGGATAAAGGAGTACTTCTAGGGGGTTTCCCTTGAGGTCAGAGGGAATACTGATATCGATATCCAGAATGAGCCTGGTCATGCTTGTCCTTTTGACCCTATCCTTCCTGGTCGACCTTTTATGGGGTGATCTGGACCTTAAGAACATTTACAGATTCACCATCCCGTTCGGAATAAGCTTCCTCCTTTACATGCCCTATCTGCTCAGCAAGGGATCCATTATCAAGTTGACCAGAAATGCCAGGTACATTACCGGGGTATCGGGATTCCTTTACCTTGTCCTGATGGGTTCTCTTCCACTTATCATCTCAGGGGAGGCCGACCCCATCGGATCCTTCTTCGAATCTATGGCCGGTTTCACAACCACCGGGATTTCCATCCAGGATCCGCTCTCGTTACTGGATTCGGGACACGGAATAATGTTCTTCAGGGTGGCGATCCAGTGGGTAGGTGGTCTGTATTATCTGGTGTTCGCCTTCATGCTCCTCTCCGATCTCGCGGATGTTGCAAAGAGGTCCGCGGACAGGAGGATATTCTCCAGGATCGGCCTGGTGCCGAACCTTTCAAGCCTCCTTCAGAACCTCACCATGCTCTACGGCATCTTCACCGTGACGGCGTTCCTTGCATTCTACATTTCCGGAACGGGGTTGTTCGATTCCATCTGCCTCTCGCTTTCAACCGTAAGTACTGGGGGTTACACTTCTACCGGAAGGGTCATAGGGGGAGGTTCGGGGATCCACCTGATTGCGGTGTTGTTCATGTTCATGGCTGCCATGGGTTTTTACGTTCATATGAGCATATTCTCCGCGAAGGGAAGAAGGAAGACAATTCTCGATACCGAGAACATCACATATTTCACCATAATTCTGATATTCCCGCTGGTGGTCTTTTTGATACTCCTGTTCGAGGGAATGGAACCCCTGTCATCTCTCTGGAGAGGTCTCTTCGTGGCCATATCCGCCATAAGCACGACCGGGTTCATGATCGATGGGTTGGATTCATGGCCGGATTCCATCAAGTTACTTCTTCTTCTTCTGATGCTCGTCGGAGGATCGTCCCTTTCCCTTGCTTCGGGATTGAAGGTCCAGCGCGCCCTGCTTCTTCTCAAGGGTTTCCTTGGAGAGGTGAGGAGAGCGTCACATCCTAACGCTGTTGTGACCCTGAGAAGAGGTGAAGGGACATATTCCGATGAGGCACTCGAATCCGCCAACATGACCTTCTTCTATCTCGTTTCACTGCTGGGTATCACCATGCTCGTCGTTCTGATGTTCAGGGGCGATCTCTTCAATGTCATGTCCCTCTGTGTCACGACCGTTTCGAATTCAGGCATGGCATTCGGGGAATTCTCCACACCCGAAGGCATCTCGTCCCTCAACTGGTTCGTGAAACTTGTGCTGTCGGTTACGATGCTTCTCGGAAGGTTCGAGATCCTGCTGCCCCTCTATGTCCTGACCCTGAGAGGCCTCAAGTACGACGGGTGACCTCGAGCTCTGAAAGGTCTTCCGGGATGATCACCCTGCCAAAGCAAGACATCGATTCTTCCCGGTATCTATCGAAACTGTCTTCCCTGGTATACCTGGGTGATGAATGGACAAGTACAAGCGTTTCCACAACCGCTTCCCTGGCGGTCCTTGCTGCATCCTTGATGGTGGAGTGTCCGACCTGTGCTGCGAGGTCAGAGGTGTCCGACGCGAATGTTGCCTCATGGACCAGGACTTCGGCACCCCTTGAAAGTTCCACCAGGTTCTGGCTGGGCCCCGTGTCCCCCGAAAAAACCACGCTGGGCCCCTTTCTCGTTGGGCCGAGGACCTCCCCCGGCTCCACCGTCCTTTCCTCTCCGTCGACCTGGATGGTGATCTTCTCCCCCTTCTGGAGCTTTCCCCAGAGTCTGCCCTCTGGAATTCCCAGTTCCATCGCCCTCTCACGATGGAACCTTCCCGGCCGGTCCCTCTCTTTCACCCTGTATGCAAGTGCCGTGATGGAATGTGCCACCGCTGTGCAGGATATCTCCATGCCGGAAAATGTGAACTCCTCTCCTCCGAGGAGCTCGTGCACATGCACCTCGAAGTGGGGTTTGAAGGGGCACATGCAGAGTGCGCACTCCCATGAAGCAATGATCCCTTCCGGACCCCAGACATGGAGCTCCTCTGACCTGTCGTTGAGTGACATTGTCTGCACCAGGCCCGGAAGTCCCAGGAAATGGTCGCCGTGGAGATGGGTTATCAGAACCCCCTTGATCTTCATGGGAGATAGGGGTGAAAAAAGTAGCTGTCTCTGGGTCCCTTCACCGCAGTCTACGAGGATCACGGTACCCCCCGAGGAGACCCCTACCGAGGTTGTGCCCCTTCTCTTGCTGGGCCAGCTACCACCGGTACCGAGGAAATAAAGGTGCATATATCCCGAAGGAACGGATGTTCTATTCATTTTTTGTCCAATCCTTTCTGAAGTGGAAGATAGTAGGTAATAGGTCAGAAAGGGACAACCAACCACCTTTATCATCGATCGATCTTCGGGTGGGGACCGATCGGTTCGGCATATTTTATCTCCCCTATGCAGAATTGTTGCTCGAGTACCGCTCCATCGAGGTTTAATAATACCTTTGCCTTTTTGAGTTCCGGATGGATACGGATGTTCAGGGTAAGGGTCAAGAACGATGAACGAGAATTGAGACCGACCAAGATCATTTGCCTGCTCAGAAGCTATGCCGCTCATGCCGCGGAGCTGGGGAACGAGCCTCCGGACAGGCCGAGGATCTTTCTCAAGCCTCCCTCCTCCCTCCTCCCCAACGGTGGTACGATAATAATACCCGAAGGTGTGAGGAAAATGCACCACGAGGTCGAGCTGGCAATTGTAATGGGAGCAAGGGGGAAGGACATACCGGAAGATTCCGCCATGGAACATGTGGGACTCTTTCTCCCCATGCTCGATATAACGGCGAGGGATGTCCAGGAGGAGGCAAGGTCCAGGGGGATCCCATGGACCGAGGCCAAGGGGTATGACACGTTCGCACCCTTCGGTCCCGAAGCGGTGCCGTATCCCGAATATGACTGGAGGACGAGAAGGTTATGGCTCAAGGTCAACGGGATACTGAGGCAGGACGGGAACACGGACCTTCTCCTCTTCGGCCTTGAAAGGATCATATCCGATATCTCGCGGATAATGACCCTGGAGGAGGGTGATATCATCATGACCGGGACCCCTGCCGGTGTCGGGCCGCTGGAGGATGGTGATCTGATCGAAGCAGGTATCGATGGCATGGCCCCCATGAATTTTCACGTTGCCAAAAAGCAGTAAACGTCCGCCACCTAACCATTGGCTAGATGGCGGATCAGGTTCTCATGTTACCGCCAACAATATAAATATACACCAGTATGACCACACGTGAAGGCTGCATCGAGCATAGCATTATCGTTGTTGATCATGGCATCTGTCATGGCCTGGGGCCCTTCGGTCGATCCAGGGGATGCCATCCCACAGGACGTGCCCACTGCATCCTCCTGGCTGGTCCTTCTCTACATGGCAGGGGACAACAATCTCGGAAGGGACGGCTACGAATGGGGGAACGCCGTGAAGATGGATGTCGAGGAGATGGAATCCTCCATGCCGGACCAGGGGGTGGAGATCCTGGCCCTTGCTGATATGGAGGGGCCCTCCAACACCTTTCTTTACGACCTGTCACACGATGAGAATCCGGGGATAAATTCCACGACCATACCGCTATCCGAGGTGAACGAAGCCTGGGGGGACGAGCTTGATATGTCCGACTGGAAGACCCTGAGGGATTTCCTTGTCTATTCCCTGACAGACCGCCAGGCTGACAGGGTCATGTTCGTCCTATGGGACCATGGAGCCGGCTGGTATTCCACCAACCAGGTGATATTCGGTACAAGGACGGAAGCCCCCTCCAGGGGATTCGCCCTTGATACCAATTCGGGCGGGGCGATGTTCCTGGATGAGTTCAGGGAAGGCTTCGAAGGAGCCAGCTCCATACTCGGGGGTTTGGAGCTTGATATTATAGGTTTCGACACCTGCTCCATGGGAATGATGGAGGTCTATTACCAGGTCTCTCCCTGGTTCGATCTCGCACTGGGCTCCGAGGATGAGCAGCCCTGGTACGGTTATAATTATTCCTTCGTCTCGGTGATGGACGGTCCGGATCCCCCGGGTCCGGAAGAGCTGGGACAGCACATCATTCAGAAGTTCTCAGGGCAATATTCTGATCCCGGAGAGTACACCTACGGGACCATCTCCCTGGTGGACCTGAAACACCTCAGAGATTCTCTATCGCCCGCACTCGATTCATTGGCCCTTTCTCTGATAGAGAGGATGTACCATAACGAGGTGATCGAGCCCCAGAGTTTCAGGGCGGTCAGGAACAGGGCGGAGACCCTGGGTTTCGAGAACCTGGACCTGGGCGACCTTCTTCTGGAGTTGAAGCGGAGCTCCCTTCAAGATGACATCACACGGAACGCGACAAGAGCCATGGTCGAATACAATTTCACGGTCCTTGATGAATGGCACAAGCCAGACGGGAGAAATCCGGATGCAACGGGGATATCCATCTATCTCCCTCCTCCTTTCAGCTACCGGACGGACTATGACGGGAGTACGGGTTTCCTCAACTTCACAGGGGCCACACGCTGGGACGAGCTCATAAGGGAGTTCCATTATCCCGTGGAAAGGGTAAGGGTCGATCTCACCGTGTCGGCAATGGACGGGGACGGTTTGAAGGACGATCTGATCATCGAGGTGGTGAACCCTCAAGTATCGATACCCATACCTCATGCCTACCTTTTCATCGATGGGACACACGCCGGTTATACGGATGGGAACGGTGCCAGAACGTTGAAGGACCTCCAGCCCGGAACCTATCTCATCGAGGCCTACAACGGAACCCATGTGGGACAGGCGGAGATAAGGATCAGGAACAGGGCCCCCACTGCCCTTGTGAACGATCGGGAGTTTGATATCTTCGAAGGACAGTTCATGATCGTGGACGGAACCCCGTCCTACGATCCTGACGGGGATCGGATCACCTTCAGGTGGGATCTTGACAGCACCGATGGATGGGGTGATGTGGATTCGACATCTCCGTGGGTGAACCTGTCCTACAGCGAGAGCGGGAACTATACCATAAACCTCACCGTGAGCGATGGCGAATTCAATTCCTCTGTGGAGGTCGTCATTCATGTCGAGAACCTTCCTCCAACCGCAGTGATCTCGGCCCCTTCCCGGGTCTTCGAGGATCAGTTCTTCAACGTGTCGGCATCGGGATCCTGGGATACCCATCCTGATGTTTCGGAGCTGCTGTACAGGTTCAAGGTCGACGAAAAAATCGCCGAGAACTGGTCCGTGATCGATCATGTGGAGCTCGGATTGTCCCGGAGCGGGAACCATACGATCAGTGTGGAGGTGAAGGACCCCGACGGGACGATCGGAAGCGCACAGACGATCGTCGAGGTCAGGAACGTACCACCGACCGCTTTGATCCTGGGCCCATCCAACGTCATCGAGGACCAGCTTCTGGAGTTCAGCTCCCTCGGGAGCACGGACACGATCTCCGACCAAAACACCCTCGTTCACAGATGGTATACCGGAGACATCGGTGGGATACCGCATGAAGGATATACTTACCGTACATCATTTCCCGAGAGGGGTATATACGATCTCATCCTCGAGGTGACCGATGATGACGGGGACACCGGAACAGCCGTTCTCCAGATAGAGGTAGAGAACCTTGCTCCCACTGCTTTTTTCGGGGACCCAATATCACCCGTCGAGGACCAGATCGTGGTCCTGGACGGGGGCCTGTCCACTGACACTCCCTCGGACCTCGACGGTCTCTCATTCTTCTGGGACCTAGACGGAGACCTTGTCCATGATACGGAGGGCAGGAGGATCAACGCCTCCTGGCCGGTTTCCGGCTCCTATCTCGTCACCCTGAAAGTTACGGACGATAACGGGGCTTCTGACACCATATCGAAGATGATAACCGTCAGGAACCTCCCTCCCTCGGTTGTGCTGTCGGGTCCTCTCCACGCCCAGGAGGATGAGATGATCGAGATCGCCATCGACGGTAACATGGACACCCCGTCAGACCTGGAAGCCCTGCAGATAATGTGGTATATCGACGGATCTCTGACGGTCGGAAAGGGTTCAAGCCTTGTCCGCTCCTTCTCGAAGGAGGGGCCCCACACCATCGAGGCCGTGGTGATCGATGACCAGGGCGCAAGGGGCAATGATACGATACATCTGACCATCGCCAACCCGCCTCCCGAGGTCCATGTCGAAAACATCCCCGCGGAGATCACCGAAGGGAATAGCTTCACCGCGATGGGATACCGATCCACCGACACTCCCTCCGACATCCCCAACCTGACCTTCCAGTGGCTCCTGGACGGGAACATCATCCCCGAGGAGAACGGGAAGAACATCACCATCAAAGCGAAAGGAGAAGGACATCACGATCTTACATTGATGGTTACCGACGACGAGGGCGCCTCCTCTGAGGTCACCGTCAGGTTCAATGTGGTTTCCCGGGGGATCCTGGGCGTCATGCTGGATGGCATTTTTTCGACCATAGGTCTGGTCCTTTTACTCATACTCATAATTGTCATCCTTTTTGGAGTTTGCAGGTTCAGAAAGGAGGTCCTGGCACTTCCGGGACCCGAAAGTATTGATGAGCAACCGGAACAGACCAGGGGGCAGGAGCTCACGGAAGAAGGATCGGCGATCGAAGAGACCGCCAAGGGAGGCCCCGAGGAGGCGCCGGACCCGCATGAAGAGGTGATCGATCCCGAAGAGGATGATGAGATCGGTTCCAACGATATGGATGAGGGAAAACCGGATATGTTTGAGGTCCCCGAGTTAAGGGAGTCGATGGAATTCCCTCCACCGCCCGATATGGGGGTTGTGGAGGTTCCCATGGTTGACAACTCCATTTTCGATGGGTCGCCTTCCACCTGACCCGTATAATGCCCTCTGATAATTCCAGCAATATCTTTCTTACAGGAGTGCACGAAAATTCATTCACACTACGGATGGTACTATCATCATCCGGACCACAGCATATTTTAACCACACCGTCGATTACCGTCGGGGTCTGATTTGAGAGAGCGTGTCTCCGCGATCTGGATGGTGCTTGTCCTGTTGATGGGTCTGCAGATGGCCCTTCCCGCGGATGACAGGGTGGAGGGTGTAGAGAGACCTCCAACAAGGGAAGGGATCGTGTCATTCACGAACGTCTCCCTTGAAGCTGGATTATCCCATGTCAGGGGCAATTTCTTCAGCTGGGGGGATGTTGACAATGACGGACATCAGGACCTCCTCGTGGACGGCAGGCGGCTTTTCAGGAACACGGGGCCGCCCGATCACTTTTTCAGCGAGATAACAGGCCATGCCGGGATAGACGCCCCTGTCAACTCGGGTGTGTTCGGGGATTTCGACAATGACGGCTGGCTCGATATCTTCTGCGGGGGAGGGAGAGGATCCGACGACCACCCCATGCATCCGGATATCCTTTGGCACAATCAGAGGGATGGCACATTCGTCGATGTGACACAGGAGGCAGGCGGAATATCTGACACCTTCCCCACAGTGGCCGGCGGTTGGTCCGATATTGACAGGGACGGCCATATTGACCTGTACATGGTAAACTACGAGAACGGGTCATATCTTGGTTATCCCGACAACTTCTGGTTCAACAACGGTGACGGGACATTCAGGAACGGGACCGCCTCATCCGGAATGGACGAGTACCGGGAACCGCTTCCAGGTAGAGGGATAAGTTTTTCCGATCTCAATAACGATGGTTTTCCGGACGGTTACGTTTCCAATTACCGGATAGTCAGGAATTATCTTTACAGGAACAATGGAATGGGGGTCATGGAAGAAGTTGCCCGGGAGCTCGGTGTGGAAGGCCACGGCAACCTTCATCCGGTGACCAGGGACGGACCCTATTACGGGCATTCCCTCGGCTCCAGCTGGGGTGATCTCGACAACGACGGGGACATGGACCTCTGGGTCACCAATCTTGCACACAAGGACGCATGGAGGGGCCCGATCTGTGATGATTCTTACCTCTTCGAGAACCTCGGGGCCGAAGAAGGGTGGCGGTTCGAGGACAGGAGGACGGAGAGCGGGATACCCGTCAAACCAATACCCGGCACCCTGGGGGACGGGGATGAGCTCATGGTCTCATCTGCCCTGGGTGATTATGATAACGACGGCGATCTGGATCTGTTCCTCCCACAGATCTACGGAGATGTATCTTACGCCTATTCCTATTTATACAGCAACGAGGGTGATCTCAGGTTCACGGATGTATCGGACAGCTCCGGGATAATGGTATGGAACACCTACGGGTCCGCCTGGTGCGATTACAATGAGGATGGTTGGCTGGATCTCGTTACAGGAGGTGGCAGATGGGATCCCGACCTCGGAAGCGCAACTGACCACATGGTGCATCTATACCGTAATAACGGGGGGGATCTGGTTCCAGAAAGAAATTGGCTCGAGATCGAGCTTCATGGAAGGGAATCCAACTCGGCGGCCATCGGCGCGAGGGTACAGATCGAGGTTGATAGGGATGGGGACGGTACTTTTGATATCTCAATGATCAGGGAGGTCCAGGGAGGGGCCGCTGCCCACGGGCAGCAGGATTCAATGGTCCTTCACTTCGGGCTCGGTGAGGTGGTGAGCAAGGTCAGGGCGACCACCTCATGGCCCATGGGACGCGAGGTTGTGATCGATGATCTGGAGTCCAACAGGTTGCACAGGCTGTTCGAACCTACAGAGGACCTTTTCCTCAACATCTCCCTGATCGGCATCGAACCCGGGGAGGACCTGACCAGGGTGGATCTATCCATCCATAATCCCACATCCTACAAATTCAACTACCTTGAACTCGAGCTGAGGGCGGAGACAGGATCATCGGTCGAGAGCCATACCCTGGTCAGCAGGGACCTGGTCCCACCAGGCACTTCGAAATTGACCCTGACAGCTCCGGGGTCGGATGAGGACATCGTTGCCAATTTCACCATATCGGTCACGAGATCATACCCCCCTCTCGCCGGTCCTGCCTCGGATACGATGGTCCATGATCCTCTGACCAACCTCCTCCCCGTACCGGTTCTTTCAGCACCTTCCAGAGCTGTGATAGGGGAGAGCATGGTCCTTGACGGATCCGGGTCGTATGATCCGGACGGTCATGTTACCTCCTATCTTTTCGATGCGGGTGACGGATCGGTCTCCGGCTGGTCATCAAGGGACACATATACTCACGCATACGATGGTCCGGGCACCTACACTGCGAGGCTTTCAGTCAGAGATGACCGGAGCGCGACCTCACCTGAAGAAGCCATTGTGGTCATAGAGGTGACAGAGGATCCGAACACACCTACCAGGGCGGTGATCGATTCCATAGAGCCTGAAACGGCCCAAGCTGGTGAGCTGGTAAGAATGGGAGGGCACGGTGTGCCCTCACCGGGTCTCACCATCCATTCATATGAGTGGAGTTCATCGATCGACGGGATCCTGGGGAGTGACGATCATTTGAGAACCCGTGAGCTTTCTACCGGAGTGCACGAGATCCGCTTCCGGGTCATGGATTCTTCAGGATACTGGAGCGAACCGGCCACGGGTGAGGTCGAGATATTGATGTTATCGGTCGAGGATCTCTGGGTCTCCATTGACCCGCTGTCCTTCGATACACCGTGTACCGGTATCGTCCAGTTCTCCGGAAGCTCTGGCCCGCTTGAGCGGGTCGAATTCGTCGAGGTCAGGATCGATGACGGTCCATGGTCAAGGGCAAGGATAGTACCTGAATGGAGCATCAATATCGACTGCTCGGAACTCGGGGAAGGCGAGCACTGGATACATGCCAGGTCCTTCGGGGACAGATATTATTCCACGGAATACGCATCCATGTTTTTCATGGTCGAGCCGGAAGGTCCGGACCGGAACCTTTCATCGGACCCCATCGAGAAGGAAGTGGTTTTCTCGACCCTCTGGATCATTGGAGGCAGGGTCCTGGGGGTTTCCGCTCTTCTTGTTGCGGTCCTGATGATTTTCTTCATTTCGGGTTCGGGACGGGGGAGATCAGGAAAGGTCGTCGCCGAAGTGCTCGAGATATATCCCGCAGGTGACGTTATCGTAAAGCACAGGTGAAGGGTTTTCGGCAGCATTCACGATGGCATCTCAGCCATAAATCGAGATATCCCCCTGGACCACGCTGATCCTCATCATGATCCTGTGTCCTCGGGAAAGCCTTTAAAGATTGATGCCGTGTTACCATCATATCCTGATGGGGTGTGGAGCTGTTAGCCAGGGGAACTCCGATCTGGCCCGCCGTCCTTCCGGCGGGAACCGTCATTGCCGGGATCATCTACCTTCTGGGAGCGGACAGTATCTTCACCATTCTGGCAGGGGCGTTCTTCCTGCTGGCCCCGATCCCCCTTCTTCTTTTCTTCAGGGACCCCGAAAGGAAGATCGCGGAGGGAGTCGTGTCACCTGCGGACGGAAAGGTGGTAGAGGTTACCGAGAAGGGAGGAGGGTGGTGGTTTGTCTCCGTTTTCATGAACATCCACAACGTCCACGTTAACAGGGCCCCCTGGAAAGGGACCGTTGTCGGACAGGAGCACATATCAGGAGGTTACGTCCCCGCCTTCAAGAAGGATTCCGAAAGAAATGAAAGGGTTGTCACGAGATTCAGTACCGGGAACGGAACCTGGGTGATGAAACAGATAGCAGGTGCCGTTGCCCGGAGGATAGTTCCCTACGTCTCCGAGGGCCAGCAGCTGGAAAAAGGAGAGAGGATCGGGATCATCAGGTTCGGCTCAAGGGTGGACCTGGATTTCAGGATGCCCAGGGGTTTGGGGATATCCGTGAAGGTCGGAGACCGTGTGAAGGCCGGATCGGACGAGATAGCCGGGAGGAAGTCCCCCTCTTCGGGGTGGTCCCGTTGAGGAGGAGGGATGGAAGAGGGATAGAGAGGAGGATCGGCAGACCCAGGTGGCCCCGGCATCCGGACGGGCGGAGAAGGTTCCCTGTCAGATTGAGGGGAAGGATCAAGGTCCCGAGAAGGCCGATCCCCATACTCAAACAGATATCACCCGCTGATGTGATAACGCTAATGAACTTCCTTTGCGGGATCCTGGCCGTTATGAACGCTGTTGACGGGGGTGACGGTTTCAGGAAGGCCATGATCTACATAATGCTCGGAACGATCTTCGACGGCCTTGACGGGCCCGTCGCAAGAAAATTCGGGAGCTCCCACAGGTTCGGTGTATGGCTCGATTCAATCGCCGATGCCGTTACCTTCTGTATCGCACCGGCCATACTGGTATACAACGTGTTCAAGGACCCGTCCGGAGGCGTGTTCGATTCCATACAGAACTTTGTTGTGATCTCATCCTCGATCGCGATCGCCCTTTTCGGGATCCTCAGGCTTGCCAAGTTCAGCATATACGCCCACAAGTGGAAGGACTTCATCGGTCTCCCCACCCCTGCAATGGCCCTGATCGTGGTCACCGTGACATCGTCCTTTCATTTCGCGGTCCTTCTGGACATCCGGGTGGAGATGGTCACCACCGGCCTCCTCCTCGTGATCCCTGTATTCTTCTTTATATCATCCCTTGCCATGGTTGCCGACATGAGGTACAGGAAGTTCAGAGGTCGTATCCTCGTTCTCTCGGGGATTTTGATCCTCCTGATGACCATTGGACTTCTCGTGGGATCTCTGAACGAGATCGCAGGATTGGTCGTATCACTGATCAATGCGGTTCTTGCCATTTTTTACCTTCTGTCTCCTTTGACCGACGGCCCATCGAGGATCTGGGGCGCCTCCAGATGGGCCGATGTCTACGTCACGGAGGACGAACTTCCCTACGACGAGCTGAACGATAATATGTACCCCGATGATGACGAGGTGATGGTGAAATGAGGTCCAGGGATCTCTTCAACTGCACGGACAGGGACAGGGCGGTATTCGAGGCCGGTATCAAACTCGCATCACTTTATCATCAATACATCGGGTCCCCGGTCAACCCGGAGAATGCCGGGCATTTCGAGACGGCCATGGAGGAGGGCATGAAAGCCCAACCATTCGTATCCACCGCCTCCGTTTCTGTAGACCGCCGGATATTGAAAGCATCATTATCTCCTTACGGTTACTGCTCCCTGAACGAGAGGATGCTTGAGGCAAAGGTCGAGATAGAATACGAGGGTTGGAGGGTCAGGGCCTCCCTCGGATGGGTGGAGGAGCTGAGCTACCCGCTGATGAAGATCGACGATATCAAAAAGCCCGCCAAATGAGCCCCGGATAGAAAAGGGTTTTATATGTGTAGTTGAAACCACACCGGAGCCACTCGCGACTGGCAGGGAGAGTGAGATATAAATCATCCCCTGGCTACCGGAAGTTTTAAAGGCCGGAAAAACCCCGTCCGAATAAATCTTTATATAAGAGGAAGCTACTTCAAAGTAAGGGTGACCTTTTCAGATCCCGACTAGAGGTGAACATAATGGATATTTTGCCCTCTTTCCTACCAGGGAGAAGTAGAATTATAGCTGTCATTGTGATCTTGACCATGGCTTTCACGGGGTTCTCAGTCCTCGGGGTCAATGATGAAGCCGTCCTGGAAGCTGATGCTTCAGGTGATTTTGGCATATCATCGTTAGCCCCGGGTCAGAGACAGGGTGAACATAAGCTGGACGATAATCCACCGGAGTATGTGGCATATGCAACTGATTACTATTTCGGTGCCAATATGCTAAAGATCGACATCAACGCTGATGGAAAAGAGGATCTGGTCGTTGGTCATTACTCTAGCTATCAGTACATATCCATCTTCGATGGCAACTCTGATCTTACATATCCAAATCTTCTCGTTCCCGAGGATCAAGCCCGGTGGAGAGGTACCGGAGAGACCTATTATTTCGGGAAGGATTTCACCAAAGGTGATGTGAACGGTGACGGGTATGACGATCTCCTTGTATCCGGATCATATTCCACCTCGATCAAGAAAGCCTATCTTTTCTACGGAGGACCATACTGGAACTCCCGAGGTTCATTCTCCGCAACCTCCGCGAATGTGACATTCGTCGAGGCTGACACGACAAACACATATTTCGGTCGCCCTGTTGCCCTTGGAGACCTCGATGGTGACGGCTACGACGATATCATCATTGGTGCTCCATATGATGGGAACAATTACGGTAGGGTCAGTTACTGGTGGGGGTCCGCTTCAATGAGCGGCACCTATACAACCTCCTCCAGAGCGGCGTATTTTTATGGTGAATACTATCAGTATATGTCCGGGGGAGATCTGGAATGCGGGGATTTCAACGGGGACGGAAGGGATGATCTCGCGATCGGCAGCAGTTACCACAGGGTCGGAAGTTATTACGGGGTGGGTTCCACTTACGTTATTTATCCCAAATCCAATTTCCGTGATTTCACAGGAGGCGATCTCTACTATACAACTTCCTACTCGCAGTTCGATCTGACCTTCTACGAGGGACTTGCCCAGTACAGCGGTTATGGTAAGAACATCCATTTCTTCGATTACAATGATGACGGTTATGATGACCTCACAATCGCATCAGGATACGGTTCAACCTCTTACGAGGGTAATGCTCAGTATGTGTTCCTCATAGAGGGGACACCTTCCCCGAAAACAGGACGCCAGGCTCTTTCCTCTTCGTCCACCTACAATGTCAGGTTCAAGTCCGGGTCCAACAACAGGGGTGTAGGTGCCCATTCATGGGGTGATTATGACCGAAACGGCAAACCCGATCTGGTTTTTGGTGAATACATAAATAAAAAGGTCCATGTGGTCCTTTACGAGGAGTTCGCCGGTAAGTCCGGCGACATCGACATGGAAGATGTTGCCGCATTGACGATCCTCGGACCAAGCGGTGCGAACTACTTTGCCTATCCTGGCTACTACGCTTCCTATTCCTATTCCTACAATATTGGTGATACCGTATTGTTCTGGGATAGGGACGGTGACGGTTATGATGATATTTTCGTATCCGATTATTACTACACCGGTTATTCCTCCACCTACGGAGCAGTAATGGGCATATCCGCCTTCCCCATGATGGGTATAGGTAACTTTGTCACGAAGGGTGGTGACCTTCCCGATGGGAAGACGTTTTACTCCGATAGGAGACCATATTCCTTTGAGATGTCCGCATGGAACAAGTGGAGTGCTGTTGATACCAACATGATGGTCGAGGTGGTGATGGGAACTTACGTGGCGGTAGTTGGCTACTCCGGTGATGGTGGATTGGAGATATTGAAAGACCCGCTGGATGCACTGATTATCGACCCCAACTATGCCGTTGAGATCAAGGGTGATGAAATAAAGATCAAGTTCAACATCACGTTCACCTATGCAATGGATGAGTGTGATGTTGATATTCGTTTCACTGTGAGCGCGGAGCACCTGGTATATTTTGAGATGATCGAGAATGTAGGCAGGATCCGTAACAAGTACCGTTACGTGGGGGCCTTCGAAAGTTACCTTGTTTCAAATGTGGGCACCCCGGGCGAGACCAAGTCATTCATCAATCCGGGTTCCTGGGTCAAAGAACATTCATTGCTCGAGTTCACCGGCCTCAAATTGCTCTACAACGGGACCGAGGATTTCGAGGAGCCGTTCTATCCGAGAAACGATCAGTTCCACATAGAGGTTATTTCAAATTTGGGCAATATTTCTATTGACGACTCTTCTTCCGGCAGGAGCTTCTTCATGAGGATCGGGACCGAGGGTAAACCAGTAGAGGTCAATTACTTACTCCAGCAGGTGGGGATACCTTCCCACAAGATCATCGGATCGATACCCCGCTTCCATTTGCTGGTTGACACCGATGACCCCACTGCACCTTCCGGATTAAGGGTACATGCCGATGATTTCGATGATCCGAACACCCTCATAGACAACGATGGAGAGCTATTCGTCACATGGCAGGCTCCGGGAGAGTACAATTCCGGGGTCAAAGGTTATCAGGTCAGGGTTAACGGTGACGATGAAACAATATTTGATACAAGCGCCACTTTTACCAAGGTTGAATATGACGGTGCCGGTCGCGTGGATGTTGAGGTAAGAGCTTACGACAACGTGGGCCACGTAGGGGAGTGGGGGTCAAGTTTCATATACATCGATGTCGAAACCCTGACCTTCAATGATTTCTTCCCCGAAGGCGATCGGTGGTTCAACACACCGGAACCGGAAGTGGGGATAACCATCACAGACCTCGGCGGAAGGGCCGTGATCGGAAGTTCTGTTGAATACACCCTCTCATATGATGGTGGAGAATCCTTTGGACCCTGGATGTCGGCCGGTTCCGTTCTGAACGCTCAAACACTCACCGTGACACTTCAACCAAACCTTATGGAAGGTCCGGATAACAGGATAATGTTCAGAGCCATGGACGAGGCAGGGAACCTCCTTGAATCAGATATGCACCAGGTCAACGTGGACATATCCGGAGTAGAGTTCGGAAGCCTCTCGGTGGACGGTTCCGAGGACTGGGAAGGAACATGGCTTGATGATCCATTAGTTGACCTATCTATACCGGTATCTGACGAGTACTCCGGTGTGGATCCGGGAACTGTGGAATACCGTTTCTCGACGAGGGGGAGATCCGATCTCAACTCGGCACCCTGGATGGATGTCAACGGTCTTGGACAGGGTAACGAGATCATCATAGAGCTGGAAGGAATGGAGTTCAGCATGAGTGATAATAACTACATACAGTTCAGAGCCAGGGATATTCTGCAGAACTCCTTCGCTTACACCAGATCGTTCAACATCTGGGTAAACACCGAGCCTGTATCATTTATATCATCTCCCGAGAACGGATCCGTTTACCTGGAGGGGAACATGATAACATTCGATGCAACCCTATCCCGGGACTACGACGGGGATGAGCTGATGTATACCTGGATAGACACCGTAGACGGAACAACCACGAATCTGGGAGAAGGGATCATCGAGGACCTCGAGAGATTCGATCTCGAACTGGGGTCAGGTGAGCACAGGATCACCCTTATGGTCACGGATGGTCTCCACGAGGTTTATTCGGAAGATGTCTGGATCGTTGTGGACCCTAGGATCGACCCCATCTGGCTGAACGAAGAGGACGAGGACCAGGACGGGATGCCCAACTGGTTCGAATACAACTTCCACCTTGGGTGGGACGATGGTTCCAACAAAGACCCGGTCTACAATCCTGCAAGCCATGCGAGCATGAGCAGGGCTCAGCTTCTGGAACTATTCGGGGAGCAGTACGAGAACGATGAAGTGGCGGCAACCGATGCCAACGATTTCGATGGTGACGGCCACACGGATTTCGAGGAATATCTGAGATCGACGGATCCCGCCAACGAGAATGACTTCCCACTCTACAGACCGGTGGGGGATGATGCCGATGAGGCATTGAACATTCTTTTACTGGTCTCCATCATCATCGCCCTTTTGATATTCGTTCTGGTGGTGCTGTTCCTCGCGGTGAACAACATGAATATCAAGAAGAAGCTTGCAGAGGAAGCCGCCAAGGATGCTGAGAACGAGCAGACCCTTGGCGAAAAGGCGATGCTTTCGGGAGGCGCCCAGAGATTGGAGGCACTGAAGATGGCCTCCCAAGGTAGGCCCATGGCCCTTGCATCCCTGGATGCATCCCAGACCCTGCCCTCAGCGCCTGAGGGTTCCCCTGAACAAATGCCCATGGCTCAGCCCATGGAAGCGGCTCCGATGCCTGTCGCCCAACCAATGGGGGAGGCACAGCCAATGGACGGGAGTGCCGGATACCAGCCTCCGCGTTGAGGAAAAGATGCAGATCGAAAAATGACGAAGATAAACGGGGTGTGTAAATGGACCAAAGTGGGGAAAGAAGGAAAGGCCTTTTTGCCTTGTTGATACTTGCAATGCTCGTGCTTTCGGGTTTTGCCTTCCTGGGCTCAATACCCGATTCAAAAGGGGCGAAATCCGAGGAAAAGGACGGGTTCGGATATTACTGGGTTGACAGTAAATCGCCGGACCCCAAAGTCCAGTACCAGTGGATAAACGTGAAGGGAGTAGGAACGGAACTGACATTGATCGCAGGTTCAAATGACTATGAGAGTATACCATTGACCTGGGATTTCCCGTTCTACGGGATCAATTACGATACCCTCTATGTGGGGTCCCGGGGTATGGTATGGTTTGAGGATTACGGTAGTGCCCCTTCCGATTATTCCAGTGGCATACCTAATTCAAATTATCCCAACCCGGCGATAATGGTGTTATGGGGGGTTTCTTACGATACCCTTTCATATGGAAGTACTCATTATCTAACAGGGCAGGATAACACCGGTAAATGGGTTGCCATCGAGTGGAACAACAACAACTATGGTCTGACATTCGAGGTTATTCTGTGGGAAACGGGACTTATCAAAATGCAGTATAACGATGTTAAGGCTACGAGCACTTCCTACGACAATGGTAATTACCATTCAGTCGGGATCGAGGACCAGGATGCTAACGAATATGTGGCCTACAGTCAGTATCTGGAACCCAATCTCGATAACAACCTGGCCGTGGAGTTTGCCTGGGGGTCAACCGATGTGGACAATTTCGCCATGGGGAACGGAGGAGGACCCAACGATCATATTGCCTTTGCGGAGTATGGTTTCTATCACTTCACCATGGATGTCCTTGATTCGGAGAATGCACCGGACCTTACAGAGGTCAGGGTCTACTTCGGACAACCATCCCTCAATATCTTCGTCAAATACACGATAGCGGGCGGTCTCGGGTCATGGGGCGTCGGAGGCGGCGGACAGTACATGATCTTCGATACCAACCTCTCGAACATCCGAACTGTTGGGCTTGACAATGGATCGGGTATCGAGGTGAACATCTACGTGAAATTCCTTTTTTCGATACCCCTGAACGGCAACCTATCGCTCACGATATGGTCAAGGGGAAGGGTGGCTCTGCCGGGGACGGAGGTTATCGAGGATGCTTTCTACCTCGATAGCCATGCAATGCTCTACGGCGAGGTGATGGTCTACAATTCCAGGGGTATGGTAATACCCTCCGAATCCTTCACACAGGAGAGTGAGAACATCACATTCACCGGGGTTTATCTGGCCTACAACTCCACAAGGGATATATATCCCCCAAACAGCTCTTTCTACTACAAGCTGGTGGATGATGAGTTCATCGAATATCTCGACCTGAATGCATCCGGGAGGAATATGTCGATTAACCTCCTCATGCCATCCCTTGCAATAAGGAAGGAGTTCAACATCTATCTGATGTACGGTGATGGCTCAAGCTTCCCGGCGGAGAAACTGATTGGAGATTTCCCCACCTTTGCCTTCAGGGTCGACGACTCCACACCCATCGCTCCGGCATCCGTCGTTATAAGGGCGGATTCTTTCAAGGACAAGGAGAGGTCCGTTGATAATGACGAGATCATATACGTCACCTGGTCATCCGTCAAGGACACCGGTTCCGGAGTGGAAAAGTACAGAATATGGACCACCTATGCTCCCGGGGCAGAAGATGTCCCCTACGTCAACGAGAAAACCACCCAGTACATCTGGAATGGCACATACGAGGGTATCTTCAAGATATTCGTATGGGCGGAGGACGGAGTGGGTCATGCCGGAGATTACATAGAGACCTCAATGAAGATCGACAAGAGAGTCCCCTTCTTTACCGATTTCTATCCCTCACAGCTAGAGGTTCCTTGGGTTAGAAACATGAACCCCGAGGTCTCCATACAGGTCAAGGACAATCTCTCGATATCCGACGGGATATCCGGGGTAAGACCTTCAACCATAGAATATTCCACCTCCACGAGCGGAATAGATAACTTCGAGGAGTGGATATCCGCAGACCTCCACGACGATGAGAACATAAAGGAGGTCGACACCATAAATGTCAAGCTCCAGCCGAGGTTCGTTGAGGGGACACAGAACTACATCAGATACCGGGCCAAAGATTACGCAGGTAACGGTTATTCCTACTCGGATATCTATAACCTGAAGATCGACGTCACACCGGTGAGTTTCGAATCCTTCTTCCCCACACCAAATGTCTGGCATGATGTCGATATTATCAGCGCAAGGGAGGTCGAGGTTTACCTCAGAGACGATATCTCGGGGATCAGGACCAGCCAGATCTACTACAGGATCTCCGACCGCTTCGATGAGAAGAATCAGACCTACAACTGGGTGACCGGGGTACCCCAGGAGAACGGCTGGGAAAAGGTCCCATCCAGGGACTGGGACCGCGTCAGCGGGAACAACCTCATCCACATACACTTCGACTACGACGGTTTCAAGGAGGGGAGCCAGAACTTCATCCAGTTCATGACCAGAGACGAGGCGGGAAACGGAGATTACACACCTTATCCGGGTTTTGGAGATGTGATGACAAGATCCCAGATGTATCAGATAAATGTCAACACCCAGCCTGTGGCGAAGATCTCGTCCCCGGTATTCTGGCAGGAGTTCGAGATAACCGAGCTGATAACCTTCGATGCTTCCGAATCCTATGACATGGACGTTGATGCGGGAAATCTCAAGTTCGAGTGGTACTGCCACGAGTTGAACAAGACACTGGGATATGATATGGTCCTCGAGAATCAGAGATTCCCGGCATCGGGTAATTACAACGTAACACTTTATGTGGCTGATTCCGTCCACAGATTGGACAGGTCCACCGGTATCGACAAGAGATCATCGGAAAGGGTCTGGATAAAGATATACGTATACCGGCCGCCCCTCCCTCCTATCGATACAGACGGTGATGGGATGTGGGACGAATGGGAGTGGGATCATCTTCTCGACCCGTTCCTGAACGATGCTGACGAGGATGCGGACTACGACGGATACAAGAACATACAGGAGTTCCTGGGCATTGACGGCAAACCCAACTATCTTGATGATACCGATCCCTGGGATCCGACAGATAAACCCCGGGTCGATGATATACCAGCATCCGCTGATATTTATACGAACGAGCAACCATTCGAGATCTGGATCTTCATGGCAATACTTCTCGCGGCCATCATCATTGCCGCGGTGATAGTCCTTATAGGATATCTTCGGGTACACAGGACAGAACAGCAGGAGATGACGGAAGAAGCGGAAGAAGAAGCAATGCTTGCGACCCCGCAGCTTGACATTCCCACCATGCCGGCAGGGATGCACATGGTGGACCCGTCGATATCAACTCTTCCTGGTCCGGACCAGGGGCCCGAAACACAGGCGCTCCCCCCGGCCATGGAAGCCGCTCCCATGGAGCAGCCCGTGACAGGTGGAGAGATGCCCCAGCAGCCAGAACCAGCTCCGATGGAGGGTTATCAGCAGCCACCCGCCCCGGAGGCAGCTCCGGTCCAGGAGAACCCGATGTATGATGGCCAGCAGTAACCGGGAATGTGTGTGAACGGGGGGTCCATCGGGCCTCCCTCTTTTTTTTTATTTGAAAACTTTCATACTTCTGCCATATCTTGTACTTTCACTTCATCTACCAGATATTTATATATGTAAGTATTTCTTCATAAAACCGTAACCCGGAGGCAAGAGGCGGATGGGAATACTGGACAGGATATTTCAGGGATTGAAGGCCCTTTTCGGAAAGAAGCAGCTTACCATAGGTATCTACGGGCCCCCCAATGCCGGAAAGACCACGCTAGCCAACAGGATAAGCAGGGACTGGACCGGTAAACCCATGGGAAAGACCTCCGAGATACCCCACGAGACCAGAAAGGCAAGAGAGAGGAAAGAGGTCGTGATCGGGTCGGGAAAGAAGAAGATCAGCTTCGATATTGTCGACACCCCGGGGATAGCGACGAAGATAGATTTTCACAACTTCGTTGAAGAATTCGGCATGGAGGAGGAAAAGGCACGGGAGAGGGCAAAGGAAGCGACAGAAGGGGTTATCGAGGCGATCAAATGGCTGGACAATGTTCATGGTGTGCTTCTCGTGATGGATTCGGCCATGGACCCATTCAATCAGGTGAACGTGACCCTTATCGGAAACCTCGAGGCAAGGAAGCTTCCCACCATCATAGTCGCCAACAAGTTCGATCTGAAGGAAGCATCTCCCGCAACGATCAAGGAAGCTTTCCCGCAGCATCCGACGATACCAATCTCGGCATTGAAAGGGTACGGAATGGACAATCTTTACAAGGCCATGGTGAAGTATTTCAAATGAGGCGGTGATCCATCTGAAAAGGAAGGTACTGAAGGAAAGGGGCGAGGAAGGAAGCGGGATCTCCATTGACCTCATTTCAACCGAACGTCTGGAGGAGATCGGAAGCGGAAAGATAGATTTCATACTCGAGCAGGTGAGGATGGGAAAGGTCCTGGTCCTTGAAAAGGGACTCACCTCTTCAGAAGAGCTCGAGCTCATCAGGATCACCATGACAGAGATAGATCATGATTCATTCATAGGCGTGGAGACACCTGGTTTCACGGGGAATGTAACCAGACGATCTTTCATCCAGAGACTCCTCGGCAGATCACCTCCCCCCAGAATGATGGTCGTCGGACCCGCGCACCTGCTGAAGACCATAAAAAAGGACGGCAGGACCATCGAGGCACTGATCCTTACCAGGGAGCAGATCGTCGAGGATACCGGAGATTTTGATGCCGGAGCCAGTTTAAAGGAGATCGAGGAACAGGTCAAACGGGCGGAAGAGGAATGAGCTTCTCCGTCGCAGGTATAATAATCGAAAAAACGTATTATGAACGGACAGTGTGATACGAGATGCCACATCAATGCCTCAACTGCGGGAGGATCATCGAAAGGGGTTCCAATGAGATCCTCAAGGGATGCAAGGAGTGCAGCGGAAAGAAGTTCATGTACGTGGACCAGCCTCTGTCAGCGGAAAAGCGCGAGGACCTGAAAAGGAAGGCGGACTCCGTAAGGGACGAGATGCTGAGAAAGGCCGATCCCGAACTTCTGCAGGTCCTGAAACAGAGGGGGATAGGTAACATCGGCGATTCCGAGGTGGAGATCGATGATACCCTTGGAGAGGACTGGGTTCGGGTGAGGCCCCCGAAGAAGGAAGAGGTGGAGATAAAGGAAGGACGGTCCGGTGCCGGGATGGAGATCGTTCCTCCGACCGGAGACCGCAGATCCGCAAGGGACCTGATCAACCAGTTCGACATGGAGCTGGAGACCAGGGAGAAGGTCAAGGAACCGGAGAAAGTTGAGCCCGGACCTTCGAAAAGGAAGAGGGCGGTCAGGAAGAAGGAGCGGAAGGTTCCCCGGGCCCGGAGCAGGAAGAGAACCGGAAAGAAAGAGGAAGCGGTGGGGGTGATCAACATCCTTGAGCAGGGGGTCTACGAGATAGACGTCCAGAGTCTTCTGGAGGATAATCCGATCGTGATCCAGAAGGACGGCTCATACCTCATACATTTGCCATCGATCTTCAAGGAAGGCAGGGAAAAGAACATCAAAAAAGAGCTTTAGATGGGAATCATTCATATTAACGGGTCAGCTGGAGGAAGGACCATTTCCAATCTTCTTGACCGCTTCAGGATCTCACATGGTCCGTGATCTTCCTCGCCAGGGTGGGGGTGATCCCATCCAGCTTTACAAGTTCGAAGGGAGAGGCAGCCCTGAGCTTCTCAATATCCCCGTATCCCGCATCCATCAGGACCTTTGCTTTTGCCTCGTCCATACCGGGAAGGGCCAGAAGATCATTCAGGATCTCCTGTTTGGGATCCACCTTCTCGAAGGTGGCGTGCTCCTCGGGTGCAGGTGAGAGCCGGGGCCGCTTGTTCTCGGAAGGTTCCCCGAGCTCCTCCAGAAGCGATCTTCTCGTTCCCGCTCTGGGGATCATTTCGAGCCTCTTTCCCACGCGGGTGGGAAGTTCTTCGAAGAAGGACATGTTATCCCTGAACCATCTGTCCCTGACCTCCAGTTCCCTTGTCAGCCTGTCAACCTCCGCTTCCAGGTCCTGGGTCAGGACATAGAGCTTCTTGTACCTGGACCTCTCCAGAGCAAGGGAATCCATTGTTTCCTTCAACCGTTCCTTGTAATCGGCACTCTCCTTGCCGAGGGAGCTTTCCTTGACCTCGAGCTTTCTGAGCTCCTCGTCCTTGGTGTCCACCAGTTCCCTCAGGGTTTCAATGATCCGTTCCTTATCCTTCTCCCTTTCCTCGAGGTCCCTGATCCTTGCCATGGCCGCGGCCATCTCCTTCTCCTGGGCTTCGTAGGCGTCCCAGAGTTTCATCAATCTCTCCTTGGCCGTTTTGAGCTCGTCATCGGTCATTATGGGTCCTCCATAAGCTGCTCGAGGTCCGATATACACCGGGGAATGAACACGAATATATTTAAACACTTTTCGGAAGCAGGAAGGAAACCCCTGGATAATGACCGATCACGGGTTTCCGTCGGTCTGTTCCGAATATCTCGAGCAGGGATCGACGGATATCTTCGGCTATGCAGGGAAAATCCCAAAGAATTATATCATCAATGTACCCTATCAACTCATCCGGGGTGTAACGGTTGATATCAGAGACAGGTTTTCGATGCCGAGGGAGTTATCTTGCATACGTCATTATCGCATCCATCCTGGTGATACCAATTTCACCTGCCTGGATATCATCCGGAGTATCATCAGATCACATAGCGCAGATGAGCGATATCGGCAACATGGACCTCTCCTCCATCTACTGGTCGATGATAGGAAGAGGGCCCGATCACAACAGTGCCGGAACTCCGGGAAGTAGGGGCATCCTTGATCCTGTTGTGAAATGGTCCAGGAATACAACTTCGCTCGGAGCGGTCGGCGCGAGATTCGATAACAATGTCATCTTCGAAGGGATCGCCTCTCATCCGTTGTTCGGGATAGTGGAATCGAACGACACCCACTTAAGGATACGTGAAGGGGAGACAGGAACCCTTGTCTGGGAGCTCGATGTGAGGAAGATCGACGGCAGAACCACGAACTTGCTCCGGGTATCACCGGCCCTGGCCGATACTGACGGGGACGGGGAGGTCGAGATCCTGGTCCAGATCAGGGATGTGAACCAGTTCAGAATCGCCCTATTCGAGCCCCGGATAACCAAGAACCAGACCGGATTCCACTGGTCATCGCTGAACCATGTCGAGGAGAGAAAGTGGTTATCCATCGAGGGCTCCATGGGGATCGAACAGTCCTCATCACCCGTTCTGCATGATATCTCGGGGGATGGCATAGAGGATGTGTTGATAGGGTCCGGGAACAATCTGATCGCGTTGTGGGGAAACAACGGGACACTGATGTGGTTTCTGGAGATCGGCCCCATCGGAGAGACGCTCTCAACTCCCGCTCTCTACCTGGGATCCGGTGCACTCAAGAGGATAGTGATCAATTCACTCGGCCCGACCCTGCAAACGATGAGAACGACCCTTGTCAATTTCAACGGCGACCATCTCACCAATATCACCGTTGCCCTGGGATCCCCGCTTCCTTATGCATATCCCGGATCGATAACCATGCCTGTTATTGGTGATGTCACGGGCGATGGTGTGCTCGATATCCTGATATCCTACACCTCCCGTTCCGGAGCCGGCAGGGTGGTCGTTTACACATATTCGCTCACCACCCAGGCGACCATCACCGGGATCCAGGGATATATCGAATCAACACCTTCCCTGGGAGACGTCGATGGGGATGGGGACAAGGAGGTATTTCTCCATTCATGGTATACCACGACCCTCAACAACTGGATCCGGATGGCCTGCTACGACATGATCGATCAGGGAACCATAACGGTCTCGACATTATGGACAAAGGACCAGCTTACAACGGGTATCGAACCAAGCCTGGAAACCTCCCCGCTTCTTTGCGATCTTGACGAGGACAGCACTCTGGATGCGGTCTTTTTCGCCAACCGCAGGGTTTATGCCGTATCCTCCGGTGGTTCGAACCTCTGGAACCTCTCCATACCCGCTCTTCCCCCTACCCAGGGATGGTTCCAGGGAATAATCGGTGATCTCGGGAGGGACGAATTCACCGATATCTTTGTGGACGGTCTCATGATATCTCAGAAGGTGGTCGACCTCTCGGTGAAGGAGCCGCACGGTGAGAATATCTATCTCAGCGATCCGGATCCGGTGGAAGGCTCCCCGGTTACCATCAACTGCGTCGTTCAGAACAGGGGAACCGCACCTGCAGTCGATGTTGTTGTATTGTTCATAGATACGCCGATAGAGCAGCCGTCGATGGAGCGGATAATCGGATATTCGACCATCCCCCAGGTAGTAACAACTGCCGAAGCCAACATCGGATGGGTTCCCGAAATTGCGGGAAACCACTCGATCACCATTGAGATCGACCCGAACTCGACGATACTCGAGACTAACGAGATCAACAACGGAGCATCGATCAATTTCCGCGTGGGTCAGGCTTTCGGGGACCTCACGGTACATGATATCCTGCTCTTCCGGGGGGATGGTAAGAGGGCCAGGGACGGGGAGGATCCCGTCCGGCTTGTTGAGGAAGACCCTTCGACCATAACGATCCAGGTTGAGAACATCGGTGAGAAGTGGATAGAAGGAGGGACTGTTGACATTCTGGTTGACGGTTCGCCCCCTCATTCGGGTGCGGAGAACATCGAGACAGGTCTTATCGAGATCGGGGAGATGGTGAATATTTCGATCGATTGGACCCCTGAAGGCCTACCTGAAGGTGAAGAGGAAAAGATGTTCACCATAAGCGCCATTATCAAGACCCCGACCGGGGTGAACGAACTGGACCAGACCAACAATTTCGCCTTCAATACGACACGGGTAAAGAACAGGACCCCGGTCGGGGGTTTCGATCTCGAGGGCACCGTGTATGACCAGGGCGGGGAACCGGAATCCGATGTCAGGGTCAAGGCCGAGATAGTAAGGGCATCGCTCGAGCTCGAGGATACGACAAATACCAACGGTCTCTATTCGATATACCTGCCCCGGACCGATTATCTCGACGGAGATGTCCTCGACATCTACGCCCACAAGGGACTGAACTGGGCCGAGGGGGGCATCAGGGTTTATTCCGAGGACGGGACCGGTGTGTTGGACCTCGAGCTCACGGACATACCCACCCTTTCTATCACGCTTTCCGTGGATGGACCCACGGAGTTCCAGGTAATGCCAAGGACCGATTATACCTTCAACTTCGTCGTGGAGAACACCGGCAATATTCCGGGCAATGTCACGATCGACAGGACCAAGGAAGGGAATTCCACAATGGACAAAGGTGATTTTTCCATATCTCCCAACGAGTTCGAGCTTGATCCCGGTCAATCGATAACGGCTGCACTCAGGTTCAGCGTGCCTCCCGAGGAAGCTCCCGGTACAATCTCCATCCTGACCATATCCGGAACCCTGCTCGGGAACGGCACCGATGTCTCATTGATCCAGTACAGGTTCACAACCGGAAGGTCGGTGAGGGTCTATTACGAGTTCAACTCGGAAAAGAACGTTACACTCAACGCAAATGATAATGAACCCGCCTTGTTCAGGATCTACCTGCTCAACAAGGGAAATGTTGATGCCGATTACAACATCTCCGTGGGATCGACCCTGGCGGACCATGCCTCAATTGAAGATCCCGAAGGCACCCTCCCCCCGAGCGCATCCAGGCAGGTTCTGGTGACCGTACTGATCGAGGATGAAATCGACAGGGTGATCGGAACCATCGACCTCAGGACCTCCGGGGTTCCGAAGAAGGTTTCCTGGGAGATAAGGATCGACAGGGAGTTCCCGAACCTTCAGGCGGACGAGGGCATCATGTTGGGTGACGAGGATGTTGTTCTGGGAGATACGATCTCACTGCTTGGAACCGTGATGAACACCGGGAAGGTGCTGGCAACTGATGTCATGTGCGCTTTCTACGAAGGAGACATCCTTATCGGGACAACCGATATAGATGAGATCGGACCGGATGAGGAGCTTACGTTATCCCCCGTATCCTGGACACCGGGAACCATTGGCGTGAAGGAGGTGAGACTCGTCATCGACCCGGACGACCTCGTTAAGGAGGAGGATGAGGAGGATAACTCTGCCACGAGGACGTTCTCATTCTACCCGGACATATCCATATCATCGGCCACATTCGAACCTGACTCCACCGAACAGGGTGGCGAGGTCCGTGCCACGGTGGTCGTGAAGAACCTCGGGAACGCACCTTTAAAGAGAGGTTTCACCCTTGCCATCAGAACGGGCGGAGAGCAGGGAGAGGAGCTTGCAACCAAGGATTACGATATGGACCTGCCAACGGGCAATTCCCAGGGGGAGGAGATCGATCTGATATTCTATGCACCCGGCGACAGTGAGGGGTCCGTCACCATCTGGCTCGGTGTATCACCTCTCACGGAGGAGGAGGTTGTTACAACGAACAATCAGATCACACGGAGCCTGGAGGTCCTTGCCGTGGAGGATGAGCCACCTGACATAATGATATTCATCATCATTGGGGTGTGTGTCCTTCTGCTGATCGTTGGTGCCGGTCTGTATGTCTGGAAGTTCGGCCTCCCTCTTTCCCCTCCCCCCGACGCAGCTGGAGGTCCTTCCGGGGAAGCCGTGCCGGAGACCGGAGTGGACGTGACCGCTCCGGAGATGGAGGAGACCCCCATGGAGGATGAGGGCCCCCTCCTCGAGATGTCCCTTGAGGAGGGGTCCGGGGAAGGGGAGGTTCCAGGATCCGATCTCGTACCCATGCCTGTCGAGGAGGAAGAGGTCATAGTTGCGGAGGTCCTGGAGGATGATGGGTCCGGAGAAGTGCCTCCCGAGCCCGTTCCACCAGGGGTCCTGGAAGAAGAAGAAGATGACGAGGGTATGATCCCCGAAGTTTGAACGGATCCGCATGTCCCACCTTCTATGGAAGGGAGCCATGGAAAACTAATTATCATCATACCTGCCATTGAAGGTTGATGACGGACCTCAAGATCCTGAGGCTGAACTACAATCCCCCGGATATTCTCGAACTCGGATACGGGGATATATTCGAGAAGGTGAAGGAGGTCACCATCCTGACCTCGCTGATGCAGACCTTCGAGCGCTTCATTCTGGTCTGTGAGGTCATCTGGAAGGATGAGCCCGCCATCGAGCATATGAAGAAGCTGTTGTTCGTGGAGAAGGTCGAGATCATATCCAACGAGAAGGACGCCACCCTTGCAATGGTCTCCGGCCAGTTCCCTGAGGTATACACGGAAGTTATCAGGAAGTTCTTTGACACCTTCAACTGCTTCATAGAGTTCCCTGCAAGGCTGACACCCGATACACTTACCGGTTCCATAGTGGGTACGCAGTCCGACCTGAAAAGGTTCCTCACATTCGCGGAGGCGTGGGGGGCGAGTTATGAGATAATCTCCATCCAGAAATACCAGCCCAGGGTGGAAGGGGCCCTTTCAGCACTTACACCGAAGCAGTACCTCTGCATGGAGACCGCTGTCAGACTCGGATATTTCGACATTCCAAGGAAGGTCAACTCCCGCCAGCTTGCATCGGAACTGGGTCTTTCCCACGCAACGGTCCTCGAGCACATGAAGAAGGGACAGAGGGCGATCTTCTCGGCACTTTTCAAGGAGTGATCCCTTCAAGTTCTAAGGTTTCCTTGAAAAGAGGGCCCACGCTGTCTTCCTGCATCAAGGGCCCTCCCGGGATCTCTCCTCCCCGATGGCCCCCCGAACAGTAGGCCTTGATCATTTCGGAACCGTGATACACCTCTCCGCCCAGATCGATATCAAGGTCATCGAGTGTCGACTGGTCCGGACCGAAGGATTCCTCTGTTCTCTGTATCCCGTAAAGCCCATTGATCTCCTTCTGCTTCTTCTCCATCTCGTTGACCTTCTCCTCGATCTCCTCTTCCTCGGCGATACCTTTCCTTTTTTCCCGACGGAGGATCAGGAGGACCCCGGCTACCAGTATCGATGTGAAAACGGCTGCCGATATCAGTATTGAGGCGACAAGGGGATCGAGTACCGCTTTCGACCTGTCATGGTTCCGCGGGTTATCATCATCACCATCTCCGATGGCACCCGGATATGAACGCTTGTCCAGTGGATCGGTTGGCGCACCAAGGGGATTGATCAGCTCCATCAGATTGGTGTACCCGTCCCCGTCCTCGTCCTCATCGGGGCCATGGCCCAGGTTCCCGAAGAAATCCAACTCTTCGCGGTCGGGGAGGCCGTCATTATCGTCATCCCCGTCCGAGGAAACTGTGATAAGGAATTCACTATTCATAGGTTGTACCCCCGATCCAGTCACCGTTAGGTGGACCCTGAATGTTTCTTCCTGGACGGTCCCCAGCCCCCTCTCAGAAGGTAAAAGTACCAGGGAAAGAGGGTTGCCTGCGAGTGTCATTATGGTCGTATTGTCGCCGCTCTTGATCTCCCAGGACCAGAGTGGGGGCCCGCAGTTGGAATGGACTGCTGTCCCGGAAAATGTGATGATCTCGTTCCATTCCGCGCCAATCCTACGGTTATCACCCAACTCCCCGTCCTTGAGATCGTAGGTGAAGGTGATGTCCAGCCATCCCACGGGCAGATAGAGAAGGGGATCAGCTCTCAGAAGATCCACCATAACGATAAGGGTGGCGATGTCGGTCCTTTCCCTGTCGAGGAGCATCAGGTCAAATGAATAGGATCTATCTTCACCCTCCCAGCGAGGTGGCAGGGTAACATTCCAAAGACCCATGGCTATTTCCGAGATCCGAATATTGTCGAACCTTGCCGAGGTCATCAGCTCGAGCACGTCGTCCTGGTCCGCATCAGCTCCCTGGACCAGGAAGGAGAGGGGAAGTCCCTCCTCCTGAAGCAGTTCCACCGTTGTATCCTCTCCATGAACTCCTATCCCATCCACGGAGATGAAGAAGGGCGGGTCGTTCACATTCAGAACGGGTATCCTTAATTGAAGTATCCTGCTGCTTCCCCTACCGTCGTTCATACGGAGGGGGATATCAACCTCCGGAAGGTCATCGTTCGATGGTGTGAAGGTGAAATACGATCTGTGCTGGGGATCTACCTCATCGATCTCGGATTCGAATCTCGGGTCAGGGGTCTCGAACCTGATGAAATCACCATCAACATCGGACCCCATTATACAAAAGGAATACGACATATCCTCGACACATCCCGAACTTCCTACCGGTACCTTGAACCCTTCCTGGTGTGGATCAAGCGGTGTGCTCCATCCCGAAACGAGGTCCGTGTACGAGACCCAGAAGGGTGGATCGTTCACCTCCTCAACGGTAACATTGAACCAGTTGGATAATGAGAAGAGGTCATCTCCGGTCCCGGGACAGCCGTCGCATCCCGTGTCCCTGACTGCGAGGCGGAACTTTTCTGTGCCATGCCAGTGCTTCCTCAGTATCTTGATATCGAGATAGGTGGATCCCGATCTAAATGTCACCGTGGCCGAGAGGTTCCTGTTGGTCTTCTCGGTTTCGACATCGAAGGAAAGTCCCGGGAATCCCATGTATGCGTCATCGGTCACGTAACCCGAGAGTAAAAGCCCGGATAGGTTCAGGGCCGAATGAAGGTCATTGTCCTCCTCCATCCGGATATCCTCGATATCAATTACGAAGACAGGCGGCTGGTTGACCGGAAGAGTCCTGAAAACTCCCTCCGATGGAACGGATGCCTTACCCCCGGCATCAAACACCCTGACAGCCCAGTAGTATAGTGTATCGGCTTCGATCCCTCTATCAATAACGGTCCTGTCCCTGGTCTGATCGCGGATCCTTTCGTAGAGCTCCCCCTCGGGCCACACTCTTTCATCATAGGTAAGGGTGAAGTTGGAGATGAAGACCTCGTAGCGATCGAAGTCCGGCTCGGTGTTGATGTCCCACATTAGGAAGGCGTTGTGTTCCTCCACAACGAGCGTTCTGGCATTCGCTGGTGGAGACGGAGCAGTATTCGTGTTCGTTCTGGTATGGTAAATGTCGAGATCCGAACCGGAAACAGATTCCATCCAGCCTGCATGGATGTATCCACCATCATCCACGGCAACCTTCTGTCCCGAATGTACGGCACAGCTTCTGTATCCGTTCGCTCTCAACGGAGATGACCAGTTGAGACCGTTATCGGTCGAGTAGGAGACCAATACATTCGAACTACTGGTATTCCTGTCTATCCAGGAAATTGCAATGGTACCATTATTGATATCCATTGACGGTCGAGAATGCCAGATATATGGGGAGGTTCCATTGACCTTGATGTTCCGGCATCCCCCAACTGACCAATTGCCTCCGTGATCAACTGATGAGGTGTACTTTATACAGGGCCTGTCCCTGATAAGGTCCTGATTGTCCAATCCGTTCTCGTCGGTCGAGAAATCCCACCATGCAAGATGAACCCGATCCCTTTCGGCCTCTATCGTTGGAGAAGAGAGCCAGTACATCGGGTAATAGATCGGGAATGCGATCCTGATAGGATCGCAGAAATCCAGGTCATCTTCCGGACTTTCCGGGATCCTTGCCATGGAAATGAAGGCCTCGATCTTGAAGGAAGGGTTCCCTTCCCAGGCGACGAAAACAGAGTGCCCGTCATATGCAACATCCGGATATCTCTGAAAGCTGTTGATATTCTCCGGTAGGGTTGGTTCCGAGACCTTCCGGGGACTGGACCAGTTTGCTCCCCGGTCGAGGGAATATGATATGTGGATCCTGTCATCACCGGTCAGTTCCTCCCAAACAACGAAGAGCGACCCCTCCACCCCGAACTTCACGGACGGGTTCTTTATCTTGTCCGATGGGTATCTGTAATCCTCCATTGGTGTAACGAAGGTCCTTTCCCATGTTGAACCGTTATCCACGGATAGAGCACAGATCACCACGTATTCCTGCAGGCCTGAAACCGGTCTGAATGAACTGTCCATGTAGACAAGAGCTATGGTGGTCCCGTTTTCATCCGTGTAAGAGTCCATCTCGGGCATGAGCTGCTTGTTCCCCGGGGATGTGTTCTGCAACATGTCCAGAGCGTTGCTCCAGCCGGAGCCCCCGTTCATCGAGCGTTTGAAGTGTACATGAGGCGAGCTGATCCCTGCACTGTAGTCCAGATAGGACATGAATATCCTGCTGGTATTGCCCGAGCCGACCACCTCCATGTCAAGGTCGCTCTGCTCCCTGCTGTCGAGCACCGGGGAGTTGTTAACGATGAAGGATATCGATCCGGAGGAGAGCGCAACCGACTGAATGCTGGCCAATACCAGGAAGACCAGCAGGAGTGGTGTTGCCGCCGCTTGGATATTTCTTCCCATTCTCTCACCAGTTATAGACCGACCGGTGGAGATATTAAGCCTGGGAGGTCTTATATGAACAATTATATCAAAAATTTCTGAAATATATCAAATCAGATTAAAAATATATTAAGTCCGGGCCCCATCCACCACATGTCGATGACAGGGAACCGGAATTATCTTAAAAGGGTGACGGTGGAGAACCGCATCCTCCTTCTTCTTCTCGATAACATCGAGGAGATGGACAATTACTCTGTCCCGGAAATGCTTTCCCAGGGGGGGATGTCAAAGAAGCTCTCACTGAGGCAGAACAACCTCTCCAGGGAGCTCCAGGGTCTCCTTGACAAAGGCCTGGTAACTTACCGTTCATCCCATATCGATGGTCTTCAGAGGAAGAGAAGGGCCTACTTTTTGACCACGAAGGGTATCGACCTCGCAAAGCACCTGATATCGCAGATCGGAACAAGCCTTGTGATCGTCAGGGACCTCGACGGAGAGATCAAGGAATGGACGCTTTCGGAACTCGTGGACTCGGCCTCGAGGGAGATGAAGAGAAGGGTATCCTTCTCCGAAGTGGTGGAGGATTTCCTCAGCGGGAACGAGGCTGACCTATCGAGGATAATGGGCACGAAGCCTCCAAGAGCGGAATCCGGTGCCCCAGTGGTCAAGGAGTTCTTCGGAAGGGAGCAGGAGCTCGGATACCTCGCCGAGGCATTGATCAGAAAGGGCGGCAGCTTCGTATCGATACTCGGGCTGGCCGGTCAGGGTAAGACCACACTCATGTCCCATTTTCTGAGGAAGAACTCTCTCAGATCGGTGTGGATCAAGATGAACCGGTGGATGACGCCCTCATCCTTCATCTCCGGGATAGAGTCGGGGTTGAAAGATCTCGAAGGATCCCGGTTCTTTCTTTCCTTTGATGATATCACCGGTGATCCGAATGCTGTTGCATTGAAGCTCGAATCACTTTTAAGGGCCCGCGATCTTGTAATGGTCCTCGATGATGCACATCTCACGGGTGAAGAGCTCGAGCCCCTGATAGAACTGCTGAAAGACAGGATAATCCACGTTGGAAGCGGTCTCAAGCTGGTCCTTCTTGCCAGGGAGAGACCGACCGTTTACAGACTGGCGGAAGCCAAGATCGAGAACCGGGTCTACGAGATACGGATCGACGGTCTTGATAGAAGATCGGTGTCCGCACTGCTTGGATCCCGTGGTATCCCATCCCCTATTCACGATGATATCTTCAGGTCCACCAGAGGACATCCTCTGACGCTTGCGCTGATCTCCTCCAACCCGGAGTTCCACCTTGAAGAATACGGTGTTGCGGTATCCAGGATCATCGAGGACGAGGTGCTATCGTCTCTTGACCCTCCATCTATCTCGGTCCTTGAGATGGTTTCCATCATGGATATGCCCGTTGGAAGGGACCTGCTTTACGAGCTCCCAGGCGTTCTGCGTCAAACCGTTCAATCTCTGATATCTAAGTTGCTGCTACTGGAATACAACGACGGCACAGTGGACCTGCACGACCTTGTCAGGGACTCCGTCAGACCCACGGTCAATTCGAAGGACCTCGGAAAATATGAGGCCCTTGCCTATTCATATTATTCGAAGAGAGGAAGCGACAGGGACCTTCTCCGGACATTGAGCCTTGCCTACAATCTCGGGAGAACGAACGATCTCGTTGTCCTGATATCGGAACACGGCGAATACCTCATTGGAAAGGGATACAATCAGATAGACGGTCTGATGGAGGATCTCGAGGACTCCGTAAGGGACCCGTCAACCAGGGTTCTCCTCCTTCTCATCAGGTCCGACAGGTCCGTTGCCGCAGGGGACCTGAAGGGGGCAAGGTCCCTTCTAAGGGAAGCTTCCAGGATCGCCGAGGGGATAGAGAACGAGACCGGAGCGAACGGCCGTCCATTCCTCCTGTCAAAAATAATGAGAAGGTTCGCCGAGATAAAGGCAGCGGAGGGCAGGATGGAGGACGTTCTCGATCTCTACGGAAAAAGCCTCTCCCTTGTGGAGATGTCCGGTGACCGCAGGGAGATGGCCAGGGTCTACACGGAGCTTTCAAGGGCCTATCTTCAGGTGGACGAGTTCGAACCCTCCATCGAGAACCTCAACCTCGCAAGAGAGATCTATCGGGAGCTTTCGGACGACAGGGGCCTTGCCACCACCAGAATGGATATGGGATTGGTCTATCTAAGGAAGCTCGAACTTGCAAATTCCCTCAGGGAGCTGCTTCATGCCGTCAGGATCTCAGAGGAGATGGGTTATGAGAGAATACGGATCAAGGGCCATTACTGGATAGGAAGGTTGTATCTCATGGTAATGCAGCCGGAGGAGGCCCAACCCTACTTCCGTACCTCTCTTTCGGGCAGTGTCTCCCTGGGAGACGCATCCCTTGCCTTCAAGGCCCTGTTCTATCTGGTATCCTCATCCATGAAATCGAGATCGAAAAGGTCGGGGGAAAAGGCCGTTGTCAGGTTGAGGAGGAAACTGGGAAAGGGATGGAAGAGCATGATCCCCTGGATGAGGATCGACATGTCCGGGGATGTTTCATCCCTCCGGTCCAACATCCGTCTCTTCGAGGGATTCCTCAAGGAGAACGGGGATCTCGGGAGATCCGCCGTTTCGGACCACCTCCAATGGATGATGAAGCAGGATGAAGGGGTGTCAATAATGGAATCTATCAACTCGACGGCATGGGCGCTCTCCGGGGACTTCGAGACGCCCAGCATGGAATATCTCGATATCGTCGGTTCATCCCCTGCTGCTCAAAACGACAGACGTATATCCCTCGCCGTGGACTTCTCAAGGGCGACCTCGATATGGCTTACCGAGGCCGAGGTGAAAGCGAAGATGAGAAAGGTTATTGCAGAATGCGCCAGGATCGGGTACGGGGAGGGAAAAGAAAGAGCAAAGCAGTACCTTGCCACAAGGCCAACATATTCCCCGAAACATGTAACTTGAGGAACAAACGATAAATAGACATGCTCGATTATTCACGGGGAGTCAGCCGAGATGATACTTGACCTTGTCGTTATGCAGGCGCTTATCCCTTTCCTGATCTTCATAGGTATAGCACTGGTGATATACGGGAAGGAGATACTGGATGTCATGTCCTTCCCCATAGGTGCTCTATCGGGGGGCATACTGGCATACATGATTCTCAGAGGTCTGCTGTTCGGTGTGTACATACCCATCTACATCGAGGTGATCGTCGCAATAATATTTGCCATCGGCGGGGGAATGCTTGGTAAGGGAACCATGGCAATGCTTCTCGCACTTTTCGGTGCAACCGTGATCGTCGATGTTGTCATGGCCTTCGCAGGTGATGTGAACGTGGTCATCCTGCTCGTGGTAGGGCTCGTCATATTCCTTGCACTTGTCGTCCTGGTGCACAGGTTCATGCCGTTCTTTTCGGCCTTTCTCGGAGGGGTCTCCGTTGCAATGGGCGTGACACCATTCCTTGATACTCTTGATGAACCCATCGTGAGGATCTTACAGCTGTCCATGGCCCTTACCCTCTGTGTACTGGGTGGTTTCCTCCAGATGCAGATCAAGAAGAAGGTGGATGGTTTGAAGGAGGATATCACCTGGGTACCCGGCAAGAGTCCGAAGGCATCATGAAGGGGTCTGTTTTTCCGGACCGTTCCTGAGAAGTCTTTTGATCTCCCTTGCCGCTTCCTTCTCGAACCTCTTCCAGCCCACTATGACCTGCTGGACGGAATAGTGGTGATCATCCACCAGAACCGAAAGGTCATCGAGCTGGTCGAAGAGCCCGGGGTCCACGTCGTATTTCTGTGCCAGGAACAGAAGCTTCATCCTCGAGTTCTGGATCTCCTGTCTCAGGAAGAACCTGAAGAACAGTTCGGCCATGTCGACCTTCACCCTTCCTTTCTCGATATCTCTTGATATCTTCAGGATCTGGGCCTTGTCATCCTCCTGGTCCAGATAGAGTGCCTTCAGGGTGGATATCATCTGGAAGAAGTCTCCCTGGAACTCCACAAGGTTCTTCCTGGTGCTCTGATCAATGTCGGGGTCCGTGAGTAGCCTGATCTCCCTATCGAGCACATCGATCCTTCGCTCCAGCTTTTTCAGCTCCTTTCTGACATATTCAAGATCTTCCCCGTCCATCGTCCCCGTAAACGGTGTGCGGTTATAATACGGTTTTCCGCAGTGGAGCCACATCTCAATATCAGATGATGATACTGAACGGAAAAACTTTTAGTCGTGTTCCGGGCCATCTCCCGGCAACCATGACCCCTATTACTGGTGAAGCGGCCGTCCAACACAGTCCCGTTGAAGATCCGGAGGGGTCGAGTGGTAGGACAAGAGGAACTGAAGAAATGTACACCAAACTCCTTGAGAATACCAAGGAGCTGATCGTTGTCATCCAGGACGGCATCATCAGGTACATGAACCACCACGGAGAGCGGATGGGGGGGTTTTTCAGGGAAGATGTGATGACGAGACCCTTCCTGGAATTCGTCCATCCGGACGACAGGGCCGGGGCTGTCGAGAGGTATGTCAGGAGGGTTTCGGGGGAGCAGGTCCCGAGCCAGAGCATGATACGGATACGCAACTCCCTGGGAGAATTTCGCTGGGCCGAGGTCAAGTCCATACTGATCGAGTGGGAGGGCCAGGCGGCCACCCTGAACTTCATTGCCGATGTGACGGATCGTATCCGTAGAGAGGAGGTGCTGAAGGAGACAGAGGACAAGTACAGGCTGGTCGTTGAGAACGCCCAGGAGGCAATTGTCATACTCCAGGACGGCAGGGTCAAGTTCTTCAACGAGAGGACGGCCCATCTGATGGGATATTCCAGGGCAGAGATCCCGAAGAGATCTTTTCTGGATTTCATCCATCCCGATAACAGGAACCTTGCCCAGAGCAACTACATTGCCAGACTGGAGGGAAAAGAGGCACCGGTCGAGGTTCTATACAAGTTCGTCACCAAGGATGGTTCCGTGTTATGGGGTCTCGTGAAATCCATCAAGGTGGACTGGGACGGCTCTCCGGCAACCCTCAACTTCATCTCGGATGTGACGGACAGGATGATAGCCAGGGACCTCGTGGACCAGGAGAGATCGAAAAGTGAATTCTATCTCGACCTTCTGGGGCATGATATAGGCAATCTCATGCAGGGGATATCCGCATGGATAGAGATGGCAAGGGGACAGGAGGGACTCGATGAAAGGTTACAGATGTATCTGGACCAGTCATGGCTCCTTTCCGAGAGGTCAAAGAGGCTGGTGAAGAACGTACTCATAATATCGAGGATAAGGGACAGGGAACCCGAACTCGGGGAAATTCGTCTCGTTCCCATCCTCAAGAGGTCCATCGGTGAGATCAACAACAACTTTCCAAAAAAGGATGTAATGATCGAGCTTCTCGAGAACGGGTTTGACCCGGTTATCATGGCCGAACCCATCGTTGAGGAGATGTTCTACAACATCATCCACAATGCGGTGAAGTTCCAGAAGGGTACATGCGCCAGGGCAAGAATATCCCTTGAAAGCACCAAAAAAGAACGGATCAGGGTATCGGTCATGGATTGGGGCCCGGGTATAACCGATGAGCAGAAACAGGGTATCTTCAAGAGGTTCAAGGACCTCACGGGAAGAAAATATACCGGAATAGGGCTGGCACTCACAAAGGAGCTTGTTGACCGCTACGGGGGCAAGATAGAGGTAACGGACAATATTATAGAGGGAGAGGTTGCCGGAGCATGTTTCCGGATAGAGCTTCCCTGCTCATCGTAGTAGTTATGTCCCTTCAATCTATCTTGATCTTCTTTCCGCCGGTGAGCGGTTTCTTAAGGGGCATTATGATATCAAGAAGCCCCGTGTCATATTTTGCCTTTACCTGGGTTGTGTTGACCGGGTGTCCGAGCATCCAGCATCCGGAGATCTCCTTCTCACCCCTCTTACCCTTCAGGCAGAAACCGTTCTCCATGACCTCGAGGTCGATATCCTCTTTTTTAACCCCGGGGAGCTCGATCTGGGCGTTGTATTTCTCCAGATCGTGGTTTATATACAGGCACGGCATGGTAACATCCGCCGTTTCGTAGTCGGTGCAGTCGTTCATTTTATCACCTTGTACATCGTAAATTGCCTGCAGGTCGTAATAGATGACCCTTGTATTGTCAGGGCCGGTGATGGTTCTGTTTTGACACAGTTGACGGGATCTCAGATAAGTCCCATCCAGACGAGTAAAATGACACTTCCCGCAAGGATCGGTTGATGCACCAGGTATATCCAGAGAGTGTTCCTGCCGCATCCTGAGATGAAGCCGACGGATCGCATCTTTGACAGGTCCGCAAGGGTGAACCTTCTCCTGAAACCGGGGTAGAGCAGGTTTCCAATGAAATTTCCAAGGAGAACGAAACCGAATCCTGGTAGCAGAGGGAAGTAATCCACCGAGCGGAACTCCTCGGAGGTTATTCCGAGCCACACCAGGGAAGGATTCCCTATCTCGATGGTGTCCATTAACATCCCGGTGATCAGGAAAAGAACGGCAAGGGGCAGATCGATCTTCGGGTATCTAAGGAACGGATAGGAAAAGAGGATCGAGAGACCTATCATGTGCAGGGCCCCGAAGTAGATGGTGTATTTCGGATCGAAGAGGTATGTTGCGATGGTTATTCCGATACCCAGTGCGAATATGAACGCTCCTCTCTTGAGGAGTGTGAACAATATGCTCTTCTCGCTCCTTCCCTTCGTCTTCCATCTTGAATAGGAAAGGTTAAGGGAGATCCCCACTATGAGTACGAAAAGGTATCTTCCGAAAATTATGAAAGAATGCCATGCGGGCTCGTTCAGGTCCAGATCGACATCCGCCAGGAGCTGCAGGTCCCAGAGCAGGTGGATGAATAGCATCACGATTATGGCGATGCCTCTGACAGTGTCGATCTCCCAGAACCGCTGGTACTTTTCCCCTGCCACTTTTTATAATCGTTTTTGGTGGATATAAAATTTTATTTGGGGACCTATTGATATTTCACAAAGAACAATGGAAAGTGGGCCCGCCCGGATTTGAACCGGAGTCTATGGCTCCCAAAGCCACAAGTATAACCAAGCTAGCCCACGGGCCCATATACATGGTTGGCGAATGAAATGAAGCGGATCACTTCATCTGTTCAGATGCTGAATGTGAACTTCTTTTTAAAACCTTTGAATGCGGAGTTTTCACTTTCTTCCGTGATACAGCGAATATATCGCAGAGAGAAGATGATGATCAACATCAACGAACGGCATCTCCTCCCTCAGAACATCCCTGTTGGACGCTGTAAGCTCCATTATCCTCTGGAAGTTGTCCGTTGCCACCTGTATCGATCCCTTTTTGGCCTTCTCGAGAGAATCCTCTATCGATTCTTTCAGCTTTCCCGGAAGGTCCTCGTTCTCTATGATAGCATCAAGAAAAGTCTTGTATGCCTTTGCGGCCCCCCCGTGGTCCCCCATCTTGTAGAGAAGTGAAGCCTTCGTGACGTGAAAGTAGTACTTCAGCCGTGAAGGGACAGAATTCACATCCATCTTCCCCAGGACCTCGAGGGCCCTTTCCGGTCCGTTAACCTTTTCCTCCAGATACGGTTTCCAGAGCCTTATGCACTCTGATATGGACCGGGAGAGATCATCCTTTCCCTTGATCGCTCCCATCTTCTCGAATCTCTTGAGAGCCTTCTCGAAATCCTCATCCAGTATGTCGAGCACACCGGTCAGGAAATCCTTCTGCATTTCCTCAACTGATGACATGTTCTTCGGAAGCATGCGAAGGACCTGTCTCCCGCTCTCCTTGAGCAGGTCCTTTGAGGGGATCTGAAGATGCGCCATGATATGGATCGTCATGGCTTCTCTGGGTCTTAAGGATCCCATCAGGTGATATATCTCCTCCCCCACGTAAAGGGGAACGGGGCCAAGACCCGTCTCGTCCTCTAATCCGAAGGGGAACGGGGGTACAACCTCGTCGATCTCCTGATGGAATCCCATGGCGATCAGCCGCTCGTGGTAGAGTTCGGACAGTATCATGTGGGACTCCTTCAATTCATCGGGAGATATAATGGAAACCGCCTGGTCCCTGATGAGATCATGGATCACATACCCGCCCGGGGTCCCGAAGATGAGATGATGGTCCATCAGGGACCTGATATCCTCCTGGTCCAGCTCTATGAGGTTCCTCAGATCATCCTCTCCGAGCTGCAGCCTGCTCAGGGAAAGCAGCCCCAGGAGCCTGAGATCGTCTTTGGAGAGTTTGTTGAAGATCTCTTCCGAAAGGAACTGGTCGAAGTCGCTGATGTCGTAGTTGTATCCCTCCCTCTCCACAAGTACAAGTGCAAGCGGATGACCCCCGGTCCTGGCAATAATGGCATCCACCTCGTTGCTCCCGAACCCCCTCTCCATGAGGAACTTCCGGGATGTCTCCCTGTCGAATCCCAGTAGCTCTATCTCTCCCACGAGATTATGGATACGGACATCCCTGATATCGTAGAATTCCGCCCTCTGCCTTGAGAGCACCAGCATGTTGAACCGCTTCATGAATCTGATCCTTTCCTTGAGAGAGCCAAGGAACATGGTGATCTCCTTCGGGGCCCGGTGAAGATCGTCGAAAATCACAAGGTACGGCATTTCCGGGTCGATCTCCTTCATCAGATCGCAGGCAGCCTCGATATCGTTCTCCCTTGAGGTTTCCAGATAGGATCTCAGGGGCGTCCAGCCCGATCTGGCAAAGAAGTCCCCCAATTCCTTCAGCATGTAGTTCAGTGATGTCCATTCCTTGAGATCGATGTAGAAGATGTTCATCTCCTTCTGAAGCATCTGGGTGATCTTCCAGCTCAGGGTGGTCTTCCCGACCCCGGCTATCCCGTATACAACGGTTACCTTTCTCTTTGGCGATGAGATCGCGCTCTGTATCTCGCTTATCTCCCGGTCCCTGCCGAGAAAAATATCCGGCGGGGAGAGTGAATGGATGTAAAGCGTGTGCCCCTTCCTTTCCTCCCTGACCTCTGTTGTCCTGTCCTTGTCCAGAACCTCTCTGGAGAGCACATCCGAGATATTGTTCAGGGTAATCTCATTCCTGGAAAGTAGCGAACCCACGGTATCCGTAGAGCGGGCACCTCCCTCTTTGACCTGGACCTTGATCGAGGAGATCTCGTCCAGAAGCTCCTTTGCCGCCATGATGCCCTCGTCTGTGAGCATGTACACCTTTCTTCTCCTGGTAAGCCCGTCTATGTGCGCCAGGTTCTCCTCCACGAATGATCTGTTGATCAGTGACCCCACAGCTCTTGGCACAGCAGAACGGATGATCCCCAGATTGTTCGCGATACCGTCCTGGGTCACATCTATAGGTGTCTGTAGCTCTCCCCTGTATCTCGTGTAGTTGAGGAGAAGTATCAGGATCTTGTCGCCCACCGTGAGTCGCCTGCCTTTGGAGCTCAATTTCATATCCTCCGATGCAAGATGGTCGATTGCATATGTTCGAACTATTTATTAAATAAATTGCATGACCACCCCCTTCACGGGGGCAAATTTCATATTGTCATTTCACATCTTTCGGTTCATGCCCGTCCATTTCACAGATGAGCTCGTCAACTCCTGCACGGGAACCCCGCCTTTCGGGTGCAGGTACTGCGACAGGGGAGCGAAGATGGTCCTTTATATCACCGGCATCTGCAGGCAGGAGTGCTTCTACTGCCCTCTATCGGAGAAAAAGAAGGGCAAAGATGTGATATACGCAAATGAGAGGCTGGTCGAGGGCAGGAGCCGTATCGACCAGATAATTGGAGAGGCGAAGAAGATGAGGGCTCTGGGAACCGGGATCACCGGGGGCGATCCGATGGTGGTTCCCGACCGGACCATCGAGACGATTATCAGATTGAAGGAGATGTTCGGAAAGAATCATCACATTCATCTCTACACGACCGGACCCTTCGACCCGGATCTTCTGGACAGAATAAAGGAGGCGGGACTCGACGAGATAAGGTTTCACCCGCCGATCCATACCTGGAGCATGTTCAGGTTCCTGGGAAACGGAGCTGAGGGGGGTGACGGGGAGCCCGCACGTCCCTATCACGATCTGATAATGAAAGCGGTGGAAACAGGACTTGTCACGGGGATCGAGATACCGGCTGTCATAGATGAGAAGGGTTCTGAAGGGAAGTACTCCGGGGGTCTCTTCGATCTTGTGGATCACGCCGTGAGGCAGGGTCTTTCCTTCGTGAACATCAACGAGCTCGAGGCCTCTCATACCAACATGGGTATATTCCGTGAGAAGGGATACGAGCTCGTGGGAGACTCCATGGCCGTTAAGGGCTCAAGAGAGCTTGCCCTATCGGTCATATCGGAAATGCGGGAAAGATACCCGGATACATCCACTGTCCTTCATCTCTGCACCTCGGTCTACAAGGATTCGGTCCAGTTGAGGAACAGGTTGAAGAGGATGGCCCGGAACCTGAAGCGACCATTCGAGGTCGTAACGGATGACGGTACATTTTTGAGAGGAGTCATAGAATCTGACAATATGGAGGACCTGATGTACATCCTGAGGAACGTCCACGATGTTCCCGATGAGCTGATGGAGCTTGAAGGTTCAAGGCTTCTTATCGCTCCCTGGGTACTCGAAGAGCTTTCGGAGGAGCTCGAGGGTGTGAAGTACATATCCGAGGTCTATCCGACCTGGGACGGCCTTGAGGTCGAAAGGATACCTCTCTGAAGGAAGAATTCGTCCTTATTAGGACAATAAGTATATATAATTTATATAGTAGATGTCCTTTAAAGGCGGGTGTTTCATTGAAACCAGAAGGACGCCTTGAAAAAGAGAGAGCATTTCGAAACAGAGCCGATAGTTATCATGATGAAAAGGAAGCTCCCTCGGTTATCGAGGATATCTTTGTTGCGATGGTACATTTCATTGCATTCGGTCTGAACATGAAGTATGGTATGGATATTGTTTCCCATTCGAGGCATAAGAGATATCTGAGGGATAATGGAATGAACGATCTGCTTCATGATTATCAGCAAGTCAAACTCATAAGGATCGGGTCTGTATATGACTCCCGATGGAATGGAGATAGGGTGAAAAGAGCCAGAGAAGCCCTTGAAAGGGTGATAAAATGGACAGAGGAGATTGGAGATCACAGATAATTGCAGATCTGATCGGCATCCCGGGAATGGATACCCATATCCTTCCAATAAGAGCTTTGGTTATGCTTAAACGTGAATTAGCCATGTCGGGCGAAATAGATGCAGCCATTCTTTTTGGTTCTGTGGTCCGGGGTGAATCCGGAAAAAAAAGTGATATAGATATCGCATTGATCTGCAGGGACGTTGAAGAGGGATCAAAAGTCCAGGAAGGTATAATGGAGATTCTCAATGATATAGAGCTAAAGAACAGGATGAAGAACAGTTTTTCTCCGATCTTTCTACAGGGTGAGGAGGATACCCATTTCCTCTGGGAAATGGCAATAGACGGGTCCGTGATCTTCTGCAGACCTGAATTTGCAATAGGAAGAAGCTCCAGCCTGGAGCCAAGATCATTGATATCCTATTCCTATGATGGTCTGGACCCGACGGTAGAGAGGAACCTCCGCAGATTCCTTTTCGAGAATAAGGGAGGATTGAAGATCGATAAGGAGGACCCCGGTGTATATATCTCCAAAGGTGTGATCCTCCTAAAAAATGAGAGGTCGAAAAGATTTGTTGAATTTCTTGAAGACAATTGCGTCAAGTATACCCTTCAGAAGGTATGGTATTGATCCGCATCATCCGCTCCCTTTATAAACCCGGGTACTTTCAACCGTTCCATGGACACCATCCGGATAGGTGTTATCGGACTACAGGGGGATGTCGAGGAGCATATCTCCGCTTTCCAGCATGCATTCAGGGACCTCGGAATAAAGGGCGAAGCTGTCTGGGCAAGGCGCCCCCACGACATGGAGAGGATCGACGGGATATCGCTTCCGGGCGGTGAATCCACCACGATCTCGAAGCTTCTGACCCGCTTCCAGCTCAGGGATATCATCAAGTCCATGGCGGAACAGGGGGCCCCGATCCTCGGAACCTGTGCCGGCTGCGTGCTTCTGGCAAAGAAGGGGGATGAACTCGTTCACAGGACCGGTACCGAGCTTCTGTCCCTCATGGATATGTCCGTCGACCGTAACGCCTTCGGGCCCCAGAGGGAATCCTTCGAGGCCGAGGTCCGGATCGAAGGGATCGGCCCGTACCCGGGCGTTTTCATAAGGGCCCCTCTCATCACCGATGTATGGGGCGACTGCCACGTGATCGGAACGTTCGAGGAAAAGAAGGTCCTGGCGAGACAGGGCAACATTTTGGCTGCAAGCTTCCATCCCGAACTGACAGATGATACCCGTTTTTACGGTCTGTTCCTGGACATGTTCTGATCCATCATGGGTCCATGATCAGTATGTGGGTCCATTTTCCACCCACGTTTCCCGCCCAGTCGGCAGCATAGGCTTCGACCCTGTGCTCGCCCGCGGGTAGGGCCTCCGGGACAATGATGCCACTTTCCCAGACGGAGCCCGATGACCACTGGATGGTTGCATTTACCGTCTCATCACCGTTAATACCGTTCCGCAGAACAATCCTGACCTCCACTATGGTCAACCGGGTCTCTTTCGTGTCAACCCGGAAGTTGTAAAGAGCTCCCCTCTCGAGGAGCTCCCCCTCACCGGGAGCCAATATCAGGATATCGGGGTCGGTGGTGTCGATACCAACCAGAAGGTACTCTGTTCTTTCATTTCCCATATCATCGATCACTGTAGCAGTGATGTTGAGGGTTCCGTCGGGGATGCCCGGTGTATCAATATCGACCTGGCCGACCCAGTCCCTGTCGTGAACCGTTGGTGGTGTCTGCGGTATCATCTCTATCATTTGTTGACCTCCATGGCTGTCCGAAAGCTCAACGAGCACATGAGCAGCGGATGGGTCATCGGACCAGACGTTCACGGTGAACATTTTGCCGTAAACCGCGGGCATCCTTGGGGGCAATGTCTCGATGGTGAAGTCCGGGCCCGTCCTGTCTACGTCGAAGACCATCTCAAGAGGTTGAGATCCTCTGCCGTAATGATCCCTTGCCACCACCGTGAACACGTAAGAGCCCTCATCAAGATCGCTGAAGTTCAGATGCAGGTCGAACAGGGCAAGATCTCCTTCTCTCCTGTTGAAGGTCGGGCAGTAGATGTAAGGAACCGGGTCAACTCCAGGTTTGTCGATACCGTAGAATACATCGAAGAAGGATTCGACCCAGTAGGTATCATTCACCGCTATCTGCTGGGTGCGGTTTTCCACCTGCCTCCCGGGAAGCTGGACCGGGAAGGGCTCAAGGGCGGGTGGAGCAGGGTCCCAGAGAATATCATCCCCGAACCAGGGAGCGTCGAAGGGCGGGAAGTTCACTCTCCATTCCAGAGCATCATAGCCTTCCTTAATTCTCCCGCCGATATCGATCCAATCATCGAGCGGCGCCTCGAGCAGGATGCTTCCACCCGGTCCGCTCAGTCTGATCTGGGCCGATCCCGGTCCGGTACTCACTTCCCGGGGGACCTGATACGGACCGATCCTGACCCTTGCATCGGGGGAGATCAGGTGCCAGCTTCCGGAAATGTTCTCGTACCTTACCGGCTCCGGGTCCCACAAGATATCCGGTCTCTGGAAATCCCGCCAGATGGTGAAGTTCCAGGGATCCGTCCAGGGTCCTGTCTCCCCGTATTGCTCCCAGGTGACCCTCCACCACCATGTACCATTCCCGAGGTCGCGGGGGATGGGTTCGCTGACCTCGCTTCCATCGACCTCGATATCATGCCAGGGGTGGGAGAATGTCGAGGTGTTGTCCAGCTGGACCCTGTAGCTCATGTTTTCCAGCGGATGCAATGTTTCCCATTCGAGTAGACCGGAGGGGGGATCCCACATGATGTGATCGTTGTCGGGCGGCCCCATGGGTGTGACGACCGGCCCCGCCTGGAGCTTGATGCGGAACCTTCCCCCGAGTTCGGTCTCTTTCAGGGATGTCTTCACAACGATGATCTTCCTGTACCCCGGCGGAATGTATATGCTTCCGGCCCCGCCCGGTCCGATCTTCTTGCTGAGATACTCCTTTGTCCCATCATCCTTCACCAGGATGACGCTGATACCTATCTTCACATCCTGGTCGGGTTTGACGGTTAGGACACCTTCTGATCCGTTCATGATGTACTCGTTGACAAGTGTCCCGTAGTCCTCGATATCCTCGACATCCTCCACTGAGGTTCCGTTGAATGTATGCTTGTTTGCCACGTCGTATCCAGGCCAGTTTGTGATATTTTTGTACTGGGGGAACAGACCGGCAACCCTCCACAGCATGAACTGTTGAAGCAGGTCCTCGAACTTCTGCCCCGTGGCCTTCTCGACAGCCTCGGGCCCGAGCACGTCGCCTTCATCCTTGCCGGTCCCGTTCGGACCGATGACGTTTCTCACGGAGTCGTGGTATTTCTTCAGAATATCCAGCCCGAACCTGTCCATGAGGAACTTCATGAAGAGAAAGGACATCCCGTAATGGTCCTCGAGGTCTTCCCCTGGCCAGTCCCCGAATACGTTTTTATCGAGGTTCGAACTCAGGTTCATTATGTTCATCGAACTGGAATTGTGGAGTTCGCGCTCCATCTGCTCCCAGGTGAGATCGTAATTTGTCATGGTCGAGTACCTTCCGAAGAATTCGGCCATTCCCTCGTCAAAGGCGGTGTATCTGTCGCTGTTGAAGCGGTAGGAGCCGTCGGCTCTCGCTTTGAACTGGAAAGCATGGAACATCTCGTGCTCCACCGCCTGCTTGGAAGCAGCCTTGCTGCTTCCTATGTCCACATGGATCAGGCCGCTGCTCCCGTTCGCGAAGCCCTCAAAGGTTCCGTTTTTTGTAACTATGAGCCTCAGGAATGGCTTCCCGTTGCTGTCGGTTCCGGTTGTCATCGGTACGTTGAACCCCATCTTCCTCAACAGCTTGTAGGTGTGGACGACGTATTCCAGGACATCCTCGAGATCCTTTCTGTTCACCCCGTGCCCGGCAGGAACCCCGCGCCTCGCCTTGATGACCAGCTTCATCTCCATTTCCCCGATGGGACCGGTGCCCGCCGGCTCCCTCCTCCCGTTCTGGACCTGGATCGTCCCGTTATATTCTTCGCCCGGATCAACCGATATGAGGGGGTAATCCAGCTTTGACGGGGGCCCTTCCGTCCAGTACGAACCTGACCCGAGATCGTCTCCCTGGAGAGATATCGAGAAACCCTTTGCGGGAGCATCGGCGTATTTCGGGACGGTCCAACCCTGGCGGGGCGTATCATTGTTCCCCTCGCCCCAGCCCACGAAATCGATGATCCTTTCCTCTTCATCGAAGAGAGAAAGCTCGTCCCCGTCGTCATTTAGAACCTCGTATCCGAGGTTAAGGAATATCGATGCCTGGCCGTCGGAGCCGTCCAGGTCGTTGGTTCCGTTTCCCGTATGCACCAAGATGTGGTCGAAGCCGTCAAGCCCCAGAACCTCGGGGAGGGGTATAAGCTCCTCGTCGAACGTTGTGAAGGTCCATCCCCCGGTGGTTCCGAAGGCAGCATCTGCTATGTATATTTCGAACCATTCCGAAGATGGCATCACCTCGCTTATCCGGGCATCCAGGGTATTTGGTGACGGGACATCCGAACCTATGCCGTCATACGGGTCCTTAATTTCGTCCTCCTCCTCGGGAGGCGTTTCAATCTCCTGAAGAGAGACGATGATGGAGACGCCAATGATGGATATTATTATCATCCCGGCGATCCCGATGGTGAGAAGGTTACGCCCTTTATCCTTGAGAAGGATGTTCCCCGTAAACCCCTCTTCCTCATCATCCCGGTCACCCGGTTCTTCCTCGTCCTCCTCATCTAATTCGTCCTCCTCCTCCTCCTCTTCCATTTCATCTTCATCCTCGAACCAATCGTCTTCCGTCTCATCCTCGTAGAGGTCCTCATCATCTTCCGGATCGTCCTCTTCATATTCACCCTCCTCCTCGAATTCCTCTTCGTCCGACCCTTCCTTTTTCGAGGAACTTTCGACCTTCTTCTTCATCCCATTCCTCCCTGTTCCTGGAACCTGGTATCCATCTGTTATCGGCGGTATGTATTATCTTTTTATTGTTACCCCGGCAGGTTTGATTGGTTGGACCCTTGCCCGGTCCATATCAGGATCAATATTTCCCATTACCACAATTGGTCCCAAAACAGTTAATTACGGCCCCATTGAATTGATACCAACGCTCCTTGTACAGAGTGACGGATCATGTGGGGTTTGAAAATGAAGGGTGCCGCAGCAATTTTTTCCGTTATGATGATAATGTTCTCATCTTTTTTCATCTTCGAGGGGGATGCAACAGCGATGGAGACCTGTGGGATGGGTGGAATTGTGAGCCTCACTTTCGAGGTTCCCGAACCCGGGATCTCCATGTACCATGGGTCCTGCCTCGCGACCGTGGAAGGGTGGGGCTCAAGCGGCAGGACCGGGGCCCCGATACTCCCCGAAAGGACGTATTATCTGCCCCTCAGGGATGGAGAAGAGCCCTGCCTCATCGATTACGAGCTCCTGGGAACCCGTATGATGGAACTCCCCGCTCCATTGATGGTTCTCGATCCACCTGTTACCGGAGATGGGATCCAGGCCGGGATCCGAAATGAACATTCATACCCTCCCGTGAGGGAGCTCGGAACAATATCCGTGGGAGATTCCCTGCTTTATGCCATAAGGATATCACCCTTCACTGTCCATGGAGGATGGCTGGTCTTTCCCGAGAGTATAATCGTTCACCTTGATGTCGGTGGAAGGGTCGATAGGTCCAGGATCGATGTTCCACGGGACCTGCCGGAACCGGCGGATATCGAAACGGATGACGAGCCGGGGGCCCCGCTCTGGGAGGACGTTTACAAAGCGCCACCATCCCCGTCAGGAACCTTCTATCAAGGAAATGATATGCCGGATACGGAATGCGTGATAATAACGAGCTCCACGTTGAACTCCACTCTATCCACACTTGCTCAGTGGAAGACGAGAAGGGGTGTATTCACCAGGGTCGTCGAGACCAGCTGGATATCGAGCAATATCGCCGGGTCAGATGAACCGGAGAAGATCAGGAATTACGTTATGGCCCTTTACAGGAACGAGAGCCTGAAGTGGGTCATCCTCGGGGGAGACCACAGCGTTGTCCCTTCCCGGATGGCCTACATTCCCGACGGTTACGGTGATACGGGCTCCGATGGCGACACGGTACCTGCTGACATCTATTACGGCGACATCGAAGGAACCGGTCATTCTCTCTATGACTGGGACGGGGATAACGATGGCAAGTACGGCGAATATTCGGCTGACGGTATAGACCTTGTGGCCGAGGTTTACGTCGGAAGACTTTCAGCAACGACAGCTTCCGACATGGAGGACCTCGTGGACAATATCATCAACTACGAGAAGAACCCGCCCACGGGCAGCTGGTTCAACCGCTCCGTGCTGGCTTCCGCCTATTCAAATTACGACAGGCCGAACTCCCCGGAATACAACGATACAACCGATGAGGCCGACCTGGCAGAGGCGATCCGGGTCGACTTCATGAACTCTGCTGGCTACACTCCCTACAGATTGTACGAGAAAGCAGGAATATGGCCTTCCCAGCAGTCCTGCGAGGCCAATCTGACAAACGCCAATGTTGTTTCTGCGATCAACCCGGGAGCTTTCATGGTCAACCTTGCAGGGCACGGAAGCTATCTCGGGATATATCGGACATTATGGACATCCGATCTTAATAGCAACGGACTCTGCGACAGCGGAGAGACCTCCACATCAGCATTTTATTCAACAAGCGCCTCCCAGATGAATGGTGGAAAGAGACCTCTATTCTACAACGATGCCTGCAACAACGGGGAGTTCGACAGGCAGTGGTGCCTGACCGAGGATATCCTCAGGGATGTCGGGATCGGAGCTGTCGGTGCAGCCCGTGTTTCCTGGTATACCGTACACTGGACCAAGGGGACCGATGGAGGATACTACAATCAGGGACACGATTACAGGTTCTGGGAGCAGTTCTTCTCCGGAAAATACCAGCCGGGAATGGCCCTTGCGGCATCGAAATCGGATTACATAAGCGACAAGACCGCACACAACGCGCAGGTGTGGAAGAACCTTCTTCAATACAATCTCATGGGCGACCCGGAGATCGATATCTGGACAGCCTCCCCCGGCACCCTGAACGTCACATATCCCACTTCCATGAGCACACCCGGGAACATAACCTTCACTGTTAAAGATCAGCTTGGAAACGGTGTTCAGAATGCAAGGGTTTGTCTGATGAACTCCTCATATTTCTACGGATTCGCGGATACCGATCCGCAGGGTAAGGCAACGATATTCGTTCCGGCCATCTCGAAAAGGATGAACCTCACGGTCACAGCCCATAACTTCAAGCCATTCGAAAATGAAGTGATCGTGGGATTGGATGATGAGAGACCGACCATCACATCGGTGACCTACACGGGTCACAACTCCACGGGGGAGTCGTTCACGGTTTCAGCGGTGATAGCTGACAATGTGGAGGTCGCCAATGTCACCCTGGAGTATGGTTGGTCCGTATCTCAGCCATCGAGCTCCTTGAATCTTAGCCTCTCGAGCTCAACCTCGACATATGAAAAGGCCCTGACCAATCCCGTGGGATCGACGGATGCTTTCTGGTACCGGTTCGGAGTGGTGGACCTCGGGGGGAACTGGAACCATTCCAGCTGGATGACAAGGGAAATATTCGACAACGACTCCCCCGTGATATCTAAGGACAGCACACCGACCACTGCATACACGGGCAACTCCCACACTTTTCCCGTTTCCATCACCGATAACATCCAGGTCCTCAATGTACATGTCGAGTACTGGTTCGGAACTGGTGGCCACACCAACACGAGCTTGACCGGAACTGGTACATATTCGACCTCGATAGCCATTCCGTCGGGATCGTTGGACACCCTGCGCTATTTTATCTCTGCCAGGGATGCTGCAAGTAACTGGATCGAGGGACCAATAAAAGTGGTCAATGTCGTTGATGATGACATTCCAGTCCTGACAGCGGACAGTTCACCTTCATCGGCAACCACCAACGATCCCTTCACCTTCTCCGCTACCATAAGCGACAATATCGCTGTCCAGTCAGTTACCGTTGAATACTGGTACGGGACGGGAACCCATACCAATACCTCGATGACAGGGACGGGTCCTTACTCCCTTCAGATATCGGTATCCTCCTCGACAACCTCCGCGCTTCATTACATCTTCCACGCATCGGATGCCGGGGGAAACTGGCTTTTAACAACTGTCAGGGACGTGATGATCACCGACAACGACGCTCCCGTTATCGGAACCGACACAACTCCGGTTACAGCATACACGGGCAATGGTCATACTTTCATGGTTTCCGTTAACGACAACATACTGGTCCAGGAGGTCAGGGTCGAGTACTGGTTCGGGACAGGGGCCCATACTAATGTAAGCATGTCCGGAACGGGAACATACAGCTGTTCGATATCGATACCATCGGATTCCATCGACACCCTATATTATGTAATAACCTCCGGGGATAGCTCGGGAAACTGGGTGAGTTCATCACAGAAGACAGTAACGGTAGAGGATGACGATGACCCGCAGATGATCTCGGATCCGACACCCTCGAGGGCCACCACCGGTGATCAATTCACGTTCTCCGCTTCGATAACAGACAACATCGGTGTCCAGTCGGCAACCGTGGAATACTGGTACGGGACCGGGGCCCGTACAAACGTCAGCATGTCGGGAACGAGCCTCTATTCAAGGCAGATAAACATTCTGCATAATACACTTGACACGCTCCATTACATCTTCCACGTATCCGACAATGCAGGGAACTGGTTCGCCACGGTTTCCAAGGATGTGATCGTGGAGGACAACGATCTCCCCGAGATCTTATCCGACCTGACCCCGACAGTTGCGACCACGGGAGATGAGTTCGTATTCTCGGTCGAGGCCGTCGATAATATCCAGCTGGAGAACATCTCCGTGGAGTACCATTACACCGGAGGCATGACAACATCAAGGGATGAACTCCAGGGAACAGGTCCGTTCTTGTGGGCAATACCGATCTCATGTGTAAGTCTGTCTTCACTGAATTACCGTTTCATCGCCTACGATACATCCGGCAACCGGAACGAAACGGATTGGACCATTGTCAATGTCGAGGATAATGATCCTCCCGTGGTCGAAAGTGATGATTCCCCCGGGGAAGCATACACGGGCGGGACCTGCCGGTTCAAGGTAGAGTTCTCCGATAACATCGAATTCGGTTCAGGTTTCGTCGAGTACTGGTTCGGGGATGGGCCCCATACCAATACCTCGATGACATCCTCCGTGGAGAACTCCACAACATACCATGTCCTCCCGATAGACGTACCCCCGGACTCGCTTGAGATGCTCCATTACACTGTACGCGCTGTGGATACTTCCGGGAACTGGATGCAAGCTTCGGAAAGGACGGTCCCCATCCTGGACGATACTCTTCCGTGGGTGTATCTCGACCTCTCGGAAGGGTTCGCATTCTCTGGAGAGACCTATTCCATCAATGTACGGGCACATGATAATATCGAGGTCGAAGGTCTCAAGGTCCGTTACAGGTTCAACGGAGATGCATGGGGGGCCGGGAATGACATGGTTCCAGGAGAAGGGGATGAGTGGTCATACGGTATTCTTATACCGATCGAGATCATTGGCAGGTTGGAATACGAGATCGATGTTACGGACCGGGCCGGCAACGAGAACCTCTCGTATCTGAGGACCGTAGATATCCTCGATGATCTGGAACCTGTCTTCGGCGACGATTCATCCTTCACCACCGCATCCTCCGGCGATGTGTTTGGATTCTTCATCCAGGTGGATGACAACATCGGAGTTCATTCGGTGTTCGTCGATTACTGGTTCGAAGATGAACAGCATCACAACATTTCCATGAAAAAGGGCGGGGGTTCTTTCAGAGGGGAGATGGTGGTGCCAGAGAACATCACCGGAGCCCTATCCTACGTGTTCAGGGCAAATGACACCTCGAACAACTGGAATTTCACAACCAAAGCCACGGTGGATGTAAGCGACGATGACCTCCCGATTTGCATATTCCCGAATATTCCAGGATCTGTTGGGACTGGGGAGCGGCTCGAGATAACGATCATATGCACTGATAACATCGGTCTCGATGTCATCGACGTTGAATACCGCTTCAACGAGCTGCCCGTGGATAAGATGACCCTGTCGGATGGGGATCAAGGCAGGTTCACCTTCCCTCTCGAGATCCCGGTGCATATTGCCGGAGAACTCCATTTCAGGGTCCTCATGAACGACAGTTCGGGAAATGGAAACTCCACCGAATGGCTCGATATCGAGGTAGTGGATGTGATATCTCCTACCATTGGTGATATCAAAGATGTCACCGTCTTCACCGGTGAGCTATTGCTGATGGGATCCGAGGTTTCGGATAATATCGGTATTGCATCCGTAAGTTGGGTAGGGGGCCCCATCGAATATCATGGTGAAAGCCTGAACCTGACCTTCGGCGATGCGGGAACATTCGAGATAACGGTTACCGTTGAGGATATTGAGGGCAACACAGCATTTACAACGTTCATGCTCGAGGTCCTGTCCAGGGACCTGGACAGCGATGGGGACGGATTACCGGACATCTTCGAGATGGATGCGGGACTTGACCCGGACGATGCCTCGGATGCTTCCTTGGACCTGGATGATGACGGTCTGACGAGCCTGCAGGAGTTCAATGCGGGTACAGGACCCGGCAATGCCGATTCCGATGATGACGGTATGCCCGACGGCTGGGAGGCCAGGTTCGGCCTCGACCCGCTCAAGCATTCTGCATCGAACGATGCTGATGGAGACGGTATTTCCGATCTCGAGGAGTATAACGACGGAACCGACCCGATCCATGGACCCGGGGAGGGATCTTCAGACCTGCCCGTCCTCTGGATCATGATCGCTTCTGTTTCACTCCTCGCCATCATCACAGCGATAATAATTACCACCGTGATCGTGAAGAAGAGAGGGTCCGGGAAAGAGGAGGAGGGGGAAGAAGTGATGAGCTGGGATGCTTGAGCTATCCGGCATCTTCATCTATGCGTTTTTTCACTTCATTCTTGCCCTTTGACAGGAATACCCATGAGGTGAGCGCAGTGAATAAAAAGGCGCCCGACCCGAATATGGTCCAGAAGATGATCCTGTTCCGGGTATTGTCAGGCTCCTCACCCCAGCCCGGTGGTGGGAGCGGATCGACAATCGCCCAGGTCGATAAGATCCCTCCGTTTCCGTCGTTTACGACCACAGTAAGGTTCTTCCTGCCTGGATAGATATAGTACTGGATTTTCGGGCCGATTCCCATCTCTTCTTGGTCCAGATACCAGGTGATCTCAAGCTGGTCCCCGTCGACATCCGTGGCATTGATGCTTGCGATCAGGGGATTGACAAGGGACAGGGGATCGCCTTCGATCACGATGTCCCCCAACTCCGGCGCGTCGTTCACCGGTCTGACACGGATCGGGATCACCAGCATTTCCGTTGCATTTGATATTGTCAGGTTAGCCTCCCCCCACCAGTTCTCTTCCGGGGTCAGCTCTATGATGCCGCCGTCGATATCAAGTGATATCTCCTCTCTGTCCACCTCAACTATCAGGTCCTCCATGAACTCGCCCGGAAAGAAGCTCTCCTCCGCCCTGTCGTAGATGCCGGTCGTATCCTCGTCGAACTCCGCCGAGGATGACCCCAGCGCGTTGGGGAGCAGGATGACGAGCAGGAACAGGGCTCCAACCGTTTTCCGGAAGACCATGGTCATTGAAATGCTCATTCAATATTAAACGGTTCCATTTATAGGGGATAAATGAAAAATAGAGCTCTGCCTCATTCCCCCACCATGAGGGGCCTCTTCATCGGCCGTTTCCAGCCGCTCCACCTCGGGCACATGTCGATCATGGAGACTGCCCTTTCCGAAGTGGATGAACTGATCGTCGGCGTGGGGTCCGCCGAATGCTCGTACACCACCAAGGACCCCTTCACCGCGGGGGAGAGGGTTGAGATGGTTCTCAGGGCATCCCGGGAGAGAGGATGGGAAGGCAGGGTGATACCTGTCCCGATCAGGGATGTCAACAGGTACTCGATATGGGTCAGCCACGTTGTATCCCTGGTGCCGATCTTCGATGTCGTGTTCTCCAACAATCCGCTCACCGTGAGGCTCTTCAGAGATGCAGGATACGATGTACGGTCAACAAGGCTTGTTGACAGGGAACACTTCTCCGGGACAGCGATCAGGAAGGAGATGCTGACCGGAGAAAAATGGAAGGGTTTCGTACCGGATTCCACTGCCGGGTTCGTGGGCACCATCAACGGGATCGAGAGGATGAAGGAGATCTCCGGCGGGGACCAGAAATGAATGGATGGAAGGGACTGATCGATTTCTGCAGAGAAAAGGGAATAACTATCTCAACCGCCGAATCCTGCACAGGCGGATACATATCGAGCCTCATCACAGACGTTCCCGGACCTTCCGAAACCTTCCTTGGCGGGGTGGTGGCCTACTCGAACAGGTTGAAGATGGAGCTTCTGTGTGTGAATGAAGAAACCCTTATCCGATACGGAGCCGTATCAAGGGAGACCGCCCTCGAGATGTCCCGCGGGGTTGGAAATATTACCGGGTCAGATATCGGGCTCTCCGTTACCGGGATCGCAGGACCAGCGGGCGGTACGGAGGATAAACCGGTGGGAACCGTCTACATTTCCATCTGTTTGAAGGACGGCAGGGATGTGACAGAGGGTTTCCTGCTTCAGGGTGTCGACAGGCTCACCTTTAAAAAAGAGGTCGCAAAAAGGGCGCTTGGAATGCTTTCGGGTGCCGCATCGATGTTCTGAACCCCTCCCGATAAGATATTTACCATATGAGCATTTACCGAAAGCGGTGAGCAGGAATGGAGCCGGTATGCGCCCTTGATTACAGGTACGGCCGCAAAGAGATGAAGGAATTGATGTCCTATCAGGCGAGGGTATCCAGGTGCCTTCAGGTCGAGGCAACCCTGGCCCGGGCCCACGCCAGGGTTGGGAATATTCCGGGCTCCGCAGCCGATGAGATAACAAAGAAAGCAACCCTGAAACATGTATCGATAAAAAGGGTCGAGGAGATAGAAAGGGAGATCCGACATGATATAATGGCAATAGTGAACGCCCTCACAGAGAAGTGCACCGGGAATGCCGGGAAATACGTCCACCTGGGGGCCACCTCCTATGATATTGTGGATACCGCCCTTGCAATGCAGATGAAAGATGGCCTGAACCTCATCGATTCCGGGCTCGGGGAGCTCGAGAAGGTCCTGGCCCAAAAGGCCGATATGTACAAGGAGCTTGTAATGGTGGGCAGGACCCATGGTCAGTATGCAATACCCATAACGCTCGGGCTCAAGATCACCGTCTGGCTGGCCGAGGTGCACCGGCACAGGGAGAGATTGAAAGAGGTAAGGAAGAGGCTGCTTGTGGGCAAGATGTCAGGTGCGGTGGGCACAGGTGCCGCCCTTGGTGAGAAGGCCTTTGAAATCGAGGCCATGGTGATGGAAGAGCTCGGTCTCGGGACGGAGGAGGCCGCAACACAGATAGTTCAGAGGGACAGGCTCAACGAGCTTCTGGGCCATCTTGCAAACCTTTCCGTGACCGTTGAGAAGATAGCTTCCGAGATAAGGACCCTGCAGAGACCCGAGATCGGGGAGCTCCAGGAGCCCTTCGATACTAAAAAGCAGGTGGGCTCCTCTACCATGTCCCACAAGAAGAATCCCATAGTATGCGAGAATATCACCGGACTTGCCAGGATCGTGAGGGGTTTCATGATCCCCGCCTACGAGAACGGGGTTCAGTGGAACGAGAGAGACCTTTCCAATTCCTCCTCGGAGAGGTTCATCATTCCCCACATGATGGTCCTGACCGACGAGATAATCGTGAAGCTCACGGAGGTGCTCTCCGGACTTGTGGTCAACGAGAAGAGGATCCGGGAGAATGTCAAGAAGGCCGGGGATGTCATAATGGCCGAATCCGTGATCATGCTACTGGTCTCGAAGGGAATGGGAAGGCAGGAGGCCCACGAGATCACGAGAAAGGCTGCCATGAAATACTACGCCGGTACTTCCTACAAGATGGCCCTTCTGGAGGACCCGGCCGTGAACCCGCTTCTGTCCATCAGGGAGCTCGAAGCGGCGCTTGAGCCCTCCAACTATACGGGAATGGCAAAGGAAAGGGTCGAGAAGGTGATCGGACTCGTCGGATCACATGAGAAATGACCTGTCATCGATCCTTTCGAACCCCCATCCTGAGGATGTCGGATGGTATCTGCTGCTATCTTGATCGGATATCTCCATGAAGTTCAGGTTCTGCACGGGTTCCTGGCTAACCCTGAGATGGACATGGGAGACGGTGCTGATATCCGACATCGAGGTACCACTGCTGTAGGACACCGCCCATGCCGGTACATCCTCGATCATGATAAGGTGCATCTCCCCCGTGATCTTGACAACCAGATCGGGGGATGCTCCCCAGAGCATCTCCCTGACCAGTGAGTGCAGATCACCACCCTCTATCAGGGACCTCCATGTTACGGGAGAATCGGTCCCGAACAGCAGCGTTCTCGAGACCGGATGCGAACCAAAACCACCTGTGGAGGTCGTTCTTATGCCGAACAACAGGTCTTGGTCCACCGAGCTTGTTGCCAGCCGGTCCAGAACTTGTGCAACCTGCGCCTCTCCCATCCTGCCAGGTATCTGCACCTCTGCAGAGAGGCTCCCCACCCTTTCTCCCTGATCTTCGGTCTGCCAACCCGCCACGATGAACGATATCGTTGTGTTGGGATCCCCGATCCCGCTCCTTTCCTGAAGATATGGCCCGGGAAGGTCCCAGGTCGAAATCTCGATTGCGGGGGAGCTGATGGTCCAGCCGGATTCCACCAGGAGGGATCTGACGATATCGGGGGGAGCGTTCGGGGACTTCGGGCCGTCGTCAACGTAGATCCCCCCGATATCCCCCCTTATCGAATACTCCCCTTCGTGGGGGTAAAGATCGATCTTGATCCCTTTATCAGTCAGGACCTCACCCTCGGCATAGAACAGGCCGGTCTTGATTCCGTAGAGGGATAGTCTTATGGAGCCTCCTGGAAGATCTGATCGGATATCGAGCCTGTCCCTTAGCTCGGTATATTGAAGCTTGAAGTTGTGTCCGTTGATCCTGATCACCCCGAGGTCTTCGGGAAGGATCCTCCGAGCCGCAATGTAATCATCGTAGAACTCCCGGATGCTCTTCAGTATCCGATCATCGCCGGTCGCATCCCTGAGCCTGGGGTTGACATCCATTGCAAGTACGTGTGAGGTCCTTCTCACGCCGCTGTCGTCGAGCACCGGGACCTGTTCATACCAGTTCAGCGACCTGAGCATACCGGTCAGTTCGGCGAGAGCCGAATTCAGGGTGGGATAGACCTTCTCCGAGAATATCTCCGTTGCATTTGCCTGTGGAGTGATGGTCCATCCGGTTATCGTGTCCTCCCAGTACATCTTCCCCGTGTTGAGGTTCACCCATTCGATATTGTCGTTGTAGGGTCTATCATCGAACCAGGAATAGACCCTGACAGGCAGATCGAAACTTATCCCCCTCACCATCTCGGTATCATCGAGAATGGAATTTCCACCGTATCCCCCGTAGGATGCCTCGACATCCATGGCTCCCTCTATCTCGAGGTTCCACTCCATGCTGAAGAGCCTGTCGGGAGGTTTGGGCGGAGGAGGGATGGCCCCGCATCTACAGCCTTCCATCTCGCTTTGGGACCTTGCATTTCCGCTCTTTGACAGGTTTTCCTCCTTTATCCTGACCGGATCCGCGTTGGTGAACCATGCCCGCATATCCTCCAGTCCTTTCACCTGGAGGTCCCTGCCAGCGACCATGTAATCCCTTACCGGTTCGATGTCCATGATCAGAGAATTTCCATTCTGCCCGTCGGTGGGATGGTAATCATCCCTCGGGGAGACCGGTATCCCTTCGGTATCGGGGAATCCCGCATGATGCTCCAGTGAATACGTGTCCACCAGATCGTTGGACATACGCTGATTGATTAGCTCCTTTTCCTCGAGTCCCGATTCCATGTCGGTCGTCGACAGAACAACTCTAGAGCCGATCCTGTTGAGGTAGAGATACCTGCCGTAGATGTCTGCGCTGTCCGCATGGCCTATGCTTATCGAATTTGAGATCAGCGTACCTATGGGGATGCCCGGATCACCGTGCCGGTAGTTCAGGTACATGTATCTGAAATTGTTCTTTTCGGCCTCTCCCCAGAACCTGGCACCGGTGGGGTTCATCAGCTCTTCCTCGGTCTGGTCCATGAAGTAGAGGTCTATTGCCTGAACGAGATTTTCAGGGACCTGTCCGGTCCACCTGGCCATTCTGAGTGCCAGGGCGATGTTGAATGCCAGCTCCACATCCCCCTCGTTAAGGATGTTGAGCCCCGTTTGATAGGAATCCGCCCCCCAGCCTATGGGGTCCCAGGTGGTCCTGACCCTGACCAGGGTGTTCAGCATGTACTCGAGATCCCTTGCCATTCCCGAGCCCCAACCGTTCATATCGGCCTCCAGGAGACCGATCATTTCGAGGAGCCCCCTCTGGGGGTCCAACACCTCCGTGGAGAAGGAGATCGTCTCGGTGAAAGAGTCACCTCCCTCGAGGGGTTCCATGATCATCCTGGTCTCAACATCGGTCCTGATGCCGGGAAGCAGCGGGAGGGAGCCCATGCTCCCGTACATCAGCGAGTTGGAGATGAGCTCCCCCGTTGATCCTTCGAGAGATGCAGGGGGGACAGGCACCTTCAATGAGAGCTCCACCTGTGTTGCCTTCACCTCACTCGAGAGAACGGTCACCCTGTGGCCCGGAAGGTTGATCCTCGAGGAGGATGTCCACAGGGAAATATCCCTTCGGATCTGTTCCTCTATCTCCTGGAGTGTGCTGCCTTCCAGGCTTGATAGCCTTGCATGTGTGAGCGTGGACAGCTGCTGGGCCACGGGTCTCGTATCGATCCGTCCCCTTTCCCGGGCCTCATCGCCATCCGTAAGTGAGTAGGTTACAAAGGCTCCGACCGTGGGAATGATCAACGCGAATATAATTGCGATAACGGATAGCGTTTTAACGTTCATATCTCTTCAACCTCCCAGACCCTCAATTCGAAGTAAAGTGTTATTTCCTGGTCTCCGAGACCCACCGGAACCTCCACCGTATGCTCATGGTCGCTGTCACCTTCCCTGTAACCGAGGTCGATCTCGATCGGGTTTGTTCCGGTTTCCCAGCCCGCACCCGGAATGACCTTCAATTGGGCCCCGGATCCGTTCCCGAAGATGTATTCCATCATCGGAGAGATAACGCCCTCAAGCCCCGGGAGATCCTCGACTGGGTCCCCCTCCAGCATGATTATCTGGAATGCGACGGGAACGGGAACATTATCGTAAACGGTATCTCCCGAGACGATCCTGTCCACCGAACAGGAAAGGAGTATCGTGAGACCTTCAGCAGCGGGGTCCTCATTGTGTTCTTTGCCGTCCGATCCCGTGAGTTCGGGAAGAACGATGCCGATCAGCATCCCGGATATGATAAGTATCACCGCCGCTGCCACAGCGATGTTTCTTGGAATGGAGGGAAGAGCCCCGGACCCGGGTTCTTCCCTCAGGTCTTCAGGGGTTCTGGTGTATCTATCCATTCAATGTCACCTCCAGTTCACCGGGTCTGATCCTTCCGTCCTCCAGGGCCACGGAGATTGTCTTGTTTCTTGTCATACTGTCCTCGCTCTGGTGATCCAGGAAGGTCTCCCTGTCCGGCAGGTATATCTCCAGGCCGTCCCCGTCCATGGTGATGACCCGTACAAGTGCAGACCTCCCGTCGAGATAGGTGTCCATCCCGGATGTGTCCGATGACAGTTCCTGTAGCCAAAGTGCCGGGGAGCCATAGGATGTGATGATAAGGTTTAGGAGCTCATCCGCATCATTCGAGAGTTCCTCCTCTCTCTGATCCCGGTCGCTTCTGACCACTGCTGTGACGCATCCTGCAATGAGGGCTGCAAGACCGAGTCCGATCACGATCAGTGAGAAACTCGGGCCCCTGTCATCCTGTATTCGTTCTATGGTGACCCTCCAACTACTGTTTCATTCCTATCGATTCAGCCCCTTTTTTAATGTTACGGTACACCATGGACTTCTTTTGCACATGCGAATATGCAGGGAGGACCCGGGATCGTTCCACACACGTACAGAAGTAATTATAAAGTATTGGTCATCATCATTATGGAAAAAAGGTGAGAACCCATGAAAAGGACCATGATTTCATTTGTTACGATATTGTCATTGATACTGCTCACTTTTTCCCTTGTTCCGTCCGAACGGGGTGATCGGGAGGTGGAAGGGGCCGCCACCAGGGGGGAGATAGGCGGGGTGTTCACCGGTGAGGAGATCTACAGGTCCTCCCGTTCCCTGTCCGGAGGGATGGGAACCGGGGATGTCGACAGGGACGGGGATACCGAGATAGTCTTCTGCGATTTCGAGGGCAACGTCATCATCCTCGAGCCCGGAGATGACGGTGGTTTCGATCCGAATGTGATATGGCAGGCAGAAGGTTCACCGGGTTCGAACAGGACGCTGTTCGATCTGGTCGTTGCAGACGTGGACCCTGACCGGAACGGACTCGAGATAATCACCGCCGGAGATGTTGGCTCCCCGCTCAAGGAGATATACCTCATCTGGTGGACAGGTACCGACTGGGAGTCAGAGGTAATACACAGCGGTCCTTTCAGGACCTTCGAGCTCGAGATCGGTGATGTTGACCCGGCACCGGGGGACGAGATACTTTTCGGCTCCCTCATCAATGACCAGATTGATCCCGACAATTATCTGAGGTACCTGTACCTGGATACATCCGGAAATTGGGTCCCAGTGGAGATCGAGCTTCCCGATACGGTCAAGGCAATAGAGGTCGGGGATGCCGATCCCACGATACCCGGTGAGGAGATATGGGTATGTCTTTCCGGCTGGAATGCACAGGGAGGTATAGAATCGAATCTCACACAGCTTTACAGACAGGGCGATCAGTGGGTGCAGAGGCAGGTGTACCAGAACCCTACAGCCCTTGTCGCAAACGTGAGGATCGGTGAGCTATGGTCAGGTCACATGGGGAACGAAGTGATCATTGCCGAACTTTCGGGCTGGTGCAGGGTCATCTACTACCATGAGGGCGAGTTCGTTGTGGAGGATATATTCCAGTCCGATACCATTTCCGGGCAGAGTTCCGGTCTGGAGGGACTTGCAATAGGCGATTTCAACCCGCTCAACGACGGTGACGAGGCCGTGGTAACCGGTTACTACAACAAGGTCACCCAGATAATCGAGGTGGACGGACAGGTGGAAGATGACATCGCGTGGTCCAAGACGGTTCAGGATCCGAGGCTCGAGATCTCGGGAGTGGAGGTGGGGGACGTGTCGGACCTCTACCCGGGAAACGAGGTGCTTGTAGCATCGCTGCAGGGTTGGATAGAGCTACTGAGGTATCAAGAGGACGGGATCTCGATCGATGCCCGGACGAACCTAGTGGAGATGGAGGACGGCGGGGAGATATATTTTGATATCGAGGTGGTTCCCGAGGGGAGGTTCACCGGGGCCGTTACCGTGGTCGCAACAGAGCCTTACGGTATCAATGTGGAATTACCATCCTCGGTGGAACTGGGCTTCCAGGAAAGGGAGACCGTCACCCTGGTGATAGAGGCGGATGAACTGGGAGGGGAGTCCAGGACATCCGAGATCGAGATCACAGCCACCAGCGGAGAATTCATCGAGGTATGGACATTGACAGTAGTGGTCACCGTACTCGAGGAGATCGAGATGGTGGTGGACCCGCTTTACGGCACAATCTACAAAGAAGGTGTGAACACCCATGTCTCCACCATATCCATATCAGGAGGTTCCCGGTATGATTACATTGACCTTGCAGCGACCGATGTCGATGGACTGAGCGTTAGCGTCAACACACCTATCGTTCCAGGATCTGAACAGGAGATCACGGTCTCTGTGGAGGGCGAACCCTCCGTGGGCACCCATGCCATAACGATAACCGCTTCCTATAACGGTCTGACCGTGGGTCAGGGAAGTCTCCTCGTCTCCGTGGTTTCCCTGGAGGAGAGCTTCGAGATATCGTATCGCCCCGTAGCGGGTGAGAGGAACAGCTACCTTGTGCATGTGAACTTCACCGGACCGGTGTCTGTCAGGATGGTAACGATCGATATCGAGTACGGAAATGAAATTCTGATGAACGAGCCAAAGGACCTTGCACCCGGTGACCGGTTCACGGTAACAATGACCCCGGAGGAGGGGGAAGAGGCAGGATTGATGGTTTTCATCAAGACACTTTCGGGGGAAACCGTCAGGTCCGAATACCTGGGTAATATCGAATACAGAAAAGAGGAGGACCAGGGATTCAGCTCCATCTGGCTCGCAGCAATCATCATAATAGTATTCGGGATACTGATAGTGATCGCAATATCGATCTTCTACAAACCCTCGGAAAATGAGGAGGAAGACCTTCAGGATATCGGGGCCCCGAGAAGGTATTCACCCGGCAGGGGCCCGCTGGGACCCGAACGGGAGAGGTCCTCCGAGATACGTGGGGGGAGGCTGGGGCCCGGTGAGGACAGGGAGCCTCGCGGTAGAAGCGGGATCAGGAGAGCGCCTCCGCGCCCGGAGAGCGAGGGTCCGGGGCCCCGGGGAAAGGAGATTAGAAGGGCACCTCCCGCACCCGACCATCTGAGACCCGGGGGTAGACAGAGAGAGGTAAGAAGGGCCCCACCGAGGAGATAGTGAAATAGAGCTGGGTGCCGGGGTTTATTTCAGCCGAATTCACAGTCGTGTTCAGTTTAAAAACCTTTAAGTAAAAATAGCACTTGTCTCCCTTTCGTCAGAGCGGTTTGGCCTGAGCCCAGTGCTATAATTTTCCCGTCGGGGTGGCTCAGCCTGGTGGAGCGCCGGACTCATAGGGGCCCTTGTGGCAATTCATGTTGCTCCCAGGATCCGGAGATATCCGGAGGTCGCGGGTTCGAACCCCGTCCCCGACACCAAAGTATGACCGGACCAGTGGTCCGGCCATACATTTCTTGTTGTCAGCGACGCAGGGGTTCGAACCCCATGCAGCGTTTTCCAATCGGTCCGGGTGTTTGGTATTTCCGCTAGTTGGATTGACGATATGGAAATACCAAACTGTGCACAATTCTGACTTTTAAACGATTCCTCATCCAGGAATTGCTGTTACATCGAACCCCGAAGGGGGTGGATGAACATAGTTGTCAGTGACGTAGGGATTCGAACATAAAACAGATTTTTATTTTGAACGATATTGCCGCAGGATGATGAGCATATTATTAATTGACCATCTTTAATTATTATCAATTATACACTTAATTATGAGAAGTTAATTGAACTCTTTTAAAGACCTTGATAAATTCGATAATCTTTTTTCTGCTGCCCGGAAATATTTTCCATCAATTTCTAATCCAATGAATTTCCTTTCTAATTCTATAGCTGCAATTCCAGTCGAACCAACACCCATAAAGGGATCAAGAACAATATCGCCAGGATTTGTGCCTATTTTTATTAGGTGTTTTAATACCTTAATTGGCTTTTGAGTTGGATGTATTGGGTCTTTCCATCTTTCTTTTCCCATACATATCGGTGAATCTATATGATTATGCATTTCACTCTGTTTTCCAAAATTCCATGTGTGTCCCTTATTCCAACAGCAAATAATTAACTCGCAACTATTAAGGAATCCTGCTTTTCTGAACTTAGGAACTGGATTTGTTTTGTGCCATACGAAATATTGGAAAGTATCATAAACAGGATCAAATGCTTTATGCCAATCTCCTACTAAATTATAACTACAGAATGCAAAAATATTTCCTGTTGGTTTTAATATTCTTCTAAAATCATTCAGAACATCTTTTGGTTTAAATTCAATTTTATCCCATTCGGCCAGATCATTGTTAATATCTTTTCTCCAATCAAATTTCATATTCCCTGTTGAGTAAGGACTTAGATTATAAGGTGGATCCGTGAATATCAGATCAATAGAATTATCTTCAATCTTCTCAACTTTCTTAAAGAAGTCTTCGTTGTATATTGAATATCTTTTTTCCACGTTATTCACCCAGATATATTTTTTTAATTGATTCAAGAGCATTCAAAATATGATTTGATTTTTCTTGATACGATCTTAGAGCAATATTATAATGTCGATGGATTTCATAAAATAATTCAGCGATATTAATGGCCATTTTCTCAAGCATGTTTCCCAAAGAACTATACAATGAACGAACTAAAGCCGTATAATATTGAATTTCCGGACCAAGGGCAGCAATAAATACATTATGAATTTTCATGTTAATGGTCCCATTTGGATCTTTCAAATTCTCCCTCATGCCTTCCTTTAAATCCCTCAGCGAATGATTCTACAGAGGTATGAACAATCTTTCTTATTGCATCACTTTTACTAATGGATAAGTGAGTTGATTCGAAGACCATCCGGGACCCCCCTGGTTTTAAAAGGTTAACTAATGAAGATTATAATAATGTTGTTAAATTGTTTTTTCATTTCATAATAGTAATATATTATAAAATATTATATTATTATGTATATTAATCATTTTTATTGTTTCATATCGAACCCCGAAGATGAGTGTATGAACATAATTGCAGGCGACTTTAGGGTTCGAATCCCCTTCAGTGTTTCGGAATCGGTCCGGGTCTTGGAAGTTTGCGCTAGTTGAATCGACGATATGCAAACATTCAAGATGTGCACCATTCCGTCCCATCACGATCGAATGAGCTCTATCAACGTCCCGTCCGGATCCTCGATGAAGGCGAGCCAGTGTCCCGGAGAAAGTTCGAAGGGTTCATCCGTGACATTGTATCCGGACTCCTTCACTTTTTCGACGAGGCCCCTGAGATCATCCACCCTGAACGCAAGATGATCGAATGTCCTTTTCATGTAATCAGCCTGCTCGAACCTCTCCTGGTCATCGTAATGGGTTAGTTCAAGGGAGAACTCAGCGCCCGGGTCCTTGAGAAAAGCGATCTCCGCCCTGTTCTCGGGTATCGCCCTTCTTTTTACAAGTTCCATCTTAAGAATGTCCCTGTAGAAACCGATCGACCTGTCCATGTCGGATGCCCTTACGGAAACATGAGAGAATGCCATGGAGGAGTAATGCGAGGTCGATTGATAACGGTTACGGCCTCTTCCTTTCCGGGCGGAAGTACTCCACCGAAGCCTCCTGAAGGAGAGGTACCTCAGACCCTGAACCACCAAGTTGGCCCCTCCCGGGAGCACCCGATCCGATCTCATCCATCTTGAGAGGTATGGAAACCCGGGGAGACCCTGGTGGCTCATCTTCCCTTATTACAACGGGTTTCTCCCGCTTCTTCCTGATGATAAAACCAAGGAAGACCAGGGAGGCCATAACGAGCACCATCAATATCGATAATATTACCAGGAGTCCCCCGGAGCTGTCACCTTCTCTATCCTCAGTCGGGGCATCATCATCCCCCGGAATGATATCAACCGATCTCCCGAGCAGAAGAAGAGGCCCGGACGTGACGGAATGGTTCCCGGAATGAAGTGTGGAGAAGGTCGCCCTGAACCTGTATTCCCCGTCTCCGTACCTATCAGCGGGGTTTGTGATATCCCGGTAGAACTGGCCATCCGCAAAGTACAATTCGTATTCCTCAAGAACCTCGCCGGACGAGGAATTGAGAACCTCCAGATCCTTCACTACCAGTTCACTCTCGGTGAGCAGTCTACCCTCCCCGTATTCGCTGAGAATGGATAACCCCATGATCTGGACCATATCATATTCACTGTCGTACATGAGAGTGGGTGGGGAGATCACGAGATCGTAACTTATCAGAAATGTATCCGAGATGCGGGTCCCGAGCGTTCCATCGGACCAGAAGCTCATCTCCACGAAATATCCGCCTCCCTCGGGGACTTTGGACCTTGTCCCGAGGTTTCTGACATACCATACCCCACCTCCGAAGCGTATGTCCTGGGTCAGGTCCAGGGTGAACCTTTCATCATCGACACTCTTCAACATGACGGAGGTCGGCAGTACTTCCCCGAGGATATAACTGGAGACGACCCGTATGTCCCTCAGGTCGAGGGTGTATTCCTCATCATCGTAGTGAATGTCCGGGGCCCCTACCTCCAGAACATGCCGGATATCGATGGGTCCGGACACGGTGAGATTCGTCCCGAACTCCTCCGTCCTGACCTCGACACCGATGAGGTATTCCCCGCTCCTCAATGATGAGACGTTGAGGACCAAGGGAAGCCATGCTCCATCAACGTTCTCGATGGATCCCGAGACGGGTGTGGCGGTCCTGTCGGGAAAGAGGACCCGGCACCTTGCCTGAACGACCCTGGACGGATCAACGACCGATCCCATTTGTTGCGAATGATAGAATTGCACATCATCCACCGTGATCGTTTGGGTCATGCCACCGGAATATGTTGTCCTGAAGTTCGAGATCGTGATCGGAACATCAAGTGACAGGTTCGATGTCACATGGACCGCTTCCTCGGAATAGGGTGTTTTGGCCGTGATCACTACCCGGTACATGCATAGTGGCATGGTACTCATATCCTCGAGGAACCCGTACGTCATGGTCGATGGATCGAAAACAAGCTCCCCCTCCACATCCGTATCCTCGAAATCTCCCCCCGCCTCCATCTGGAATTCATAGGAGCCCTGCTCTAGAACATCTGGCAGGACGGTCCCATCAGCACCAAATGTCGATCGTATTGCAAGTCCAATGAATTGTACCTCCTTGCTCCACCTGTCCAATTGAAGCTCTCCCCCCTCGAAGAATACAATGTGATCGATACGAATCTCCGGGCCCCGGAAATATCCCGCCGGAATATGTTTCAGACCCATCTTCACGTAGACGACATAGGTCCCCTCCGGGAGGGCTGAAACGTCGATATCTCCAACAATCCAGCTGGAACCGTCGAAGAAGAGCTCCTCGTAGCATGCCATGTGATCTCCTTCCACCGACCAGATGTCCAATCCGATCGAGTTGAGGTCCCTGGGAAGGACCGGTTCCCCGAATACGCTGGGGAAGCATACGGGACCATTGCCGGTGATGATCTGATCGAGACCTCCAATGTAATCTATGTCACCGATCTCAACCGATCCGGAGGGTATCTGTATCTCATAGGTTCGGATGAAATCATGGGTGCCCCCGGGTGACAGATGTTCATTATCCCGTATTATCACCTTAACCTCAGTTGAAGAGATATTCCCGGGAAGTTTCCAACGCGCCTCGTAACGACCGGAGCTGACCTTGGTGCACTCCACCTCTTCGTCATTGACAATGACCACCGTTGAGTCCGGATTCTGCGGTCTGCCCGACTGGTCTATGACCTGCAGGTCCGCCACGAGGAATTCCCCGTCCTCGCTGATGGAGATGTCGGAATTGACGAACAAGGTGGAAGAGAGCAGTCTGAGGCTGGGGTCCCCGTAAAGGATGGTATGTCCGGTATCCCCGTATCTGAAATCCACATCATCGGGGTAGCCTTCTTCCCTGTAGTTTCTGAAGACGGGACCGGGGTCCTTAAGGGAATAGATGCAGCCTATCTCGTCCTGCCCCCATCTGTGTGCCTCCCCGAAGGTCATATTGTGGAGGAATAGACCCTGGGTGGTCCTGTCCGATTGGATGGTCGCCTCCACCAGTGACCTGGTAACATATCCACCGATGACACCTATTCCGCCCAGTCTCAGAAAGTATTCCGATAGGGCCGAACCTCCCACCTGGCAGGATTGGTAGGTCGAGAAGGACGAATGGACGTTGTCGAGTCCGTAGTACCAATCCCACCCCGAAGTCACTTCCAGGGGAGGGTCCACGAAACCGTTGTCAGGCACCGGTCCGCCCCATGGCGGGTCGGAAGGATCGGCACCTGTTCCGGTGAATCCGGGTCCCGTTTCCAGCATCCAGTATGCATGACCGTGTCCGTGGTTCGACCACAGGACCGTACCATCTTCAAGTGCCTCGAGTATGTCGTCATAGTAAGTGTGGAACTCACTTTCCCTGCCCGATCCGAAAGCATACTCCGGAAGGTCCTCCCTTGTCTTGTACGGGAGGTGGTTCCTGCCCCCGTCATCCACCCCGCACCAGTCGTCATCATCCTGGTCCCCTGCATCATAGTCGACGATATCGTCATCATGGGCATACGTGTTGAATGTCCATACCGCACGGTTCCAGTGATCCTCGATCGGCGTTTGGTCATCCGGGTCATCCGGGTTGCTCGATCGGGAAAATCCCACCTTCCAGTAGAGCATCTCCCTGTTCAGGACAGCCCAAAGGACCTCCGGTTCGGCAGGTGAGATCCTCCCCACGGAGGCCTTCCCGCTCATTGCCCTGTCGAATACGGGCTTCAAAGCGTTCATGGGCGAGACCACGAGAACATCGATGTCGTCGGAATAGTCCCAGTTTCTGCCGTTATCAGGGACACCATTCCCGTCGATGTCACCGCAGGAGGGATCCATATCCTCATGGAAGCCGGAAAGCCACCCGTATATGCCATCCGCCAGTTCCTCCATGTTCTTCTGGCTAGGATTCGCGTACATATTGGATGGAGCCTTCCTGAACACAGTGGAATCCTGTATCACCTGCCACCACATCGTGGTTGCCCCGATCTGGAGGTCTTTTGCCTCCTGATCATCGAGGGCCGGCACAGGGGCCCCGTGATAAGCCCCGCCAAGAGCCGCCCCGGAAAACCAAGGCCCTCCCTGGGCCGTGATGACCAGTGACCTATCCAGGCCCCGGTCCTGCGAATTGCTGTAGATATGGTCGAAGACCTTTCTGTCGGTGGACAGGTGGGAAATCCCCATCCCGATGTCCTCCCAACCGGAGGGATCGATCCGGTTGCCGGGATCGATTATTACCAGCTCCCCGATCCCCATCTCCTCCATCGCCCTGACAACGACATCTTCCGGAACACCACCTGCTGTGTAGAACATCGGGATGTTGTCAAGGGAAGCAGCCACCGCACCGTTAATGACCGATTCGGAGACATCATCCCGGAGATACTGGTACTCCATGAAATCGTACCTGACCGGATCGTTGCCCCAGTTGACCTGCCCTGCGGTCCATGGAGAGATCTCGTCCAGGGCCCCCCATGCGACATAGGTCTGGAAGCTGCCACCGGCAGAATCCACGTAAGGATGGACTGTGATCGTATAGTATCCGTCCTCCTCGGCATAGCAGTATCCCAGTTCGGGGGTGGTCCTGTCATTGCTCTTGTAGGTATGATCGTTCGTTGCCATTTCCAGGTGGTACTCCGGTCCGACCTCCTGAGAGGGAAGATAGATGTAGGTGTTGAGATCCCTGTATGTCGTTTCATTCACATTGTAATACGTCCAGTTCGTCATAGCCCCGATCCAATCACCTTTCCTGACGGGTCCGAAGGTGAAGGTCCTGAGATCCGAAGCTCCCTTCAAAGGCCATATAGACCCATCTCCCCGGGGTAGTGTTCCCGTGAACTGTTTCGAACCCCCACCTGCCTCCTCTCCGTCCAATGAATAGGGCATGAATGAATAATATGGTGCCATACCGATCTCCACGTATCCCTCATGGTCGAAGAGCTTGTTGTTCGTCGGGTTGACATGCCCCTCCTCTCCAATGTTCGTGTAGGAATTCTGATGGAGGGCATAGGGGTCTCTGATCCCGATCCGGTAATCGGTATCTGCTTGGGGGTCTTCCCATTGGATGGAGAACCTCAACCAACCGGTCTCACTGGCATCGATATCGTTCGTGATCTCGAAACGGTTATCTGCCGATGCGTCCGGACCTTCTCTGACCTCTCTCCCTCCGTCGCTCTCAGGAACATAGGCGAGGACCGCCTTCTCGGTGTCCATATACCTTCTGTTGCTCCAGTAGTAACGTGCGATATCCGAGGCTCCCTCGTATACATCCGGAGCTGTCGTCACACGATTTGTATCCTCAAGGTCGGGGAAATACCCCAGGATCTCGCTTTCCCTCTCGATCTCCACAGGCCCTATTATATCTATCTCGGGCCGGGCACCTGTCTTACCGAGATATTCCCTGTAATCCCCGATCAGATTGCCGTTCTCCCTGTTCTTCGTATCCGATATGATCAGGGATTCGAACCGTGTGCCGCCCTCCCAGTGTACGGCAGCGGGTACGGCTGCGCAGAACAGCATGTCATCAAGATAGGTGGAATCGTTCTGGTGAACGAAGATCGCCCTCTCGTTGAACCTGTCCCCCATGATCCTTTCGGGTCCGGGTTTGGTCCAGGACGAGGGACCTGCAGCCCTCTCGGCTTCCATCCCGGACAAAAGGAATGATGACCGGTCATCAAAATCCCCGTATCCGGCACCTGTGTCTGCGGTCATGTCGAAATGGATTGCCATAAGCAGAAGTGAGATCGTACAAAGGAGGATAATATGGAGACTGGTATTCTCACCCATGATATACACCGATGGTCGGTTACTGCATGGTACATTATTTATTGTTATCATTCTTTCAAGACTATCGGAATACCAAGGACCCATTGGGTTATCGGGTCAGAAGTACAGGATGGGTCATATGGTTAAAAGACCTGGTTTCACTGTTCGATCGGACATCGGACCCGGAGATATCCCGAAGATAGTGGATCTCCATATGAGGTTGTATACCGATGAGTTCGGGTTCGACAGCAGTTTTGCCGAATGTGTTGAGGGTCCGATCAGGGAATTGAAGGAGAGCAGCGATCCAGGGGAAAGGATATGGATCGTGGAGCAAAACGGGGAGATAATGGGAACCGTTGGAGTTGTGGCCGAGACCCAGGAGACTGCGGTGATAAGATGGCTTCTTGTTGACCCATCGCTGAGAGGGCAGGGAATAGGCAGGGAAATAATGGAAAGAGCCGTCTCCTTCGCCAGGAAAAGCGGGTACCGTTCAGTTTATCTCTGGACAGTGGAAATACTCGAAGCCGCGGCATTGTTGTATCTCAGCCTCGGCTTCCAGATCGTCGAGGAGGAGGAGAGAGGAACCTGGGGCAGGTGGCTTCTTCACCAGAGATACATGAAGATTCTTGGTGTAATCGATCAGGAAGTATGACCAAAGTTATGCTTGTTTCCAACTATTCAAGCATCCCTTCGAAGATGTTCCGAACCATCATCTTCTTCAGTACCGGATAATCCTCCGTTGCCTTGTCCAAAGCATTCTTTTCAATCCTCTTCCTCTCCTTGTCCCAGTCCTTCGAGACCTCGATAATGGTCTTCATCAAGGGATCCCTTTCATATTTCGGTAAATCGGTGAGTATCTCGGTTCGGGTCCTCACCAGCTTGACCCTGTCATGCTCGGGAACGATCGCTGTCGCATCCAACAACAGAAGGATCGCCTCTTTCCTGCCCTCGTCGTCCATGTTGGCCATTCTGGATATCCTCTCATGGAGTTCCCTGTGCCGGGCATCGTCGGTTTTGGTGGCTATGAGTCTTATCTCCTTCAGGATGGTGTTGAAGGATTCGGCTTTCTCATGGTATTCACCACAGGTGTTGCATTCCATGAGGTGCTGGTTGATCGAGCGAGAATCCTGCAGGGCGCATTTCTCGCACTCCTTGGCGAGTTCGTTCAACTGTTTCAATGTAGTCATGACATCGACCTTGTATCACCGATGCTAAACTGACATATCTACAATGTGCCTGAATATTATAGCCATAAATGTGGAGGATCCTGCCGATACGATTGTCAAATGATCCCATCAATTGACCTTCAATATCAGCAGATCGTGAAGACCTCTCCAATTATGTTCTATTTAGATACCAATTCTTAGGATGACCTGGAACTCGACCTTGCCCTATGTTGTAACCCGTCCCCTCTGGTCCAGTACCTGGAACCATGAAACCTTCATCGTCCTGTTGACATCCTTGACCGTCTTTTTCACAGCATCCGAGAAGCACTCCGTTGAGACTCCAGCTTTTTCGATGATCTCCGAACCGCTCATTTGGTATGAAGATTGATCATCCAGAAAATAAATTGGTCTTCATACCCCCAGCACAACGGTGATGTATGATCGACGCTCTGGTTGTGCAAGGGTTTCGAAGTCCCGTTTCTTTGAAACATCGACGAGAGGGACTTGCGAAAAAACCCTACACCAATCTTCATGTTATGTTGTGAACCTTTGCTCATGAGGGTTTTTTTTCACCTTGATGATCGAATTGGGATTACGACTTTATCATTGTGCTTGAAATAATCGGGACTTCGCTGCCGCACATTTCAGGATGAATGTCAGAAAAAGCCATAATATACAAAAAATAATTAGAATAACCAAATAAATTAAATAATTACGATCCAGGGTCATCCTTTCTTTCAATACCTTTTAATAATTGTAAAGAAACGGTACCACACCCTTTTTAAAAAACATAGCATCTCATTCATCTGCATACTGGAGAACCCTCATATCGGAGGAGTCTGGATGAAAAATGAGAAAATGAACCTGCTGATAGCTTTAGTGCTGATAATATCCGCCATCCCGAGCCTGACCACGGGTCTGGCCCCCACGAGGGAGGTCGAACCATCGGATTATACAACGAACATGAACGTGTCACGTGCCTCTCTGACCTCTTTCCTGGGCACTAATGATTTCCAGCACATTGGAATGGTCTCTTCCCCTTACCCGGGTGATCTCAACGGGGACAGCTTCGAGGACATATTATTCGGGGATTCGGGAAATGATACCGCTGCGGAAGATTCCGGAAGCGTTCTGATTTATTTCGGAGGGCCCGAACTCAGCGAACCCCGGGATAATACTACTCCGCCGGATGCGTCTTTCATGGGAGAGCATGAGGATGATTCACTGGGCTCATCAGTCTCTTTCATCGGTGATGTCAACGGTGATGGGATCGATGATATGTCCATGATCTCATTTTCCTATGATGGCGGGACATTTTTCAGCCGGGTTTACCTGGTCTTTGGAAGAACAGATGGATGGGGTCCTGAAAGATCGGTATCCGAGGCGGATGTTTACATAAACGCTGAGATCGGGGGCACATCCCTCTCCTCCGTGACAGGAATGGGTGATGTTAACAATGACGGTTTTGGCGATTTCATGATCTCCTCCATGTACCGTAGCGGGGATGGACATACCTACAACGGCAAGGTCTATCTTATCCTGGGACATTCCGGAAGCTGGTCGAGGGAAACTTCCATAGATGCCATTTCATCTGCGAGCTATCTCGGAGAATGCGACATGCAGTATCTGGCAAACGAGCTCATATGTGCGGGTGATGTGAATTCGGACGGGATCGATGATATGCTGCTCTCGGCATCCTGGACAAGGTCCGGAACTCAATGTCAGGGGAGGGTCTACCTCATATTCGGCAAGGAGGATGGATGGGAGAAGAATGCTTCCATTTCCACAGCGGATGTGAGCTTTGATGGTGAGGTCCCGGGTGATTACTTCGGATTGAGCCTAGGGGGCGGGAGTGACGTGAACGGTGATGGGATCGATGACCTCATAATGGGAACACCCTACTACGACAGTGTGGGGGTCCAGAACGGAAGGACCTATCTTTTCTTCGGAAGGTCCGAAGGATGGACAAGTGTGGTAGAACTCTCCGATGCCGATGCGGTCTTTTCAGGCAACGGATCAGGTGTCAGGATGGGAGAGTCTATCGCCATTACCCATGACATCAACATGGACGGGCTATCCGACATCCTGATAGGATCGCCCTTGATGAGTTACAACGGGAGACTCCTTGGGGCGGTCTTCATCTTTCATGGAAGATCCCATGGGTTCAGCGGTGAGTTCTTCCCGGAAGATGCGGATGCATCATTTGTGGGAGAATATTCAAATGAGAATTTCGGAGGCCACATATCCACTGTCGGTGATGTCACGGGCACCGGTGGGAACGGGATCTTGCTCGCAGCCCCCTACAACGACCAAGGGGGAACAAGCGCGGGAAAGGCCTATCTGATCGCGGGCGGGCTCAATTTCGAACCTCTGGAGATATACTCTGTGAGGGTCTTTTCCGATAGTGATTACTCTATACCCGCGGAGATACTGGATATCGGCGAGACCGCCTATATCGAGGTGATAGGAAGGGATGGCAATACCACGCTCAGAAACACCGCATATGTCAATATCACACTGAAAATGACCCGCAGTTTGCCCATAAGGGTGCCCCTCCGTGAGACCGCCATCGATTCAGGGATATATCGAGGCAGCTACCGGATAGCCGAATCCTGCACCTACAGGGAGATCATGGAGGTCATTCCCGTTATCGACAGCACCGTGATCACCACCGTTGTGATCGATACACCTGTGAGATTGAACGACCTTCCGGATGCAATAACGATGGACCAGGACGAGGAGTTCGACCTGAAGCTCGAGAACCTCGGATACTTCCCTACCCCCTCTTGGAAGGTCGACTCGGATGCATCCTGGCTCGAGTTCAACGAGGAGCAGCTTGCCCTGGAAGGAATCCCGATGAACCCTGATGTGGGCCGGTATCTGGTTGACGTGGAGCTGACGGATGGCAAGGGGCAAACCAGCCGGAAGAACATCTCCATCACCGTGAAGAACATCCCCCCTGTGATATTGACCGGGAACCTGCTTGAGGTACCCCAGGGGGAACAGTACATAGTCGATTACGATTCCAGCGAGGATGGCCTTGGTGATATCAGATGGGGATACTCCACCAATGCCACATTCCTGAACCTCTACGAGAACAGCGGAATACTCACCGGGGTCCCGACTAACAACGATGTGGGGTGGTACTGGGTCAACGTATGGGTCACTGACGGGAACGGTGGCAAGACGAAGACCTCATTCGAGATAATCGTGCACGATGCGAATGACAGGCCGTGGATCACCACAACCGATGTGACCCAGATATCCCAGGGAGATATGTTCAGACTGAAATACGAGGTTTTGGACATCGATCCATACGACTCCCATATATGGTCCCTGTTCACCGATGCGGACTGGTTGACCATGGATCCCGAAAGCGGTCTTCTCAAGGGAACTCCCGGACCGGATGATGTTGGTCTTTTCAAGGTCAATGTAACGGTTGCGGATAGCAGGGGAATGACGGACTGGCACTATTTCGAGATGGTCGTCCTCAATGTGAACGATCCACCGTTTTTCGCCAATGTCCCGGGAGACCTGACCATCCAGCATGGAGAGATATTCGAATATGATATCGAAGCTTTCGATCATGACCAGGGGGACTTCGTCAAGTACAGCCTCGTCACAAAACCCTTGTCCGATATGTCCATCGATATCACCACCGGAAGGATATACTGGGAGGCCTCCCTGGAATGGTTCCAGAAAGAGCCCTTCGTGATGAAGGTCGAGGTCACCGCCTCGGACCACGAGCTCTCCACGACCCATAAATTCCAGATCGAGATCACACCTTCCAGCAGACCAACCGTGGACCTTCTGGAGCCCCTTGACGGGACCAGATTGAGTGCCAGGGGCCCGATACTCAAATGGTCAGGTTCCGATGAGGAGGGTGACGAGCTGACCTACAGTGTCTATCTCAGCGAGACGCAGGCCTTCGTCACGGCCATGAAGGACACCACACTCATCATATGCGATTATCCCGGGACCAAGATAGAGCTCAACGACCTGAAGTTCGGCAGGGTTTACTACTGGCTCGTGATCCCCAACGACGGGTGCAGTGACGGGGATTGCGGCAGCGGTCCGTTATCCTTCACGCTGAACTCTCCACCGGAGGTCACCCCTCCCGAATCCGAACAGATAGTCCCCGGTGAGAGGTACCGCATCCTTATCAAGGCGACGGACAGGGATGAGCAGGACAAGGCGAACCTCAGGTTCGAACTCGTGGATGGCCCCTCGGGAATGCAGGTCGATCCGAACTCGGGGCTGGTAACATGGACCCCCAGGAGAGATCAGGACCTCATGTACCGTGTCATCATCAATGTCACGGACAGCGTGGACACGACGCAGGTGTCGTATATCCTCGAAGTACTGGAAAGCGGCGAGGAAGGATCGAACAACCTGCTCTATGCGATAATTGGAGTTGTTGCGTTCCTTCTGGTCGGCATCTTTGCCCTGTTCCTCTTCATGAAGCGAAGAAAACAGATCGGGGGGCAAAATATTGGACCGGTTCCCGAGGAGCAGATTATCGGACCGGAAGAGGAAGAGGTGAAGGAGGTCCAGTGTGATGTCGCACTTACCCCTTCCGAAGCCCATGCACATCTGGGAAAAGGATCAAGACAGGTCACATACGAGGAACTCTACGGTGCTCCGCAGGTGGAGGCTCCCGAAGAGGATGTCTCAGCATACGACCTCCGGGAATCCATAAGACAGCAGATACACGAGCTCGAATCCATTGGGACGGAGGAATGAAAAAGCTATATCCATCAGCAGGCAGCCGGGAGGGTCGAGATCCAATCCCAAGTTGAATACAACATGGGCCCGGGATGAAATGTTCCCTCCCGGAATCCCGGGCCCTATCTTTCATGATATCATTTCAGGCAGATATATACCTGGAACCGGTATTCGTTATGAAGCAGTGTGTCTCCCTACCCTCCTTCTCCAGGGAGACCAGTCCGATATCCATCAGTATCCTGATATGGTAGTTCACCACCATCTTGTTCCTTCCGATCTCCCGGGATATCTGGGACTGGGATATTCCCGGGTCCTTCTTCACTATGAACAGGATCATCTGCTGCAGGTAATTGAGCCTCAGCTTGTACTCTATCTTCTCCTCGTAGAGGTAGAACCTTCTGTACTTCCCATCCTGGATGGACCTGACGAACTGATACTTTTCAAGGAGGTTCAGATGATGGGAAAGAACACCTATGGAGAGGTCAAGTCCCTCCTGGATCGCCATGAAATGGATCCCGGGCTTCTTCTTGATGAGCTCGAATATCATCTTCCTTCTCAGATTGTCAAGGATGTTCTTCTCCCTGACCCTCATGTGAACGAAGAGGACCAACCATGCTGCAATGGCCGTGAAAAAAATAGAAACTGCAATGATCATCAGGACCATCAGATTGTCTGCTCCTCTCCCGCCCACCGCAGGCTGGGGTGAGAACCTGGCCGTGATCAGAAGCGGGAAACTGAACTCCCTGACCTCACCCCCCTTGTCTTCCACCCTGACCGTGATATTATGTGAACCGACGGAGAGCGATGATGTATTCAGGGAAGGTCCGGTGCCAAGTGCCCCGTCGATGTCCGATGACCAGTCTATTCTCAGTTCCTCGAGAGGATCATGACCAAGGTCCGGGTCCATGGTGAAAACGGAGATGGTTCCCTCTTCACCTTGTACATATTCGAACTTCCCCGAAGTGGAGACAACGTCCTGGATCATGGGGGGATCATTTGTATTGATCACCTGCAGATGGAAATGCATTATGTCGTCGGGTTCCGTTCCCGTCCAATCCATCACACTGAGGTTGAATTCAACCATGCCAACGTCATCCTGTCCCGGGAGGAAAGAGATCTCGCCCGTTATCTGGTCGACGGTGATCCATTCGTTCTGCGATGATATATGGAAGAGGAGCGGATCCTCGATACCTATCAGGTGATCAGGGTCGAATGCCTTGACCGTGAAGTTGTACCATTCATCTTCCCTTGCAGCCCTATCACCATCCAGTATTATCTCCCTGCCGGTGATCAAGATCTCCTCGCCCCTGAGGGTGTATGATACGAATTCGGGATCGTCGTTCACATTCTTCACCAGTATCCTGATGTTCTTCCAATCCTCACCGCCCTTGCCATCAATGACCGTTAGGTTCCAGTGGACCCACCCCACCTGTTCATTATCCGGAGTGAACGAAAGCTCAACACTGTGCTGGTCGATCGTCGAGAGAGTCACGTAGCTGGCATTAACCTGGGATCCGATAATGTCCCCTGCCCCTGATTCGATGTCGACATCCTCGACATCGACCACCAGGGAGAAAATTTGGTCCTCCACGGCCGAGTCAGTGCCTTCGAGGACGACCTCATCAAGGTCCGCGACATCCATGTCCCCGATCCTTATTATCGAAGGTTGATCGTTGACGGGTCTGACCTCGATCAGGAAAGGATTGCTCAACGTTTCCATCACATTTTCGTATCCCGAGGGCCCGATAACTCCCCTGTCCACCGCCTTCACCTGGAATTCGAGCGCACCGAACCAGTCAGGTTCGGTCAGGAAGAGATCGAGTTTGCTCCCGTTGACCTCGCATCTCATTATGGACGCGTCCTCCTGATGGACGATCTCGAAGGAGAGCCGGCCGTCGTCATTGTCATCGGAGAAATGCGACTCCAGGTCGATCAGTCCGTAGGATGGACCGCTGTCCTCGTCCACGAAATAGGTACCATTGGGAATGCCCTGCCCCAGGAGGATCGGTGGAGTATTGTCCTCTCTTACATAGGGCCCCGTGAAGTTTCCCTCCGGAGGCAGTCTGGAATCATCCTTGCCGTCGGAAAAGAGGAAATGGTAGGAGTGGACCCCTTCATTCATCTTCAGGGTTCTGTAGAATCCAACGGGGTCGTTGAAAGCGGAGCCGGTCCCGAACATCTCGTATGATGTTCCATCGATGACGACATTCCTGACCGGAGGCTGGTCCCCATCATCATCCTGGTAGGTGACGGTGAAATTGAAATCCGCCCCGGGGACCCCGACCATCGGGTCGACATCCCCCTCCGAAAGGATCGGGGGATTGTTGACAGGTGGGGCCTTCCAGAGGCCCGTTGAGTATATGCTCCCCCAGGTCGAGGGTTTGTCCATGAAGGCATCGGAAGGCCAGAAGTAGTCCTCGGAGGATGTCATCAGGTCAACCGCGATACCCATGGTCCTGGCGGATCCCGTGGATATGGAGAGTTTGGAAAAGTCGATCCTGATCTCCCGGAATGTGCTCCAACCGAGGTTCGCATCCCATCCGCTGACCGTTGCGAATTCCCATTTGGTACTGGTGCCCCTCCACTCCCATTTTTCGAGGGAGACGTGGATCTGGAGATCATCGGTCTGGGGCAGATCTCCCCCGTTGTTATCAATATCGAAGGCTATATCGCACACGGAATCCTCGGGATACTGAAGGGCCAGATAAAGACGGGCCCCATCCTGCTTGTGGTAGATGGATAAGGTCTTGCCGCCCACGATCGTATCCTTCCTTGCCGCATCATCCCATTCACCCGATCCCTTGATGCCATCAAGGTTCACTGTGGTGGATCCAAATGGAACATCGAGCTCATCCTCCGGTCCCCTTGATCCTCCGGACATGATGTCATCTACACCTCTGGCGTCGAGCATGGAGATGCCCGGAATGAGGATAATAAGGATGACCAGGAGCAGTCGCCATTTGTTCATCATACCATCATGCCCCGCTCTTCCAGGGTCCAGGACCTGAATGTCTTCCCTAGGCATGCTAGTCATATAAAAGAAAAATGGAAGCCCGATCTTACTATTATTAATAGTTTACTTCCATCGATGTACGTTCAATTCCCTCAAGCTTTCAATTCACATGGAAATCCATGACTTTAAATAGCCCATTCATTTCAGGATTTCCTACAATGAACAATGAACCGGGCAGACAGGAAGGTCCTGACCTTCGAGCCCCAAGGGGGATTCTCGTTGCGGTCGGGGGAAACGAGGACAAGGAGCATGACCTCTTCATTCTCAGATCGATCATATCCCTCGTGAAGAAGGAAATGGTCAATATCGAGGTGATAACCACCGCAAGCGAGATCCCCGAGGAGGTCGGCCAGCTTTACGTGAAGGCTTTCGAGAAGATCGGCGGGAACAGTCTTGGTCTCATGCATATCCGCTCCCGGGAGCAGGCCGAGGAGCCGGAGATGCTGGCAAGGGTGAGGATGGCGGATATAATCTTTTTCAGCGGTGGAGACCAGCTCAGGATAACGTGCATCCTCGGGGGCTCTTCGATATTGAAAGAGGTCAGGAGACGCTATCAGGAGGAGTTCTGTATAATCGCCGGAACGAGCGCGGGTGCCAGCGCCATGTCCGAGACCATGATCTACGACGGTGACAGCAGTGAATCCCTGTTGAAGGGCAGGGTTCAGATCGCGGGAGGCATCGGTCTGATAAACAGGGTGATCATCGACAGCCATTTCATCAAACGCGGCAGGTTCAGCAGGCTCATGCAGGTCATCAGCATGAACCCCGGTTACATCGGCCTGGGCCTCGGAGAGGACACGGGTGTTGTCATTGAAAGAGGTAATATCATCAAGGCCATCGGCAACGGATTGGTCGTCATATTCGACGGGCAGCATCTGAGATATACAAATGTGACCTCCATCCAGGATGGCGAGGCCATCGCCATCGAGAACATTCATGTTCATACACTGGTCAGGGACCACGGGTACGACCTTCGGGAAAGGAGATATCTGAGACCGGAGGATATGGAATGTCTCGATCTGGTATGCAATCAGGAGGTGAAATGAGATGAGGATACTGGAGATGAGGGCCCTCAGAGGCCCGAATTACTACAGCCGTTATCCGGTCATTTACATGAAGCTCGACATAGGAGAACTGGAGGAAGAGCCCACCGATAAGGCCCCCGGGTTCAGGGAGAATATCGAAAATCTCATCCCGAGCCTCGTGGAGCACCGCTGCTCCCTGGATATCAAAGGTGGTTTTTTTAAGAGAGTTGAGAACGGCACCTGGGCAGGCCATGTGGTTGAGCATATTGCCATCGAGCTCCAGTGCCTTGCCAGGACCGAGGTGGGCTTCGGTAAGACATTCGACACCGAAAAAAAAGGTATCTACGATATCGTCTACCGCTACAGGGATGAAGAGGTCGGAATGGAGGCGGGAAAGGCCGCCGTGAGAATAGTGGAGAACCTTTTCAAGGGAGAGCTGACGGAGATAAGACCCATCGTCTACGATCTGAAGGAGATAAGGGAGAAGAATCTCTACGGCCCGTCAACACAGGCCATTGTCGATGAGGCGAAGAAGAGGGGGATCCCACACATCAGGCTCAACGACCAGAGTTATGTTCAGCTGGGGCATGGAATTCACCAGAGGAGGATCCAGGCCACAATGATGGATGATACCTCCGCTCTCGGGGTGGAGATAGCCGATGACAAGGAGAGGGCGAAGGAGATCCTGGGATCCATGGGTATCCCTGTACCAAGGGGATCCTCTGTCAGAGACATTGATGAAGCGAAGAGAATGGCCGGGCGGATAGGCTATCCCGTGGTGGTCAAACCCCTCATCGGAAATCATGGAAGGGGTATCACCACGGATGTGAGGACCGAAGAAGAGCTCGAGACCGCTTTCAACAACGCCGGGAAGGTCTGCAGCACGGTTCTCGTCGAGAAGTTCCTTGTTGGTTTCGATTACCGGATACTTGTGATCGATGGCAAGTTCGCCGCTGCCGCCCTAAGAGAGCCCGCATATGTCATAGGAGACGGAAAGAGCACTGTCCAGGAATTGATAGATGATATCAACAGGGACCCTTCGAGGGGGTTCGGGCACGAGAAGAACCTCACAAGGATCAAGGTCGATTACATGACAGAGCGTCTCCTCGCAATGAAGAACCTCTCCCTCCGTAGCGTTCTTCCGGAAGGGGAGAAGTTTTTCATCAAGTCCACGGCGAACCTCAGTGCGGGGGGAAGGGCAGTGGATGTAACGGATGATGTTCATCCAATGATAAGATCAATGGCCGAGAGGATATCGCAGATGGTCGGTCTCAATGTGATGGGGATCGATATGATAGCCCCTTCGCTTCACGAGCCCCTCTGCGAGGGATGCGCCGGGGTCATAGAGATAAATGCCGCACCGGGTTTCAGGATGCATCTGAGTCCGTCGGAGGGTACTCCGAGAAATGTGGCAGCGAACGTTATCGATATGCTCTTCCCCCCCGGCTCTAAGCACATGGTGCCCATTGTTGCTGTGACCGGCACCAACGGAAAGACCACAACTGTGAGGCTCATCTCCCACATCCTGGGCCTCAACGGCAAGAACGTTGGAATGACCTCCACCGATGCTGTCGTGATCGACAACGTTCCGATACTGGAAGGCGATTATAGCGGGCCGGGCGGAGCAAAAACGGTCCTGATGGATTCCACCCTCGATCACGCCGTTCTAGAGGTTGCAAGGGGAGGCTTGCTGAGGCGTGGCCTGGGATATGACGAGAGCGATGTGGGTATACTCCTGAACGTGACCTCCGACCATCTTGGGGAAGGCGGGATCAACACGCTCGAGGACCTTGCAAGGTTGAAGGCGGTTGTGGTGGAGACTGTCAAACCCACGGGACACGCGGTTCTCAACGCAGACGACCCACTGGTCCTCCCATACCAGAACGAGACAAAAGGTAAGGTCATCCTCTTCTCGCTTGACCCCGCCAATCCTGCACTGAAGGAGAACCTGAAAAAGGGGAACATGAACGTTACCTGCAAGGATGGGTCGATGGTAATACAGAAGGGAGGATGGACATCCACCGTGGCAAAGGTCGTGGAGATCCCGATCACCTACAACGGAAAGGCGTTGTTCAACGTACTGAATGCCATGGCAGCCGTAGCTGCCACATCTGCCCTCGGTCTCAACGAGAAACAGATCAGGGCAGGTCTTGTGAGTTTCAGCCCGTCTATCGGCCTCTCCCCCGGGAGAATGAACATAATGGAAGTGGACAACTTCAAGGCAGTGATAGATTACGGTCATAATATGGGGGCGATCAAGGCCACAGGCGAACTTCTACCACATCTCGCCCCCGGAAGGAAGATCAGGATGGCATCGGGTACGGGTAACCGGAGGGATGAGGATGTCGTGGAATACGGGCTGACCCTTTCGAAATATTATGATCACGTTGTGTTGACGGATACGGACAGGAGAGGAAAGGCTCCGGGTGTGGTTGCGGAACTGGTACACCAGGGTCTTCTCCAGGGAGGTTTCAGCGAGGACCAGATAACCTTGGTCCTCGATGGAAGGGAAGCAACCAGGGCAGCCCTTGACATGGCTGAAAAGGGTGATATCGTCGTACTGCAGGCCGATGACGTTCAGCTCGTTATCCAGGATGTCATGGACTACAGGGAGAAAGTGAAAAGGGCAGTACATGGAAAAGGAAATGACCCTCCCGATGTTCGGAAGATATCCGAGGATTGATAGGATGGAACTCTCAACCGTCTTGAAGAGGGTGGATGCCTCCCGGGAAAGCATGGTCTCCTTCCTGTCCCGGATCATCTCCATTCCTGCCATAGGTCCGGTCTCCGGTGGTACGGGAGAGATGGAGAAGGCGGAGACATTGATGAGTATACTCGAAGAATTCGGTTTCGAAGACATAAGAAGGCACGATGCGGAAGACATCAGGGTCCCGTCCGGAAAGAGACCGAATATCGAACTCTTTTTAAAAGGAGAGAGTTCGGAGAAAAGGTTCGTTGTCATAACCCACATGGATGTGGTTCCTCCCGGGGACCTTTCTCAATGGACGGGTGACCCGTTCAAAGCGAGGATCGAAAATGGAAGGATGATCGGAAGGGGGGTGGAGGACAACGGACAGGCCATGACGGCCTCCATCTTCGCGCTGAAGGCCATCATGGATGAGGGGCTGACGCCCGAATACGATGTATCTCTTTTCATCGTCTCGGATGAGGAGGAATCAAACGAGAAAGGTATCGGACATCTCCTCGAAGAAGGCCTTATCAGGAAGAGTGATCTGATACTGGTCCCCGACCACGGGGATCCGGAGGGAAGGGTAATAGAGACCGTGGAGAAGACCCTTCTGTGGTTGAAGATATCCGTGAAGGGAAAGCAGTGTCATGCATCGATGCCTCACCTCGGAAGGAACGCTTTCAGGGCATCCATGGCATTCGGCACCAGGGTCGACAAAGCGCTCCATGAGAGATTCGATCTGAAAGACCCCTCGTTCGACCACCCCTTTTCCAGTTTCGAGCCGACAAAGAAGGAGCCAGGAGTATCAGGGATAAACATACTCCCCGGGGAGGATGCGTTCCATCTCGACTGCAGATTGCTCCCCGATCATTCGGTGGAGGAAGTTCTCCGGGTGATGAGGGGGGCCGCATCCGAGGTGGAAAGCGAGATGAATGTGAGCATATCCGTCCATCCTGTTCTCACCGAGACCACCCTCCACCCCACACCTTCGGATGCGGGGATCGTCCGGCTCCTTATGAAAGCTGTTGAAAAGGTCACGGGCTCGACCCCGGTAACCGGGGGGATCGGCGGTGGGACCTGTGCGGCGCTTCTCAGGAACCATGGTTTCGAGGCAGCTGTCTGGGAGACCATCCATAACCGGGCACATTCCGTTGACGAGTACATCGAGATCGACAACATGATCAAAGACTGCAAGGTCATGGCTGTCATGTGCTTCGAAAGCATCGATTGATCATCCCGCTCCGGATCGATACTAAACATTCTGTTCAGTCATGTTCTGACCCACCTCCTCCACCGGAGGGTTCGAGGGGGTTTCCTCGATCGGAGGTGGCATGTTCTGCTGTTCTCCGATTTTAACAGGCGTCTGAACCTGAGGTTGAGTCGTTGGCTGACCTGGAGATACAGCACCTTCCATCATTGGCATTCCGGTTTCCGCAAGTGTTCCGCTTTCCATTGCCGCCTCGGGAGGCGGTAAGTCCGTATCCGGAGGAATGCTCCCCGCCTCTTCGATGGTCTCCTCGTTACCTTCGGGGCCCTCGTTCTTCTTTTTCCTGGATCTGAGGACCAGAAGCAGTATGACAACGAATATTACGATCAGGAGGATCCCGACCCCGGGAAGTACGAAGACCAGAGGTGACAGGGTATCCTTGTCCTCTCCATTCGTATCCTCCTTGGATTTCATCACTTGAACGGTGAATGTAATGTTCGTCTCATCGATCCCGTCCGTGACCACCACCATTATGGTGTGCCCCCCTACCTGATCGTTGGTCGGTGTCCAGGAGAGAATGTTCTTTCCATCGCCCGTACCCGGGACAGATAGTGTCATTCCCTCGAGGGAGTTGCGAAGGGAAAAGGTCAAACCCTCAATGTCTCCTTCATCCGCATCCTGGCCTACAAACTGGTATGTGAACAACTTTCCCGCTTCCGCCTGGAGCTCGGGAACCGGGGCCAGTGCGGGCGGTGTGTTTGTATTCAGGAAGATAGGCCCCCCGATGCAGGGCCCCCGGGTATGACCATCATGGGGAATTACCACCCAGTAGTATGTCTTCCCGGGAAGCAGGTCATCGATGAACAGCCGTTCCTCCGTGATATCATCCCCTTTTAAAGCGGTTTCCATCAAGCCGGTGACATCCTCCTCGACCTCGCTGAGGTATACATCGTACAGAAGATCGTGCCCATCGGCATCTTTTCCATCCCAGGATAGTTCCACCTCCCGGGTGGAGACCTTCGTTCCGGAGACTGGTGCCAGTTTGCTGGTTTGCGGGGGAGTGTTCACGTAAAAGCTGAAAGGCCCGTCCGTCCAGGTTCCACGGGAGAACTCATCCACCGGTACGACAGCCCAGTAATATGTCTCACCGGCTTCCAGGTCATCCACTTCCAGTGATGATGTTTCGATCCCCTCGGTGATCCTGGCGTCCTCCGTCAGTTCCTCTACCTTCGTAAGTACAGTGCTCAGATAAACATCGAAGGCAATGGCCTCATCACCCGGATCGTATCCTTCCCATGAGAGGGTCGTATTCGTCCCCGTCACAACTGACCCGTTCGCCGGTGATGCAAGGGTAGAATATGGCGACGGGTTCAATTTCAGGTCGATGTTGAAGTTGTGGGAGACCATCTCCTCCCCGTCGGTTATTCTCACCTGCACATTGAGCTGGTACGGCTCTTCCGTGAAGGGTTCCCTTGTGGCCTTCCAGGTGATCACCCCGGTCGTGCTGTTGATGGAGATATTCGCCTCCGGGTAGGACATTATCCAGTAGGTGACCTCATCATCCACGTCAACATCTGTTGCGTTGACGTCGTAGGTGTATACCTGTCCCTCATCGATGCTCGTATTCATCGGGACATCTATCCACACGGGTCTGTCGTTGATGTTTTGGACCTCAAGCTGGAATGTCGAGAAATCGAACAGGCTCCCCGTATCGGTCACCGAGACGTTCACACTGTAGATGCCGACATCATCATTTTCCGGGGTTCCGCTGAGGACTCCCGTTGCAGTGTCCATCGACAACCACTCCGCATCCGTCTCGGCGTTCCATGTGAGTATATCATCCGGGTCAGGGTCCAGGGCAAAATATTGCACATTGTAGAGCTCATCCTGATCGATCCGGAGCAGATCGGAAGAGGTTATCTCGGGAGGGTCGTTCACATTCTCGACGGTCAGGGAGAACTCGGTGTAGGCCTTTCCTCCGTGTCCGTCGTTGAAGGTTATGTTCACGGAGAACGTCCCCACATCATCCTTCGTCGGGGTCCCCGAAAGGATACCGGTCATCTGGTTCATCTTCAACCATGTTGCATCAGTTCTCAACTCCCAGCCGGTTATTCCCTGGCCCTCGTCATCTGCGCTGTAATCAACGCTGTAGGGGACGTCCTGTGTGGCCTGCGGGATGTTCTCGGTCAGAATGACCGGTGCTCTGTTGAGAACGGTCAGAGTGAATTCCCTCTGTGCATATCTTGCATCACTGTCGGTGAGGTTCAGGACCACATTGTAGGTGCCCACATCGTCGTTACCTGGCGTACCGGTGATATTGATGCATCCGTCCCCGGGTTTTGCAGCATGCTCGAGAATGGTTTCGGGGTCCAGGGCCTTGTCGAAGATCCTCACCTCGTCAATGTTCCCCTTGAAGAAAAGTGAACCCCAGGATGCTGGAGCCCTCCTTCCGATGGATATGTCATATTCTCCCACCGGGAGTCCTCCGGTATAGAAGGCTCCCTTGTAGTTCGAATCCCACCCGGTGAAGAGTTTCGTCTGGTTGAAACCGTCTATGTAGATCATGAATCTGGTTCCGTCATAGACCCCCGCTATATGATGCCAGGTGTTCTTGACGATCGGTGAATCCGGTGCTGCTCCGTACCAGTCATTGCTTGCAGGGAGCTTGATCTGGAAGAGAGGTCTGTCCCTGTCCATGGTCAGCTCGTAATCCTGGGAATCATCATCTCCCCAGCTTCCCCCCTTGCTAATGATCATGTGCTCTCCGCTATCCGTGAAGGTCGGATATATCCATGCTTCCACGGTTATCTCCTGTGTGATGTCAAGGGCAGGACTGTGGGGCACGGTGATGTAGTCATCCCCATCGAAGAACATTGATTGTCCGACGTTGTAGACACCATTTACGGAAACGGCCCCATTGACCTCCCCGTCGTGTCCGTTGCCAGAATCATCCCTTGCATCACCCCGGTCGAAACTCCACCTGGCCTCGATATCCGTGGTGTCGAGGACGAGCGGATCGGTGAACCTTGTCGACAGCCAATCCGCATCGCTGCTGAAGAGGTTCAATTCCAGTTCACCCAGTACCGTGAAATACCTGGAATCATATTTCTCATCCTCAGTTATCTCGATGATATCGGCGAGAGGTCCCATATTGAATCCGCTGTAGCCTTTGAAGATACCGGCATCGCCGATCGACACGATCTTAAACGGTCCGGCCAAGCAAAGCGATACGAGAAAGCAGATTGAAATTATAGCACTGGTTCTTCTAAACATATTTTACCCCTCATAGTCCGTATCGAGGGAAACGGACTGTCCATGACCTTATGAGAAGACAAGGTAAAAATAATATCGCATTTTTTGCCTTTTCCGGCCGCCTTTGGATCCCGTAGGTGTGGATTAAATTTTAATAAGGCCTTACAATTCTTTCCGGGGGAGCCAAATGAACGTCACCTATGGAAAGGAACCCGCCTGCTACATCTGCGGGAGGAACGATGCGGAACTCAATCACTTCCTTCTGGACGACCGGAAAGAACTCGATGGATCACTGAAAAAGGCCAACAGGGACAGGTCCCAAAAGATCAAGAAGATCAAGGCCAGGAACAGGGCGGTTCATGACAAGCATATTGAAAATTCCAGGGAAAGACCGGAAAATTACCAGTTCACCATCGATACGGTCCTCAAGGACCTCTCGGCTTTCGAGAAGATAATCCCCGACCTCAAGGAGCTGATATCCCTTTACGAACTCTGTGACAAGGTCACCGGGCAATCAAAACTGATCGATCTGATCAAAGCCCTGAAGGACCATTACAACGGGTCGGAGATCTCCAAGGAAGACAGGGAGATAACGAGGATCGAATACGCAATCAAGGTACTGGAAAGTGTCAAACTGAAGTTCGTCAATGTATCCACCAAACTGGAGTACCTTTCGGATGTGGACCCGTTCGAGATAAAAGGGACCAAATACGAGAACATGGTGGTCTCCATCAACGTCTGCCCCCTCTGCGAGAAGGCCATATTGAAGTTCAGGCGATGAAGACCGTGATCGAAACCTACCTGTCCTCTCTCTTCAAGGCTTTTTTAATGACCAGAAGTCCGGCAATTGATGCAAGGATGACCGTCATCCCCAAACCGGGGCTTTCATAATCGTCGTCATCCGTTTCATCATCAGTGGTATCATCGTCATCGGAGACGGGAGTGCCGCCCTCGAAGTCATCGTTGATCTCGTCATCTGCGTAATCCATGATATCCCCGGTCGTTGCTTCGGCCTCCATATCGAAGGAGTCCATGTCCCCGAACCAGGTCAATGGAAGGGTAACGGTCAATTCTGAGGTTCCGTTGCCGGAAAGTCTGTCCTTTATCGATTCCTTAACACCGTCGTCAACATCTATCGTGAATGTGTTGCTTAGCGTGTCAAGGTCTATTAAAACGTCCTCTTCCAGGTCGGAATCGAGGTCGAGATATATGCGGTACTGGTAGTAAGGAATCCCTTCCATTTCATACACTATCAAGCCCGAGACCGTAAGCTCGATGGTCACCGTGTCCTGTGAAACGGTCACCATGACCCTGGTGATATCGATGTTCGGCAGGTATTTTGCTCCCATACCCTCGTTCTCCACATCACCCGATGGATCGGTGTATCCCACCGTCAAGGGCGGATGCGTTTGGCGATAACAGAAGGACCGAGATCAGAAGCAATATACCTGATATGATCTGGATCCTCTTCATTCTCTGAACCCCCAATAATCCGAATGCGGATAGGAGTTCTTAATATTTATCAACCACACAACCACCTTTTTGGTGTCCAATGCTTACAAAGTTGTGAGGTTATCGGGAGAAAGGTTATTCTAGGAGCTCACATTGCACCCTAAGTGGTTGATATGACCGGATCAAGGAGCAGTCCCGGGATCATCGAGGTGAAAGATCTCGTCAAGACCTACGGTGAGCTGAATGCCGTTGATGGCATATCGCTCGTGATAGAGGAAGGTGAGATCTTCGCTTTTCTCGGTCCCAACGGCGCGGGGAAGACAACCACTGTCGAGATGATAGAGGGGATCAGGACCCCCACAAAGGGTTCCATTTCCATTATGGGAACGGATATTGGTAGAGACCCCACTGGAATGAAGAAGATGATCGGGGTTCTCCCCCAGGAGTTCTCTTCCTTCGACAAGCTGAAGGTAAGGGAGACCCTGAAGTTCTATGCCAGTCTTTACAGTAGATCCAAGGATGTAGACGATCTATTGAAGATGATGAACCTCGAGGAGCACAGGAAAAAGCTCTACCAGAACCTCTCAGGCGGTCTAAAACAGCGGGTGGGAATAGCCGTCGCACTCGTGAACGACCCGAAGATCGTCTTCCTCGACGAGCCCACCACCGGCCTTGACCCCCAGGCAAGGCAGGAAGTCTGGAAAGTGATCAAAGACCTGAAAAGAGAGGGCAAGACGGTCTTCCTGACCACTCATTACATGGAAGAGGCACAGGAGCTTGCCGACCATATCGCCATCATCAGCCACGGAAAGATCATTGCAGAGGGAACGGTGGATGAGCTCATAGACAGATACGGCAAGGGAATAAAGCTTACCTTTACCGGGGCCCATCCGAAACTCGCCAGCTTCCTGGCAGACGCGGACTGCGGGATAATGAACAATGGCGAATGCGATGTCAGACCGGGAAAGGAGGGCCAGGTTTCCGTCGTCCTCGATACCAAGGACCAGGTCCTCGGAATTCTCGAGCTCGTCAAGGGAGCGGGTCTCCATTACAGAGGGATCAATGTAAGGAGAAGCAATCTCGAGGAGGTATTCCTCACCCTGAGCGGTGAATCCCTCAAAAGCGGAGGTGAGATGAAATGAATCCCCGCCACATCTTCTCCGTGTTCCTGGTCAATATCAGAGAGCTTGCAAGGGATAAAGGGGGATTGTTCTTCACCTTTCTCTTCCCGATACTTCTGATGCTCCTTTTCGGTTTCATATTCTCCGATACCGATGAGACCGTATACGATGTTCACATCCAGGACCTCGACGGATCCGCCTCTTCGATGAATTTCACGGGTATGCTCGGGAGCATGGACGTGTTCGATGTCAGTATTATAGGATCGGAGGAGAGCGTTGACGATTTCATCGAGAAGAACGATGTGGATTTTGTCGTGGTGATACCCGAGGGTTACGAGAGATCGCTGTTCATCGGAGTCATGGGGGATGTGAACTCCACGGTGAACCTCACGGTGAAATACGACCCTTCCATCCAGTCAACCCGGGTAAAGATGTCGATCCTCAACTCCGTCCTTCAGGAGATGAACAGGGAGATCACGGGTGGCAGGAATATCGTGGGATTGACGGCAGAGAATGTGTTCACGGACAGCTTCGAGTACATCGATTTCTTCATCCCCGGTGTCATCGGCCTGACAGTTATGACGGGAGCTGTTTTCGGGACGATCTTCGGTGACACAGAGCTCAGAAAGAAGGGTATCTTCAGGAAGCTCTCCACCACACCGATATCCCGGGGAGAGTGGATACTGTCGAACATGCTGTTCCAGCTGTTCCTGGCTGCTCTGGCAACGGCCGAGATCCTTCTCGTGGGCTGGCTTGTTTTCGGATCGGTCCTGCATCTGAACCCGATATTCTTCGTGATAATAATATTCGAGGCGTTCGCCTTCACGGGCCTGTCCATGCTGGTCGTGAGATTCGTGAAGGAGGCCCAGGCGGCTTCCGCTCTGGGGAACGCCATCACGTTCCCGATGATGTTCCTGTCCGGCACCTTCTTTGCGGTCGATGGCATGCCCGGGTTCCTCCAGACCCTAGCGAAGATACTGCCCCTTTACTATGTCAACGAGGGTCTGCGGGATGCGATGATATTCAACGACACCGCCGAAGCGTTGGAGAACCTGGTCCCCATCGCGATATTCGCTGTTGTGGTTTTCGTGGCCGGGGTGTTTTTGACCTCATGGAAACAGGATTGAGATCCGGTCAACATACGCACCATAACCGTTTTTATACAAGTTAGTGGATAATTACGGCATGGAGCGCGATATCGGGGCCCGGACCGTGGAGATCAGGACCCTGACAACGACGTTCATGATGTTGCTGCTCCTGTTACCCCTTTTTCTGCCAGCGGGGATCTCCGATGCCTGGGCCCCCGCCACCCCCGTACGGGACACACTTCCAACCCGCTTCGATCTGAGGGACTTCGGGGGAGAGAACTATGTTTCATCGGTCAGATCCCAGAGCGGCGGAACATGCTGGGCCCACGGCACCATGGCCGCATTGGAGTCGAACCTGATGATGACGAACCTCTGGGGGGCCGTCGGGGAGGTGGGGGAGCCGAACCTGGCGGAATATCATCTGGACTGGTGGAACGGATTCAACGACCACAACAACGATGACGGCATCCCGAGGTCTGGAAACGGTCTCAATGTCCATTACGGCGGGGATTACCTGATGTCCACAGCCTATTTTTCAAGGGGCGAGGGGGCTGTAAGGGACAAGGATGGTCAGAGTTACGACGACCCCCCATTGAGGACCTTCCATGCCTACCATGAATACTACCCCATGCATGTGGAGTGGTATCAGATGGACGATGAGCTGAACGGAATAGATGATGTGAAGAGTGCACTGATGGAGCACGGAGCCATCGCCACGTGCATGCAGCACGGCCCCGATCTCCGGGACCCGGTCACCTTTGCCCATTACCAGCCCCCGGACGATCAAAGGGATCCGGATCACTCGGTGACTATCGTGGGATGGGATGACGAGCTTGTGACCCCGGCACCGGAACCCGGAGCATGGCTCTGCAAGAACAGCTGGGGCTCGGATTGGGGCATCAACGGCTACTTCTGGATATCATATTACGACAAATATGCGGGAAAGCACCCCGAGCTTGGTGCCACATCGTTCAGAAACGTCAGCTTCCTGGCCTTCGACAGGGTCTACTATCACGATTACCACGGCTGGAGGGATACATGGACCAACTCCACGGAAGCGTTCAATTCCTTCATCGGGGAGAAGGACGAGCAGCTCACCGGGGTCAGCTTTTACACCACCGAGGACGATGCGGATTTCACAGTGATCGTCTACGATGAGTTCATCAACGGGTCGCTCCGCAGACCATTGAGGACCATGAACGGACACGAGAGAAAGACGGGTTTCCACACACATCTCTTCGAAATACCCCTGGACATCCGCCGTGGTGACGATTTCCATATCAAGCTGTCTGTTTCCCGGGGCGGGATAGCCTTCGACCGGACCTCGAAGGTTCCACTGGTCATGAATGATTTGTGGGATGCCGGACCGGATGCGTGGATCAATTCCACATCCGCACCCAACCAGAGCTTCTACAGGAACGGCCCCGTCTGGGAGGACCTCTACAACTGGAACGACACCTCGAACTTCTGTATCAAGGGCCTCGTGGGGCATGTCAGCATCAGCGATCCCGTGAACGGCGAGTTCAAGGCTCCTGGAACCGAGATCTCCGGTATGACCTCTTCTCAGATAGACAAGATACAGGTCAGGATCGATGAAGGACCTTTGCTGAACGCCACGATAAGATGGGGGAACTGGTCCGTTGGATTACCGCATGGGTTGGCGGAGGGCCCTCACACCCTCACCGCTTACGGCTATCAGGATGGCATCATGGAATACCCCGCGGTCACCTTCAACGAATTCCTCATCGATGCCACCCCTCCTGTAACCAGGATCGAACTGGACGGGCCCGAAGGTGAGAACGATTGGTATCCGGGTGACGTGAACGTGACCCTTGAACCCCACGACGGGATATCCGGTGTGGGTTCAACGTATTACATTCTCGATAAGGATTCTCCTGAGATATACACCTCGACGTTCAATGTTACAGGTGACGGGACGCATTCTTTGGAATACTGGTCCGTTGATATTGCAGGAAACGTGGAGTCAAGGTCCAGGTTGACATTCAGGATCGATACCGTGGCCCCGAGGACATTCATGGAGCTCTCGGGTGAAATGGGAGAGAACGATTGGTATACATCCGCCGTAAGTCTCCTCTATTCCCCCGAGGCGGACATGAGCGGGGTGAACTCGACATTCATAAGGGTGAACGGAGAGGGGTGGGAGAAAAGGTCAGATGCATATTACGAGGAGGGAGCTTGGTCATCCAACATCGGTTCATCCGAGTTCCCGGATGAGGGTAACTACCTTGTGGAGGGTTTCTGCATCGATCAGGCAGGCAATCGGGGACCGACAAGCAACCTGAGCTTCCGGATAGACCGGGCCCCGCCCTCCACCGATATTCTTGTTGGGGGCACCCCGGGCCTGAATGGTTGGTATGTGTCCGATATCGGGATCCGACTCATTCCCGATGACAGTACCAGCGGAGCGGCTTTTACCTATTACAGGTTCATCGGAGGTTCATGGGACACCTACACCTCGCCAGTAAGCATACGGAAGGACGGGAAGTACACGATCCAGTATTACAGTACGGACAACTCGAGCCACACCGAGGGATTGAGGTCCGCGAACCTGAAGGTAGACAAAGTGCCCCCGTCAACCTCCGTGAAGATAATCGGGGAGGAGGGTAAGAACGGATGGTATGTGTCCCCCGTGCAGATCGACCTCTTCGGAACGGATCTCACTAGCGGTTTCAATTCGACATTGATAGGTCTTGACGGGTCGGATCTCGAACCATACCGATCTCCGTATTTCGTGGATACCCCTGGACATCATATCTTCAGATACTGCAGCCTGGACGTGGCAGGGAACCGGGAGGAGACAGGTTCCATTTCATTCATGGTGGATATCGATCTCCCCTCCATAGCCGTCAGCGGACTGCCGGTGGACGGTGTGGTCAGGGAAGAGAACCTCACCCTTGCGGTGGAGTTTGAAGATGGTACCGATTCCCCGATGAATTGGTCCTGGAGGCTCGACGGGTCGGACGATGTCAACGGGGATGACATGAAAACCGTGGATCTCCGGATGATCGTCGACGGTCCGCATTCACTTACGATCTCCGTTGAGGATGATGCAGGCAACACGAACATTTCGACCATCTTCTTCACGGTGAACACCACGGTTATCGAAAACAAGACCGGGGATACGGATGAAGGTGGGTCCGAAGATGAAAACGGGTTGATGTTATTGTTGTTTATGGGGATATCTCTCATAGCGGTCCTTCTCATGGCCGGTCTCACCCTGGCAGGTTTTACTGCACACCGGAGAAAGCAACTGATAGAAAAGGACCCACCGGAAGATGCGGAAACGCCGCCCCTTGATGATACTGATATTAATAACGGCAAAATGAGCGACTCGGCGGGATCGTGAGGAGATCGTCAGGATCATTCTATATTTTCGATCACAGCCTGGAGGTCCATCTCGAACCCTGAGATCGGGGTGGAAAGCTCCATTTCCGATATCATCCTCGGGTGTATCTCTCCGAAGTGTCCAACGGATATCATGCCTTCACGCGAGAGCTCCGGGAAGGGACAGATCTCTCCACCGCTGCCTCTGATACGGACCGCCGCCCCCCTTCCCCTTATATAACATCCTGGCGGAGCCGGGCTCAGCTCGAATTCGATCCCGAGGTCTGACAGAAGTCTCTGGATGATCCCCTTGATCTCGGTGAAAGAAGCTTTGTTGTCCTCCGAGAGACCGGTCAGAAGGACCCTGTTCCTGTTCCCGACCATAACATCTGAGACCTCGAATATCCTCTGGGGCAGGTCGCGGTGCTTGTTGGACCTGAGAAGGCTCAAGAGCGACGGTATCGCGGACATCCTCATCATGGTATGCTCGGTTGTTATCGGGTTCGTGATCTTAACGTGCTCCGACTCTTCCCTTCCCATAAGTCCGAACTGGATCGCCTCATTTGATAACGAGATGGTCCTGACCTCGAGGAATCCCATTCCAACAAGGGTCGACCTGAGGGCCCTCGAGATCGTTGTCAACTTTCTTTCTGACCCTACCATGGGCTCTCTTGGCTCGGTCCCTTCAAACTTTTCGAAACCGAACCCTATTGCAAGGTCCTCGGCTATATCGGCCTGGTGCAGGATATCCCCTCTCCATGGCGGCACAAGGCATGTGATCATTCTCCCCTCGATCTTGATCCCTTCGTATCCCATCTTTTGTAAAGATGCGGATATCTCCACGGGTTCAAGCTCCTTCCCGAGCCAATTTCCTGCCCAGTCAAGGTCCATGACGGCCTCCCTCCAATCGTAAAGTGGCCAGGTCCCTGTTCTCAGGCCAAGCTCCTCGAACCCCTTGCCTTCAGGATAGATGACCTTTACCGAATGGAGTTTTCCCCCTCTGGATATGAGCTGAGAACAGACGATATTGACCGCAAGACTGACGGCGTTCAGGTCCCAGCCCGTGCAGTCAACGAAGATGTTCTTTGTTCTCCCGGAGACCCTTGTGAGCTCCCCGTTGATGATGGGGGGAAATGACAGAACATCATCCTTTGAATCGGTTATCAGGGGATACCGGTCGAGACCCTCCACCGTCCAGGCGTAATCCCTGCCTTTTTCATGCTCTTCGAGTATCCTCTTCAGGTTCCATTTCCCTTCCTTCTGCAGAGGTACGAACTCGACCTCTTCCGGTAGAGCGGGCCAGAACCGGAAAGGTCCCTTGAGTGGGTCCGCATCGTGAATGCCTATTGCGACCTTCTTTCTCTTTCTTCCGACGGTTATGTGAAGTTTCTCCTGAAGGTTCATTATGGATATCAGTGCCTTTTCATCTATCTCGACACCTGTGATGTAAGCGGCCCCCATAACAGGTCTGACCTTCAGCATTCCCGGGTCCACCTCGAGTTCCAGGCCGGAGTCGCTTTCGATCTTCATCGTTTTCATCAGGTCATCACCGGGGCCCCTTCCGGTGAACGCCCGGTAAGCTCTTGCAACTCCCTCGACACAGAACAGGTCCGGCCTGTCGGGGAAGAACTCGACGGTTATCTCATCGCCTTCCACCTTCTCGACAGTGGCCCCTATCATCGGTATCCTGTCAATGAATTCATCCAATGTGAAATCGTCCCCCACCAGGCGTGCAAGATCGGGGATGCTCATGTTTATGACGGGCAAGTTCTCACCGGGTGAGACAATGCTTAATGATTAATAATGTTTACAGGTGCTTGGATCGATCCTCCCCCGGACAGGACCAATTTAGGGACTTAAATTTTATATCCAAGTTCCTCTTGTCGGGCCCGGAGACTTAAAATGGATGACCTGATCACTAAGGAAATGGGAATAATGGAGACCATTCAGAAATACCCTGACGTTATCGCGGTATTCGTCGCACACGGCCTTGGTTGCATAGGTTGCGCCATGGCGAACTTCGAATCCATAGAGCAGGGAGCGATCGCCCATGGTATGGATATCGATGCTCTCATGAAGGACCTGAATGAGGTGGCTCTTTCCTCCTCGGCATCGCAATGATCTCTTTGCAGTTTCCTTGCACAATGTTCATAGAGTAATGTTCATCCATGAGATATGTTCATTAGTGGAAAAGGGCAAGATCGAGCCTCCTTTAACCAAAACTTTTTATAAGACTTGCAATATGGCCGGCCTGCATTACGCAACATGAGGCCCTCCGGCCAAACGCAAAGGGCAACCCCAGAGGACCCTGCGATCGGGAGACCATTCAAAATATTTCGTGTCTCCCGAATATGCGTCACGGTCGGATCGGTTTAGGAGCGTGGTTTCTGTTGCCTGCATCATGCAGGTTAGCGGGCTCGCTCCGACCATATGAAAAAGCGTGTCTCGGAGGAATGAGATGGGTAAAGCGCACAAACCACGGAGAGGTTCCGTCGCCCACAGCCCCAGAAAGAGGGCAAATAGACCGTTCCCTACGATCAAGAGCTGGCCGGAGGGAGGCGATGAACCGAAGATCCAGGGCTTCGCAGGATATAAGGCAGGGATGACCCATGCCTTCGTGGTCGACTACAGGCCCACATCCACCACTTCAGGCCAGGAAGTACAGATCCCGGTCACGGTGGTTGAGGTGCCCCCCCTCAAAGTGGCGGGGATCCGCCTCTACGAGAGGGATGTATACGGCATGAGGACCATGAAGGAAGTATGGGGCGACAAGATCGACAAGGACCTTATAAGGAAACTACCGGTCCCCGCCAAGGGTGAGAAACCGGACTTGAAAGGCTTTGACAAGCTGGACCCGGACGAGGTGAGACTTATCGTTCACACCATACCGAGAGATGTCCCGGGCATACCAAAGAAGAAACCGGAGATAATGGAGATCCGGATAGGCGGCGGGACCATCGAGGAGAGGCTGAAGTATGCAAAAGGCCTTCTCGGAAAGGAGATACCGTTCTCCGAGTATCAGGTCGAGGGCGCCATGGTTGATATCATTTCGGTCACCAAGGGTAAGGGTTTCCAGGGCCTTAATAAGAGGTTCGGCGTCAAGCTTCTGACACACAAGAACTCCAAACACCGCAGGATGCTTGGAACCCAGGGTCCGTGGCACCCTTCCTGGATCATGAGTACCGTTCCCAACTCCGGTCAGATGGGATATCACAACAGGACAGAGTACAACAAGAGGATACTCAGGGTCGGTAAGGACCCCTCCGAGATCAATCCCAAGGGAGGGTTCCTGCATTATGGACAGATAGAGAACAATTACGTGCTGATCCACGGATCCATTCCCGGGCCCACCAAGAGGCTGATAAGGTTCAGGGATCCGGTAAGGCTGAAGGGACACGTTGAGGTCACCACGCCGGATCTGACCTATGTCAGCACAGCATCCAAACAGGGGAAGTGAGATAGATGGTAGCTGCAAAGACCACAAAGGGAAAGGCCAAGAAGGCCGAGACCGGATCCGGGACCGTCAACATCTACGGTACCGATGGAAAGGTCAAGGGGAAGGTGGAGCTCCCGCAGGTATTCTCGACCCCCTACAGACCCGATCTCATAAGAAGAGCGGTTGTTGCCGCCCAGGCTAACAGGAGGCAGAGATACGGCCCCTCCAAGGTCGCCGGCATGAGGCATGCTGTTTCCACATGGGGTAAGGGAAGAGGAGTTGCAAGGGTCCAGAGGCTCACATCCGGAAGGAAGGGTGCCGAGTCTCCGAACAACGTGGGAGGGCGCAGGGCCCACCCGCCAAGACCGGAGCATTCCTTCGAGAAGAAGATAAACAGGAAGGAGAGAAAGCTTGCCATTGCTTCCGCACTGGCAGCGACATCCGATGATGGGAAGGTCAGGGCAAGAGGGCACCGCTTCAAGGAGGGTCTCACGGTACCTGTCATCGTTGATGACAGCATGGAGAAGTTCGAAAGGACAAAGGATGTACTTTCCATGCTTCATTCCATCGGCATAGATCTGGATGTCAAGAGGGCATCCGACGGAAGGCACATCAGGGCCGGAAGGGGTAAGATGAGGGGAAGAAGGTTCCGGACCCCCAGGTCCATTCTCTTTGTGGCCACCGAGGGATCCCCGATCCTGACCGGCGCAAGGAATCTCCCCGGTGTCAACACAATAAGCCCTTCGGGTATCAGCACCGAGCTGCTCGCCCCCGGAGGGGACCCCGGCAGGCTCGTTGTCTTCTCGAAAAAGGCCATGGAGATCCTTGGAGGTGGTGAAAAGTGATAGAGAACATGCCACATACCATACTTCTGCATCCGTATGTTACCGAAAAGACCCTGAACCTCATGGAGAACCATAATGCACTGATGTTCATCGTCAAGGAGGGTTCCACGAAACCCCAGATCAAGAGGGCTTTCGAGAACCTCTTCGAGGTCGAGGTCGAAGCGGTGAACGTTAAGCATACCAGGTTCGGAAAGCAGGCGATAATCAAACTGACCAAGGAATTCTCGGCCGAGGATGTCGGCATGAGGATCGGAATATTCTGACGGGGGTGAACGAAGATGGGAAAAAGGATCATGGTAAGAAGAAGAGGAAAAGGTACCACCCAGTACAGGTCCCCGAGCCACAGGCATCTTTCCCCCGCAGTGCTCCCAAAGCTCAAATCGGGGAGGGCCAGGGTGGTGGACCTTGTTCACGATCCGGGTCACACCGGACCCATGGCAAAGCTGCTCTGGAGCGATGGAAGGGTAAGGTACATGCTCGCCCCCGAAGGCCTGACGGTGGGTCAGGAGGTACTGATGGGGGAGGACGCCCCCGTGAAGATAGGGAATATACTTCCGCTAAGGGAGATACCCGAGGGGACCCCGATATATCACATTGAGGGTATGCCCATGGACGGAGGCAAGTTCGTCAAGGCGGGGGGCTCCTCCGCTACCATCGTTTCCAGGGGCAAGGATGTCACGGTACAGCTCCCATCCGGGAGCTTCAAGAGCCTTTCCGGCCAGTGCCGGGCCATAATCGGCATGGTCGGGGGAGGCGGAAGGCCGGACCTTCCGTTTGCGAAGGCCGGAAAGAGGCATCACGCGGTGAGGAGCAAGGCAACTATCTGGCCCGTCGTATCCGGCGTTGCCATGAGCCCGGTGAACCACCCCCATGGCGGCGGCGGACACCAGCATGTCGGAAAACCGAACACGGTTTCCAGGAACGCTCCTCCGGGCAGGAAGGTCGGAAGGCTGAGTCCACAGAAGAAGGACAGGAAGAAGAAGAGGTGAACTGAATGGCAAGAGGCAAGACCACAGCAAAGGCCGCAAGAAGGAAGGCAAGGAAGCTCAAGGGTCGCATCGCAGCCAAGAAGAAGAAGGAGTTCCTCTACAGGGGAAAGACCCTTGAAGAACTCCAGGCGATGAGCACCGAGGAGTTCACCCAGCTTCTTCCAGCAAGGGCAAGGAGGTCCATGGAGAGGGGATTGCTTTCCAAGAACCCCAAGTTCTTTAAACACCTGGAGAGGGGCGACAACGTGATCAAGACCCATTCCAGGGAGCTATTGATCCTTCCCGGCATGGTGAACAGAAAACTGGCCATCCACGATGGAAAGAGCTTCGTGGAGGTCACCGTGACCCCCGAGATGATAGGTCACAACATTGGGGAATTCGCCCTCACAAGAACGCAGGTGAAACATACTGGCGTCGGTGTAGGTGCGACAAGGTCCTCCAAGTATATGCCGTTGAAGTGAGGGGATCGAGATGAAATACTCCGTTGAAGTGGATCCTGATGTAACAGCAAGGGCCCAGGTTATCGAGTCCGATATCTCCCCCAAGCACTCGGTGGAGATATGCAGGGAGATCCGTGGCATGGAGCTCCAGAAGGCAAAGACTTACCTTCAGGACGTCATCGATTTGAAGAGGCCCGTGCCGTTCAAGAGGTACAAGAGGAAGGTCAGTCACAGGAAGGGAGCCGGTTTCGGACCGGGAAGATATCCCGAGAAGGCCGCAAGGGTTTTCCTGAAGCTGCTCAACGACTGCGAATCCAATGCTGAATACAGCGGTCTCAACACCGATTCTCTTTTCATAAAGCACATTGTCGCGCACCGCGGCAAGGTTTACAGAGGATGGATGCCCAGGGCTCACGGCAGGGCAACAGATTGGGACAACCGAACCGTGAACATAGAGCTCATACTCGAAGAGAGGGAGGGAGAAGATGGCCAGTGAGAGAAAGTTCGTGGCCGAGAACATCAGGAGGGTCCTTTTGAAGGAATACTTCATGAAGGAAACCGAGATGGCCGGTTTCGGCGGTATCGATATACAGAGGACCCCCATGGGAACAAGGGTAACGCTCATCGTTGAGCGTCCCGGAATGGTCATAGGACGCAAGGGAGCAAAGATCAAGGAGCTCACGAGGGTCGTCTCGGAGAAGTACGGTTTTGACAACCCCCAGATCGAGGTCCAGGAATGCAGGGATTCGGCGACGAACCCCCAGATAATGGCCCAGAAACTGGCCCTGGCCCTTGAAAGGGGCTGGCATTTCAGAAGGGCCGGGCATTCCACTCTCAGGAGGATCATGGACACGGATGTAAAAGGCGCTCAGGTCAAGCTCTGCGGGAAGCTCACCGGTCAGAGGCACCGGACCGAGAAGTTCAAGTGGGGGCACATCAAGTTCTGCGGCGAACCGGCGATCACCACCATGGACCGGGGCTATGCCATTGCCAAGAAGAAGCTCGGTCTGATAGGTGTTTCAGTGGACATAATGAGAGCCGATTCCCACCTCCCCGACGAGGTGAAGTTCAAGGAGAATCCCGAACTCCGAGAGGTTGCACAGATAGAGAGTGACATTCCCGAAAACGTTCCGGAAGAGACGCCCGAAGGAGCCCCGGAAGATACCCAAGCGGATGAAGCGGTAGAAGAAGTGGAGACCACCGAGGATGCCTCCGATGGCACCGAGAAGAAATCCCGAAGAAAGCAGAAGAAGGAGGAGAGGCGCAAGACCATCGAGGAAGAAGATGGAGAAGAAGCCTCTTCCGAGGACGATGCCGGGAACCAGGTTCCTCCGGAAAGTCCGGAAAAGGTAGTGGAGGCACCCGTGGTAGAAGAGAAGGATGCATCGAAGGATCCATCCGCGGAGGACGCTCCATCCTTGGATAAGACCGAGGGAGGTGAGTGAAAGTGGCCCTTCTTAGGTTAACGGAGATCAGGGCGATGAAGACCGATGACAGGGAACTCAAGATGAAGGAGCTTCGCGATGAGTTGATGAGGGAGCGCGGGGTAGCCGCCATGGGTGGTGCCCCTCCGAGCCCGGGAAAGATCAAAGCCCTCAGGACGAACATTGCCAGACTGGCAACCGTCATGAGGGAGGAGGGAGAGCTCTAATGGGAGAGATCTGTAGCGTCTGTGGGCTTCCGCAGGAGCTTTGTGCCTGTGAGGATATTGCGAGGGAGCAGCAGGATATCCGTATAATGACCACCAAGAGAAGGTATGGAAAGATCGTGACCATAATCACCGGGATCGATCCGTCGGATATCGACCTTGATGAGCTTGCAAGGTTCCTCAAGAACAAATGCGCAGCCGGCGGTACCGTGAAGGACGGCATCATCGAACTTCAGGGAGACCACAAGAAAAAGGCCATCCAGGCGCTTAGGGAGAAAGGATACACGAACATATCAGAGTGAGGTTGATGAGAAAAAGACTGCTGGACCCTTACAGGAATGTAAACATCCGCGAGTTGATCGGCCTCGGGATCGAGGTCACGACCCACCCAGATCCGACCGTTGTCGGAGCGAGCGGGTCTGTTATCGATGAGACGCAGAGCACATTCCTGATAAGAAATGGGGTGAAAGAAAGGAGGATCACCAAGAAAGGAGCCGTGTTCGAATTCACCGTGCAGGGGGCCAGGGGGCCTATGAAGGTCAGTCTCCAAGGAGACGACCTTATAGTAAGGCCGGTGGATAGAACAAAGAAGCTCGAAAGGAGAAAGCTCGGGGATGAGGACAAAAAAGTCCTCTGACGGGTCCAGCCTCCGATAAGGATCATAATATTACCAAACAAGGTGGTAGGAAATGGCAACCAAAGAGGAAGGAAAGGCTACCGGGGATAAGAAACAGCCAAAGGCCTCGGAAGCGAAGAAGGTCACAAAGAAGACCGAATCCGCCGCGGAGATCGATGTGGTGCAGAATAAAAAGACCCTCACCATAAAGAGGAAACCCGCAGACGCTGCACCAATGGTCAAGAAAAAGGTCAGGACCGCTGCGGTGAAGAAAGCACCCTCGAGGGATATCGGGGTTGACATGGAGGCGCCGAAGAGGTCATGCGATGACCCGCACTGTCCATTCCATGGTACCCTTCCCGTCAGGGGGTTTGCCTGGGACGTTCAACTTGTGTCCAAAAAGATGGACAAGACCGTTGTGGTCATGAGGGAGAGAAGGCATTATATCAAGAAGTACCAGAGGTACGAGAAGAGAAGCTCCCGGTTCCTTGCCCATCTTCCTCCCTGCATCGATGTCGATGTTGGTGAAATGGTCAGGATAATGGAATGCAGGCCCATATCGAAGGGAACCAGCATGGTAGTGATCGGGAGGATCTGAGATGAAGGGACTGGCGGGGAGACAGACCAGGGGATTACTGATAGGGGCCCAGATGCTTTGCGCCGATAATACCGGGGCCAAAGTAGTGGAGATAGTTCAGGTTCTCAAGTACCACGGAACGAAGAAAAGGGTTCCTTCGGCCGGTGTGGGTGATATCGTGATCGTCAGCGTGAAAAAGGGAACCCCGGAACTCCGGAAGCAGCTTTTCCCCGCAGTGATAGTCAGGCAGAGAAGGCCCTTCAGGAGAACTGACGGCACCATGGTCTCCTTCGAGGACAACGCCGTGGTCCTTACCACGAAGACCGGAGAGACAAAAGGGTCAGATATCAAAGGGCCTGTTGCCAAGGAAGCTGCCGAGAGGTTCTCGAGGATAGCCGCGACGGCATCCACCATTGTTTGAGGAGGAGTAACGATGAATACCAGGTCAAGCAAGCCCAGAAAACAGCATAAGGCCCTTGCAAACGCTCCTTTGCACCGGAAAAGCAAGGGGATCAGGTCTCCCCTGGACAGGTCAAAATATGCCAGTTCAAAGGTCAGGAGGGTGACCCTCAGGGCCGGGGACACTGTCAGGGTCGTCAGAGGCTCCAGGGAGGGTCATGAGGGCAAGATCGCAAGGGTCGATACGAAAAGGGGCAAGGTTTCCATCGAAAAGGCCCTTCTGCAGAAGGCCGACAACAAGGAGGTGACGCTGTGGTTCGACCCATCCAACCTGATCGTCACCAAGGTCGACCTTTCGGACCCTATCAGAAGAGAGAAGTTCAAGAGCCTTTCGGAGGACTAAGGGAGGAATCAAGATGACCAAGAACTCGAAACATATGAAAAGGTATGCAACACCCAGGTCCTGGACCATACCAAGGAAAGAGGTGGTCTGGGCGGTCAAGCCCGTACCCGGTCCTCATAAGCAGGAACAGTCCATCCCCCTGATGGTGGCCCTCAGGGACATTCTCCACGTGGGACAGACATCGGCCGAGGTCAGAAAGATCCTCGGGCGGAGGGAGGTCCTGGTTGACGGAAAACCCAGGTTGAACTTCAAACATCCGGTTGGTCTGATGGACATAATATCCATCCCCAAGATCAAACAGCATTACAGGGTAATGCTCAATCCCAGGGGCAAGATATCCCTGAGAAAGGTGGAGGAGAACGAATCCCGATGGAAGCTCGTTCGTATTATGAACAAGACCAAGGTGAAGGGGAGCAGGACACAGCTCAACCTTCACGATGGACGCAATATCCTTGTGGACAAGGACGATTACAGATCGGGGGATGTCCTGAAGATATCTCTGCCTGACCAGAAGATACTGTCCCGGTTGGCATTCAAGGAGGACTCCCTCGCGATGCTGACGGGTGGTGCACATATCGGGACGGTCTGCAAGATCAAGAAGATCGAGAAGACCAGGAACCCGATGCCGAGTATCGTGGAGTTCCACGAGGGTTTCAACACGATCATCGATTACGTGTTCATGGTGGGCTCGGAGACATCAGAGATAGAACCGGTGGAGGTGTCCATAATATGACCGATGAGGCGCAGAGCAAATCAAATCCGATGAAGGATATAGGGATCCAGAAGGTGGTTCTCAACATCGGCGTCGGCGAGGCCGGTGAGAAACTCAACAGGGCAGAAAAGGTCATTGGCATGCTCACGGGCAAGAAACCCACTCAGACACTTTCCACACACACGAACAAGGACCTGGGCATCAGGGTGGGAATGCCCATAGGCTGCAAGGTCACGCTCAGGAGCGAAGAAGCTCCGGAATTCCTCAGGAAGGCTTTCTGGGTCAAGGAGAACAAGATAATGCGATATTCCTTCGATCCCGAGGGAAATTTCTCCTTTGGCATCTCCGATTACACCGATTTCGAGGGAATGAAGTACGATCCGGAGATAGGGATATTCGGACTTGATATCTGCGTAGTCCTCTCACGCCCCGGAAAAAGGGTAAAGCTGAGGAAGAAGGCTAAGAGCCACATACCACACTCCCACAGGGTGGATCGGGAAGAAGCGATCCAGTGGGTGTCCAAAACCTTCGGTGTGGAGGTGTTGGAATGAGCGAGAACAAAGTGAAGAAGACCTTCGGAAGGAAAGAGGGCTGCCATCGATGCGGGCGAAAGAGAGGAATAATCCGCAGGAACGGCATGCACCTGTGCAGGCAGTGCTTCAGAGAGATCGCCCCTGAAATAGGATTCAAGAAGTACTCATGAGGAGGAGATAAGATGCAGAACGATCCACTATCCGATGCCCTGTCGACGATGAAGAATGCCGAGAGGTCAGGAAAGAGCGAATGCGTTGTGAGACCCGCCTCAAAGCTTATCGGTCGTGTCCTGAAGGTCATTCAGGAGAACGGCTACATAAAGCAGTTCGAGTACAACGAGGATGGAAGGGCAGGCTGGTTCAGGGTCACCCTGAACGGAAGCATCAACGATTGCGGTGTGATAAAACCCCGGTTCGCGGTGAAGAGGGCGGACATGGAAGGATACGAGGCTCGTTACCTTCCTGCACAGAACTTCGGTGTTCTGATCCTCACCTCGACCAGGGGTGTCATATCTAACGATAAGGCCAAGGACCTCCATACCGGAGGAAGATTACTGGCCTATGTGTATTGAGGTGATGGATGATGGCGAAGGTAGACATGATCAACAAGGAGATCGAGATGCCATCGGGGGTCAAGGCGACCCTCGAGGAAGGCATTCTCACCGTGAAGGGCCCGAGGGGAGAGCTCCGGAGGTCGTTCATCCACCCCAGGGTCCAGTTAAAACTGGAAGGTGAAAAGGCCGTTGTCCACTGCGAAAAGCCGAAAAGGTCCGAAATGGGACTCAGCGGGACCTGGGCATCCCATGTCAACAACATGATAACAGGCGTGACCAAGGGATTCCAGTACAAGATGAGGATAATATATTCCCATTTCCCGATCAAGACCTCCGTCAAGGGCAACAAGCTCATCGTGGAGAACTTTCTCGGAGAGAGGCACCCAAGGACCGCAAAGATACTGGAAGGTGTGACAGCCAAGATATCCGGTGATTCCATCACACTCGAGGGAAACAGCAAGGAGATGGTTGGACAGACCGCGGCCAATATCGAGAAGGCGACCATTGTCAAAGGATACGATCCAAGGGTATTCCAGGATGGTATCTACCTCGTGAGCAGGGGTGATCATTGATGGCCAGGGAAGCAAAGACCAAAAAAGAGGAGAAGGTCATCGAGACCGAGGAAGAAAAAGAGCAAAAAGAGGAAAAGACCTCCTCCTCCAGGAAGAAGATCAAACCCAAACTGAGCAAGGAGATCAAAGAGCTCCTTGAGAAGAGAAGGGAAAGATACGAGAAGCAGCCCGATTTCAAGCGGGGGGAATGGTTCCGTTACAAGAAGCTCGGAACAATGTGGCGAAGGCCAAGGGCGGTAACGAACAAGCAGAGGAAGAACCTGAGATACAGGCCCCCCAAGGTCAGGATCGGTTTCGGTAAACCGTCCGCGGTGAGAAACTACCATCCCTCGGGTTTCGTGGAGGTCCTGATCCATAATGTGAAGGACCTCGAGAAGATCGATCCAAAGCTTCATGCTGCAAGGATCGGGGCCACCGTGGGCACCCGCAAGAGAAGGGCGATCGTGGAGGCTGCCGACTCCCGTGGAATTCGCGTGCTGAACAGGGGGGTTCTGTGATGGACCTGAGCAACCAGAGAAGAATGGCATCCGAGATACTGAAATGCGGTCGGAACCGTGTCTATCTCAACCCCAACAACCTTGAGGATATCGCCGAGGCCGTTACCCGGGGGGACGTCAGGCGTCTGATCAAGGAGGGTATCATCAGATCAAGACAGGTCCGTGGAATATCCACGGGACGGAAGAATGCCAGGATGAAGCAGAAGGAAGCTGGCAAGCGCAAGGGTCCAGGATCAAGGAAGGGTACCAAATATGCTAGGTTCCCGAAGAAGAGAAGGTGGATCCAAACCATCCGACCTATTCGAAGGACCCTCAGGGAACTCAGGAAGGAAGGTAACATCTCTTCCGAGACCTATAGATACTATTACAGGCACGCCTCCGGTGGCGTATTCAGGTCCATCGGGCACCTGAGATCCCACATGGAGACGGAGAAAGCGTTCATAAAGCTCCCCGAGAAGAAGGAGGTGAAGTGATATGTCAAACGGACCGAGATATCATGTTCCCTTCCGCAGGAGAAGGGAGGGAAAGACCGATTACAGGGCAAGGCTCGCCCTGGTCAAATCAGGCAAACCAAGGGCTGTGGTTAGAAGGAGCCTTTCGGGAACAACAGTTCAGATAGTGAAGTTCTCCGATGTGGGGGACCGGGTCATCGTCCAGGCCAATTACAAGGATCTGAAAAAACTTGGGTGGGACCATTCACTGAAGGACATCACGGCCTCCTATCTTGTCGGCCTTCTGGCCGGAATAAGGGCCGTGAGATCCGATGCGGTAGAGGCCGTTCTTGACATCGGCCTCCATGAGCCAACAAAGGGAAACAGGGTCTTTGCGACCCTCAAGGGACTCCTGGATGCCGGGATGGACATTCCACACGGGGAAGGGATATTCCCCGAGGAAGAACGCATTTCCTCCGGCGGCAAGGGTCTGGACGGTTTTTCAGCAGCTTTCGAGGAAATGAAGAACAAGATCCTGGAGATGTGAGACCATGACCGAGGACCAGAAGAAAAAGAGCGAGGCTCCGAAGAAGAAAGAGGAAGCCAAAGAAGTGGAAGAGGTAGAGGAGACCCCGGTCGATATACCAGAAGATCCCGAGGACGAAGAGGCCACCCAGACCGCTGATGAGGCAGAAAAGGGAAAGAGGCCGGACATTGTCAAGAAAGTGGCGAAACTTGCCAGGAGATCCAGGGATCGGAGAGACGATAGCCAGTGGATTCCCCGCACGGAGCTCGGACGTCTCGTCAGCACCGGCAGGATCAGGACCATGTCAGAGGCACTCGGAACGGACCTTCCACTGCGTGAGCCGCAGATAGTCGATACGCTGATGGGCGATACACTGGTGGATGAGGTCCTCAAGGTCAACATGGTCCAGCGTATGACCGACTCAGGAAGGAGGACCCGTTTCTCCATTACGGTTGTGGTCGGTAACGGGGACGGATTCGTCGGACTTGGTTCCGCACGGGGAAAGGAGGTCGGACCCACCATCAAGAAGGCCATCGATAATGCGAAATTGAACATGACCGAACTGGTCAGAGGATGCGGGTCCTGGGAGTGCGGTTGCATGACCCCCCACAGCATGCCTTTCAAGGTTATCGGGAAGTCCGGCTCCACCGAGGTCACCCTTAGACCTGCACCCAGGGGTGTTGGACTGGCCGTCGGTGATGTTGCCAAGAAGATACTGAAGCTGGCAGGCATCAAGGACGCATGGGGTTTCTCGAGAGGTCAGAGCAAGACCACGGTAAACAATGCCAAGGCCGTTATGCATGCCCTCAAGCAAACCAATCTCGTCAAGGTTCAGAGGTCCCAGAGGATCGAGCTCAAGCACCTGCATGGACCGATCGAGCCGGTATCCGGAAATATGGAGACAGGAGGTGAGGAGCAGTGACGTTCGCGGTTGTCAGGGTAAGGGGCACAATCAAGGTAAAGCCCGAGATCAAGGAGACCCTGAGGCTTCTAAGGCTCAACAGGGTCAACCACTGCGTTATGATACCGGAAACCGCCGAGTTCAAGGGTATGCTCCAGAAGGCCAAGGACTACATCACATGGGGCGAGATCGATCCCGCATCCGCGGAAAGACTGTTCAAGGAGAGATGCGAGGTCCTTGGCGGGACCCGGCTCTCAGACGGTTTCATCAAGAAGAACACCCCCCTCAAGGATATCAAGGAGCTCTCTGTGGCAGTATCCGAAGGGACCTTCGATCACAGGAAGGTGGAGGGGATCAACCCGGTTTTCAGACTTGCACCCCCAAAAAAGGGTGGTTATGAGGGAATAAAAAGGGCATACTCTGTCGGCGGTGCCCTTGGTTACAGGAGCAAGGATATCAACAAGCTCCTGGAGAGAATGATCTGAGGTGACCATCATGGTAAAGAAGACCCAGAAGATGCGCGGAAAGAAGACCCATGGCCATGGTATCAAGGCCAGAAGAGGCGCCGGAAAGAGGGGTGGAAGAGGCATGGCCGGCAACCACAAACACCGCTACATGCATGTCATAAAGTTCTATGGAAAGGATTACTTCGGGAGACATGGTTTCAAGAGGCCACAATCCGTCGTGAAGGCCGATATAGTGATCAACCTCTCCACCATCCGCGAGAACATCGACTCCATTGTCGAAGCGGGGGCGGCCAAGAAGAAGAAGGACGGCTACGACATAGACATCGCCAAGATCGGATGCACGAAACTTCTTGGCGGTGGCTCCATCGGGGATCTGAAGGTCCATGTTCTGGCCCCTTCCGCGTCCCAGAGAGCAGTGGAAAAGATCGAGGAGGCGGGGGGATCGGTCACCCTCAAGCAGGAATGAGCGAATGAACAGCTGGGCTCCCCGGGTTCCTCGATTAATCTTTTAATAGAAGAACGGTAATTGGGGACCCAACTGTCCAGAGTTGGATATAATCCGGTGTGGGAAAAATGGCAGTAGAGCGCGATTACAGAAGGGCCATCTGGGTCGTTATCGCATATGTCGCCGTCATGGTAGCACTCTATTTCTGGCAGTTCCATGATGATGCTGATTTCACAAAGGCAGGTGACCTTTCCCTCTTCATTCTCATAGCTCTCGGGATGGCGATCTGCTTTTTCCTGATAGGGACCATGGTGACATATGCCGGTGAGGAGTCGAAGTTATACGGTCTCAAACCCATTGTGGACAAATGGCCCGCAGTGAAGAAACCCGAAGGCCATGTCAGGTTCAGGACCAAGATGCTCTGGACCTTTGGCATACTGATACTCTATTTCTTCCTCAGCAATGTGTCACTCTACGGACTTTCTCCCGGCAGCCTTGACATATTCTCCGAATTCAGAGCGATACTAGCCGGAGCGAACGGCTCCCTAATGCACCTGGGTATCGGCCCCATAGTTACTGGCTCCATCATCATGCAGCTGTTCACCGGAGCGAAGATAATCAACCTCGACCTGCAGAAGGCGGACGACAAGGCGATCTATCAGGGGGTCCAGAAGGTCCTTGTGCTTGTGATGATCTTCGTCGAGGCCATCCCCCAGGTATACGGATACCTCGATCCATCAACGAACGGATGGATGGGGGATATAGGGGCCGGATGGGCAAAGGTGGTCATTATCGGACAGCTTGTCTTCGGCTCGTATCTCGTGTTCCTCATGGATGAGGTCGTATCGAAATGGGGTATTGGTTCGGGGATATCCATGTTCATTGCAGCGGGAGTTTCGCAATCCATATTCCAGGGGACCCTCTCATGGCTCCCTCTGGGAGATGAGATAGCCTCGAGCTACAACTTCCCGGTGGCCGATCCCGGTGCGGTCCCCGCCGGAACCATACCCAAGACCTGGTACATACTGGAAAACCTTTCCGGAGGTTTGCGTGACCTGACATCAGGAGCCTTCGAGACCATATTCCTGAGCCCTCCCAATCCAATTGTGGCCCTAATCTCGACCATCGTGATATTCTTCGTTGTGGCCTATGCCGAAAGCTCCCAGATAGAGCTGCCCCTTTCCCATGCAAGGGCAAGGGGTGCCAGGGGCAGGTATCCGATCAGATTGATCTACGCATCCAACATACCAGTCATCCTGATGTCGGCCCTTCTGGCCAATATCAATATGTTCAGCCTTCTTCTCTGGAACCACGAGAAGCTATCCACGATCCCGATCATCGGGAACAACTGGCGTCTGGGGTTCTACGATCCCGGCTCCACATCTCCCGTTGGAGGACTGGCCTGGTATGTTTCAAGGGTAAACGGAATTCAGAGCTGGCTTCTGCCCATTATTAACTGGGACAGGTACAGCGGTTATGTTGGGGACCATGAGCTCTGGCAGATCTATGCCCATATTATCGTATATGTGGGCCTGATGGTGGTAGGTTCTATTCTGTTTGCGAAATTCTGGATAGAGACAACCAACATGGGACCGGAAGCCGTGGCCCGTCAGATCCAGAACTCAGGGATGAGAATACCCGGTTTCCGCCGGGATCCCCGCGTACTGAAGAAGGTTCTTAACAGGTACATTCCAACGGTAACCGTGATATCCGGTGCATTTGTGGGGCTGCTGGCAGCCCTGGCGGACATGGTAGGAACGGTGGGAAGTACATCCGGTACCGGGGTGCTGCTTACCGTTGGCATTATCATCAGGCTCTATGAGGAGATCGGGAAGGAGCAGATGATGGAAATGCACCCGGTCCTAAGAGGCTTCTTCGGTAGAGAATGATGTCTATATCCCCGGTGATCTGCGACTTTGTCCGAAGGGCACAATCCGATTATTTAAATAATGTGATCTGGATATAAGCTGGGGTCCTGATCCGAAGGGGTGTTCATCATGAACAGCAGACCAGTTGCGGTTCTAACCGCCGTTCTCATGTTCGCAGCATTCACAATTCCCATGATATCCATACCATCCAAAGCGGTTACATTCGACCCTCTTGAAATCCCACCGGGAGCGCCAAGACCCTTCACGCTGCAGGATCTCGACAAGAAAGGGGATGTATTGACCCTTACCGTTGTTTACAAGAAGAACCCCGATGGGAGTTTCCAGGAGAGACCCATGGAGATCATTATTCTTGAAACAAGTCAGGCAAACAGAAATCCCAAGATCGAGCTCGCCAGAAACCTTTCTGTCCATACCTGGCCGGATGTCGAGCAGAGAATCGAGGACAAATTCGTCAACACCCGCGACACCCAGATGTCCCTTGTATTCTTTAACGAGTGGAGGCCGGGAGATGATGATGATTGGGAAAATGCAACTCTCAGGATCCGTGTTGATTACAAGGTGGAGAACGCAGGTGAGGGCGATAGCGTCAATTATCTGACGATAATTCTTGTGGTTCTTATCATTGTGATAGGGATCGCTGTCGGGGTTCTGGGTTTCCTCTGGATCAAACGAAGGGTAAGGGATGCCAGTACGTTCTTCACCCCCGAGGGAGGTCTCTATTACGTCTTCAGGGATATCGACGGTTCCCTGCTCTATTTCAATGCGGAGCAGTATTCCCAGATGTACAATTCCAATGCACTGGTAACATACGAATACATAGGACAGGCGATGAAGAAGGGCGGACCGGTCCTGACACCCCTTGAAGAAGCCCCGACTCAGGAACCGATGGGAGGGGCGCCCTTTGCCCAACCTCTGATGGCAATCCCGCTTGAAGCACAACCAGCTCCTCTGCCCGTGAATGATAATTACGGGGATGTTTACGGACCTGATCCATCTGTCTACGATGGAGAGGATACCTTTCCGGCCGATCAGGTATCCGATCCCGAGCCGGCACCATATCAGGATTACAAGACCGACATCTCGCAGGAAGGCCAGGAGTCAGACGCGTTGGGATCCCTACCTTCAGAAGGGGAGCAGGATATCCAGGAGGATGAAGAGGCAAATGTTCTGGTCGATCAGAACGGTGGATCACCTCCGGAGGACGGGGTGATCCCAGATCAGCAGGACTATGATCCCACCGGGGAGCCATGACCATCATCCGTCGATCCTTCATTTTTCGACCCCAGAAAAGATATAAATCGGTCCAGACCCTTTAAAGGGACATGTCTGGTTTTTTTCGAGATAATTTCCTGCGCGCCTCATTGCTTCTGCTCGTGCTGATCATATCCTCTTTCCAGAATTCGTCCGGTGGTTCGGAGGTTTCGGTCAGTCCAGGGGTCAACGACACACCTCTGGCAGTTGAAAAGGTTGGTAACTGGACGGTGACCGGGATGGACACCTATCGGGATACGGAGATCATCCTCGACGGGAATCTTTCCGTATCCGGCTCCCTCATTCTCGACAATTCGGACTTGAATATCAACGGGGGTGACGGTTTTTTACCACGTATAAGTGTCCAGCCTGGCGGCTCGTTGGTCGTAAGGAACGGATCTTCGATAACGGGTAAGGATTCAAGGAGGTATACCTTCCAGGCCCTTTCGGGCTCGAATGTCCTCATCACGCATTCCGAGATAATGCACTGCGGTATACCCAACCCGCCCCTTCATGACATGGGACTCTATACGGAAACCAACAATTTTCAGGTCCTTCACAGCCAGATAAGCTTCGGTGCCAACGGCATCGTCGCCAACGGCTCAAGTTTTCTCGTTGTCGGGACCAACATCTCCATGATGGAGGAGAACGGTATCCTACTCCAGAACTCATCCCGACTCAACGCATCGATGTTGAACTTCACTCAATGTGGAAGATCCGGAGTGGAACTCACTTATTCCTCGATGGATATGGACATAGGTAGGTTCGAAGAGGCCAGGAACTCGATCATTGCTCTCGGGTCCACAGTGAACATCTCGAACTCCGCCCTATCATCCCTGTCGAATGTGATCATGAGCATGAATTCCTCGAGGTTCAGAGTCGTTGATTCCCGCCCCATCATGGGAGGTTTGGGTGCCATACTGGTAAGGGAGCCCGACACTTTTTCATCCTTCGCTCGCTTCCTAAACTCAACTTTCGGAAATGTTCAGATATTCGATCCGGGCGCAAGGGTTCTGGAATCCACCCGTTTCGACATAAAGGTTGAAACCAACGGTGGGGCTCCGGCAGTGGATGCTGATGTGGAGGTAAGGAACCGGATGGGAGACCTGGTCTTTCAGGGATTGACCGGAAGCGGGGGATACATCATGAACATGGAACTCGACAATACCGAACACAATTTTTCCGGAACCTATTCCCTGAACCCCCACAATCTCTCTGTGCTCTATGACGGTGCAATGAGACAGAAGGATTTCGACGGGACGGGCTCTCCCATGACATCCATAACGGTCCTTCTATCGGACCCGGTGGTTCGCATACTCTATCCAAAAGAAGGCGATTGGCTGTCCACGGGATCATTTTTCCTCAACGGAAAGGTGGAGGATCCGAGGCCAATAACCGATATCTGGCTATCCCTGGATGGCAGTCCCGAGGTCAGGGTCCCCGGGGGAAATCCCTTCTCGGTCGGGCTTGATCTGCCCGACGGGCCTCACGATGTGAGGGTCCTCAGTATGAACGATGATGGCAAATACGGATCGGCGGAGCTGTCATTCGGGATCGATACCGTCTATCCGGACCTGAACATACAGACACCCTCGGACGGGGCAAGCACCAACGGTTCAACCGTCAAAGTGGCGGGCACTGTATCCCTTGATGCGACCCTGTTCATTCAGGATGTGGAGGTTCCCGCGGACCTCTATCAGGGTGGGAACTTCATATACACCGTAGTACTGGAAGAGGGTAACAACCAGATAGTGGTCAGAGCCGTGGATCGGGCTGGCAACTCCGTTCAGAGGACCCTGAACATATACCGCGATTCCACCCCTCCCGTCATTTTGGTATTTTCCCCGCTCAACGGTTCCAGGATCAATGTAAAGGATACTCTGTTCCGGGGAACCGTTGACTCCAGTACCCTGAGGTTGACGATAAACGATCTGGACGTTACCCTTTCCATGGGTGGTTTCGAATATCTCATTTCCGGTCTGAACGAGGGTTCGAACAGGATAGTTCTCGTTGCCTTCGATGGAACGGGTAGCAGGACCGTTCGCACGATCACGCTTTTCGTGGATACCGAACCGCCTGAAATAATGGTCACGGACTCGCCTCATCTGACAAATCAAAGGGAGGTACGGGTGACCGGTCTGACCGATCCCGGTTCCAGAGTGATGGTAGAGAACCGGATCGTGGAAGTGTACGGAGGTGTCTTCAACACCACCGTTGAACTGATGGAGGGTGATAACAATATTACCCTCACTGCCACCGACGAACTCGGGAATTACAGGACCATCCACTATCACATAATACTCGACCTCGAGGCACCCAGCTTCGAGAGCGTTATCCCTGCAAGCGGTTCGACGGTGACAAATCCGATCCTCGAGATCGCGGGGTCAGTATATGATGAGAACGGTATAAGAGCTGTGAGGGGCAGATTAGGGTCTTCGGGTTTCGTCGAAATATCAAGAAAGGAGGAATGGACCTGGGTAGTGACCCTTTCCCCCGGAGAGAACATACTCGACATAGAGATCGAGGACCGGGCCGGCAACACCAGAATGGGACAATTCGTCTACACCCTGGAGAAGAAGGACCCCCAGGGGGATGTTGATCCTCCCACGATCGTCATTCAGAGCCCCCCTTCGAACACGAGCGTGCATAGCGGTAAGGTCCGAATAGAGGGTTGGGCGGTGGATGACACTGAACTTGTCTCCGTTCATGTGAAGGTCAATGACGGTGAATGGACCGAGGTAACGGGACTCAATACCTGGTCCATCGAACTGGAACTGGAGAAGGGCATCTATGTCGTATATGCAAGGGCCGTTGATTCTTCCGGGAACACCCGGATAGAGAGCATATGGATCAGCGTTTTCACGGGTTCCGGGCAGGATAATGAGGATGTTGACGGCAGCTCCCGAACCCCCCTGTTCATTGGTCTGGCGATATTCGTACTCGTACTTGCACTGTTCATCGGTTACATGCTCTATCTCAGGAACAGGAACCTGCGACAGCAGCTGGATGAAAAACGCAGAGAGGCTTCTGAGGACCGGATCGGGAGGAGGAGACGTCCAGGCTACAGGGAGGCCAGGAGGCAGAGACCTGGTATGGACCATGCCCTCACCCGGGACGAGGGCGGAAGCAGGCCGAGAACGGCCCGCCATGGACCCGCAGACGATGCTTTTTCGGGGTATGGAGGAGGACGTAAGGGGAGAACCGGTGGGTCATCCGGAAAGGGAGGTCCGCGCGCCTGATCCGTCTTACCCGTATCGATAATATAGAGGTCCGCATATACCCCCTGAAACTGCGGTGAGACAGATGACCGATATGTTCCGGCAGATCAAGGATATCAAGAACGCGGAAAACCAGGGGAAAGAGGTCACGGTAAGGGGCTGGATATACCGTACCAGGGGCAGCAACAAGATGCTCTTTCTCGTAATGAGGGATTCAACAGGGATCATTCAATGCGTTGGGTCCAGGGATGATATCGGCGAGGAGAACTTCCAGATCGCCAGGGCCCTGAACATAGAATCATCTGTCGTGGTCTCCGGCCGTGTAAATGTCGATGAGAGGGCACCCGAGGGTTTCGAGATACATCTGACCGATGTACGCGTCATATCCCCTGCTGAGAGGTTTCCCATCACCAAGGACCAGTCCGAGGAGTTCCTAAGGGACAACAGGCATCTCTGGATAAGGTCCAGAAGGATGAACGCAATACTCAAGATAAGGTCAACGGTTACCGGGGCCATACACGATTTCTTCAGGTCACGGGGTTATCACGAATTCACCCCTCCCATTTTGACCCCCAATGCGGCAGAGGGAGGTTCGACGCTTTTCGAGGTCAAGTACTATGATCGTGTGATCTACATGACCCAGACCTGGCAGCTTTATGCGGAAGCTGCCATATTTTCTCTGGAACGGATCTACGATGTCTCCCCCACCTTCAGGGCGGAGAGATCGAAGACCTCCCGGCATCTGAGCGAGTTCTGGATGGCCGAGATGGAGGCTGCCTGGATGGATTACAGGGAGGCCATAGAGGTCGCCATCGATGAGGTAAAGTACATCATCAGACGGGTGCTCGATACGAACCGTGAGGAGCTGGAGATACTCGAGGCGGGACCGGAGAGACTGGAACCCATTATCGAAAAGGATTGGCCCATTATAACCTATACCGAAGCATTGAAGATCCTCAGAGAGAAGAGCGGTATGGATGTTGAGTGGGGAAAGGACCTGCGAACCATTGAGGAGGAGACCCTCATGGAGCATTTCAGGACACCCGTGACCGTTATCCAGTATCCGAAGGAGGCCATGGCCTTCTACAAACCCATCGATGAGGGTGCCGATGCTCCCGGACCTGTGGCCAAATGCTTCGACATGATCGCACCCGAGGGTTACGGGGAGATCATCGGCGGGTCCGAGAGGGATGTCGACATTGGTTCCCTGACAGAAGCGCTGCAAAAAGAAGGAGAGAAGGTGGAGAACTACGATTGGTATCTTGACCTGAGAAGATACGGCTCGGTGGTCCATTCCGGATACGGACTGGGAGTGGAGAGGCTCATTGCCTGGATCTGCAGGCTGGACAATATCAAGGATGCCATACCCTTTCCGAGGACACTGACCCGCACAACCCCTTGAAATGCCCGGATCTCACGTTGTGACGGTAATACATATAATCATGGAAAGGTTATTAGGGCCGAAGGACTAGATCAGCCAGGGGTGCTCCACCATGCGGTCTTCATGTTCAATCATCCTCATACCTGCAATAATGCTAATTTTCTCCCCGGTACTGTTCCATCTTTCCATGGCAGCTTCATCTTTCGAGGAAGGTGGGGCCAGCCCCCTGATCTTGATGAACAACGGACCACCGACGAGGGTGATCGTTCAGGAGTCCGAGAACAATAACGGATGGTCAAGCGCCGACCAGGTCCCCATCAGCTCCGGAAATCGAGTTGAGCTCCACGGCAACCTTTCGAGCTCCAGCGACTATGATTTCTTCTATGTGACCATGAACGGCGGTTCCGGTCCGGTTGACAAGATAACCGTAACCCCGACCTACATCGATGCGGACAACGAGAACGAGATGTTCGTACTCTGGTTCTGGGGGTTCTACCCGAGCGACGATCTGAACTCTCCGGACGAGATCCCTCTCACGCTCGGTATATGGCTGGCCCACCCTGCATACTGGTATTCCGTATCCATTTCCGCTTCCTATACCGGCAATTACGGCTTCATTGTGAGGCCCGTACAATCTCTTTCAGGCAATCTCGAGTACAATTTCACGGTTTCCATGACATCGATCACACCCCCGGACCCATACAACGATCAGGCAGGTTCAATGGAACTCAATTCCGGAAGGAACAGTCTGCTGTCACAGGGATTGAATGTCGAGACGGACCTTTTCGATTGGTATCATTTCAAGGCTCCTCACCCGATACACCCAACATTACTCGATCTGACCCTCTCTCTGACCTCCGTTAGTCCAAATTACAATGATGGACAGTTCGATTGGAACGTCGAGGTGGATATGTTCATCCTTTACAACTCGAGGAGTTCCCCCAACGTTTTCCAGAAACAATCCTACCGGGTATCAACCAGCTCCTTTTTCCAGAATGACGGATGCTCCCCTTCTCCCCTGAATGTAAAGATTGAAAAGAACTGCACGGAAATGTACATTGGCATGTACATACAAAGTCTGGGTATAGATTCCCGGGGGCAGAGGTCCTACGGGACGAGTACAGGCAGTGCGACATACAACCTTCTGGCGGATATCTCCGGCAATATACCCAACAACAGACCCCAGCTCCTGAATGCCAGAGTGGAGCCGAGCAAGGGGTGGTCCAGTACCATGTTCACCTTTTCGGTCCTTTACAGGGATGTAAACAACGAGACACCAGCAAGTATCGACCTGTGGCTCGACGGTGAACCCTTCAGAAAGCTATCACGTATGGACGGTGAGGGACTGGACCATGTTGAGGGAGTTGTCTACAGCGCGGATGTGCTCGGGTCCCAGATAGGACGGGATGCATACCATAATTTCAATTTTTCCGCCACGGACGGAAGGGATCGGGTCCTGGGAAAGGAGTCGGGATTGAGGCTCATCAACGGACCCCTGATAGATGATAATCTCCCACCCCAATCCGATGTGGGCGACGGCGCGGTTGTGACAGTTCTGGAGGATTCACCCGAGATCTGGGTGAACCTGGAGACCTTCTTCAGTGACCCGGACCCTGGAACGGTATTCACCTACAGGGTCCTTGATGAGGATGGAGAGTGGAATTATAAATACAGGGACACCAACCTCAAGGCCGAGATCGTCAACAACGGTACGGAGGAGGAGCCAGAATACCGGATGAAGGTATACCTGGAGCCGGATGTGAACGGTATCTACACCCTCCGGTTGAATGCCACCGACAACTCATTCTTCCCACGTTACGTGGAGACCGACCTCATCTTCGAGGTCATCCCCGTTAACGACCCCCCTGAGATAAAGAGGGTGGGATCGGTCAATGTCGAGCTCTTCGACAAGGTCGATTTCTACAAGGAACAGGGGGAGATGGTGGAGATCACCATCGTCGCAGTGGACCTTGACGGCGAGGACGAACTGAAATATGAATGGGATATTGGTGACAGGCTTTCACACGGAGTGAAGGATGAGACCTACGGATGGGACGAGGAGACCGGCGACCTCTGGTTCCGGACGACTGATGGCGATGTACCGGGTTTCGAGACCACCCTCGTTGTAACCGATGGTAACGGTGGAAGGGACTCGGTGACGCTTGTCTTCGACATCGAAAACCTGAACGATCCGCCAACCATTTCACTGCCTGCATTCAGGTCCACCATAGAGGGCGAATACCTGTATCTGAACCCTGTATCAAATGACCCCGACCTTGATTCAGGGGATATAATCACCTTCAGCTACAACCTGGGATCGTTGGATGCCCATACACCTTCATCCGCCATCGAATTCTCTCAGTCCACCGGAAGGCTTGTCCTGAAGGCAGTTAGCGATGAGATGAACGGCGACTGGGAGATCAACATAACGGTCGTTGACCTGGAAGGGAAATCCGACTTTGCCGTGACCAGCGTCAAGATCGAGAATGTGAACGATGCTCCGATCGCCTTTCCAATAAATGTCGAGCAGAGGGACGAGAACCTGACAGTGACCTTTCACACCACGGAGGCCGAGGACGATGATGAAGGCGATGTCCACACATATATCTGGGACTTTGGCGACGGTTCGGATCCCCTGTCGGACGTGGAGATGAGGGATGTTACTCATACATTCCTCTCCGCCGGAGCATACACAGTGACCTTGAGGGTTTACGATGGTGAGCTCTATTCGGAGACCAGGGAATTGATAGTGACCGTTACCGCGCCCCCGCCGAATCCGGATATGGACGGCGACGGTATGCTCGACTCCTGGGAGATGGAATTCGGTCTTGATCCATCCGATCCGGAAGACACCGAACTCGATTATGACGAAGACGGTTTGACGAACCTGCAGGAATTCGAGTATTTTATGGACAAGGAAGTATATCTGAACCCCAGGGACCCCGATACCGACAGGGATGGTTTCAAGGATGGTGAAGAGGTTGAGATGGGTTTCGATCCACTGTCCAAGGATTCCCACCCCGCTGACGAGGGAGAGACATGGAACATGCTCCTTTGGATCGGTGCCGTTGTCTCGATCCTGCTCATGGTCCTGGCAGCCGTGGCGGCATTTATAACCTGGCGTCGCGGAAGACCCCGAGCTGTTGCCACACCTGCGTTCATACCTGCTCCGGTGGCTGTTACGGATCATCCTCTGATGGAAGGTGGTACATACCAGACGCTTCCAGGGCAGGACGTGCGGAACCTACCACCCGCCCGGTATGACGATGATGGAACCTACGGTCAGGAGGCATATCCTGGAGATTATGACCAGCAGCAGTATCCGGATCGGTATCCGCAGGATGGCCTTTACGGGCAGGAAGGATACCCGGGTTCAACCGGGGATGGAGAACATGATATGATCCCCTCACCGGATAATTTCGATCAGGGACCGGACCCGTTCGGGCTTCCTACGGATGCGGAGTATGAGGATGGAACCGTTCCGATCGTTGATCCATTCACGGGGCAGGCAACTCCATCAACGGAGGAGTACGGATCGCAAGATGAGATGGGACCGGATGTTATGGAAGGCGGCCCCCAACCACCCGGGGGGACCTCATCCCCGGAGCCGTACCCGCAAACCCTGGAGGCTGGAACCCCCGTTCCGGAGGGCTCTATTGATGATGTTCCGGAAAAGGCCTCGGGACATCTTCCTCCTCCTCCTGATCTTCCTGAAGTATAGTTTCAAGGGGTTTGATCGAACCTTCTCATGTGGGGATTAGGATTAAATAGTTTTTCCGGGGACTTCACACCATGGAAACAGGTGCAACCCGGGGTGGTAACCAACCGCTCCAGGAGGCGTCCAGGGTCCAAAAGGTTTAATAAAGAAATGGTCATTCCTTGGCAGACACAGAGCCAACCCATTTCTCCATGGAGGCAAATAGATGGCTGAGAATAATTTCTTCGAGAAGCTTGATATTGTGAAGGCTGTAATCATCACTGTGGTATTGATAAACGCCACGGTCTGGGGGCTTGTCGCTATCTGGTTCTTGACCGGAAAGGAGGTAAGTTCCTTTGAGGAGAACAGCCCCTGGACGGAGGTTAAGCAAACACCCGGTGGTGTTCCAAAATCCGATTCCGATACAAGGCTCATAGATGAGGAGTATGTTTTGTGGCCGGACAAGCTTTCGGATATCGAAGAGAACTACATCTACGGTACCGATTGGAGGCAACCGGATTCCGATCACGATGGTATGGAGGATGGCTGGGAAGCATTGTACAGCAGGCCCAATCCCATCACCGAAAGATTGACCATTGATCCCAACGAGAAGGATTGGGAAGGAAACCCCGATGGTGACGGTTTCGACACGAACAACAACGGCGTGATCGATAAGCACGAGGAGCTCTTCAACCTCAGGGAATATGTTGGAGGCGTGGAGTTCAACTGGACCACCATGAAGTTCGAGAAAGAGGACCCGGTCTTTGGCGAATCGGACCCCCTCGTTGACTGGCAGGAGATCGGGATGAAGGGGGGATTCCATCTTTACGATGATCCCGCCGACGGTCTGGTGGGGGACCCGACCAACATCGACAATGACAATTTTGATGATTACATGAGATACAATCCCTATCTGCCTCAGACATACAAACCGGTCACAACCGACCCCTCCCTCTGGGATACGGACCTGGACGGAATGGACGACGGCTGGGAGATCCACTATGCCCGGGAGTTGAAGAATAGCTTCTTCTCCCAGGGGGAAACCATCGTTTACGAGGGCTCGATCAACAAGTTCCAGGAGGCAACGGTGGTGGGACAGAAGACCCTTCTTCAGGTCACGACCGCCCAGTCCGTTCCCTGGACAGATGCAATGATAGATCCGTTGAATCCAAATGATGCGAATTACGACCTCGATGTCAGGTTCGGTTTCTCGGTTGCAGGGGGTGTGAAGACATCCGTGATGATATACACCAAGGACGATCTGACGAACAGGGAGGAGTACGAGAACCACACCAGTCCCATTCTCTGGGATACCGATGGCGACTCCCATTTCAATGCGCTTAAGGGTGAGCTGTATATCCTGAACGATTTTATCGAGCTCAGTGTCAATTACACCCAGTCGGCAGTTGACTGGGATGGAGACGGACTGCTTGACTACAGGACCTGTCCCTACAGGGAGGACAGCGATGGCGACGGTATGTACGATGGGTGGGAGCTCGAAACAGGACTCAACCCGCTCAACTCCACGGACAGGTTCAAGGACCTCGACGGCGACGGTCTTCCGAACTATCTCGAGAACGCTTTCCCCAACAAGGAGAATCTCTGGTTCCAGACGGACCCCAAGAACCGCGACACTGATGGCGATGGCATGCTCGACGGCTGGGAGGCCTACAATGCGAAGATAATATCCCAGGACCTGGCCCTGAACACCAGGGAGGACCTGGAGGATAAGATCGCGGACTCAAAGAGGACCGTGTTCACCGTTTCACCGATGATCTCCGATGCGGATGAGGACAACGACGGCTGGTGGAACATTACCGAGACCGGGGATGTCATCTACCAGAGGATACCCGACGGTATGACAAATCTCGAGGAGTTCCTCGGAACAAAGGTCTATCCCGTTTCCACCAATCCCAACGAGCCGGATACGGATGGGGATGGACTGACCGATGGAGAGGAGCTCAAGCAAGGTTTTTACGGAGAACTCATAGGTGATAATTATTTTATCGATCCCACCTTCGCCTCGAAATATTACACCAATGCCACAATGTCAGACTCCGACCAGGACTACGGCGGGTCCCTGGATATCGGCCAGACAGGTAACGAATCCAGAACACTGGACGACTGGGAGGAGACCAGAGGACAGACCAAGGTCAAGCTCGATCCCAACGGTTTCGATGATGATGATGATGGATGGATCGACGAAGCCGAGGGGGAATACCTTCTATTCGAGCCCACCAATGCAACCAATCCGGATACGGACCTTGACGGATGGATGGATGTCGACGAGCTCTTTGGTATCGATACCAGCCTTCTATGGGAAAGATCGAAATACGGTGTGGTCAGAACGGACCCCAACAAGAAGGACACGGATAACGATCAAATGTCTGACTACGATGAACTCAAGAGGATACCCAATTACAGGGAATGGATCACCGACCCCAACGATCCGGACTCGGATAACGACGGAATGGAGGATGGACTGGAGAACAGTGTGGACTTCTTCCCGCTTATCGACTGGAACAAGAACGACAACTACGACGCGAACGGGGATGGTGACTACTCCGATGAGGAGCTGGGAGATGTCTGGTCAACGGACGACAGGACCAATCCCACCAAGATGGATACCGACGGAGACGGACTCCCCGACGGTTGGGAATACAGGTTCGGAAAGGTCATCAAGAGCGATCAGACAAAGGATATGATCGTGGAGTACGACCGCATCTACAGGACGAGCTACTGGCAGGACCTGATAAATGGTGCGCACTTCTGGATAGTGAACCCGCTCGTTAGCTCCGACGTCCTTGATGATCCGGACCACGACGGTCTGACAAACATCGAGGAGTACGAGAACGGCACACATCCGCTGAAATGGGATACCGATGGTGACGGTATGCCCGACGGGTGGGAGCTCGAGGACAGCAACAGGGGTTCCCCTCTCTACAATCCCGAGAAGAGGAAATATGCATGGATCCTCGACCCGCTGAATCCCGATGACTGGTGCCTTGATGCGGACCACGATGGTTTCACATATTCCATCTGGACTCCCATGAACCCCCAGAAGACCGAGTTCGAACTCGTTGACTACTACTTCCCCTGGATCAACCTTTACGAGTATCAGTACGGGTATGACATGAACAATGACGGCATAAATGACATCACCACCTCTCCCGCGCCCAGGGATCTCGATTACAACATCAAGGGAGGTTATGATACGGATGGTGATAGCATGCCTGACGGTTGGGAAGTATGGGTCACGGATTTCATCGGCAACCTGTCGGATCCGCAGCCCTTCGAGGACAATGACTCCCTTCCAAGGGGATGGGAAGAGCTCTTCAACGGGACAATGTGGAACAGGCCAGAATGCTATATCTACGAAACCACCAATGTGACATGGGACCCGTGGGCGAATAGCCAGACTGTTGGCAGAAGGACCTTCGTCCCGGCGGGAATAGCCACCAACAGGGATTATTTCATGGGACGTCTCTATTCGGACAGAAAGGATTCCGATATGGACGGTGTCTATGACGGGGAGGAGGATGATGATTCCGACGGGGCCAAGAACAACAACTACATGGAATACCGCGGACATACCGATCCCACGGACAAGGATTCCGCACCGGGAAAGGCAAACATCCCCACGGTAAAGACAGGCCCGTCCAGGGCGTCCCGGATCGCTGAAAACCCCCATACACCGAAGATCTTCATCCCGGAGGACCTCGAGAACGTCGAGGTAGCTCTGGACAGGATAAACCAGGCGCTTCGATCAGCCGGTCTTGAAAATCTCAGGATGGAAGATGTCGCCATAGTGTCCGTTGCAAGGGAAGACTGAGTGAGATATTGGCAAGGGAATAACGGGGAGGGAAAGATCCCTCCCCTTCTTTATTATGTTTTATATACGACATAATGCAGTTCGCAGTTGATGTTCGCGGAAACGTTGAACCTGCTTTTCTGGTTCGCGGCCCTGGTCCTTCTTTCATATCTTCTCGACAGGATGTGGTCTCATTCTCTCTGGCCATGGCTGTACACCATCTTTGCCTCTCCGGGCATCATCATTCATGAGATAAGCCATTACCTGGCATGCAAGATCACCTTCGCCGAGGTCTTCCACGTCACGCTGATATCAAAAAAGGGGGGGTTCGTTGCCCACGGTCCGCCCAAGGGAGGTGTATTCGGACAGGTTGTCATCTCCATGTCACCATTTCTGGGCATACCTCTGGTTCTCATCGCTCTGGCACTGCTTTTTGACAAGGTTTCCTTTTTCAACTGCGATCTGACCTGGTCGAACGATCTTTCCGGGAACATCGGGGAGATAATACTCGGGACCCTCGGATCTGCTTACGAACTCATCAAGGTCAATCTCTTCGAGGGTTTCTCTCCCTGGTTCCTTCTTTACCTCTACATCGCTGCATCCTTGACCATGGCGCTTGCACCTTCAAGGCAGGATTTCATCAATGCTTGGGTCGGACTCGTCGCACTGGCCGGGATCATCCTTGGGTGGTCTCTGGTGCTCGATCTCCTTCTTGAAGGATGGTCCGCCCCCGTCGCATCCTTCATGTCCGATCTCTTTGGATGGATAATCGCCGTGGGGCTTCTGATGTGCCTGTTCGGTCTGCTGTTCGGAACACCCTTTCTTCTCCTTAAAACGCTTATTGACAGGGAAAAGATCAGGAGAATGGCCAGGGTAAAACAGAGGAAAATGGATAAAGAAGCGGAAAAAGGGATGAAGAAGGAGAAGAAGAAGGAACAGGCCAGGGAGAGGAGTGAGGAGAAGAAACAGGAAAAGAGAAAACATGATGAGGAAAGAAAAAGGATCGAAAAGGAGCTCAAGGTCGAGAGGGAGCTTGAAAAACAGAGGAGGGTCAGGGAATTCCTCGATGAAAAGGAGAGAGAAGCTTGAAGGATTGGAAATTTCTGATTACATGATCAATGTCAAACTGATGATCGATGTGAAATAGCGGACCTCTAATTTTCCAGAAGGTCCATGATCGATCGTGTTACATCCTTCACATGAACCCTGATCTGCTCTCCCGTGTCCCTGAACCTGATCGTCACCGCGTTGTCTGTCAGACTCCCGTAATCAACGGTGATCGAGAAAGGGGTTCCGATCTCATCCATCCTCGCATATCTCCTTCCAATGGATCCGGAGTGATCGAAATATGTTGTAAGACCTGTCTTCCTCAGCGACTTTTCTATCTCCCTGGCAATCTCGGGCAGCCCGTCCTTGTTCATCAGCGGGAACACACCGCATTTGATGGGTGAGATCCCCCTATCGAGCCGGAGAACCCTGTAGGGCCCCTCATCCTCACCGGCTTCTTCCTTCATGGGGCTCTTTTCGGCCTCGAAATATGCATGCTCCAGAACGGCCACCATCAGCCTGTCTATCCCGAAGGACGGCTCCACAACGTGGGGAATGTAATCCTCGGTCGAAACCTTGATCAAGGTGTCCGAGATCCTGACAGCCGTGGATGGGACCTTGAGTGTCTCATTCCCGATAACCACAGGAAGTTCCTCTCCGGAAGCGACCGCTTTCCTGACAGAGGCGGGGTCCATGGATAAAATGGCCTCGGAAACGGGTTTTGCCGTTGAACGAAAGATCGGTCCCAGCACCTTGAGGTCCACTTCGATATTGGTCAGGGTCATGGTCCGGACGTCTCGCAGCTTCCTTTTAGCTAAGAGCTCCTGCCCCGAACCTTTGGTGTGTTGCTCAAGGTCATAGGCGGACCTGTCGGCGATGCCCACCATCTCGATCCAGCCGCTCGAGGTTTCCACCTCCAGGTCCCAGCAGTCCCTGGCGTAATGTGCCATCTCCGGACCCAGGTGCTCCCTGAATCGAATGTGCTTCTTCGGGATACCGATATCGAGCGCAAAGGTATATGTGACCCCCATGAAATGGGCCAGTATCTCCGAGCAGATCATGCCATTATTTACCGCATCCCCGAGTGTTCTGGTGATACTTCTTCCCGGGTCGGTGTTGGGAACCAGTTCAACTTCGAGTTTCCTGTGCTCATCGAAAGGGGCAAATACTCTGTCTTCGGGGTCGAAGAAGAACTCCCCCTCGGCCATGTGAAATTCTCTCTGTCTCAGCATGCCCTGTCTTGGTGAGATCTCGTTCCTGTAACCTTTTCCTATCTGGGCCACCCCGAAGGGCATCCTCTCCCGGTTCATCCTGTAGAGCAGAGGGAAGTTGAGAAATATGGACTGAGCCGTCTCAGGTCTCAGGTATGCCGTCTTATCCCCGCCCGGGCCAATATGGGTCTTGAACATGAGATTGAACTCCTCGAGACCCTGAAGCTCTCCTCCGCAAACCGGGCATTTTACTGAATGTTCGATAAAAGCCTTCTCGAGAGATCCCGCGTCCATCGAGTCCGGGTTCTCCACCCTGCCCTCGAGGAGATGGTCCGCCCGGAAAGGGGTCCCGCATCCGGAGCATCTGATCATTTGATCGGTGAATTTTTCGAGGTGTCCGGAATGCTTGAAGACGATCTCGGGTGTGATCGAGGGGCAGTCCACAAGCAGAAACCCCTCCTTGACAACGAACCTGTCCTTCCATGCATTCTCGATATTGTCCTTGAGAAGGGAGCCAAGAGGTCCCAGGTCGAAGAAACCGGCAACGCCCCCGTAGATATCGTATGACGGCCAGAAGAAGCCCCGCCGTTTCAGCAGTGCATAGAGTTCCCGGGTCTTTTTCCTGTCCTCTCCAAGCTCGAAAGCCGACATCAGATCCTACCTCTTGATCTATTTCTGGGCAGAGATCGCTTCCTGGATCTCATCCTTTCTCTTCTGAAGTGCATTCTTCCTCTTGTCGTGGAAGCAGCCCTCGCATCCCTGCTCCTTCTTGTCCTTGCACTTGCTACAGTTACGGTTCTCTTCATCGAGGAGCTGGTTCACCCTGGTTTTTTCCGCCTTCAGGCTTTCCTTGCTGTATATCTGCATCGGCACACCAAATCCTGGAAGGAGGATTTCTATTAATAATGTTTAGGTAACGGCGAGCTTCATCGATGTGAGGGGGCATTCACGAGAACGTCGATATCTATCCCGAGATCCTTTTCAAGTCTCATGTGGAGTTCGATCATCCTGTCGGCAGCAGCCTCTGCGCCCTTCGCCCTGAGATGGTCCACGGCTTCCGGGAGGGGCCTCCTCCTGCTTTCACATATCAGGTTGTCCGCATGGCAAACGATCCTTTCCATGAGAGTCGAGGGCATATATTCCTCATCATCAAGACCCAGGACCAGAGCTTCCCCGGCGGTAACCCCTGCCCCTATGTGGTTGTGGACCATTGATACGATCCTCTCATCCAGAGAAAGCTTCCTGGCCAGGATCACACCGTGTTTGATGTGGGCAATGGAATGGGTGACGCTACGTCCGATATCATGGAGAAGCAGACCAGCTTCGAGCAGTTCCGGTTCAATGCCCGGGTCCCTTTCAGGATGCATTTCCCCGGACCTGTGAGCCATTTCCATCCCGAGGTCCCTCACCGCTTTGACGTGATCCAGCACTGGTCTGGAGCATCCAAGCTGCGAGAGAAGCTCGATACAATCATTCCTGTCAGGTACGGGGGGCCACTTTCGAGCGAACGGGTCAATGGCTTCTATGGTTCCGATATCGGTACCGGATGGTATGACGGTCTTCCCTCTGCGGTTTGGTATGATGGCGATCTCCCCACGGAGGAGATCATCCCGGAGCTCTCTTCCATTGAAGAGGTGGTCCAGGAAAAGGGCCAGGGCCGAGACCTCGGAATGAGGTTGGTTTGCCACACTGACATTGAAATGGGCAAGGTCGTACACCTCGCGGGGTACCTTTTCGGCTCCGACAACGACAAGTATCCTCTCCCCTTGCGGGATCTGCTCTACTGCTTTATCCAGTTCCATTCCATACATGGTAAGATGGACTATCGTACCGTCCCATCGACCAAGGCTCTTCCTCATGGAGACACCCGTGTCGATCCGGAAGCCGCCTCCGAACTGCTCGTTGACCTTCATTATTGTCGTTTCCAGCTGGGGATCCTTCCTGTCCACATGAATTGCCCTTGCCCCGAGAGCCCTTGCCACAAGGGCGACGTGCGTTGTGATCCTTTTGTCCCTCTGGGGTCTGTGGCCAAGGCGGAGGACCTCCACATGGGGGAGTTCAACCAAGCCATCCCCGGAATTCATGAGGGCTCCCTCAATCCTCCTGCTTGATCCTCTCTATTCTGTGGCCCTTGTATGCAAGCCTTCCGGACCTCTTGACAAGGCTTTTCAGCATTGTCGGAGTAAGTTCGAGGTCCTTCACGAACTCGCCCGAAAAGGTTCCTTCTGCAGAAACCCTCTCGTAGACCTGGTCCTCGAGCTTCGAGTAGGCCTCTTCATCCATTGCCGCGATGTACAGAACATCGGAGATCTCGGTTATCTGGGCCGAGGTATTGATGTGAACGGAAACATAGTAGGTGTGGTAGATCTTCTCCTTGTTGAACTGGGAATCGATCTGCCAGGAGGTCTCAACCAGGTGCATCTTCTCGAAAAATGAGAGTGCTTCCACGCCCTCATCGCCGTATCTCTCCTCGATGCCTTTCGCAGAGACCCAGCCGTTGGCGCATTCCTGGAAAACCGATTTCTTGATCGGAGAATCCATTGCCCTTAGCAAAGCCACCAGATCGGTGGGTTCATTGATAACTTTTATCCGCTTCATGGGGGACCCTCGCGTATTGCCAACACGATTATAAATTCCTTTGCCTCCATGAAAAATGGATCTTTCACGGTAAAGATCGGAAACCGCCGTGGATAATGTCCCCCATGGAGCGATCTCTGGACCCTATTTCGGGGGGGTGAGAAACATATAAATATAAAATCTTTCATCCATAACCTGAAAAAGGTTCAGAAGTCCATATGGACCATTCCTTTGATCCTCATATCACGATCACCAAAGCTCGATCACCGTGACCTGTGGTTCGTAGATTTCGGGAGAACTTCCCGCCAGTGGCCGGAAGTTCCGATGGTTCCCCTGTGATGGGGTTTGGACAGACCTTTTTCGGCATTTGACAATCAGAATATGCGAATGGAATGAAGGTGTGGAAAATGAATCTTGATCCAGCAACAACAAAATACCTCATAGAGGCCAAACTGGTCGCGGACGGAGTGGTGGAGAAACCAGATGTCGTCGGTGCGATCTTCGGCCAGACGGAGGGGCTTCTTGGAGACGAGCTAGACCTGAGGGACCTGCAGAAGACCGGAAGGATGGGCAGGATAGAGGTCGAAATCAATTCCAAGAAGGGTAAATCAGAAGGTACGGTTCTCATCCCCTCGTCACTCGATCAGGTGGAAACCGCGATCCTTGCGGCCGCCCTCGAAACGATCGACAGGATCGGACCCTGCAGGGCGAAGATAACGGCAGAGAAGATAGAGGATGTGAGGATAAAGAAGAAGCAGAAGATCGTTGACAGGGCGAAGGAGCTCCTGAGCAATCTCATGGACACGAGCAAGCTCTCGGGGCTCGACCTCACGGATTCTGTCAGGCAGGCAGTTCAGATAGATGAGGTGGTAAATTTCGGAGAGGACAAGTGCCCCGCCGGACCCAACATCGAGACCTCGGACGCCATAATAGTGGTCGAGGGACGGTCCGATGTGATAAACCTCCTGAAATATGGAATAAAGAACACAATAGCGGTTGGAGGAACGAACGTTCCCCCCACCGTTCAGAAGATAACCCAGGAAAAGGTGGTAACGGCCTTTGTAGACGGTGACCGCGGTGGCGAGTTGATACTCAAGGAACTATTCCAGGTCGCCGAGGTTGACTTCGTTGCCAGGGCCCCGAAGTCCCTGGAGGTCGAGGAATTGACCCAGAAGCAGATCATAAAGGCCCTCAGGAACAAGCTTCCCATCGAGCAGTATCTGGAGATGAACGATCTTCTCGAATCCTTCCCCCAGAGAGGGGACCAGAACGGAAAGAACGGGAAGGACAGGAAACACATTGAATCCGTGAAGAGGGACCAGATGGAGAGAAAGGACAAACATCAGAAACCACCCCAGTCCCCTCAACCTCCCGTCCCCCCGAGGGAGCAGCAGGCTCCCGAGAAGGAGAAGGAGCCGATAAAGGCAACACCCGGAAAGAAGGATAAGGAAACAGGTGCAATGTCTGCCGAGGTGACCAGATACAAGGATATCCTCAGATCCCTTTCCGGAACCCTCAGGGCAATGCTCCTCAACCTTAACGGAGAGGTCGTATCCGAACTTGCCGTCAGGCAGCTGGCGGACACTCTGAAAACACCTCCTAAACCCGTGCACGCCGTTGTCTTCGACGGAATAATCTCCCAGAGACTTCTGGATATCGCCGCCGAGCAGGGAATAAAGTTCCTGGTCGGGTCGAAAAAGGGAAACCTTACAAAGGAGCCAGAGGGAGTGCTCGTCCTTGCAAAGGACGATCTCAATCTGTAGGTTGACCACGTATGTGGAAAAAAACTGTGAATCGGTGGAAAAATGCCCCCCCAATCCTCGAAAAGAGATCCAGGAACAGCGAAGAATAAGCCAGACCTCGACCTCACGGACGGAACCCTTGATATCGAGAGCATCGAGGACACATCCCGGATCATCATTCCGGCGGATCCGCTGGCAAGGGTAATTGGGCAGGAAGAGGCCGTAAGGCTCGCGAAGGTTGCCGCAAAGCAGAGGCGGCACCTTCTCCTCGTCGGTCCACCGGGAACGGGCAAATCAATGATCGCTCAGGCCTTGGCAGCCCATCTCCCGAGACCCGAAAGCCAGGTCTATGTTGTCTCCAATCCGGAATACCCCGAGAGACCTTTCATACAGACAAGGACCAGGGCCGAGGTCGAGGATGAGGAGAAGGTATCGGTCCTTGTCAGGGAGAAGCTGATATCTCCCGTGGATGCCCCGGTGGACGTGGCGGAGAAACTTGGTTACCGCTGCTCCAAATGCGGCACTTACTCGCAAAGAGAGAACCAGGTATGCCCCAACTGCGGCGGTTTCAAGGTCCAGGGTGGGAATTCCCCGAAGGTTGCAAGGATAGATGTCGGAATGAACAGCATGCTATCCGGTCTTGAGGATATACTGAAGGCAACCCTCAACACCCTCGGGGGGGAGAAGAACCGGGTCCAGACGACCCGTCTTGTGGACGGCAAGGAGGAAGTTGTGGTCTACGAGGCGGCAGGAGCGAAGATAAGGGTCCTTGACGAGAAAGCACTGGAGAGAAGGAGGGAGAAGGAGAAAGCTTCTCCCAAGAAGGTGCTGATCTCCCTCAAGAGGAACAATTTCATAATGGCAACGGGCTCATCCGAGACGGAGCTCCTCGGCGATGTCAGGCATGACCCGTACGGGGGTCATAAAGGGCTCGGAACACCTCCATACGAGAGGGTGGTCCCAGGGGCGATCCACGAGGCACACGAGGGCGTTCTGTTCATCGACGAACTCCCTCATCTTGGACACCTGCAGAGGTTCATACTTACGGCAATGCAGGAGAAGTTCTTCCCGATCTCCGGAAGGAACCCGCAGAGCGCCGGTGCCAGCGTGAAGGTGGAGAGCGTTCCCTGTGATTTCGTGTTCGTCGGTGCCTGCAACATACAGGACCTTCATCATATAATCTCCCCGCTCCGGTCCCGCATAACCGGGTCCGGTTATGAGGTACTTGTCGAGACCACCATAGAGGATGACAGATCCACCAGGGCATCGTATATCCAGTTCATGGCCCAGGAGGTCCGTATGGATGGAAGGATACCCCATATTGACAGGACCGGAATAAAGGCCCTCCTGAAGGAAGCCAGGAAAAGGGCTCTGAGATTCGACAGAAAGAAGAGGTCCCTCACCCTCAGGCTCAGGGATATGGGTGGTCTGATAAGAGCCGCGGGGGATATCGCGGTCTTCAGGGAAGCTCCTCTTATAACGGCAAAACATGTCGAGGAAGCGATGGTCAGAAGCAGGTCCGCCGAGGATCAGATAAAGGACCGGTTCGGTCACTACCAGAGCGGCCTACGCGGTGAGATGTCCGAATCACAGACCCAGCAGTATTCACCTTACAATTACTGGAATGAGAACTCCGATGATCTATTGGGATACGAGTGAAAGGACGGGATCTCCAGATGACCGAAGAAGAGAAGAGAGCCTCTGACAGCGAGGCCGAAGCCCGGGCAAGCGATGAGGAAAGCGGGGTCGGACCTTCGAGCTCCGATACGGAAAACGCCACTTCAGATACCATGGACAAGGGACCGGAACCCGACACCGGGGAAGAGGCCTCCGATCCGGGAGGGGAGCAGACGGTCCCGGAGGGATCCGAGGATCAAGATGCGGGGCAATCGAGTGGACAGGACGGGGACCCTGGAGATGTGGAACAATTGGATACACCCTCATCCGGTGAACCCCCGGAAGACGAGAAGAAGATCGAAGACCCTGTTGAGGAAGAAAAAATTGCCCCACCATCCTCCGGGGATGATAAAAAGATCGATGAACCTCTCGCAGGCAGTACGGAGGAGGAACAGGTTTCACAGGACCCTCTGGAAGGTTACCCTCTGGATAACAGGTTCGATATGGTGAAGGCCCTGATCGGGAAACATGGCGATCTACAACGGAAGTATTCTGAGGAATTGCAGGGCATGGATATCAAACCCCCCGAGCTCGTGGAGGAGAAGGAGGTGGAGAAGCTAAGGAGGGATTCCATCAACGAGGAGGTCCAGAAACTCAAAACAAAGAGGAAGGAACTGAAGGATTCAAACAAATCACTCCGGGCGGAGTTCTTTGACCTTCTGGATAAGGAGGAGAAACTCAGAGAGCACAGGAAGGAGGTGGAGATGTATTCTCAGTTCTCCAGGGACCTGGAATGGAAACTGGAAACTGAAGCCATCGATATCGAGATAGAGAGGCGTCTCCTTGATGAGCTAAGGGAGACCATGGACAAGATGAGATCATTGAGCGATGGCTTTACCCCGGACGAGATCAAGAACAGGTTGAACGAGATACAGGAACAGATGGGGGAGAACCTCATGCGGATCGAGGAGCACCATCGACAGATGCTCGAGAGGGTAGGGGAAAGCAACGTTCACCATAACAGGTTCATGGATGTTCAGAGGCAGCTGAAGGAAAAGGAATCCAGAAGAGGCTGGCTCAAGCGCAGGATAGAGCTGCATGATGAGATGGAGAAATTCTGGTCGGGCCAGGTCGACCAATCCAGGAAACTGGATGAGGAGGATTCTGCCCGGTCCCTAGAACGGATAAGGGACCAGCTGCTGGACATGTTCAAGGAGAGAGAGGGGAAAAAAGAGGAGGAAAAGGAGCAGGAAACACCCGACAAGGTGCCCCCAAGGTCAAGGAAGAAGGACAGACCAAGGAGGTCGAGGGATGGTGACAAAAGGCCTCCCCGCATCGAACAGAAGAACCCATCTACGGTAGAAAGCGAAGGAACCGGAGTACCCCGACCCGAAGCTCGACCCGTAGAACAGGAAAAGGTGGGGTCAGCGGAAGAGAAGGAGAATGGACCAAACGGAGAGGACCCACCGGTGTCCGGTCCCGATGAAAAGGGGGCTGATGCCTGATGCAGAACTTCGAGATAGCCCAGAAGATCAAGGATATCCGAGAGAGGATATCCGAGATCAAGGAAGAGGTCGACATAATAAATGTCCGCATCCAGAACAAGACCACGGAAGTGGATTCAATAAGGGATAGAAGGGACAGGCTCAACGATCAGGTCAAGCAGCTTTCCAGAAAACCCAAGGAGATCATGGAGGAGAGAAAGGAGGTATGGGACGGGATCTCCGAGACCAATGATGAAAAGAAGAAGATATTCAGGGAGATGCAGCCGTTCCTCCAGAGGATCGGAGAGCTAAGAAAGGAGAGGGACATCTACAACGACGCCTCCAGGGGGACGATCGAGCGTCTCAAAGAGAACTACACCAACACCAGGGAGAACCTGCTCTCCTCCGATATCAATCTCAAGAACGAACTCTACCTTTTCCAGTACCTTTTCGAGCTCAGGGACCGTCTTCTCGTTAAGGCCAGGGCGGACATGGTCCATCAGCAGATCGTCAGGATCAAGGAGGTGGACCTTGCCAAATACAACCATGAGCTGATGTCCATGGAGAAGCAGATCGGAGAGCTCAAGTCCCAGTCCCACGAGGGGCTCGAGGAGGCCAAGGAGCTCTGGTCCCGGCGCGATGAGATCCGGGAGCGTGCCCAAAAGGAGCACAAGGCCTACATCGATGCGGTGAAAAAGCTCAGGGACCTGAACAGGCAGGGCTGGGAGAAGAGGAAGAAGATACAGGAACTTTACAGGCAGATCGATGACTGGAGGAAGGAGTTCAAGAAGACCCATGATGAGAGGAAGAGGTCCGACATGGGCCGGAAGACCAAGGATGCGGTGGCAAAATACAAGAGGGGAGAGAAACTTTCCCTGGAGGAGCTCAGCCTGGTCATGGAATCCGGTGAAATGAAATAGAGCCGAGGTGTTTCGAATGGTTACATCCAGCTTCAAGGAAAAGGTATCGAGACCGGCCTTTGTGAGGATAGGAGCGTTTTCCATTGTGCTGCTTTTGATGGTAGGAGCACTGGCACTTTTCCTGCTTTCCGGGAAAGAGGAAGCGGGGGGTGTGGTCTACGATCCCAGTGTGGAGCTTCCGGCTGATTACATGTTCATCGTGGACGATCCCCGGACAGATGAGGATATGTTATCCATTGCCGCCCTCACGTCCGCCCAGTTCCTGGGGGGGGATTACCACCCGCTTGTGGTCTGTGACCGTGAGGGAGGCCTTTCACGTCAGCTTCTTTTCACTCTTTCTCATCTTGAAACCCCGAGACAGATCTACCTATTCACCAACAGGGATGCCACATTGACCCTTATTAATACCCAGCTTTCCGATATCGGGTATCCCGCGATTCCCGAGGATAGTGTGTTCGAGCTCAAACCGGATGCATCGGCGAGATTCATTGGCTTTGATGGCCTGATGACGGTTGCATCCTACGAGGAGGCTCTCTGGTCCACGGTATATGCCAAGAAGATGAACCTCGGGATGATCAAGGGAGATCCAACCTTCCTGGGTCAGGAAGAAACATGGGCAGAACTCGGGTCCATGGATATAGCCTCGGATTACATCATCGTTGCAAATCCCAGGGACCGCTCCACCCAAACGATCCATTCGACACCCGATTACGACACCTATGACGATGCTTTCTTCACATCCAGCATGTCCCTCATGGCAGCTCAGATGTCCGCCTATCACGATGCTTATGTGATAACCAACACCACCCCGGTATCATCTGTGGACTGGGAGCTTGACATGGAGCTCTCCCCCAACAGAAGGGCGGTTGGTGTCCTGAACGAGATAAAGAGCCTGAGCGGCGAGTTCGGACAGCCCGGGTACATCGCCCTGACCGGTTCCGCGGCCGCGATCCCCCAGTTCCTCGTGAGGTCAGGCGGTGCCGAGGGAGATATTGTCAATTCGGATATCATCTACGGTTTCATTGACGGCGACGACACACTGATGGACGCTGCAGTGGGCCGGATCATTCAGTACGACGTTTCCCTGGCATCGAACCAGCTTCTGAAGACATATCTGTTCGATGATTTCTCAGAGACGGTGACGGTGGATTACAGGGATGTTGCGGGCGGGACCCATGATAAGAGATGGAGAGAACATGGTGCATCGTTCTCCGGTTTCGAGATCACATACGAGCGGATGCAGGCAACCCCCGGAAGATGGATATGCACCGATTTCGACGATGCGGGATTCACCTACGATTATGTTGGTCCCTTCAACACCGGGAACAAGTTCCTGGACGGAGTGATCAATTCCATGGAGAACGATATTTCGGAGATCTGCGAGGCATCGGGTTACGTGGCTTACAGGGGACACGGCTCCGACACGGGATCGCTTTACGGGATAAGGATCTACGGACCCAACGGCGAGGAGCACTCCCTGAGGTATTCCGACTGTCAGGAGATGGATGTACCTCCCCAGGTCGCCTTCTTCGTGAGCTGTCTCAACGGGAAGATATACGGTCACGGACCCGGGACCGATCCCGGCTCCGACGTAGCATTCGAGAACCTCTTTACACTGAACTATCTTTCCGCAGGGCCGGCCGTGCTTGTCGGGGCAACGGAGGTCAGCTTCTCTAACATCGGTCAGGACCTGAGATCTTTGCCTGCCGAGTATCTACCCTTCAAAGACGATCACCAGTGGGACCATAACGACGCCTGGTATGCTTTCGTATGGGACGGGATACTCAACCATCCCGACGAGCACGGCACCGTTGGAAATGCTGTCAAATGGTCGGAGAACAGGTACATGAACTATCCCCCGAACAATCAGCCTTCACCCATGGACCCGAACGGAGAGGTCGACTGGTACGAGGTGACCTTCTTCGCTGTCTATGGCGACCCAGCCTTCAGACCGGCAATAGACCCGTCGACTGGTGCCGGAGATTTCGATCCGTGGCACAACGGTCCGGATGATATGTGATCCCATCCCAACTAACTTTTTAAATCAGTGACCCCTTTCACTTTGACGGACCTCAGGGGGAAAAAGTTGAGAGGTAAGAAGAAGGAAAAGGCCAACTTCGTCTACAGGAAGAGACTGGCCACGATGAAAACGGTGCTGTTTCGGTTCGGGGCTCTTATCATCGTTATCCTGGCCATCTCGACCATCGTCTACCTCGACAGGGGTGGTTACGAGGATGTTCAGGACGATAACATCTCACCCCTGGATGCGGTCTATTTTACCGTTGTATCGATAACCACCACCGGTTACGGCGATATAACACCGGTAACCCAGGATGCAAGGATCATCGATACGGTTTTCATAACATTCGGCAGAGCTGCAATGTGGTTCGTGATCGTGGGAACCGCATACCAGTTCGTTTTCGAGAGATACAGGGAGGCATACATGATGAAGGCCATCCAGAGCCGTCTATCGGATCATATCGTCATCGTCGGTTTCTCCACAACGGGACAGGCCGCCGCAAGAGAGCTCATTGCTTTGGGTAAAAAGAAACCGGACATCGTCGTGATCACAACGGACCCGGAGGAGTCACAGATCGCGGCAGAGGAAGGATATGTTTCGATCAACGGGGACGCATCGAAGGAGAAGAACCTTGAGGATGCAATGATAGGAAAAGCGAACTCGCTTATCATCACCACAGGTAAGGATGATACCAATGTTCTGATCACCCTGACCGCAAGGTATCTCAATCCCGGGATCCCCGTCATATCCAGGGTAACGGACCTCGAGAACATGAAACTGTTGAGAAAGAGCGGGGTCGAGGTGATCATCGCACCGGCCATTGCATCCGGAAGCTTGATGGCAACGGCAACATCCAGGCCCAATGTGGTCCATCTGCTTGAGGACATCATGACCTCCCGGGAAGGGATGTTCATCAGTGAGAGAGAAGTGAAAGGCGAGGAGGTGGGCAGTAATCCGAAAAAGATCAAGGGAATGGTGGTGATCGGGGTGGTCAGGAAGGGGAGGGTCATGGCCATGGATGAACTGGACGATCTGAGATTGAGCAAAGGTGACCACATTCTCTTCATGAACCGGAAATGATGTGACGATCACCGCTCCAATCATCGTTTATATCGCGAGGATGGTGACCCATACGTGACAGTGATCCATCTTGACAGACGGGAACCCGGCCTGGTGCTTGAAGATATCATGGCGGAGTTCGAGAACGGACGACCCGTTATCCTTCCGACGGATACCCTTTACGGGATAGGGGCCCCCATCTCGGATCATTCGGCCCTCAGAAGGATCTTCGAACTCAAGAGCAGACCTCTCGAATTGACACTTCCGATCGCTCTCGGAAACCTAAAAATGGTCGACGAGACCGCGTTGGTGAGGAGTTGGCAGAGGTCCACGCTCGGGGAGAACCTTCCGGGACCCGTGACGTTCATTCTCGAGGCCAGGGAAAACCTTGACCCGCTGGTCGTGAGGAACGGCACGATCGCCGTGAGGGTGCCAGGGCATCCCCTTTTCATCCCACTGACAACATTGGCCGGACCCATCGCCCTAACAAGCGCCAACAGGCACGGGGGATCGGAGTTTCTCAATGCAAGCGAGATCGATCGGGAGTGGGCAGGTGAACTGCTGATCATCGAGGACGACACTGCCCTGGCCGGTAAAGCATCCGCCGTATTGGATATCACCAGGGAGCTCCCGACCGTTCTCAGGGAAGGAAATCTAAATATGGATGAGCTCATGGGGGAAAAACATGGAGGATGACAGGCTCGAGGTCTGGAAGGAAGCCGGATCGATCGCGTCCAGAGCCCGGGAGACCGGAGCCCGGATGATCGAGGAGAACGTCACTTACCTCGAGGTAGCCGAATCGGTCGAGTCCTTCATAAGGGAGGAGGGGGCAGAAATCGCCTTTCCCGTAAACATCGCCGTGAACGATGTTGCCGCCCATTACACCCCGAGACCGGGGGAGAAGACCCGGTTCCGATACGGAGACGTTGTCAAACTCGATGTGGGAGCCCATATCGATGGCTGCATCGGTGATACGGCCAAGACCGTGGAGGTCGGCTCGAACGTATATACCGATCTGATCCAGGCTTCCAAGAGGTCCCTGGAATCGGCAATAGAAGTGGTCCGGGGCGGAATATCCCTTTCAACCATAGGTTCGATAGTTGAGAGGACCATGAACTCCATGGGGTTCAAACCCATTGTCAACCTGACTGGACATTCCATCGAGGATTACAACCTTCACGCGGGGATTTCCGTCCCCAATTACGATGACAGGGGAAAGGATTTCATTCCGGCCGGAACGGTGGTGGCCATCGAACCCTTTGCAACCACGGGGGTGGGAGAGGTGAAGAGCTGGAAGAGGTCGAACATCTACAGGTATGTCAGACCCAGGGGGAAGCTCAAGGAAGACCAGGAATTGGCGCTTTCGGTCATTCAGGAGGGGAAGCCGCGTCTGCCCTTCTCGGAGAGATGGCTGGAAGACCGGATACCCAGGGCCGAAAAACCGCTCAAGGGACTCATAAGGGCAGGGTCGGTGTATTCATATCCCATTCTGAGAGAGATCAGTGGCGGGATGGTATCCCAGTGGGAGCACACTCTTTACGTTACCGAAAAAGGATGCAGGATCCTTACCTATTGATCGACAATGGCTGGTGAACTCAAATGGGTACAGAGGAAAGCGAAAAGGGAGCGACCTATGCCGAAGCCGGAGTGGATATTATGAACGAGGGTAGGGCCATAAGAGGTCTCGTTTCCGCTCTGAAGTACAGGAGGGAAGGTTTTGGTGCCCAGGTCGATATCGGAGGCCATTTCACCGGCATCGTGGAGTTCGGAGAACATTATCTCTCCCTCTGCACGGATGGGGTGGGTTCCAAGATCCTCATCGCGGAGCAGCTCCAGAAATGGGATACCATCGGCATCGACTGCATGGCAATGAACGCAAACGATATGATATGCATAGGCGCCGAACCCATCGCCTTTGTGGATTACATCGCAACCGAGAACCCGGACCCTGCAATAATGGAACAGGTCGGAAAAGGTCTTGACGAGGGAGCCAGGCAGGCGAACCTCACCATAATCGGAGGAGAGACAGCATCCCTGCCGGAGATCGTGGACGGTCTCGACCTGGCAGGCACATGCCTAGGTTTCGTCAAAAAGGGATCGGTGATCACCGGGCAGAACACCGTCCCCGGCGATGTGATCATCGGTCTACCCTCGAGCGGACTTCACTCAAACGGTTTCAGTCTGGTGAGAAGGATAGTCGAGATGAACGACCTCTCCTACATCAGCCCTCTTGACGAGATTGTGAGCAGGAAGGAGTGGAAAGCAAAGAGCAGGTATCCCCATCATATGGAAACAGTGGAGAGATGGGCCCGGTCAGAGGGGGCCAGGATACTCGGTGAGATCCTGCTCACTCCGACCAGAATATACGTAAATGAGATAATGGAACTTCTCGGAGAGCTTCCGATGGGTTCGGTTCATGCCATGGCAAACATCACCGGCGGCGGGTTCAGGAACCTTGCCCGGGTCAGGGAGGGTCTGAGATTCGTCATAGACGAACCTTTGGATGTCCATCCCGTGTTCAGGCTCGTTCAGGTCCTCGGGTCGGTGGATGAAAAGGAAATGTACCAGACATTCAACATGGGTATGGGGCTTTGTATCATCGTTGACCCTTCCGTGCAGGAGAGAGTGCTCGAGGTCCTGCGCGAAAGAGGGGCAAGGAAGGTGGGGAAGGTTGTCAGTGGAACAGGTGTCTTCATAGAAGGCCCCGACATCGAATACCCAGGTTACGTTTGATCATTGTGTCCGGGAGATAGGATGATAATGTACAACAGGCCTAATAACAACCGCTCCCCTCAGTGTTCGAACCGCATCAGATATGGTGTCAAACCATTGCACCGGCTGGAATTTAAGGTTTTTGTTCAAAATAGGACATTGCCCCCTCTTCATGTACATGTCGTGACACCGGGATGGGGCCTTTCGGGCCATTTTCTCGCCCCTGATAAGTAATTGGTAAAAAGGTTTATATACAAAATGTGGTATGCACGACACCGTCTTGACCGCATCGGGTAGTGGGAATTGGCAAATTCTGGGTCCGTAGCTCAGCTAGGTAGGATGCTAGGTGTCATCAGGCGCCTTCTTCCCTAGAAAGAGCGTCTGGCTTTTAACCAGATGGCCGGGGGTTCGAATCCCCTCGGACCCGCCAAGTCCATTTTCTGTTATCCGGTATAGAGACGCTCCCGCTAAGGAGGCCCGAACATGCCCAGGTTCAACGTGATGGAAAACTACCTCGTCCCCCGACATTCCATAATGGAGCAGGGGGAAGTGGATGAGCTCCTCAAGAGATATGGTATCGATATAGCCCAGCTACCCAAGATACTGATGATGGACCCATGTGCCAAAGCCCTCGGTGCCAAACCCGGGGAAGTGATGAAGGTCGAGAGACAGAGTCCGACCGCCGGCCTATCCCTGTATTACAGGCTGGTGGTTGAAGAGAGGTCTATGGTCTAGACCTTTTCACCCGGGACAGAGCCCAGCCGAGAGGAGGGGCCCCGGGGAATGTAAAGAGGTGATTGATTGAAAGAGGTTGTAGAGGCCTTCTTCAAAAGCCGGAACATCATAAACCATCAGATAGCTTCCTTCAACGACTTCCTGCCAACCCACGACAATCCGAAATCGAGGATGCAGAGGATAATCGACTCGATCAGGATAGGGGAGGTAGAGAACGAGAGGGGAATAATCAGACTGGATGTTGACAAGCTTGACGAGGATTCCATAGACATAAAACTCGGAAGGATCACGGTTGGAACCCCCATCGTGAAGGAGGCAAACGGGGCCACCCATGAACTTACTCCCATGGAGGCAAGGCTCAGGGACCTTACTTATTCCGCCCCGATCTTTCTGGAATTCACCATCATCGAGAACGGTATAGACAGGGAGCCCGAGAAGGTCAAGATCGGAGATCTCCCCATCATGGTGAAATCAAAGAGATGCAATCTCCACCGGGAGATGATGAGCCAGGACCGGAATCTCACAGACGATCAATATTACCGAAAGCTCCAGGAGATGGGGGAGGACCCACTGGACCCCGGCGGCTACTTCGCGATAAACGGGACCGAGAGATCCCTGATATCCCTGGAGGACCTTTCCCCGAACAGGGTTCTCGTGGAATGGGAGGAGAAATACGGCACTCCCATGGCCGTTGCCAAGGTATTCTCCCAGAGGGAGGGTTTCAGGGCCCTCACATCCGTGGAGCTGAAAAAGGATGGAATCCTGATGGTTTCGGTGCCGGCGGCACCCACCCAGATCCCCCTGGTGATACTCATGAAGGCACTGGGGATGGACGCGGATGAGGACATAGCAAAGGCCATTGTGTCCGATGAGAGGATGAACAATGTCATCTTTGCCAACCTCGAGGAGTGCTCCATGAACTACGATGTCAACACCATCGAGGATGCACTCAACTATCTGGAGAAGAAGTTCGCCACGGGTCAGGCCAAGGAGTTCAGGGAAAAGAAGGTTGAATCCATCATCGACAAGTCCCTTCTTCCTCATCTCGGAGACCACAGGGACCACAGGATAAAGAAGGCCATTTACCTCGGGAGGATCGCAAGGTCCGTCCTCGAGCTGAAGCTCGGTCAGAGGGACCCAGACGACAAGGACCACTACGCGAACAAGAGAATATCCCTTGCGGGAGACCTTATGGAAGACCTGTTCAGGGTCGCCTTCACCTCTCTCATGAAGGACCTTAAGTATCAGCTCGAGAGGACCATAACCCGCAAGAGGAAGTTGAGGGTTTCCTCGGCGATCAGACCCGATGTGCTGTCCCAGAGGATAATCCATGCTCTAGCGACCGGCAACTGGGTCGGTGGAAGGGATGGTGTCTCGCAGCTCCTTGACCGGACCTGCAACATGTCGACCATATCCCATATGAGGAGGATAACCTCACCACTTACCAGGTCGCAACCTCATTTCGAGGCCAGGGATCTGCACCCGACTCAGTGGGGCAGGCTCTGTCCAAACGAGACCCCGGAGGGTCAGAACTGCGGTCTCGTGAAGAATCTGGCCCTCATCGTCGACATATCGGAGGGGTATGATGAGAGAAAGCTCGAGTCCACCCTGTTCGATATGGGTGTGAGAAGGATAGAGAAGGAGCTCACCGACGAGGCAAGGGTATATCTAAACGGAAATCTCATCGGCATCCATCATGATCCCGGCGGTCTGGTCGAATCCGTGAGGAAGAGGAGAAGGCAGGGTTTCCTTGCCATGCCGCAGGAGAAATCCCACGAGATCAATGTAAGGTTCAACCAGCAGATCAACTCGGTGATCATCAACTGTGACGACGGTCGGGTTAGAAGACCCCTTTTCGTTCTTGAAAAAGGTCAGACCAAGCTCACAGACAGGATGAAGAACTCCCTCAAGGAAGGCAAGATCAACTGGGAGGACCTTGTCCAGCAGGGTGTCATAGAATGGGTCGACGCCGAGGAGGAAGAGGATCTATTCATCGGGGTGGATGAGGAGCACCTCCATCCGGAGAACTCCCACATGGAGATAGACCCCATGGTCATACTCGGAACATGCTCGGGTCTTGTGTGCTATCCCTCCCACAACTCGTCCCCCAGGATCACAATGGGAGCGGGTATGGCCAAGCAGTCACTGGGCCTTGGAGCCTCGAATTACAGGATAAGATGCGATACGAGATCGCATCTCCTGCATTACCCTCAGAAACCAATGGTCCAGACAAAGACCATGGACTTCGTGAATTTCAACAGGAGACCCGGCGGTCAGAACTTTGTTGTGGGTGTCATGTCCTATCAGGGGTACAATATGGAGGACGCGCTGATCTTCAACAGGGCATCCATAGAGCGAGGCCTTGGAAGATCCACATTCATCAGGTCTTACCCGGTCGAGGAGAGGAGGTATCCCGGCGGCCAGGAGGACAGGATCGAGATCCCGGCCCCTGATGTCATGGGGTCCAGGACAGAGGAGGCATACAACAACCTGGACGAGGACGGGATAATATCCCCCGAGTTCAACGTCAACGGTAAGGATGTCCTCATTGGACGGACCTCTCCTCCGAGATTCCTCGAGGAGCACACGGATTTCCTGACCCCCAGAAGGAGGAGGGAGACCTCACTCACCGTTCGGCCGAGGGAAGCCGGCTTCGTCGATACCGTGATGATAACGGAATCGGAGAACGGGCTGAGGCTCGTGAAGGTTACGGTCAGAAGCGAGAAGATACCCGAGATAGGGGACAAGTTCGCATCGAGACACGGCCAGAAGGGCGTTATCGGGCTCATTGCAAACCCCGAGGATATGCCCTTCAACGAGGACGGGATCGTTCCCGACCTCGTCACCAACCCACACGCCATCCCCTCCCGTATGACCGTGGCCCACGTCCTTGAAATGATAGGGGGCAAGGTGGGTTCCATGCAGGGCAGGACCATAGATGGGACCGCATTCTCCGGGGAGCCCGAGGAAAGGTTGAGGCAGCAGCTCCTGGAAGTCGGCTTCAAACCAACCGGCAAGGAGGTAATGTACGATCCCTTCACCGGAAGGAAGCTCAGGGTAGAGGTTTTCAAGGGAGTGATATACTACCAGAAGCTTCACCACATGGTATCGGGAAAGATGCACGTCAGGTCCAGGGGGCCCGTGCAGATACTTACGAGACAACCCACGGAAGGCCGGTCGAGGCAGGGAGGTCTCAGGTTCGGTGAGATGGAGAGGGACTGTCTTATCGCCCATGGCGTGTCGATGGTCATCAAGGACAGGCTGCTCGACGAGTCCGATGGCACGATAGAGTATGTTTGCGGGAACCCGAAATGCGGAAACGTCGCCATGCTCGACAAGAGGGGAGCACTCCGCTGCCCCGTCTGCGGTGAGACCGGGAACATACACCCGGTTCAGACAAGCTACGCATTCAAGCTGCTCATGGACGAGCTGAAATCGATGTGTGTCGCCATGCGTCTCCACCTGGAGGACCTGCGCTGAGGAGGTGAAAGGAATGGTCAGCTATCAATACATACCAAAGAAGATCGGAAAGATCCAGTTCGCCCTTCTCTCGCCCGAGGAGATCCGCAAGATGTCGGCCACAAAGATAATCACCGCCGACACCTACGATGATGATGGTTTCCCCATTGACATGGGTCTGATGGACCCGAGGCTTGGTGTCATCGAACCGGGGCTGAAGTGCAAGACCTGCGGAAAGAAGGTCGACGAGTGTCCGGGCCATTTCGGGCATATCGACCTAGCCATGCCGGTCATCCACGAAGGCTACACCAAACTGATAAAGGAGATGCTTTCAGCCACCTGCAGGTCCTGCGGAAGGGTGAAGCTTCCACTTGACAGGATCCAGCAGTATACCGAGAGGTTGAAGGAGATGGATATCGCCTACAATCCGTTCCATTTCCAGGCCCTGTCCTCACAGATAAGGAACGAGGCGATCGGTGTCCAGCAGTGTCCGCATCCGGACTGCGGTGAGATCACGAAGAAGATCACCCTCGACAAACCCACCACCTTCAGGGAGGAAGGTCACAAGCTAACCCCCAAGGAGATAAGGGAGAGGCTCGAGAGGGTGCCGGATGACCATCTTCCTTTCCTCGGACTCAATCCGGAGGTCTCGAGACCCGAATGGATGATCCTCACCGCACTACCTGTTCCACCCGTAACGGTAAGGCCATCGATCACCCTGGAATCCGGGGACCGGTCCGAAGATGATCTCACCCACAAGCTCGTGGATGTGCTCAGGATCAACCAGCGTCTCCAGGAGAACAGGGATTCGGGAGCGCCGCAGCTCATCGTCGAGGATCTCTGGGAGCTTTTACAGTATCACGTTACCACATATTTCGACAATCAGACATCCGGGATACCCCCTGCGAGGCACAGGTCCGGGAGACCCCTCAAGACCCTGGCACAGAGACTAAAGGGCAAGGAGGGAAGGTTCAGGTCCAACCTGTCGGGGAAAAGGGTCAATTTCTCCGCCAGGACCGTAATTTCCCCGGACCCCTACATCTCGATAAACGAGGTCGGGGTTCCCATGCCGATCGCCATGGAGCTCACGGTCCCCATCAGGGTCAACGAATTCAACTTCGACCTTGCAAGGCAGTTCGTACTGAAGGGGCCCGAATATCATCCCGGTGCAAACTACGTCATCAGGCCCGATGGACAGAGGCTTAGGATAACAGACCGCAACAAGGAGACCCTGGTGGAGAAGCTCCAGGTCGGATACGTGGTCGAGAGGCACATCATGGACGGTGATATCGTGCTTTTCAACAGGCAGCCGTCGCTTCACAGGATGTCCATGATGGCCCATGAGGTCAGGGTCATGGGGGGAAGGACCTTCAGGCTCAATCTTCCCGACTGTCCTCCCTACAATGCCGATTTTGACGGGGACGAGATGAACCTGCACTGTCTGCAGGGCGAGGAGGCCAGGGCCGAGGCCAAGATCATAATGAGGGTTCAGGAGCACATACTGTCTCCCAGGTTCGGAGGCCCGGTCATAGGAGCCATCCACGATCACATTTCCGGAAACTTCCTTCTTACCCACAAGAACCCGATGTTCACAAGGGAGGAAGCCTACCATATGCTCTCGAGAACATCCTACAAGGGCGGTCTGCCCGATCCGGACGAGGTGGATGCAAAGGGCAATGAGTACTGGGGTGGAAAGACCATATTCAGCATGATCCTTCCCCCGGGGCTTCACATGGAATATCCTTCTGCCGTTTACGGCGGAGAGGATGACGATCCCAGCGAGGATACATGGGTCAAGATCGATGCGGACGAACAGGGGCGGTCCTTCCTTCAGAGCGGACCAATAGACGAGAAGTCCATAGGGGCCTTCAAGGGAAAGCTCCTGGAGAAGATCGTGAGGGACCTTGGATCCGAGCTTGGAAGGCAGTTCCTGGATGATGCCACCCGTATAGGCATCACGGCCATCACACTCATGGGCTTCTCCACCGGTATAGACGAGGAGGATATCCCCGAGGAAGCAAAGCTCCGGATCTCCGAGACACTGGACGAGGCCGAGGCAAAGGTCGATGATTACGTGAAAAAATACAATTCCGGTTATCTCGAACCCCTGCCCGGGAGATCCCTCAGGGAGACCCTCGAGGTGGAGGCCATGAGGACACTGGGTCGGTCTAGGGACACTGCGGGTCAGATCGCATCCAAATACCTCGGTCTCAAGAACTCGGCCGTCATAATGGCCCGGTCCGGTGCAAGGGGTTCAATGTTGAACCTATCACAGATGTCCGGTTCGATCGGGCAGCAGGCAGTGAGGGGTGAGAGGATCCACAGGGGCTACCAGAAAAGGACGCTGCCCCATTTCCAGCCCGATGACCTGGGTGCCGCCGCCAAGGGTTTCGTGAAATCATGTTACAAGAAGGGACTTACCCCAACGGAATATTTCTTCCATTCCATGGGTGGAAGGGAAGGTCTTGTTGACACGGCCGTAAGGACATCAAGGTCCGGATACATGCAGAGGCGTCTGATAAACGCCCTTGAGGACCTGAAGGTCCTTCCGGACCGGACGGTCAGGAACACAAGCGGTGTCATCGTCCAGTTCCTGTACGGTGAGGATGGCATCGACCCGACCCGGTCCGTCAGGTCCGACCCGGTGGATTACGAGGACATCATCAATACCGCGATCAGGGAGGTGCAGTAGATGGTGAACAAGGAGATCAAGATCGGAAACAGGAAGGATCTGATACACTTCCTTCTATCCCGGGACCTTCCAGAAGATGCGGTGTTCGCGCTTCTGGGTCCTGATTCGGAATTCACCGTAAAGGAGGTTCTCGGTATGGGCCCGGCCCAGCTTGAAAGGATCTCGGGACTTTCCGGAAAGCGTTTCAAGAGGGCGTTCGCCTGGGTCGACTATTCAGATGGAGGGGAAGAAGGACGGGCAACCGATGAGGATGGGCCAAAAGAGGCTTCGGTGGTGGAGGAAAAACCCCCCGAGGAAAAGCCAGCGAAGGAGGAGAAGAGCCCACCACCTTCCAGATCGAAAAAAGAGGTCAGAGAAATGGGTTTCATCTGGACATCACCGGACCAGGGGTCCGTTGATGAGGCCATCTCCATCATCGGGCAGAAGAAGAAGATGTACTGGCCCTGCAAGTTCTATGTCAATCTGAGAAGGTTCGAGCTGCCCATCGAGGGCTACCTATATGTCAAATCGGAGTCCGTGTCGTACAAGGCAAGGATAACGGAGATCGTGACCGATAAGGATCCGGTTCCTGTCCCGAAGGAGAAGAAGCTCATTCCCGAGAAGCTTATCCAGGCAACACCTCCTGACAAGACCCTTGCATACCTGACGCTCGAGGAGATATCTCCTCTACCGAGGCCGCTCCCTCTCAGGGCGTTTACAACGGTGACCAACACCCCTGTAAAGAGTGCCCGGCAGTACACCCTGATATGGATCGAGGATTTCGATGACCTCGTCAAGAAAGAAGAAGGGGAGGCGTCGGAACCCGAACCAGTTCCCGAGGATAAACCAAAAAAGAAGGTAGTGGAAGAGGTCGAGGTGAAGCAGTTCAAACCTCTCATGACCCAGGAGGTCGAACTGGCGGAGAGATCGCTGAAGCTCGAGATCCCCGCGGATATAAAGTATCATCTGTCGGAGATGGCCGTCAGGGAGAACTGGACGATCGAGGACCTGAAGAGGACAATATCCGGCATGTGGCGGATCATACCAATATTCGAGAAGCTCTACACAAAGGGAGCACCGAAGGTCCCGTCAAAGCTCATCTTCGATCTCTCCTCAACTCTGGAAAAGAGAGGGATCGAGGACGGGTATCTGGACCGGATAGTGGAACTTTCCATGGAGCAATACAAGAGGAACCTCGTTGACCCTCATGAATCCGTCGGGATAGTGGCCGCTCAATCCATTGGTGAACCCGGAACACAGATGACCATGAGGACCTTTCACTACGCGGGTGTGGCGGAAATAAACGTTACCCTGGGTCTCCCGAGGCTTATCGAGATAGTGGATGCCCGGAAGATGCCTTCCACACCAATGATGGAGATACATCTGAAAAAGGAGCTTGACCTCTCGATCGAGGACATCAAGGGTTTCGTGAACAACAACATCGAACTCACTCTTGTCTCCGACATCGCAGACACCGAGGTGGACCTCGCAAGGATGGTCATTACCCTGGTCCCCAGGGAGAAGGCAATGAAGAAGCGCAATATCTCCAGGTCGGAGCTCCTGAAAAGGGTCAGGGAGACAAACAAGAAGATCAAGGAGAGCCAGATATCGGACGAGGATGGAAGGATCGTCATCAACTTCATGGGGCAGAAGAAGATGAACTTCAAGACCCTTCTCAACATGTGGGAATCCATACAGAGGTCCAAGATAAAGGGCATCGACGAGATCAAGAGGGTCATCATAAGGCACGAGGGAGATGAATACGTTCTATACACCGAAGGTTCGGACCTCAAGAAGATCCTGTCCCTGCATGAAGTGGATGCTGCAAGGACCTCCACGAACAATATAATAGAGATCTCAACGGTCCTCGGGGTTGAGGCGTCCAGGCGCTCCATTTTCGAGGAAGCAAAGAAAACCCTGTCCGAACAGGGTCTTACCGTTGATGCAAGGCACCTCATGCTGGTTGCCGATGTGATGTCGGTGGGAGGGACCATAAGGGCCATCGGCAGGCACGGTGTGTCAGGGGAGAAATCCTCGGTGCTAGCAAGGGCCGCATTCGAGATCACCTCGAACCACCTGCTTACCGCCGGTATAACGGGTGAGATCGAGCCTCTCGCCGGAGTTGCCGAGAACATCATCATCGGCCAGCCGATCACACTCGGAACGGGTGCTGTCGAGCTTGTATACCGACCGGTGGACCTCAAGGAGGAGTAGGAGGGATATCATGGATATTAAAAGGGCATTAAGGAACGTCCAGACGACGGGTAAGGTAACCGTCGGCATCAGGGAGACAATGAAATATCTCAAGAAGAAAAAGGTCAAGCTTGTGATCGTGGCCAGGAACTGTCCTGAAAAAGACCTGGAGCAGCTGAAGGGTTACAAGACCCCCGTTTACACTTTCGACGGGACCAATCTGGAGCTGGGAGCTGCCAGCGGTAAACCCTTCTCCATCTCCACTCTTGGCGTGATGGACGGGGGTAAATCGGATATCCTGACCCTCAAGGGAGACGAGAAATGATCGAGATGTTGAGGAGCGGGCCCCAGACAGTTCATACGGGGATACCAAGCCGACAACATTTTTATATAGAATAAACTTTAAGGAGAAAAGAGATTCAATGGGCAAATTCCAGCAAATGCAGGAATGTTCGGGGGAAGGCAAATGAAATCCATCATAAAAGGAGTCCTTGAGCGCGAGGAAAGGAAAGCTAAGGCGACAGCTCCCCAGGCTGCCCCGCAGAACAATAGCGGGGGTTTCGCTTCGAGGATGCAGAGGGAACAATCAGTTCAGATGACCGAGAGGGTGCCCGTGGAGGAGTCGGTTTCCGGAGCCAACCCCGAAGATGAGGAGCTCAGGCGGGTACTTGCAAGTCTCAGGACTAGCATCAAGATCGTCGGGTGCGGCGGTGCAGGCTGCAACACCATCAACCGGATCGTGGAGGAAGGCATCGTCGGGGCTGACATATACGCATTGAACACCGATGCGCAGCATCTTCTGACCGTCCACTCCCCTCACAAGATCCTCATAGGACGAAGGTCCACAAGAGGTCTTGGAGCGGGCTCGGTCCCCCAGATCGGGGGAGAGGCCGCCAGGGAAGCAGAGGATGAGATCAGAGCTGGCCTCATGGGAGCGGACATTGTTTTCGTAACATGCGGCCTCGGAGGCGGGACCGGTACCGGGTCCGCACCGGAGGTGGCAAGGATCGCAAGGGAGCTCAGCGCTCTCACCATAGCCATCGTGACCCAGCCGTTCACAGCCGAGGGCGTTGTCAGGATGCAGAACGCCGAATACGGGCTGGACAAGCTTCAGGAGTACACGGATACGGTTATAGTGATCCCGAACGACAAACTGCTTGAGATAGTCCCCAGACTGCCACTGAACGCGGCGTTCAAGGTGGCAGACGAGATCCTCATGCGCTCCATAAAGGGTATTACGGAGATCATCACCAAGGTGGGGCTGGTCAACCTGGATTTCGCCGATCTCAAGACCATAATGAAAGGCGGCGGGGTCGCCATGATAGGCATCGGAGAATCGGATGACGATGACAGGGCCATGAAGGCCGTCAACGCAGCTCTGGACTCTCCGCTGTTGGAGGTCGATATAGCGGATTCCACCGGGGCCCTGATAAACGTTTCCGGTGGGGAGAGCATGACGGTTTCCGAGGCGGAACTCGTTGCAGAGGAGATACACAAGAGGATAAACCCAATGGCAAGGATCATCTGGGGAGCCCAGATCGATCCGGAGCTCAGGGACACTATCCGTGTAATGCTCGTGATCACAGGCGTGAAATCGAAACAGATCTTCGGTAAATCACTGAAGAAATCCGGATCCGACAGATTCGGAATAGACTTCATCCGGTGAGGGTGGAAAGGAGGAAATCCGAATGGACCTTCTCAGGAAGACCTGGGCTTCCACATGGTGGAACAAGAGCTGGAAGTGGCAGTCCAAGATAGAGAGCAGGATCAAGAATGCCGGAAAGGGCAAGTACGGAAGGGTCCTGAAGATGGCAAGAAAACCCACCAGCGAGGAATACTCCAAGACCCTGATAATCACCGGGATTGGTATAGTTATCATCGGTGGTCTGGGATTTGCCATATTCCTTGTTTGGGAGTATTTCCCGGAATTCGTGAACTGGGTATTCAACGTATGAGATGATGCAAATGGATGAAGAAGAGCAGGGGGGCGGGGAGACTTCGGAAGTGGACTTTCCCCATACCATATTCGCCATCAAGACAGCCCTGGGGCACGAGAAGACCGTGGCAGAGAACCTGGGTCACAAGGCAAAGAGGAAGGGGTCGAACATAACCGCGATAATCGCCCCTACCAAGCTCAGGGGCTATGTACTTCTCGAGGGCATCAAGAACGAGAAGGCCATAGAAGAGCTTCTGAAGGGTGTCCAGTATGTCAGGGGACTCGTGGGTGGTGACATGGATATATCCCTCAACGAGATCGAGCATTATCTCGCGCCCAAACCCATCGTTGCCGATATCACGGAAGGCGACATCGTCGAGATAATAAACGGACCGTTCAAGGGCGAGAAGGCCAGGGTGAGGCAGATCGATACCTCCAAGGAGGAGATCACTGTGGAGCTCTTCGAGGCCATGGTGTCAATACCCGTGACCATCAAGGGAGATGCGGTAAGGGTTATAGAGAAGGAAGAGAACCAGTAGAGTATGGTTCTCTTCTTTTCTTTTCTCGGCGGATTTTTCACTGTTCCATCGATAGGTATATCAATTCCCAAGTTGGATTTCGCTTCATGGAGGAGACAAGCTGCATCTCAGCGCTCTCCATCATATCGATCCTGCTTATCGCGGTTACTGCCCTGGTGATAAAATTTGATCAAGATAGCGAGGATGAAGGGGCCCAAACGATCGCTCACATACTCTTCGATGAGAACTCAATGGAGATAATCTATTTCGAAGAGGACCCAAGGGTAATGGAACCAGTCGTGTTTCACATGTTTGGGGCCCCTCCGAATTCCACAATAATATGGGATTTCGGCGAATCCGATTCCAGGCTCTTCGGTGAGGTTTTGACATACAGGTTCAACACCTCCGCCTATCATCTTGTCAATGCCGAGGTAAGATATGACGGCAGCAGGATAACCGTGAATACAACCGTTCCTGTGAGGAACAGGGACCAGTGTTACGAGACATCCACCGAATTCCTGAGAGATATCGATCATTTCAGATTCGGGCCCTTGATCGAGGATGGGATAACAATTCCGGCGGTCAAGGCCAACACATCGATCGGAGCGGTCCACGGGGCCCTGAGGACCGGAGTATTCCTGGTGAAGGGACAGTACCCGGACCCAAAGGAGATCCCCTTAAAAGAACATCTACTGGAGGGCCCCCTTTCGGATTTTCATCTGAATTGGAACATATCCGCTGAGGAGATATCTGAAAAATGGGGCATGCTTCCTTTCAGGGTCGTTGTTCTCATCGAGGCCCTGGATGGAGAAGAGGTCTCCCGGGGAGAGAATATCGAATGCTCCATCGAGGTCATATATTGAGGTCTTATCAACATCCGGGATGGAGGACGAGGAACCTCTCGTCCCATGTGGTGTTAGAACTTCCCAGGTTCTCCGGAAGATCCTGTCCCGTTGACGATCTCTCTCCCGAGAGCTCCCATAGAAGGAGCTTCCCGGTAACGGTATCGAAGAACCAATTCTGGGTGGTGACGATGGTCCCGTTCACCCAGACCTCCCTCTCGGTCTCCCAGTCCTCGGGGTCCCTGTAGGAATTTGAGAAATTTCCGGTCGTCCAGTATTCGATGGACAGAACGCAGCAGTAACGGCCCATGACGGCGGAGTAGCCTTTATGGTCTATCCAGGAAGCATCGACCTCGTGTCTCACGAACTCGCTCCATCCAAGACTGTGATCCGGCAAAGGTTCAGCGGTCAGGAGTATCTCCGTGGTGAAGTTCAAACGCTCCAGGCTTCCGATGATCTCCCGGCTGCCATGGTCCCAATCGTATCGGGGATCTTCCACCTCTTCGATGAACAGCCAATCATTGATCCATATATGGGATACATTTCCCGTGTGAAGGTCAACCTCCGCCATCATTCCATCATTAGCGAATAGATTTCCCTGGAGGGTCTGTCTCAGAATTATCCGGATACCGTTTGACCGAGGGAACATGCCCTGTACCTCGGTGATGAAATTATCACCTAGAGCAGTATCGAAGTATCCGAGGAAACCGCGGAAGAAGGTCTCGGTCTCGTTCAAGGCGTAAGTGGTATCGTAGATCATCTCCCCGTCCTCGGGCCGGTTCAAAGTGGCGGAGATGAAATGATCATATGGTTTCCCATCATGGAACTCCGTCTGGAGCATGATGTACTTCCTGTTCGGGAATTCGTAGTGTATCTCCTTCTCGAAGGAGTGGTCGTATATCACGGTCCTCTTCTCAAGCTCAGGACTCCCGATGGCCTGTCTGGTCCTCTCGTAGACCTGGTCCATGGAAAGGCCCCGGAATATCGACAGGTCATTTGCATCGTATTCGCCTCTCCCCGTGTCTATTTCCCGATATAGATCCTCGTCATCGTCTCCCGTCAGGTCAGCGTAAAGGAAAACACCTCCGATGGTGAAAAAGATAACGGTTACGACAACAAAGGCCGATATTATGCCCCAGTTGATATTCTCCCCTTCCATGGTATGCCATGAGCCGAACCATATTTCAACTTTATGAATCAACCGTTTTAGGGTTCACTTTTTTTCATGTGGTGGATCTTTGAAATTATCGAGGTGTCATTTTGAGACTTTTTCTCTCTTTACCGGGGAAAAAAAATACTCCACTTACTTCCGAAACCGTGTTCATTACAGAAAATGCAATGCATTTTCCCATGTTCAGAATATCTGCGATTTTCTCAACAAGTCGGGAATGACCATCCTGATTTAATAATAAACTCGTGAGCTTTTTTTTTTAAAAAAGTATCCAAAAATCCTGCCTCTTCGTGTTATAGATTACTGGCGAGGTTTTATGCAACATGGCCATTTTCAGACTGGGCTGAGGATATGTGGTTTGCCTCTAAGGTTTCAAGGTATTTCCTCGAAGTCCTTCTCCAAAACTTA
>Ga0272441_10000125_pt1 | contig 167780 bp, 142 predicted proteins | sample SSMProp6N_FD_193582 | JGI IMG/M metagenome (GOLD analysis project Ga0272441, IMG submission 193582) | Marine sediment archaeal communities from Little Sippewissett salt marsh, Falmouth, MA, United States - SSM-Prop-6N | ecosystem: Environmental > Aquatic > Marine > Wetlands > Sediment ...
GGGCGTACCTGAAACTGACGGTGCGGGACACCGGCTGCGGCATTGACCGGGAAAACCTGGAGCATATTTTCGATCCCTATTTCACCACCAAAGAACAGGGCGAGGGCACGGGCCTGGGACTGGCTGTTGTGCACGGCATCGTGAAGGACGGCGGGGGCGATATCCGGGTGTACAGTGAACCGGGCAAGGGAACGACCTTTCAGGTTTTGTTTCCGCAGATTGAAAAATTGGAAATGCCTGTCCAGCGGAACAAAAGAGATGTCCTGCCGACCGGAACGGAAACCATTCTCCTGGTAGATGATGAGGAAACGCTGGTGATTACGACGGCAAAGCTTTTGGAGCGGCTCGGTTACACGGTGGTTTCGGAAATGAATCCGGTGAAGGCGCTTGAAAAATTCGAGCGGTCCGGGAAGGCTTATGATCTGGTGATGACCGACAAGACCATGCCGGGGATGACGGGCTATGAACTGGCCGGGAAGATCCGCCAGATCCGGCCGGACATTCCCATTCTGCTTTGCACCGGTTTTGAGGAAAAGGGCATCGATGAAAAAACAGAACAGACGGGCATCAGCAGCTATATTATGAAACCGGTCAACAGAAAGGACCTGGCCGTGGCGGTGCGCCGGCTGCTGGATTCCGGGGACACCTGAACCGCTGCCGTGCCGTTTTTTTATTATTTGATATTTGCCTCAGAGATCCTGATCACACTGCCTTCCGTGCTGTTAAAGCGGCCGACTGTTTTCAGGTTGAAAAGAAGGTTGAGAAAATGTTCCGGCCGCACCCGGTCGGTTTTCCTGGAAAGGGCCTGAAACACGAAAACGCTGTCATATACCCGTTTGGCCAGGTCCTGTTTGATCCCCGGCAGATTGGCATTGGCGGTTTTGAAATCCACGGCACTGTATCCCAGCGGAATGAACCGTGACGGAGTGGCGGAGATGACCAGCGCCGTTGCGGTGTTCTGTTTTTCAAGAAAGGTATAGGCCTGTTTCAGTTCCGGGGGGCCGAACTGGGCGTTTAAAAACCGGTTTTCAACGGCAACCGGAAAATAAAGCCAAAAAGAGATCAGCGCCAGCGCGCAAACGGCCAGACGGGTGACGCTTCCCGGCCGGAAGGCGGCATACAGGGCCGGGACCAGGGATAAAAATAGAACCGGCACCAGGAAAAAACGGACGGTTGACGGGTGGGCGCAGTTTCCCATGTAATAGGGCAGAAAGATCATCAGCATGCCGGCCAGGCCAAGGACGGCAAGGATGAGCATATGTCTGTGCGTGAGTTTGAGTTTTTGCCAGCCGCCCATGGCGAGTATTCCGGCGATGGCGGCCAGCAGGATCAGTGATACCAGGTTTAAAACGGTGGCATAGGGCAGCAGCCGGCCGAAATCAAACAGGCTGTCGGCCAGGATCCGGACATTGTCGGCAAAATGGTGCAGGGAAAAGGAAGGGACCCCTTCCGGGTTTTCCACCAGCCCTTTGGTGCTGATCCAGGTCTGAAGGATGCGCGGCAGAAAAACCAGCGGTGTCATGGCCAGGACAAAAGCGTTTTTTAAAAGCAGTTCTTTGCCGAGATAGCGCGTGGCTGCCAGGAAAGCGGTGATCAGGACCATGAAAATGAAGGATTCGTAGCGGATGTTGGCGAACATCAGCAGGGTGGTCCATAAAAAAGCAAAAGCGCGGGCATCTTTTTTCTGCATCAACTGATGGGCGGCAAAAAGGGAGAGCCCGAAAAAGAAAGCGGAAAACAGGTCAAACCCCGCCGATGTGGCATGCAGCGGAATCACCGGCTGGGAGAGGACCAGGACCTGAGCGGCTATGGCAACAATGCTGCCGGCCATTTTTCTGACGGTGGTAAAGACCAGGCACAGGAGCACGAAGAGCCCCCCCAGATTGACCATAAACGCGTTTTCAAAACGATAACCGAAAACGTTATGGACAAGACTCAACCCGAAAGAAAAAAGCAGCGGCCGTTTGGGAGTGGTATACACCAGGGGCAGCAGGTCGTTGTTGACCAGCCGGCCCATTTTTGTCAGGTAGACCTTTTTCTGCAGGGCCATGCTCTGGGAAACGGCGACCAGGTTGGTTTCGTCACTCAGCAGCCTGAACCAGGCATCGATGAAAAAAAAGCAGAGTGCGGTCAGACAAAAAGCGACAAGTATGCCGACCCGGTTCTCTTTCAGCCATTTCAAAACATCGGCCTCTTTGATGAAAAGAGCGGTGCAGACGGCCCACAGGCACAGGAGAATGAAAAACAGGGAATAGGAGAAATTGATAAAAACAAAAAGAGCCCTGCTTTTGGCGGACAGGCAATAGCCCAGGGCTGCGACGAAAAAAGTCAGCGGCAGGACCGTAACCAGCCATCGGGATATATGCTTGCCCATGCTTTGTTCCCGGATTGAAAGGTTGTGTGAAATCAGCAACAGCAAAAGTATATGGAAAAGCGATTTTGGTGTCAACGGATTAGGGCGCCGGCTTTTGCCTTGACACGGTTTTTGCCATTTTCTATACTCGAACCCACTGGCGCATAGTGAAAAAACGCTTCGTTTGCAGTCCTTAAATGCATCGGTGACCTGTTTAGGCGTGCAGGTTCATCTGGATAACAGAATAGGCGGTTCGTTCATGCGGGTAAATGTATTGCCGGAAAACAGTCTCAATACGGAGATCAAAAAGGATCTTCGAACGGTCTATAACGCCCTTGCCGACCGGCGCGAGGTTTTCCGGAAACGAAACCGGTACTACTACGATGAGCTGATAAAATATTTCCGCTTTATCGTGCCGGAAGGGAAAAAGGTGCTCGAGGTCGGTTGCGGTGACGGTTACGTGCTGGCCGCCCTCAAGCCCGTTTTCGGCCTGGGGGTGGACACCAGCCCGGAAATGATCAAATCGGCCAGGTCCCGCTGTTCGAACAGCACCGTCCTTGAATTCGTCGAAGGCGATATTGAATCGCTGACCTTTAATGAAACCTTTGATTACATCATTCTGTCCGATCTTTTGAGCGACCTGATCGATATCCAGACGGCGCTTGAAAATCTGCGGTCCGCCTGTGACGCCCGCACCCGTATTATTATCAACTACCATAATATCCTGTGGGACCCGCTCCTGAAGTCTGCCGAAAAAATCGGTCTGAAGATGCCGCAGAAAAACGCCAACTGGCTGTCCAGAACGGATATCGACAACTTTCTGCTGCTGTGCGGTTATGAAAATGTCCGTTTTGAAAGAAGACTGCTGCTGCCCAAATATGTTCCCCTGCTTTCCGCGGTTTTCAACCGGCACGTGTCTTCCCTGCCGATTATCAACCGGTTCTGCTTTTTGAGTTTTCTGGTTATTCGCAAAGTTCCGCGAAAAAAGGTCCGGGACTGTTCGGTGTCCGTTGTCATTCCCTGCCGAAACGAGAAGGGAAACGTTCAGTCGGCCATCGAGCGGCTGCCGGCATTCGGGACCGCCCAGGAAATCATTTTTGTGGAGGGCCACTCCGATGACGGTACCCTGGAAGAAATCCACCGGGTGATGCGCGCCTTCCCGGAGCGGACCATCCGGTCTTTTGTCCAGCCGGGCAAAGGAAAGGGGGACGCGGTCCGGCACGGGTTTTCAGAAGCGAAAAACGATATGCTGATGATTCTGGACGCGGACCTGACCATGCCGCCGGAGGATCTGCCCAAGTTTTACCGGGCCCTTGCTTCCGGGGTCGGCGAATTCATCAACGGTTGCCGTCTGGTGTATCCGATGGAAAAGGAGGCCATGCGGTTCTTGAACATTCTGGGGAACAAGTTTTTTGCCAAAGCCTTTTCCTGGCTGCTGAACCAGGATATCAAGGATACCCTGTGCGGCACCAAGGTGCTGCTTAAAAAGGATTATGACAGTATTTTGAAAAACCGGGCCTATTTCGGCGATTTTGATCCGTTTGGGGATTTTGATCTGATTTTCGGCGCGGCCAAACAGAATCTCAGGATCGTCGAGGTGCCGGTGAAGTACCGTGCCCGGGGGTATGGTGAAACAAACATCAGCCGGTTCCGTCATGGCTGGATGCTGTTACAGATGACGGTTTTTGCCTACCGGAAACTCAAGAGTATTTAAACCGGCCCGGCGCCGGGCAACTGGAGAGGTGCGGATGAAACCCTGGCAGCGGGCTTTTTCGGGCCCGTGGATAAAATTTTTGTTCTGCCTTTCGCTGGCGCTGACAACTCTTGCTGTTTATTTCCCGGTGCAGGACCATGAGTTTATCGGCCTTGATGATGCCTGGTATGTCACGGATAATTATCATGTCCGTTCGGGCCTGACCCTGGAAAACCTGCGGTGGGCCTTTAAACTTCGGCATGAAAAGGCATCCCACTGGCATCCGCTGACCTGGATGTCGCATATGCTGGACTGCACACTTTTCGGACTGGATCCGGGCCGACATCACCTGGTCAGTGTCTGTATTCATGTGTTAACCGTGGTTACTGTTTTTCTGGTGCTGTATTCGGCCACCGGGGCCTTCGGGAAAAGTCTGGCCGTGGCGGCGCTTTTTGCCCTGCATCCGCTGAGCGTCAATTCCGTGGCCTGGCTGGCGGAAAGAAAAAACGTGCTGTGCGCTTTTTTCTGGGCCCTGACCCTGCTGGCTTACTGCGGCTATGTCAAACGGCCCTCCTTTTTCCGGTATTGTTCGGCGCTTTTTTTATTCGTTCTGGGGCTGATGGCAAAACCGATGATCATTACCCTGCCGTTTACCCTGCTGCTTTTTGACATCTGGCCCTGTGAACGGCTCAGGGGACAGGGGCCAAAGCGGTTTGTTGCCCTGGCCGGTGAAAAAATCCCCTTTTTCCTGCTGATGATCCTCTTTTTGTTTCTCTACAACAATGCCTTTGTTCCGGACAGCCTGGTTTCTTTTGCCCAGATTCCCCTGCGGCTGCGGATCGAAAACGGTCTCGTCTCCTATGTCCGGTATATTGTCCTGATCTTTTTCCCCCACGGCCTGGCGGTTTATTATCCGTATCCCCCGGTGATTCCCTTCTGGCAGGCGCTGCTGGCGGCGGTTTTTGTCGTGCTGGTGTCCGCGGTTGTTTTATTTCGGGCAAAAGCGTTGCCTTTTCTGTTGACCGGCTGGTTATGGTACCTGGGGACCCTGGTGCCGGCGATCGGGCTCAAGCAGGTCGGGCTGTGGCCGGCCCAGGCGGATCGCTTTGTCTATGTGCCCATGCTGGGGATACTGATCGCGCTGGTCTGGGGCGGTGCAGCCCTGGTGACCGGGCAGCGGTTCAGGCAGATCGCGGGGATTGCGGCGCTGGCGGTGTTTTTAGGTTTTCTGACCCTGGGAACGGTTGCCCATCTCAAAACATGGCAAAACAGCACCGCGCTTTATGAAAATAATCTCAAGGTGACGGAGAACAATTATATTGTCCACAGCAACTATGCCCTGGCGCTGCAAAAAGCCGGAAAAACGGACGAGGCGATTTTTCACTGCCGGGAGGCGCTGAGAATCAATCCGAATTTTGTCAAGGCCCGGAATAACCTGGGCAAGCTTTTTCTCGACCGGGGACAGCTTGCCGCCGCGGCCGAGCAGTTTTTCCGGGTGCTTCAGCAGGATCCGGACAATGCCAAAGCGCACAACAACCTGGGAACGGTGCTGGCCCGGACCGGGCAAAAAGAGGAAGCCATCGACCATTTCAAAAATGCGGTAGAGAGCCATCCCCTTTTCAGTAACGCGCTGGTGAACCTGTGCGGGGCCTATATCGAAACGGGTGATCTGAAAAACGCATTTACGTTCTGCCAAAAGGCCATTACGCTAAAACCGGATGTTGCCAGGGGATATTACTATCTGGGCTTGATCTGGGCAAAGCTGGGACAGACGGACCGGGCCGTTGTCTGCTACCGGCAGGCGCTGGTGCTGGCGCCGAAGATGGCGAACGCGCACACCGATCTGGCCATTGCCCTGGTTGCTGAAAACCGGCTGGCGTCCGCTATCGACCATTTCAAAAAAGCGGTGGTTTTGAATCCCGAATCGGTGACCGCCCATTACAACTTCGGTATGGCCTGTTTCAAAGCGAAAAGATATGCTGCGGCCCGGAACATTTTTCAAAATGTTCTGCGCATGGACCCGCGGCACCGGCCGGCCGAAGAAAAGCTGCGGGCGGTGCTGGAGGTGATGCAGGGGATGACGGAAGAGAGTGCTTCGCAAAAAAAATAGCTGCCGGGAATAAAAACGGCATTCGGATTTGGTTTTGCATAAGCTGTACAATGGCATGGTGCATAGGGCAGGGCGCATGGCGTTGACTTCTCCCCCGGAAATTCATGAAAGCCTCCCGTTTGTCGCGGCATCAGGTCCAGGAAAACACGGCGGTGCCGGATGATTCTGAATAAACGGTAAGTTTGGTTTGTTCTCGGGATTGAAAAACAGTTCCTTTGGCAATGATCAGAACGCCGAACAGGATGATAATCGATTGGGGGCGGTCCTGAGTTACAGATACGGAAGGAACAGCCGGCAAAGGCCGTTGCGAATTTTGATTGCAAGGGGCCAGCGGTTAACCTCTTCCAGACTGAGAAGCCTGGCCTGTTGCTGCTTTTTATTAAAAATGGTTTTCAGCCTTTCGGCCATTTCCGTGCTGTAGCATTCCACATTAAATTCGAAGTTCAACTCCAAGCTTCTCGAGTCCCAATTCGCCGATCCGAAAAGGCTCCAGGCATTGTCAACGACCATCAGCTTGGAATGGTCAAAGGGCGGGGGCGCCAGCCATATGCGGCAGCCTTTTTCAAGCATCTGATCGAACTGGCCTTCGCTTGCCCATGCGACAAGTCGATGGTTCCCCCGCTCGGGAACGATGATGTCCACATCCACGCCCCGCAGGGCGGTTAATGTAAGGGCATCCATCAATTCCGGTTGCGGCAGAAAATACGGGGTCAGTATGCGTACTGTCCGCTGTGCGCAGGCAAGAGCGCCCATAATAATATTTTTCAGCTTCTCGAAATCTTCGTCCGGGCCGTCCGTTATGCCGCGTGCCGTTAGAGTCCCGGCTGCCGCCTGTTGCGGGAACCAGATCTCTCCCCGGAGTTTTTCGCCGGTGACAAAAAACCAGTCTTCTGCGAACGCTTCCTGAAGGTGCCTGACCACCGGACCGGTAACCCGGAAATGCAAATCCTGAACCGGATGGCGCGGTCTTTGCCGGAGCATGTTATTTACGGTGATATTTATGCCCCCGGTAAAACCCGCTTTTCCGTCAACGACCAGTATTTTCCTGTGGTTGCGCAAGTTTATATATTTGGCGTACCAGGGGAGCATGGTCGGCATAAATTTTCTTGCAGTAATGCCGCGTCTGCGCAGTTCACTGAAAGCCGGCGCAAAGGAAAACCGGGAACCGACAGCATCAATGAGAACACGGACCTGTACGCCTCTGTTGACCGCCCCGGAAAGTGCGTTGATAAACATTTTGCCGGCAGCGTCATGGGCAAAAATGAATGTTGCCAGCGAGATGGAATGCCGCGCTTTTTCAATGGCGCTGACCATGGCCGGATACGATTCATCCCCGTTGAGCAGTATTTCAAGGTCGGTACTGGAAACCAGGGGGCGTCGGGTGATATTATCGACAAGTTTTTTGAGCATTATCAGATGCTTTGATTCTTGAGGAAGGATATTTTCAAGGCCTTTCGCTGAACAGGTGGTTTCCTGTTGTGCTGAAAATGTCCGGATCGATTTTGTGCGCAGTTCGGAAGCTTTTCGTTTGATGCGGTTTATACCGAACAACAGGTACAGCAAGGCCCCCAGGTAAGGGAAAAGAAAAATGATCCCGGCCCATCCGACAGCGGTCCGGGAATCCTTTTTGTTGATGACCACATGGCAGATGCCGAAAACGGTTAAGAATATGGCACATGTCGCGGTCATATGCGGCCAGAGATTTTGAATGAAATCGGGTATCATCGCCCTTCGCGTCCTGTCCCTTGGGTATCGATCTCAAAATCACAGACAATCGGGTAATGGTCGGACAGCCGGATCTTTGGAATGTCAAAATTTGTGATCGAGATCTGCGGGCTGTGCAGTAAATAGTCGAGCTGCATTTTCCGGTAAGAAGGCGTTTTTCCCCGGTTGGCATTCTCAAGGCCTGAAGCGGCAAGAAAAAGCGCTAATTCCCTGTCGCCCGCAAACACGTTAAGGTCGCCTGCGACGATGACCGGTTTTTTAATATCCTTTATCACGGAATAGAGGTCGGAAAGCTGGTATTGACGGTTTCTGAATGTGAGGGAAAGATGGACAAGAAAAATTACACAGTCTTCCAGTTCAAGCTCTATCATGAGCCTTTTCACCCCCTTGCGGAAATAGTGGAATTTACTTCCCGTTATTTTCCGGTTCGTCAGGAACGCGTTTCCCTGCCGGTTGAGCACGGGCATTTTCTGCAGGACGGACTGTACGGGATATTTTGACTCGTAGACATGAAAATGCCCCAGTGACTCCGCAATGCTGAGCGCCTGGTTGCACCGGCCCGATCTGAAAGAACCGCCATCCACTTCGATCAGCCCCACGATATCCGGATTGATCGACTGGATGAATCGGGTTATTTTCTGAAGATTTTTTTCGCTGCGCTTGAGATAGCCGCTGAACGGCATGGGGCTGTGAAAGTGCCAGCCGGTACCGGTGCCGTAACGGATATTGTAAAGAAGAAAACGCATACCTGTTTTTCCTTCGGGTTCTTTTGTACCTGCTCAGGAATCTGGAGACAATACAGTGATTTTTAAATTTAGGCCTCTTAAATAAATATGATGTCCCCGGATTGTCATGGCGTTTATCTATCCTTCTAATTTATAACAATATTTATTCTGACATGCTTGACCGGAGTTTTTCGTGAAAGCCCCGTCCCGTGTGCGGGGGCGAGCGATACAAACCATAATATTGAATTTAATGACCGGAAGCCCTGCCTTATCGGCGGGGAGCATGCGCGAGTTTTAAGCGCCGGAGGAGTCCTTTTTTTTGATTTTCTCAAGTTCCCTTTTGTAGCATTCGGGACAGTATCCGTGAGTAAAATCCGCATTGGTATGTGCCCTGACATAGGATTCAAGCTGGTGCCATTGGTTATTCTCGTCCTTGATCTTTTTACAATGTGCGCAGATTGGTAATAGGCCACTTAATGTCTTCACCTCACGAAGCGCTTTTTCCAGCCGCTGTATAAGTTCTTCACGTTCCGTTTCTGCATGCTTGAGTTCGGTAATATCCTGGACAATACCCTCGATACCCAGCACAGTGCCATCGTCGTTAAATACCGGCACTTCTGTTACTCTCAGATGTATCCGGTTCCCATTCTTGTGCCAAAACTCTGCTTCATAAGGCTCTTGTTTTAAGCCTTGTAATGCCCTGTTCGTATGTTCCTCAATATCCCTGTTGATCGGGCTGTCTGTCATATACTCGGCATAGTGGCCCATGAACTCATCCTGACTATAACCGAGCACATTAAAGACAGAGGGACTGACGTAAGTAAAATTTCCGTCCGCGTCATGGCTGTAAATAATGTAATCCCGTTCCAGAGATTCCACCAGGCGCTGATATTTTCGTTCTGTGCTCCGTAATGCTTCTTCAGATTTTTTTAATTTGCTGAGATTGTTATCAATATTTTCTGGCATTATTTTCTCCAGAACACTGGTTGATTCTTTTGCGGACAACCATTGGTAATTTTTTGCATTTATGAAAAAGGCTGTTACAGAACCCGGCGGCCGGCATCAGGTCCAGGAAAACACGGCGGTGCCGAGGACCAGCATGATGATGCCGAAAAAGCGGTAGGTCCCGTCCGTCGCCGTATACAGATACCAGTCGCGGGTTTTTTCAAAGGTGTTTGCCGGGTTGAACAGAAAAAAGGCCCCCTTGGCAATGGCCAGAATGCCGAACAGGATGATGACCCAGCTGTTCCGGCTGTGGGGGGCGGCCATGAAGAAAAAGATGCCGAAGGCCACGGCAATGACCATCAGCACCTCTTTGGGAACATTAAAGAACAGTTTTTTCAGTGCTTCCCGGCTGCCGTTGCTGTAGAGAATGAAGCACGATCCGGTGGCGACCCACAGGATGCTGATAAAGTAGAGGAACCATTCCATTTTTGATCTCCCTGTATTTTTTAATACATTCAAAATCTTTTTACATTCTTTTTTTCGTTCTGTAAAGACTTAGATAATATAGGTGCTTTCAATCTGATCTTGATGCGATATCAATAAAATAGTCACCGCAGCAGACAGATCTAGAAAGCCGGTCCGCCGGGGCGCATCTGGCGGTCCAGGCTGCGGTACTGAACGGCTTCCGATATGTGGGCAGCGGCAATGGTTTCGGCGCCTTCCAGATCGGCGATGGTGCGGGCGACTTTCAGAATACGGGTATAGGCCCGGGCCGACAGCCCGAGCCGGTCGATGGCCTGTTCCAGCAGATCGTGGGACGGGTGGTCCACCCTGCAGTGGGTGCGGATCTGCCGCGCGTTCATCTGGGCATTGCAGTGGATTTTTGACCGGGCAAAGCGTCTGTGCTGGACGTCTCTGGCCGGACCGACCCGTTTCTGGATGGCGGCGGATGTTTCGGGAAGGTCCTTTTGGGACAGCTCCCGGTAGTTTAACGGCGGGATTTCAATATGAATGTCGATGCGGTCCAGCAGCGGGCCGGAGATGCGGGACATGTATTTCTGAATCTGCAGCGGCGAACAGGTGCACTCGTGCTTCGGGTCGGAAAAGTACCCGCACGGACACGGGTTCATGGCGGCCACCAGCATGAAGGCGGAGGGGTAGGTCAGGGACATGGCCACGCGTGAAATGGTAACGTTCCCGTCTTCCAGGGGCTGGCGCATCACCTCGAGGGCGTTTTTTTTGAATTCCGGAAGTTCATCGAGAAAAAGCACACCATTATGGGCGAGGCTCACCTCCCCGGGTTTGGGAATGGTGCCGCCGCCGATCAGTCCGGCGTCGGAGATGGTGTGATGGGGCGCGCGGAAGGGCCGGTTGGCCACCAGGGCCTGACCGCAGGCCAGGGTCCCGGCCACGCTGTGAATTTTGGTGGTCTCGATGGCCTCTTCAAAGGACAGGCTCGGCAAGATGGAAGGGATCCGTTTGGCCAGCATGGTCTTGCCTGCACCCGGCGGACCCACCATGAGGATGTTGTGACCGCCGGCGGCCGCGATCTCGATGGCCCTTTTGGCATGGGCCTGTCCCTTGACATCGGAAAAGTCCAGGGAACAATCAAGGGCATCTTTAAATACCTGATCGGTGTCCGTGACGGCTGGGGGGATCTTCAGGTTTTTATTGAGAAATTCCACAACCTGGTCCAGGGTCTTTACCGGGAAAATATCCAGTCCCTTGACAATGGCGGCTTCCGCCGCATTTTCAGCGGGCAGCACCAGTCCGCCGGCCCGTTCCTTTTTTCCAGCGACGGCAATGGGCAGCACCCCTTTCACCGGTTTGATCCTACCGTCCAGGGAGAGCTCGCCCAGGAAAATGTAATTTTCAATATCCAGCCGGTTTTCAATCTGGCCGCTGGCGGCAAGGATGCCGACAGCAATGGGCAGGTCAAGGGCGGACCCTTCTTTTTTGATATCGGCCGGCGCCAGGTTGACGGTGATGCGGGTTGCCGGAAATTTGTAGCCCATGTTTTTAATCGCGGCCTTTACCCGGTCCTTGCTTTCCTTGACCGCGGCATCCGGCAGGCCCACGGTGGCAAAATAGGGCAGCCCCCGGGAAATATCCGTTTCCACCTCTATTCGGTAGGCCTCAATACCCAGAACCGCACTGCTGAATATTTTGGAAACCATTTTTTAATAAAATAGATTAAAAAATATTATGAAGTCAATTATTTGTATTTTAATATCAAATAAATATCAAAAGTACAAATAAATAATCAAATAAATATTTTAATCTTTTTTATTTCTTTTTTTAGATTTTTCAACCGCTTTTTTGAGATTGTTCCTGGCAAAGGCATGGTCGGGGTGGTCCTTCAGGAGGGTTTCAAAAACAGTGATGGCTTCGCTGATCTTGCCGCTGAGCATAAGCGCATGGCCCAGGTTGTTTTGCGCGTCCGCGAATCCGGGATCGCGGCGGACGGCCTCGCGAAAGTGCGTGATGGCTTTGTTCAGTTCATTTTTTTCGGCCAGGGCGATGGCCAGGGCGTTGTGGGTTTCCGCCTTTTCCGGGCGAACTTTCAGAGCCAGGCGAAAATGTTTTATCGCATCATCGGTCCGCCGGTTTTTGGCCAGCAGCAGGCCCAGGTTGTAATGGGCCTTTGCATAATTGGGTTTGATGCGCAGGGCTTCAACATAATGCCTGTAGGCCGGTTCAGCGCACCCGGCTTCCTGATAGGCATTGGCCAGGCAGGTATGGGCGATGTAATTGTTTTCCGTGGTCCGTACGGCATGGGTAAACAGCCGTATGCTGTTTTGCCAGTACCCGGCCTGAATCCAGGCGGCCATGCCCAAAAGGAGCAGGTAGAGGACGGCGGCCGGGCCGATAATCCTGTTCCGGTATTTTTGCGTGCCGAGAATTGCGGGGACGCCCCAGGAGATCATGATGATCAGTCCGACCGCGGGGATATAGATGAAGCGGTCCGCCATGGCCTGGAGACCCGACTGGGTCAGGCCGATCACCGGGAACAGAATGCCGAGGAACCAGAGCCAGCCGAAAATGAAAAAGGGCTGTTTTTTTGCCGTGCGGCAGGCTGTCAGGGTGATCAGCATCAGGACCAGGACGGAGACGAGAATCTGCCACAGGGGAATGGTATCCAGTGGATGCGGATAAAAAACGGCCAGATCACAGGGTAGAATGAATTTTTTTAGGTAGCGCACGTAGGACACCAGCGCGTTGCTGATTCTCACCGAAAGCGGATAGACGTCCAGGCCTACCACGGCCTGCCCCCGGCCCTGGGTGATGAAGGTGATGATGCTGAAGATCAGGGACAGGACAAACAGCGGTATTTTTTCAATGACCAGCGGGGCGAATTTTTCAAGGAGGGTTGTCCGGTCTGTGCCGGTGCGCTGCAGCGGCCAGAAATCCAGAAGAAGCAGGGCGCAGGGCAGGGTGACCAGCATGGGCTTTGCCATCAGGCCGAGGCTGAAGCAGGCCAGGATGCCCATATAGGTGGCCGCGCTTTTTTTTTCACTGTAGCGGCGGTAAACAAGCAGGGTCAGCAAAAGGAAAAAAAGGCTCAGGACGTCTTTTCTTTCCGCAATCCATATGACCGATTCGGTAAACATCGGGTGGAGGGCAAAAACCGCCGCGGCAAATGCGCTGCGCAAAAAAGAACCGGTTGCTTTCCCGAGAAAAAGAAACAGGAGAATGCTGTTCAACAGGTGCAAGAACACATTGGTCATATGGTAGCCGCCGGCATTCAGCCCGTACAGTTCATGGTCGACCATCAGGGACAGCACGGTCACGGGAAGCCAGAACTCACCGCTCAGGGTGGTAAAGGCGTCGCCGATACTTTTCAGGCAGAGCCCCTGTTGGACATGGGGGTTCCGGGTGACATACAGCGGATCATCCAGGTTGATGAAATCGAAATTTCGGCTCTGTCCGTAGACGGCCAGGACCATGACCGCCAGGACAAAACAGACCAGGGTGGTGCGGAACAAGCGACTGTTTTTTTGGCCGGGCATGAGGCGTTCCAGTTAAAATTTGCGGTTGGCGGATTAAAAAAACGGTTTATGCCTTTAACGTATTCGCGTTACCCTGACACTGCAGGACGCAATAAAACGCGGTGAATGATTTCAGGGTTTTTTTTACCTGTTTTCTTTAACGTTCACCGGCCGAACCGGCGACGCGGGCTCGGCCGTCTTTACTGGAGAACACGATGATTACCGCAGGACCTTCCAGGCCGTTTTACGCCGGCGCACCGTTTTCTCGAGTTTTTTCAGGTCTGCAGATACCTTTGCGGAATCTTTCCAGTAGGATTCCAGAAACAGCGCCGGGTCTTTTTCCGAGACAGGAACGTTGTTTTGCGCCAGCTTGACCATGGAGCGGCAGAAACGGATAATGTTTGCGCTGCGTTCGGCCGGGTTGAGGCCGTTGCGTAACAGGGATTTGTCCCAGTCGATGATGTAAATCTTTTCCGCGTCGGTTTTGTCAACGAGAATGTTTTTCATGTTCAGGTCGGCATGCAGCAGGCCCTGGTCATGCATGGTTTTGACGGTTTCGGCCGTTTTCACGAGAACCCGCTCTTTTTTTCGGCCGGCATTCGGAATGCTGTTGTCCCGAAGGTCTTTCAGGTATCGGGGCAAATCAATGCAGTTGGTGAGCTCTCTGGTGATCAGGTAGCAGCGGAAAAAAGAAACCGCGACCCGGATGCTGACGGCGGCCAGGGGCAGTGCCGTGGGGATGCCCCGGCGCACGGCCTCCGTGCCGATCAACAGTTCATGAAACGGCCTTTTGTTGCCGAAGAACAGTTCCTTGTTGACCCAGCGGACAAGACCGCCGCGTAAGTATTTGCGGACCATGACCCGGGTGCCGGTCCGGTCCCCAAGGGGAACGGACAGGACGGTGCCGCGGCCGGTGGCGTGATCCTCGGTATCAGGATGCCCGGTTATAAACGTTTCCGGTTCCGTAATTCCCAGATCCAGCAGCGGTCGGGTATATTCTTCCTTTACGATAAGGATTGCCGGGCCGCTGTCCATCCGCCGGTAGCCTTCGGGAGTTTTGACCATTTCCGGTTTTCCTTTGTTGATTAAGCCTCCGTCATCATGTCTGCCACAAGTTTTGCAAGACTGAGACAGGAAGTCAAGCCCGGGGATTCAATGCCGATCAGGTTGACCGCTTTTTGAAGGCCCCGGTCCTTTTCATGGCAGACCACAAAATCGTGAATCGGCTCACCGGGCTTCTGAAGCTTGGGCCGAATGCCGGCCATGTCCGGGCTGAGGTCGGACATTTCCAGAAAGGGCAGGTAGGCTTTCAGGCTGTTGAAAAAGGCGGGGGCGTGCTCTTTGTTCACGGTATAGTCCAGCCGGTCCACATAAAAGGCATTGGGGCCCAGCTTGACGCTGCGGTCCGGAAAACGGGTCAGGTGAATGCCCAGGCCTTTCAGGTCCCTGAACGGAGGGGGGTATATCAAATGAGAAATTTTTTGGGCTTTCGATGCCGGAATGCTGAAATATTCCCCCTTGCACAGGTGAAGGCGATAGCCCTCCCGGTCAATGTCAATGCCCATGAGCGCGGCGATCCGGTCGGCATAAAGGCCGGCGCTGTTAACCAGCCAGCGGGTAACAACACTTTGAAGTGTGCCGTTCGGGGAAGTGTAACGGACCCGGTAACCGTCTTCCGCGGGGGTGATGCCGGTTACTTCATGATGATAGGCCAGGACCGCATGTCTGCCGGCGGCCTGCTGCTCGAGGCGTTTCATCAGACCGTGGGAATCCACGGTTCCGGTCGAAGGTGATAAAACAGCGGCCCGGGCGCAAATGCCGGGTTCCATGGCGGCGACCGCGTCACTGTCGAGCAGCTGCAGATCGCGGACCCCGTTTTTTTTGCCCTGGGCCAGAAGGGACTGCAGGGTGGCCGTTTCCGCCGCGCTGTCGGCCACGATCAGTTTTCCGGTGCGCTGGTGCGGCACATGCCATTTTCTGCAGTAATCATACAGCTGCCGGTTGCCGGCCACGCAGAGCCGGGCCTTGAGGCTGTTTTCCGGATAGTAGATGCCTGCATGAATGACCTCGCTGTTCCGGGAAGAGGTTTCCCGGCCGAAATTTTCATTTTTTTCCAGTACGACAATGGACTGATCCGGAAACCTTTGGGAAAGTTCGGCGGCAACGGCCAGGCCCACCACACCGGCCCCGATAATGAGAAAGTCTGTCTGGTCCATTGTCCGTTAAAGGGGTTGCTGATCCCGGATCATGATAAAAAGGGGTTGTTGTTGATGGACTGTTTTACCGGATTCAGGGAATCGATTAAAAATCTTGCATTCCCTGAATCTTTATTCAGGACAAAACAGACCGGATTTTCAAGTATTTTCAGGCAAAACGGTTGTCAGACAAAGCTTTTGACCACGGATTCAACCATGTCTTTGATTTCCTGCAGCCGTTTTTCGGTTTCCGCTTCAAACCGGAGCACCAGAACCGGCTGGGTGTTTGAGGCCCGGACCAGGCCCCATCCTTTTTCCATCAGGATCCGGACACCGTCGATATCGATGGTTTGATAAGTGTCTTTAAAGTAATTTTTCACTTTTTCCGGGATCTCGAATTTTTTTTCGTCCGGACAGTCGATCCGTATTTCCGGGGTGGTGAATGTTTTTGGAAGATCGGCCAGCAGGCGGCTCAGCGGCTGATCGGTTTTTGACAGGATTTCCAGCAGTCGGCAGGTGGCATAGACGGCGTCGTCAAACCCGTAGTACCGGTGGGCGAAGAACATGTGCCCGCTCATTTCCCCGGCCAGCAGCGCGTTTTCTTCCTTCATTTTACTTTTTATCAGGGAATGGCCGGTTTTCCACATAATGGCTTTTCCGCCTTTTTGGGTGATATCCTGATAAAAGTTCTGTGAGGCCTTGACTTCCGATATAAAGGTGGCTCCGGGGGCGTCCTTTAAAATTTCCCGGGCAAAGATGGTCAGCAGCTGGTCTCCCCAAATGATGTTGCCCTGTTCATCCACAGCGCCGATGCGGTCGGCGTCACCGTCATAGCCGATGCCCACATCCGCCTTTTCTTTCCGAACGGCACTGATCAGGTCCTGAAGACAGTCGGTGACCGTGGGGTCCGGATGGTGGTTCGGAAAGTTCCCGTCCATGTCGCAGTAGAGTTCCGTGACCGTGCATCCCAGACGCTTGAGAAGTTCTGGTGCCGCCCGGCCGCCGGTGCCGTTACCGGCATCCACAACCACTTTCATGTTTCTGCGCAGCGTGATGTCGGCGGCGATCCTGTCCCAGTAAGCGGGCAGGATGTTCTGCTCGGACAGGGTCCCCTTGCCGGAAGAGAAGCGGTTGCTTTCCATCAGTGCTTTCAGTTTCTGGATTTCAGCACCGTGAATAGTGGTTTTTCCGCAGCAGATCTTGAATCCGTTGAACTCCGGGGGGTTATGACTTCCCGTGATCATCACGCCGCCGTTTTTGTCCAGATGAAACAAAGCGAAATACACCAGCGGGGAATGGCAGACGCCGATATCAATGACATGGATTCCGGTGGACAGAAGACCTTTGATCAGGGCGTTCCTCAGGCTGGGTGACGACAGGCGGCAGTCCCGGCCGACCACCAGGTCAAAGACCTGCCGGTCCAGCAGATAGGTGCCGACGGCTTTTCCCAGCCTGGTCACGGTTTCCGGTTTCAGATCGGTCTCCACAACGCCCCGAATATCGTATTCCCTGAAGATATGATTTGTCATGACACTTCCCTTCTTTTGGAAAAATTTGTCCGCAGAAACCGACGCGTGCCGGTCCCGTTCGGTTTTAAATTTTTTCGGTCAAACCGTGACGATCGCCCTGGCGCGCCGACCGATTTCTTCAAGGTCCTGTTCATTGGGACGGTTGCTGATGTCGCCCATTCTGCCGCCCCTGTTCAGCTTCTTCATCGGCGCTTCTTTGAAATCACCGATATAGTACCATTCATCGACAATGGTAAAGCCGAGATGGTCAAACAGCTGGCCGCAGAATTTAACCGCCGGGACGGCCTCCCGAATGCCGGTATGGACCCCGCCGTAAGTGCAGTAGATCACCGCTTTTTTATTTGGATGTCGCGGTGCGCAGGGAACGATGTTTCCCTGCTCGGCATTTTCCTTTCGTTTCTGCCGCAGGAAGTCCAGCATGGGTTTTCCCGGCAGCCACTGGTAAACGCCGGATCCGGCGAAAATAAAATCGAATGAAAGCAGATCAAGGTCGAGATGCTTTTCGGCCGGAACGGTCGTTACCCGGTGACCGTCCATTTCCAGGACGGCGGCGATTTTTGCGGCAATTTTTTGGGTATTTCCGGTCTGACTGAAGTAAAGATTCAAGATATTCATGGTAAATATTCTCCTGCGGCTGATTTATATAGCTGGGGTGATTAACATAACCGTCCTATTACTTTAAGGGATCAGTGCGCTAAAAGCAAGGGGTTCATTTTTACTTGACCTTTAGGGGCCGGTTATGGTAGTAAATATCAGATTTAATCAACTAAACACCGGTTTGGCCTGGTTATGTTCTCATTTCAGCTGAAAATGGTTTATCAGAAAACCTTCTCCATCAAGGGGAAGGTTTTTTTTAGGAGTTTTTTATGAAGGATTCCGGATCGAACATTATTATGAGCAGGGAAGATATCGACAGGACCCTGACCCGAATCGCCCATGAGATCTGGGAAAGGAACCGGGGGGCGCAAAATATGGCGTTTATCGGTATTCGCCGGCGCGGGGTGACCCTGGCCGAACGGCTGTCAAAAAAATTCATGGAATTTAAAGGCGCCGAGATTCCCGTGGGGGCGCTGGACATCAATCTTTACCGGGATGATCTTTCCGAAATTGCTTCCCAGCCGATATTAAAACAGACGGAAATTCCGTTTTCCATCCAAGGTCTGAAAATCGTTTTGTGTGATGATGTCCTCTACACGGGACGGACCGTGCGGGCGGCCCTTGACGCACTGGTGGATCTGGGCCGGCCCAAGGTCATTCGCCTGGCGGTTTTGATCGACCGGGGGTTCCGGCAGCTGCCCATCCAGCCCAATTATGTGGGAAAAAATGTGACCGCCGAGAAGGGAGAACTGTTTGAAGTGTTTCTGGAAGAGGATGACGGTAGAGACGAAGTGATTATAACCAGAGGGCCGCGGAATGGAACTGAAGAATAAGGACCTGATCTCCATCAATGATATTTCGCCGGAGGAGATAGACCTGATTCTGGATACGGCGAAATCCATGAAGGAAATATCTCTTAGAGAGATCAAGAAAGTCCCCACGCTGCGCGGAAAGACCATCATCAATCTTTTTTTTGAAGCCAGTACGCGGACCCGCACTTCTTTTGAGATCGCGGGCAAACGGCTCAGCGCGGATGTGGTCAATATTTCGGCCGGGAGCAGCAGTGTGGTGAAGGGGGAAACACTGGAAGATACCGGCCGGAACCTCCAGGCCATGAAACCGGACCAGATTATTCTGCGCCATTCCTGTGCCGGCGCCCCGAAGATTCTGGCGGAGATGCTGCCCTCGGCGATCATCAACGCCGGGGACGGCGCTCATGAGCATCCCACCCAGGCGCTGCTGGATGCGTTTACCATTCGGGAGAGAAAAGGAAAACTGCAGGGCTTGAACGTGCTTATTGTCGGGGATATTTCTCACAGCCGGGTGGCGCGGTCCAACATTCTGCTGCTGCTGAAGAAGGGGGCGAAGGTGACGGTTTCCGGGCCCCGGACCATGGTGCCGCTTTTTATCGAATCCCTCGGCGTGGATTATGTGCCCGATCTGGAAGCGGCCGTGGCGGGGGCCGATGTGATTATGATGCTTCGCATTCAGCTGGAACGCCAGGGGAAAACCCTTTTTCCGACATTGCGGGAATATTCGCGGTTTTTCGGTTTGAACCGCAACATTCTGAAAGCGGCAAAGCCGGAGATTCTGATCATGCATCCCGGACCGGTCAACCGCGGGATTGAGATTTCCCCGGACATTTTGACGGAACCGTATACGGTGATTCTCGATCAGGTGGAAAACGGTGTTGCCGTCAGAATGGCCCTGATGTATCTGCTGGCGGGAAAGGTTCAGGGGTGAGCGCGAAAATTATATTAACCGGGTTGAATTGGAACTATGACACTTCTCATTAAAAACGGCAGGGTTATCGACCCTTCGTCCGGGACGGATGCAGTCCTGGATGTCCGGGTCGAAAACGGCAAAATTGCAGAGATCGGAGAACGCCTGAAAACCGGAGGTTCAACGGAAAAAATCGATGCCGAAAACCTGGTGGTGGTGCCGGGCCTGATCGACATTCACACCCATCTGCGCGATCCCGGTTATGAATACAAGGAAACCATCGAAACCGGGGCCGCGGCCGGCGCGGCCGGCGGGTTTACCACCATTGTCTGCATGGCCAATACCCAGCCGGTGAACGATAACGCGTCCGTGACGCGCTATATTCTGAACAAGGCCAAAAACGAGGCCTGCATCAATGTGTTTCCGGTGGGCGCGGTTACCAAGGGGCTGAAGGGTGAGACGCTGGCCGAAATCGGCGAGCTGAAAGAGGCGGGGGTCGTGGCTTTGTCCGATGACGGCATGACGGTCAGGAACAGTGATGTTATGCGCAGGGGCTTTGAATATGCCAGAAGTTTTGCCCTGCCCGTGATTTGCCACTGTGAAGATGTTTCGCTCTCCGGAGACGGGGTAATGAATGAAGGGCCGGTATCCACTGCCCTGGGACTGAAAGAGATTCCGCCCGCGGCTGAAGATATCATGGTCGCCAGAGACATCCTTCTGGCAGAGTGGACCGGTCGTCCGGTGCATATCGCCCATGTCAGTACGGTCGGGTCGGTGCGGATTATCCGTGAAGCCAAGGCGCGCGGAGTCCGGGTGACGGCAGAGACCGCCCCCCACTTTTTTACCCTGACGGACAAGGCCGTCGAAAGTTTCGATACCTCACTGAAGGTCAAACCGCCGCTGGGCTCGGACCAGGATGTTCAGGCGGTCAAGGAAGGGCTGAAAGACGGTACGCTGGATGTAATTGCCAGTGATCACGCCCCCCATTCCACGGTTGAAAAAAATGTGGAGTTTGACCGGGCCGCGTTCGGCATGATCGGGCTGGAGACATCTCTTTCTCTGTCGCTGGCGCTGGTTGCGGAAAATGTGCTGACGCTTCCGCAACTGATCGAAAAGTTTACCGTGCATCCGGCCGGGGTGCTGAATCTGGACAAGGGAACGCTCCAGGAAGGCGCGGATGCCGATATTACCATTATCGATCCCGCGGCCGAAGTTGTTGTGGATAAAAACAGCTTTAAATCAAAAAGCCGAAACACGCCTTTTCACGGATACCGTCTCAAGGGCAGAGCGGTCTATACGATCGTTGCCGGCCGGGTTGTGTTTTCCTGCCAATGATAATGCTTGCATTTCTTTATATTTCTTTTTATCTTGCATAAATGAGGCTCCGGTCAACAGCAGGTTGATGAACCCGCTTGAACCGGTTAAACCGTCTAAACGCCCAGTCGAGGGTCTTGATGCTTTCAGCGGTCAACGGCTGATGACTGAAAGGGAAAAAGAGGTTGCTGCACTGCAATTAACCGGGAGCGTTTGTTATGGCAAAGATACTCGTGGTGGATGATGAACAGGGCATCCGGGAAATGCTGGAAATTTGTCTTTCGCGGCAGGGGCATGAAATTACCTGTGAAGTCAACGGCGTGGCCGCGCTGAGCCGGTGCAAAAAAGGCTCCTATGATGTGGTGATCGCCGATATAAAAATGCCCAAAATGGACGGCATTACCCTTCTGAACCGGGTCAAGGAAATTTCTCCGGAGACCATATTCATCATGATCACGGCTTTTGCTTCTTTCGAGACGGCCAAGGAGGCGGAGCAGGAAGCGGCCTACGATTATATTACCAAGCCCTTTGATATCGATGAGGTGCAGCGGAAAATCGATTCCGCGCTAAAGGCCAGAGGAAAGACCGTCGGAGCGATTCAGGGAGAAAAGCAGAAGATCGACACTGCGCTGCTGGGCAAGACAAGCCGGATGAAAAAAGTGTTCGATCTGATCTCGCGGGCAGCGGCCTCGAAAAGCAATGTCCTGGTGACCGGTGAAAGCGGAACCGGAAAAGAACTGGTTGCCCGGGCGATCCACTACAACAGCCCGCGCCGGGATAATCCTTTTGTAACCATTAATTGCGGCGGCATTCCCGAGACGCTTCTGGAAAGTGAGCTGTTCGGTTACAAAAAGGGCGCTTTTACCGGGGCCGCCCGGGACAAAAAAGGGTTTATAGAAGTGGCCAACAACGGGACGCTGTTCCTGGATGAAGTGGGAGACCTGCCGCTGTCACTGCAGGTGAAACTGCTGCGGGTGGTCCAGGAACGGGTATTCACTTCTGTGGGCGGTACCGATGAAGTCAGGGTCGATATCCGGATTATTTCAGCCACCAACCGGAATCTTGAAAAACGGATCATCGAAGGGGCCTTTCGGGAAGACCTGTATTACCGGTTGAATGTGATCAATATTTATATTCCGCCTTTAAGGGAGCGAAAAGAGGACATCCCTCTTCTGGCCAACCATTTTTTAAACAAGTTTGCCAAAGAATTCAACAAGGACGTGAGTGAAATTTCCGCCTACGCCATGGAATATCTGATGAACTACCATTTTCCGGGCAATGTCCGGGAGCTTGAAAATATCATTGAAAGCGGTGTTTCACTGTCCAAGACCAGCATTATGCTGCCGGACAGTTTTGAGCTTTCACGGTTCAAGACCGCGGAAGGGCCGGCAGCGGAGACGGGGAAAAAAGTGAAAGCGGTATCGCTCCCGCTGGAAGGAGAGTCCCTCGACGACATCCTGGCCGCTGATGAGAAAACGTATGTCGAAAAAGCGCTTGAAATGTCAAACGGGTCCATCAAACGGGCTGCCGGTCTGTTGAATGTTTCCTTTCGGTCCATGCGCTACCGGCTCAAAAAACTGGGTATTGATGCGGGAATGTTCAAATAAAGATCAAAGGTGATTGTTTCCAAGTTGTGGGGCAGAGGAGAAAACCGGCCTGTTACCCGTGACCTGGTTCTGTTAAAAATCTGGCATTGGTGTTTTGGCTTTTATTTAACATTTATAATTCGGCCTTTTTAATTTCAAGAGAATCCATTTAAGTTGTTCAAACTGCTTATCCAGACGTCTTGAGGCCATCGTAAAAAAGAAACCGTCCTATGTACCCGATACCCTCTAAGTCCGATGAAAATCAGCGCCGGCGTCTGCAGTGGCTGATGTTTTTTCGGGTTGTTATCGCCACATTTTTTCTGGGAATGGCGGCGGTCAACCATCTGCTGAAAGAGGAGACTTATTTTGATTCCTATCTGGTATATATTTACGGTCTGATCGGAAGCCTCTATGCCATCACGTTTATCTATCTGGCGATCCTGTTTGTCGTCAAACAGCTGCTGCGGTTTATCTATGTGCAGATATCCATGGATATTTTTTTCATCACGGCCCTGATTTTCATTACCGGCGGCAGAAGCAGTATTTATCCGTTCATGTACAGTATTTCCATCATTTCCGCCAGCATCTTTCTGTTCCTGCCCGGCGGACTGGTGGCGGCCTCCCTGTCGAGTTTACTGTATACCCTGATTGTCAGTTGCCAGCATTACGGTCTGATCCATCCGCTGGGAGAAACTTTTTTTGCGCTGCCGGAAAATACGGCTGTTCCGTTTTACTATCCTGTAATCGTCAATATCGCTTCATTTTATCTGGTGGCGCTGCTCAGCAGTTTTCTGGCGGAACAGACCAAAAAATCCCAGCTTCAGCTCAAGGAAAAACAGGTGGATATAGAAAATCTGGAGGCGCTCAATGAGAACATTATCCAGAGTATCAACAGCGGTTTGCTGACCCTGGATCTGGACGGCCGGGTGGTTTCTTTCAATCAGGCCGCCTGCGACATTACCGGGCTCTCCGCCTCACGGGTGCTGCATAAGAATATTCACGAGATCTTTCCGGACATCGCGATTCCGCCGAACGGTGATTTGCCGGATGATGATTTTGCCATCCCCCGCTTTGAGATGTCCTTTACCCGGAATGACGGCCAACTCCTGTATCTGGGGTTTTCCATTTCCGTTCTGCGAAACAGGTCCGGTCAGGAGATCGGCCGGATTCTGGGTTTTCAGGACCTGACCAACTTCAAGGAAATGCAGGAATCCGTAAAAAGGATGGACCGTCTGGCGGCCGTGGGGCGCCTGGCTGCGGGGATTGCCCATGAAGTCAGAAACCCGCTGGCCTCCATCAGCGGATCCGCCCAGATGCTGGGAAAAAACCTGAATACCAGTCCGGAAGACAAGCGCCTGCTGGATATTATTGTCAGGGAGAGCAGTAACCTGAACCTGCTGATCTCCGATTTTACCCAGTTTGCCAGGCCGGTGAAGCAGGACCGGCAGGTGATCCGTCTGAAAAAGACGGTTGCGGAAGTAACGGCGCTTTTCAAAAACAGTCCGGAATGTGCCGGGCTTAAAAATGTCCGGATCGATATCCACAACGATCTGAAAATAAACGTGGGACAGCAGCAATTCAACCAGGTGTTGTGGAATCTTTTGATCAACGCCGTCCAGTCCATCAAAGACGACAATGGTGAGATATCCATTTCCGCCAGAGAGATGGAAAACGAATTTCAGCCGGTGGAGGGAAGTAGCAGTCCGGAAGACAAGGGGGAACGGGGCTGGCTGGAGTTGACGGTCAGCGATACCGGCTGCGGGATTGAGCCGTCAAACCTGGACCGGATCTTTGATCCTTTTTATACGACCAAAGACCGGGGGACCGGTCTCGGGCTGTCGATTGTATATAAAATTGTTCAGGATATGGGCGGTGTTATTTCGGTGGACAGTCAAGCGGGTCAGGGAACCGTCTTTACCATTTATTTACAGCGGTATTAGAGCATATTTATAAATATCGCAGTCATTGTGCAGCAAAAGGTCGGTGCAGTACCCTCTGAAAATCAAAAGGCGAATGAACAACAAATGTCAAAGCTCAAATAACAAATGAATGTCAAAGAATAAAAATCAAAGGGGTTTGGTCCCCCGGTTTAGGGCAGCGAACCCGGGGGTTATTTTTTCGGCCTGGGGGCGTGTTTTTCAAGCTGACGGATGAATTCCGGGGGAACCGTTCCGCCGAGTTTTTCAATGCTGCGGATATCTTCCCACGCCTTTTCAAAATTTCCCAGCCGATAACGGGCAAAGGCCCGATACAGGTATACGTTTTTGTTGTTCGGATCGATCTCCAGCGCCTGGCTGAAGTCCACGGCGGCCATGCGGTGGTATCCCTGCCGACCGTAGGAAAGGCCGCGAAAGATACGGGCCTGCAGGTGCTCGGGGCAGAGCGCAAGGGTTTTACTGTAGTCGGTTACGGCATTTTTATAATCCTGCTGCAGATAATAGATGTTGCCTCTTCTGGCCCGCAGTGCCGGGACGGACGGATAGTTTTCAATAGCTTCCGATATCAGTGACAGGCCGTCACGCCATATGAAACAGTTCTGCCAGGTGTTCACGGACAGGAAAGTGATGATTGCGCCCAGCAGCGTACCCAGCAGGATGACGGAGATTTTTTTATGATACAGCAAACGGAACCCTTCTCCGGCCAGGTAGAATATGCCGATCAGCGGAACATAGGAAAAACGGTCTGCGGAAATTCCCAGGTTGAACACCTTGAAGACCGGCATCAGCGTAATGAGGAAGAACAGGCTGCCGAAAACGATTTTCCGGGTGCGTTTTGCGCTGAGAAAAATGAGTCCGGCCAGCGCCAGTAAAATGATGACGGATGAAAAAACCAGTGTGCTTTCCGGCAGGATATCGGTGCCGAAGCTGTTGGGATAAAAACTGGAGACTTTGAACGGTGCGATAATCCTGAAAAAGTAGTAAAAGACCAGTCGGTAAACGCCCATGATCATCGCTTCTACCAGGGTGAATTCGATCAGATTTTCGTGAAGCTGGACCTGATAGGCGTTTCTTGCCGCAAAGGCGATCATTCCGAAAATGACGGCCAGGCAGAAAAAAGGGATTTTTTCCAGCAGCAGCTTTTTGCCGGGGCGGCGGTGAAAAAAATAGTCCAGCAGGAGCAGAATGAGCGGCAGGGTGACCGCCGTTGTTTTTGACAGCAGGGCCGGGATAAACAGAAAAAAGGACAGCAGATAAAAAACAAGCGCGCGCTTTTTTAGATAGTAAATATAGGCCATCAGCGCCCCGGTGTAAAACAGACCCAGCAGCAGATCCTTGCGGTCGGAAATCCAGGCCACGGTCTCCACCCGCATGGGATGAATTCCGAACAGCAGTGCGGCGACTATAGAGACCGGCAGGCTGCCGGATAAAAGATAAATGATCCAGAAAACAAGACTGCAGTTTAAAAGATGCAGCGCCAGATTGGTGGTGTGAAAGGCCCTGGCATTGAGACCGAAAAAATGGTATTCCACGGCATAAGACAGAAGGGTCAGCGGATGGTAATTGCCGGAGCAGTAGCTCGATAAAAGCGTTTTGACCTTTCCGGGAGAAAGTTCCTTGATCAGGGCGTTTTCGGTGACATACACATTGTCGTCCCAGTTGACGAAGCGGTTATCCAGACAGGGAATAAAGGTAATGAATGTGACAATCAGGAGGGTCAGCAGGGAGGAGACAATATAGGCCCTGTTTTTTGAAAAAAAAGCAAACATGCAGGTTTTTTCCCGTAATCTCTTTATCCGCATGTTATATGTTTTCAGTGGGCGGCTTGTCAATCAGATATTATATTTTTTTATATATTTTATATCCGGTTCTTAAGTTTTAATATTCCCGGCCGAAAGAAATAGACAAGTATCCACCGGGGAAAGGCTATTCAATTAAAGACGGACAGATCCCGGCGAAACGGTTTTCGATTGTGACAATTTAAGTGATTTAAGTGACAATTTTTGTCAAAACCAACATTTATTGTCGAGCTCTTTTTTTATTTTTGTTTTTTAAGTTGTTGATAAAACTTGTTTATTTATTTTAATTGCTTTTTGGCATGCTCTTTGCCGTTTAGAGTGGCAGTATAAATGAGAGCATGTTGAACACCGGGAGAAAAAAGAAAAGTCAATCGTTACCTAAAGTGCCATTAATACTAACCAAAGCAAGGAGGAAAGAAGAAATGATGACAATCAAGAAGAATCAAAAAGGTTTTACCCTCATCGAGCTGATGATCGTTGTCGCGATTATCGGTATCCTGGCTGCGATTGCCGTGCCGAACTTTATTGCCTACCGAAACAAATCAAAGGTATCGTCCGGTATCGCAACGGCATCCTCCATCAGGGGTGCCCTGGCCGGTTTTGCCGCGGATTCTACCGGTAACAGCTTCCCGACCACTACAGCAATCCCGAACAATGACTGGGATTCTCTGAGAGCGGTCATCAATGCCAATGGCGGCACCCTGAAAGATACGGCCGTTGGTCAGGGGTTTGTCGGCGGCGCCATTAGTTATGTGGCCACCCCGGATCCGGCGGACACCGCGGTTATCGGCGACTGGGAAATGACCCTTTACGTGGCCGGTGTACCGGTGTCCCAGATCGGTTACAAACTGATTCTCAGCCCGTCAGGAATCACCAAACAGAGTGGTGCCTAGTCACTTGATTTTGTTTGCCTGAAACACAGAGCAGAGGGTTTTTTCAATCCTCTGCTCTTTTCATATCCATTCCATTAAAAGAATATTTCCAGGTGAAGCGGCCGGACTTAAAAGGGCGACTTCATTTTGAAGGGGCAAATTTTATATGCAGCCCGCCGGAGAAAAAACTGTGTGTCTGCGCTTTGTTCTGAACCGGGTGACCTGGATCGCCATCGTTTTTATTTTTGCCGGGATTCCGCTGCTGGTCAATCCTACGGCATTTGACTACTGGTATAAGCCCAAAATTGATTCCCTGTACGCCCTGATCGTGATTATATTTGCGAGCGGATGGTTGCAGCGGATTTTTTTCAGACATAAGGTTGAACTTAAAAAAACCTGTCTTTTCATCCCGCTTTGTCTTTACAGTTTTTCGGTGGTTGTTTCAACTGTTCGTTCCATTGATTATCACCTCAGCCTGACCGGGGATCTGCTGCGCTATGAAAGCATCTTTACCCTGCTGGCCTACGTGGTCCTGGTGTTTCTTTTTTCCAGCCTGGTGCAGCGGGAGGCGGAGGTCCATACCCTGATGCGTCTGCTGCTGTTGTCGACCGCGCTGATTTCCCTGTACGCGGCTTTCCAGTATGCGGGATACAGCTTTACCGAACATTTTATCGTGTCTTTCCGGCAGACCGAGCACCGGGTCGGCAGCACCATCGGCAACCCCAATTTCCTGGCAAAATTTCTCGTGCTGGTGCTGCCCCTGTATCTGGCTTATTTGATCAACAGCCCGTCCCCCGGGGCAAAGATCGTGTTTGCCGCCGGCTTTGTCCTGTCGTTTTGTGCTTTGATCTTTACCTTTACCCGCAGCAGCTGGATCGGGTTTGGTGTTTCGATGGCGCTCTTTTTTCTGATCTGTCCGGGCAAACAGCCGGTGAGCCGCAGGATGAAAAAAATTGTTCTGTCGGCCGGGCTGGTTCTGTTGATCTTTTTCAGTGTCGGCGTCTATTTTGCCGAGGAAACGCCGGAGAACCGGGAAACTTTTTGGGGAACCATGAAATACAAACTCCACTCGGCCTTTGACCTGGAGCAGGGCATGGGTACGGCGACCCGGCTGTTTGTGTGGAAGAAAACAGCGGGCATCATCGCGGAGCGGCCCCTGTTCGGTCATGGGCCCGACACGCATGTCCGGGTGATGCGCCGTTTTAACCTGGAGTACTGCCGTAAATTCAATAATTATGTGGTCATTGACCGCTCTCACAACAATTATCTCGATATCGCGGTGGCCCAGGGACTGTTCGGTCTGGGCGCCTACCTGTCTGTCGTGGTGACCTTTATAACCTGGCTGTGGCGGACGTTTCAGCAGGAACGGCATTCTGACCGGAAAAGGGTTTACGCCTGTATTTTGGCTTCCTTTTGCGGATATCTGGTCAATGATCTGTTTATCTTCAGTGTGGTTTCTGTTTCCCCCACCTTCTGGGCATTGATGGGACTGACCGTGGCCCTGAAAGCGGTTTCAGATTCCGGGAACTGTACCGCGAACGGACCGACGACCTGAAAAAAGAGGAATCAACGATGATAACCGGATTACGCAAAAAACGGATCAAGGCGCTTCTCCTGCTGGGGGGAGTCCTGTGTGTTGCCGCATTCGGCGCGCGAATATATTTCGAACCCCCCAGGTCCGTTATGCTGATTACCATCGACACGCTCAGGGCCGATCACACCGGGCTTGTCGGACCTGAAGGCGGCAAGACCCCGGTCATGAATGAACTGGCGGCACAGGGCGTTTCCTTTACGCAGGCCTATTCGACGTCCTCCCTGACGGCGCCGTCGCACGCTTCCATTTTGACCGGGCAGTATCCCAGCTGGCATTCGGTGGGACTCTATAATGGACGCTACCGGCTGAATCGTTCATCCGAAACGCTTGCGGAACGCCTGAAACAAAACGGCTGCCGGACGCTTGCGATTGTGAGCAACCCGGTATTGTGGGCACCGCTGGGCCTGGATCAGGGTTTTGATGTCTATGATGACGAGCTGGAAGGCCATGAGTTGAACAGAAAAAGCATTGCGGAACGGTATGCGAAAAGAGCCGTTGACCTCGCTCTGGCCTGGCTCGAAGCCCAGAACAGCGCTTTTTTTATGTGGTTGCATATTCAGGATCCGCACGGGCCGTACGTGCCGAACGGTCCCGTGGCCTGTTCCCGGCCGGAAAAAGACAGGGCGCTTTTGCTGCCGGTGGGAAAAGATTATTCCGGATACCGCTCGATACCGGCCTACCAGGTGTACGGGGAGGAAAGAGCGGTTTCCGACTATGTTTCGCGCTATAACGGGGAAATTGCCAATACCGATTACCACCTGGGACGCCTGTTTGCCTACCTGAAAAAGGACCGGTGGTTCAAGAATACCTTGATCATTTTAACCGCAGACCATGGGGAAGCGCTGGGAGAAGACGATTTTTATTTTGCCCACGGTCATTCCATCGGGCTTGACCAGGTGCATGTGCCGCTGATCATCTCCGGCGCGGGTATTTCCGGAAACCGGAGAATCGATCGGACCGTCAGCAACCTGTCGATTTTTAAAACCGTGCTTGATTTTATGCACATCGATATTCCACCGGACCGACCGGGGCATTCCCTGCTGAATGCGGATTCGTCCGCGGCTGAAATCCCGGTTTATGTGGAATGTCTCAACCAGGCCGGTATCTTTTACAAGAATGTTTTCCTGCGCCGGGACCGGCATGCCGCCGACGAGACAGCGTTCTGGGCGAAAGGAAACCCCAACAGTGCCGGCGGGATCTGGCGGCCGCTGCCGGATACCGAGATTCGAGCGATCGGTGCGGCCGGGGCGGAGATCGGGGCGGTAGATGTTGATGTACTGAAAGAAAAGCTGGCGCAGTTTGAAGCGGCGGCCGAACAGGCCAGGGCGGCCGCGGGAAAATCCGGCACGAAGATTCTCCTGTCCCCGGCCCAGGTCAGACAACTCCGCAGCCTGGGGTATGTCGAATAAAACTTATTAGATTTATCCATTGTTCGGACCTTCTGAAATCGTGAAAAACATATTCCGGCATCATCATTTTTACGGGGTCGTGATCAGTGTTCTTTTTTTTATGGCAGGGGTGCTGGTCCTGGATGATTACGGGATTACCTGGGATGAAAAGGAGTCCTTTCTGGCGGGTTATGCCAACCTGGAGGTGGTCCGGTCCTTAATTAGCGGCGAGCCAATATCCTGGCCCTGGCATGAGCTGAGAGGCTACTATTTTGTTCTGGATACGCTGAGAGGTGCTTTTGCCCGGTTGCTGTGCGGCCGGTGGCACTTTCTTGAACTCGCGGAAGCCTACCATCTTTTTCATCTTGTTTTATCCGCGGCCGCGCTTTTTGTTTTGTACCTGCTTGTGACGGCGGTCGGCGGCAGCCGGCGGGCGGCTTTTTTCGCATCGCTGACCCTCGCCCTGTTTCCCCGGTTTATTGCCCATGCGCAGAACAATCCCAAAGACCTCCCCGCGCTTTTTGTTTTCGTGATAACGGTCTATGCCCTTGTCCGGGTTTTACGCCGGGGCGGGCTGATTTCAAGCGCTGTGGCCGGGGGGCTGCTGGCCCTGGCCCTGACCACCACACCGCTGTCGGTTTTCATTCCCGTGATCTTTTTTGCCTGGCTGTTGATCGGTGAAAGAGGAATTTTGTTGCAGCGGAAAAAAGAGTTCCTGGCGGTTTTTCTTTTTGCCGGAATATGCTTTTACCTTTTCTGGCCGTGGCTCTGGGATGATCCGCTGGCCAAGCTGGCGGCATCAGTGAAAATGGTGGTTTCTTTCAGGGTGCCGTTTCAAACCCTTTATCTGGGAGAAGTGTTTACCGGTGAGCAGATGCCGTGGCACTATTTCATTGTCATGTTCCTTGTGGTGACGCCGGTGCTGTATACCGTTTTCGCCCTGCTGTCGCCGGCCGCTTTTTTGAAAACCGGTCTGGACAAAACCGGCGGGCTTCGATCTCTGGTGATTCTGGGATGGGTGTGGGCCGCTGTTCTGGTCGCTGTGGAGATGCAGGTCGGTTCCCATTATGACGGGATCCGTCATTTTCTGCCGGTCGTGCCGGCCTTTTGCCTGCTGGCCGGAACCGGCATCGAGATGCTTTTCCGGTTCTGCGAGAAAGCTTCTTCCCGGGAAACCGGGCGCGTGCTGGTTTTGGGGTTGTCCGGGGTTGTGGCGGCCGGGTATCTGCAGGTGTTTTTTGATGTTGCGAAAATACATCCGTATCAGAGTGCATACTTGAACCGGGTGACCAATTTGTTCCTGGACAATAATGCCGAAGATTATTTTGAAATCGAGTACTGGGGGCAGACCTACCGGGAGGGGGCCTTGTGGCTGAACCGGCACATGGAAAAGAATGCCGAGGTGTGTGTGCCGAAAAACGCTGTTTTTGCCGTTGATTATTATCTTGAGAAAGAGGTGCAGTCCGAATTTACCGCGCAATTTTTTATCGACACCGCGGTTCCCAAATACCTGATGCTGATTCCCCGGAAAGCGGTTTATAATGATTTTATGCACTGGGTGGACAATACCTACGAACCGGTGTACACCATCCGGCGGCAGCAGGGCACGCTTCTGAAAATATTTAAAAATACCCTGAAGAAAAAATAGGAAAAGGTCTACATTATTGACAATCGTAGTAGGAAAAGGGTCAGGTCTACATTATTGACAATCGTCATTGTTTGATGTATGTAGGAATAGTGCATCAATAATAAAATTGATTGAACAGGAGTAACTATGGCCCGGCCCCTGCGGATAGAATATGAGGGTGCGTATTATCATGTAACTTCAAGGGGGAATGAACGAAAAAAGATATTTAAAAGTGACAGAGACAGAGAAAAATTTATAGATTATCTTAAATCGGCAACAGAAAGATACTCGGCGGTTATTCATGTATATTGCCTTATGGATAATCACTATCACCTGTTAATTCAGACTCCCGCTGGAAACCTTTCCCAGATTATGCGCCATATTAATGGGGCATATACCACCTACTATAATATAAAGAGAAAAAGATGCGGACACCTTCTTCAGGGAAGATATAAGGCAATCCTGATAGAGGCAGATGCATATGCCCTGGAACTATCTCGATATATCCATTTAAATCCGGTCCGGGCAGGTATGTCGGAAACACCTGAGGGATATAAATGGACAAGTTATCAGTCATATATAAACATAAATAAAAAACCGGAATGGTTGTATGCGGATTTTATTCTGGGTTTATTCAGCGGCAGGGCGCCCGAAGCAAGAAAACAGTACCGAAAGTTTGTTGAATCGATGGTCGGTATGGAAATAGAAAGTCCTTTTCAGAATATTTTTGCATCGACAATCCTGGGGAGCAGTGATTTTATAAATGAAATCAGTTCAAAATATCTGGGGAACAAAAAAAGTGATCGCGACCTTCCGGATCTAAAGATGTTTTATGATAAACCGGATATCCGGTGGATAACCGAATGTGTTGAAAAGGAAATAGACGAAGATCCAATACTGTTGAAACGCGTACAGCTATACATTTGTCATCAGTACAGCGGTCAAAAGTTAAAGGATATCGGCCAGCACTTTGGAATCGGGGAATCAGGTGTTTCGCAGGCAAGCCGTCGAGTTGCCAAACAGATTGAAAAAGATAAAAAGCTGGGAAAGAAAATAGAGAGGATACATTCCAGACTCAAATTGTCAAGAGTGTAGACCTGACCCATGTTCACAATAGAGAGGATACATTCCAGACTCAAATTGTCAAGAGTGTAGACCTGACCCATGTTCACAATATGAAAATTTATTGCGGGTCGGGACGGGTTTGCTAATCAATAAGCAGTTTTCTGTACAGAGCAATATATTTTGAAGTAACCTGTTCCATGCTGTAACCGGAAACAATGGTTTGCCTTGCAGCTTTACCAAGCTTGTCTGAAAATTCCCTGTCACTCAAAACTCTTTCAATGGCCTCGGCCAGCTGATCCGGATTGTCCTGTTCCACCAGCAGACCGTTTTGTCCATTTTCGATCAGGTCAAGGTTCCCGCCGACTGCTGTGGCGATCACCGGCAGGCCGCAGGCCATGGCTTCCAAAAGCGCATTGGAAAGCCCCTCGCTCCTGGACGGCAGCACAAAGACCGCGGCGGCTGCCAGCAGGGTTTCCGGCTGCGCCAGGGTGCCGTGAAAAACGACTTTATCGGTTATGCCCAGGGTTTTCACATTTTTTATCAGGGTTTCTTTTTGCGGGCCTTCGCCGATGATGTCCAGCTGAAGGTTCGGTAAATTTCTACTTATTGCAGCAAACGCCCGCAGCAGCACATCGATGCCCTTCTGGGGAGTCAACCTTCCAATAAAGGTGATCCGGTTGGGCTTGTCTGTCCCGGAAGCTGACGGATAAAACTGGTGGATGTCCACCCCGTTGGGAATAAAGGCGATCCTTGTATCCGGGAAGCCTTCCGCCGCGGCCTCCTGTTTTGACCAGGAACAGATGGTAACGATCCGGTCCACATGATGGAGCAGTTTGAGGCAGATACGATTGATGCGGGATGCTTTCATGCGCTGAAAGTCGCTTTCCGGACCGCTGAGGGCGATTTTGACGATGACCTTCTTGTTGAAAAGGAAAGCCATGATAAGGGCGGCCACATGGCCCAGGCCGTCGGCAATATGACAGTGAATAATATTGTAGGTTTTCCGCAGTTTGAATAGATGATAGAGGGTGGTGAGGATGTAGGTCATGCCGAAAAGCTTGCCCCGGTCAATCACCCGGATGTTCCGGTATACCGGAATGCCGGCGACAATTTCGAAATGTTTTTCCCCCTGGACGGCACGGGTCAGGACGCTGACCGGGATGTTGTTTGCCTGCAGTCCTTTGGACAGGTTCAGGGCCTGCTGCTCCGCGCCGGCCAGTACGGGGTAAAAATTGGAAATCAGCATGATGATTCGGGGGGTCATAAAGCGGCCCTGCTGTTTTTGTCAAGCAATGCAAGATACTGGTTGGCGGTGACGGACACGGCATGGTTGTCAAGGACTTGCCGGCGGGCCCGCGCTGAAAGTTTTTGCCGCAGGTCCGGATCCGCTATCACCTTTAACAGTGCCTGCAAGAGCGCATCCGCATCTCCGGGCGGGAAAAGCAGACCGTTTTCGCAGATTTTATACGGCAGGGCCGGTGTGCTGTCCACTGCCGGGCCCATCAGCTCCTGAATGCCCCCGGTGTCCGAGCCGATACAGCACAGGCCGCAGGCCATGGCCTCCAGAAGCGCCAGGGGCATGCCTTCGGAAAGAGACGGCAGAACAAAAATGTCAGACTGTTTGTAATAGTCTGAAACCCTTTCCGTATCACCTGTGAAAAGCACCTGACCGCTTATTCCGAGCTGTTCAGCCTGTTTGACAAGTTCTGATTTCAGGTCCCCGTCTCCGATAATCAGCACTTTGAAATCCGGTGTTTCGCGTCGTAGCCGGCCAAGCGCCGCAATAAAGGTATCCAGTCCCTTGATTTTTGCCAGGCGTCCGGCAAAACAAAACTTTATTGGTGCGGTGATTTTTTTTTCTGCGGGACAAAAAAGTATCGTGTCAACCGAGTTGGGGATTCGGAAAATTTTCTTTTTGGGGAAGTTGTTTCTTTCGAGTTGATCCCGGGTTTCTTTTGTGAAAACAACTGCGCCATGAGCCAGGCAGGATAGTCTGCAGATGAGTTTGCCGTGCCTGAGAGAAAGGGTCTGGTCAAAGGATCCCGGAGATTCGGCCCTGAAGAAGATTTTTTTACCGAAAAGTCTGCAAAATATTACAGCCGGTGCAGTGAACCGTTTCAGACCGAAACAGATAATGTGGTCGAACTGTCTCCTGAGTTTTAAAAGCGAAAAAAATACAGACAAAAGGTAGGTGGCTTCATAGAAATGCCATCCGCGGATCTTTCGAGAAACCGGGATTCCGTCGATCTCCTCTTCCGGCAACAGATGTTCCCGAAAAGAAGTAAGGACCCGGCACTGGTGGCCCTCCTTTTTAAACTGCCGGGCAAGGTTGCGGCATTCCTGTTCGGTGCCGCCGATGACGGGAAAGTAATTGGTGGTTAAAAGAAGGATTTTTTTTGGGGTGTCAGACATGTTTTTTATTGTATGCAACGCGTGATCCGTCGGATAATTCGGTTATATCCTGTTTCCGTTCGGAATATTCGGGCCTTCGCGTGTTCCGGTTCAAAAGGCTTTAGTGCCGTTGACCGCGCACTTCCTTCAGAACCGCTTCAGTCTGTTGTGCGACTCTGTCCCAGTTGTAGTGGGTGATCACCGCCCGGCGCGCTTGTGCGCCAAGTGTTTTTCGCCTTTCCGGATCTGCCTTCAGGGACAGGAGCCGGTCGGCAATTGATTCCACCCGGTTGTCTACCAGGAGCCCGTTTTTACCATTGTCGATCACCGTGGAAATCTGGCCCAGGTCGGAGGCGATCACGGGTTTTCCCGAGGCCATGTAATCGAAAAGTTTCAATGAAGAATTGTAGAAGCCATAGCTGTGCCAGTGGTGCGGTTTGTACAGGCAGAGGCAGACATCGGCGGCCGCGAGATAAGCGGGAATATCCGCATAGGGAACCTCTCTCAGTACCAGCAGGTTTTTTAACAGCGGGAAGGTCCACCCGCTGTCATTGGTAATGATGATGAAAAGAATGTCCGGATGAGAGGTTTCCAGCTTTTTCGCTGTTTCCACAATGGTTTCAATCCCCTGCCACGGATTGGCGTTTCCGCTCCAGATGACCTTGAACCTGTTTTCAAAGTGAACCAGGGGGGTCGGCACGGCCCGGTCCGGGGCAAAGTGATCCGGATCGGCACCGTTGGGTATGGTATAGGCCCTTTTGATCCCGAGAAAATCCCGGATATAGGTTTGCAGCGGGTCAGACACGCCGATGCCGGCGCTGACGAAACGGGCCAGGAATCTCCTTTTCCGGTTTTCCGCCCGGATGATCCGGTCATAAGAAACATCCGGAGAAAAACCGGCATTGAGCTCTTCGGCCGGAGCATTGACTTCCCACACCACCGGCAGAGAGAACGGGCGGACGAGCTTCAGCAGGGTGGCTTTTTTGAGAAAGGAAAAGGTGTTGATCCGAATGTAGAGCACATCCGCCTGCCGGGCAAGCATGACCGCGCCTGTTGTCGACCGCTCAAAGTTTATGCAGTCGGGATTTCCGTCCCCCAGGCAGGACAGGATCTGATGTCCCCGTTTCTTCAGGCTCTTGACCAGGTGGAAACCATGAACGGAGGGGCCTGACCGCAGTGGATAGTAGGGAACGTAGAAAAAACCGATTTTCAAAATAACGATCTCCGTTGAGATGTCCGGTTAACGCGATTGCTGCCGCATGGTTAATAAGTATATTAGTTATGATATAAAAGGAAATGTTTTTTTGCTATAAACAAATCTTCTTACCGGGCGGCCGGTCGAGAACCGCTGAACAGTTTTGCGTAGAGGTCCAGCAGCTGATCATTCAGATGATGAATATTGTAATGTGTTTCAATATGATGCCTTCCCGCGGTTCCCATTTCCCGCCAGGACTGCGGTCGGCTGATCAAACGGTAAAGTTTGTCCGCCAGGTCAACGGATGATGCTTTCCCGGCGATATAGCCGGAGACCTGATCCGTCAGAACCTGTGCTATGCTGCCGGTGTCAGCGGCGACACAGGGAAGGCCCAGGGCCAGCGCCTCCATCAGCACCACCGGCAGAACTTCTTCGATGCTGGGAAGAAAAAAAAGGTGCGCCCGGGCCATTTCCCGAATAACGGTTTCCTGGGAACCGCTGCCCAGAAACTTGACATAAGGGGTCAGTTGTAAATCCGCGCATTGTTTTTTGAGGTCTTTTTCCAGCGGACCGTCTCCCAGAATCCGGTATTCAACGGAAAGCTCCGGATGGTCGTTGAGCAGGAGGCTGAAGGCTTCAAGCCCGCAGCCCAGTCCTTTTTCACGGGTCAGGCGCGCTACCGTAATCATTCGGAACGGCGGGGACAAGGTTTTGTCCGGTCCGTGCCAGCTGAATTTGAACCGGTCCAGGTCTATGCCGACCGGATGGTAAACGATTTTTTCGGGAGCGGCCCCGAGCCGGAGCAGCCGGCTGCGGCTGTGGTCCGAAATCGCTAAAAAGCAATCACCGGCCGAAAAGAGAGGTTTGTAGCGGTCCGGCGGACCGGACTGGGCCAGGCGGAGGTCGTATCCGTGAAACATGGTGACTATTTTCCCCTTCAGGCCGAATGCTTTTAATTCGACGGCCAGATTGCCGTTGGTGCCGTAGTGGCACTGAATGATGTCATAAGCGTTGCGGCACAGCAGGGGGGACCCCCGGTAGAGAGCGGCCAGCGCGGGCTTGAGTTTTCGGGCGATGGCGGCGCGAAAAAGCCGGGTCAGGGGGAATTGCCCGGTCAGAAGGAGCCTGAGCAGAAGCCGGAGATATTTCAGATAGCGCGGCCACCGGTTCTTCGGCGGTTCCGGAAAATAGCGGCATCTGTCCAGGAGGCGGTATCTGTGAACGTCTTCATGCACGCATGACCGATACCCGGTCCCGGCGTAAATATCCACTTCCTGTCCCCGGTCGATCAGGCCGGTGATCTGGTTGAGGATAAATGTTTCCGACAGCTTCGGAAAGGCGTCGAGAATAAAAGCGATTTTCACCGGTTCCTCCTCCGCAGTTTCCGCAGCGGGTTTTTTATCGCCGCCGCGTAGAAGTTCAGGGAGAACAAAAGCCGGGGGTGGCAGCGCACCGCTTTTCGAAAGTGGGACAGCCCCTTGAAGGTTGACCGGGTCAGCGCATTCACGGCGAGACAATAGAGCCGTTCTCCCGTGTCCCGTTCCACCTGGACGATTTCTTCGGCCCGCATTGCGGTGCGGTTCAGAAAACAGTCCTTCAGGTTCAGGATGAATTGAACAAGCGCATCGGTTTGCGCCGGATCGTCCGGTGCGGCTCCGAGGGCCAGCCGGCGCAGGGCATGGACGGTTTCCAGGTCCGGTTCCCTGCCGATAAGTTCTGTTATTCTGGGGTACATGACCAGCCGCACGGCGTTTTCCTGCTGGGTTTCCGAATGCTGTTTGCAGGTACTGTCCTGATGAAGGGTGTACCGCAGGAGGATTTCCGGAAGGTTTTCAACCGTTGTCAGTTTCACCGCCCGGGACCACAGGTCGTAATCTTCAATGTGGCGTGCGGCCGGATTGTAGAAGTCCAGGCGTTCAAGCACATTTTTCCGCATCATTACCGATGGATGCGCAACGCAGTTCCGGAACAGCAGAGACCAGTTGACCAGGCTGCCGGAAGCGGGATAGCGCAGCGCTCCCACCGGGGTGCCGTGGCTGTCGATGAGCGTTGCCCAGGTGCCCAGAATGCCGGTTTCCGGATGGGCAGCCAAATAGTCCACCTGTCTTTCGAACCGATGCGGAAGGCTGATATCATCATGATCCATCCGGGCAATATATTCTCCCCGGGCAAGACGGCAGCCCCGGTTCAGGGCATGGATCAGTCCCCGATTGTCCTGATCGCAGACAATTATCCGGCTGTCCTTTCGCCGGTATTCTTCAAGAATTTCCCGGCTGCGGTCCGTAGACCCGTCATTCACGATCAGAAACTCGAAGTTTCGGTAGGTCTGGCCGAGAACGCTTTCAATCGCATGCCGGATAAACCTGTCGCCGTTGTAAACGGTCATTAAAACGGTCAGTCTGGGGTCCGGATTTTTCATGGGGCCTCGGCCGGAAGCGATTAGGCGTCAATTTCAAAATCGGCTTTCAGAAAGGCGCCGATTTTGTCTCTCTGGCTTGACAGATAAGGCAGCAGTAACGGGTCCGTGACGTTGTTGTCGGACAGTTCGAAGCTTATGATATTGTCGGAACGGAAGATATCCCCGCCTCGTCCGATTCCCAGGGACAGGTAGTATTCTCCCGGCGGCAGATGGTGGTCCCTGATCGCGATGGTCAACCTGCGGGAGCCCTTTTCCAGTTTCTCCGCGACAAACTTTGCGGTCGCGATTCTTGCCCCCAGCGTATTGTGAATTCCCATGCCGAAACTGATTCGGCTATAGCTTTTGTTGAGCGACAGATCGGCGCTGATCAGCAGGGGTTTATTAAATCCTTTTTCCATGCGGTTTTCGGCAAGGGTAATCCGGTTGATGAAAAAATCCGGATCATGGGTTTCGATCCCGGTGGCCGTTTGAGAAGCGCTTTCTTTTAAATAAAGATTGATTCCCGCCGCGGTATTGCCCTGGAACACTTTTTTGCCCTGGTCGATGACCATGACTTTGCTGGTCAACTGCTGGATAAAACCCATGTTGTGGCTGACGAAAATGATGGTCCGGCCCGCTTTGCCGACCTCGCCCATTTTCCCCAGGCATTTTTTTTGAAAGTGCGCGTCGCCCACGGCAAGGACTTCATCGACGATTAAAATATCCGGTTCCAGGTGGGCCGCGATGGCAAATGCCAGCCGGACATACATGCCGGTGGAATAGCGCTTTACCGGTGTGTCGAGAAATTTTTCGATTTCGGCAAAAGCGACGATTTGATCAAAATTTATTCGAATGTCCCTGCGCGTCATTCCCAGGATAGCGCCGTTTAAAAAAATATTTTCGCGTCCGGTCAGGTCGGGATGAAAACCGGTGCCGACTTCGAGCAGAGACGCAATCCGTCCCCGAATGCGCACCCGGCCGGTGGTGGGCTCGGTGATTCGGCTGAGAATTTTTAACAGGGTGGATTTTCCGGCACCGTTGCGGCCGATGATTCCCAGCCGTTCACCCGGTTGTAACTCAAGGTTGATGTCGCTGAGCGCCCAGAAATTCTCGATCTGAACATTCTCGCGATTGGGGGAGAGCGGATGCCGAATCCGCTGGACCAGACTGCGGGAGCTGTGCGCAAGAAGATCGCGAAACGTACGACCGCGATCGGCGCGATGGTGACCGATCCGGTATGCTTTTCCCAGGTTCTCGGTTTTGATCACGTAGTCCATTTAAATAATATCCGCAAATTCCCGTTCCGTTTTATTGAAAAACCACAGTCCCAGCGCAAAGAGGAGTCCGGCCAGGACAATGGAAAGCAGAAATCCCGGCAGGTACAGGCCGACGCTGTCTCCGAGAAGTACCCAGCGGAATCCGTCAATGACACCGACCATCGGATTTACCGAGTAAAGCAGGCGCCATTTGTCGGGGACAACCGCGCTGCTGAATCCCACCGGAGAGATGTAAAGGCCGAACTGGACAATAAACGGGACCACGATCCTGAAATCCCGGTATTTGACGTTCATTGCGGAAACCCAGTATCCGGCGCCCAGGGACGTGAGCGCCGCCAGCACCAGCAGGAACGGAAGAATAATGATTTTCCAGCCCGGAAAAATTCCGTACCAGAACATCATGGCCACCAGGATCGCAAAAGAGATCAAAAAATCAACCAGGTTCACCACCATGGCGGTGGTCGGCAGAATGATTCTCGGGAAATAGATTTTGGCGATCATGTTCCGGTTTGAAATGAGCGAATTGGCGCCGACGGTGAAGGTATTGCTGAAAAACTGCCAGGGAAGCATGGCCGCAAAAACCAGTACAGGATAGGGCACTTCCCCCGAAGGCAGTCCGGCCAGTTTGCCGAATACGATGGTTAAAATAACCATGGTCATCAGCGGTCTGAGCACGCTCCACCCGACGCCGATGATTGTTTGCTTGTAACGAACCAGAATGTCGCGCCATGCCAGAAAAAAAAAGAGCTCACGGTAGGCCCATACCTCCTGCCATTGCTTTTTTATGCCCCTGTTGGGCTCGATCAGAATCTCATCCATGCGAGAATTTCCGGTTGTGGTTAAACGACGGTCATAAGATAAGCTGATGTTTCCGGTGCATAAACTGCTGCCCGGGCGCGGTGAAAATTTTGTTCCCGCACCGTGATGCCTGCGGTCAGGGTGCCGGTGAAATAAACCGGTGACAGCCGTCTGACAGCGCCGGTCCGTATAGGGGAAGTATAGGAAAACGGCTAAAGGGTGTCAAGCGAAACGTATGATAAATACGTGAATTTCTTTACATTGTTTGCGATTCAGGAAGTGTGGCCACCAAGTTTACTTTGATTTTAAAATCCTGATTTGATATTTATGGTGCAGGTGTTTCTGTTCTGTTTGCAGTAGAAGGTTGTTCTGGTTGTGAATTGAGCGTTTTAAAAAAGGATTCAAGAATTCCAGGGCTCAGGACTCAGGGGGCGGGACTATCGCTGAACACATAAGGTGCTGTGAACCGTAAATCCGGATGGTGGAGATAACGCTATGCACCATGCTCTATGCGCTGTGCCGCTAATGTGGTCAAAACCGGCTTTCTCTCTGAACCCTTACAACAACCTGCATCAGGGACAGCGCCCGCCACTTTCAGGAGGAGGACATTTTGTGCGGCATCTGCGGTAAAGTTTATACGGATTCTTCAAAAAAGGTTGATCCGGAACTGATCGAACGCATGTGTTCGGTTATCCGGCACCGGGGGCCGGATGATGCCGGGCGCTTCATGCAGGGCAACGTGGCGCTGGGACATCGGCGGCTGAGCATTCTGGATGTGACTTCGGCGGGACACCAGCCCATGGCCAACGAGGACGGCACGCTTCGGATTGTCTTCAACGGTGAAATTTACAACTTCCTGGAACTGCGCAAGGACCTCGAGGCAAGGGGGCATGTGTTTTCTTCGAACACGGATACCGAGGTCATTGTTCATCTTTATGAAGAAAAGGGAATGGACTGCCTTCAGGAGCTGCAGGGCATGTTTGCCTTTGCCCTGTGGGACGGGAATCTGCAGCGGCTGTTCCTGGCCCGGGACCGGCTGGGCAAAAAGCCGCTGGTGTACAGTTTTCAAAACGGCGCGCTCCTGTTTGCGTCCGAGATCAAAGCGCTGCTGCAGGATCCCGGGCTTGCCCGGGATATCGACCGGACCGCCCTTATCAACTACCTGACTTACGGTTACATCGCCAGTCCGTTAACCGTTTTTGCAAGCATCAAAAAACTGCCGCCGGCCCACTACCTGGTCCTGGAACGCGGATCGGTGAAAATCGAGCGGTACTGGCGTCTTTCCTTTCGGCAGAAACGGCCATACGGTTCTGTCCAGGACTCTCGAGACCGTTTTCATGAGCTGTTTGCCGATGCGGTCAGAATCCGCCTCAGAAGCGATGTCCCTTTCGGTGTTTTTTTAAGTGGCGGTATCGATTCCGGTATGATTGCGGTGATGATGAGCCGCCTTCTGGATGTTCCGGTCAAGACCTTTTCCATCGGGTTTGAAGAGGAGAGCCACAATGAACTGCCCTTTGCCCGCCTGGTTTCCGGTCGAATCGGCTCGGATCATCATGAATACGTGGTCCGGTCCGATATCGTGGAGACCCTGCCAAAGCTGATGCGGGTTTACAGCGAACCGCTGGCCGATCCTTCGGCCGTCCCCACCTATCACCTGTCGCGGGTCACCCGGCAGGCGGTGACCGTGGCGTTGAGCGGGGACGGCGGGGACGAGGGGTTTGCCGGGTATCGGCGCTACCGGCAGTTTCTCGAAGCCCGGCGATACGCGCGCTGGGCCGGAGTGATCGGCAAAGGCGTTATGCGGAAAACCGCCGACCTGATGCCGGCGGACATGTCCGGACCGGGCTTTTCCAGCCGGCTCAGACGGTTGCTTACCCATCTTTGCGCAGGTCCGGAAGAACAGTACTTAAGATGGATTACTCAATTTGACCGTTCGTTGTTAAGGAAGGTCTGCGCCGATGAACTTTTTTCCGTTGCCGAACAGGCTGATCCGGCGGAATATATTGAGGCGCTGTACCGGGCGTCGGACGCGGAAGTCCCGCTGGACCGGATTCTCAACGTGGATGTCCTGTCCTATCTGCCCGAGAACCTGATGGTCAAAACCGATATCGCCGGCATGGCCAGCGCTCTGGAGGTCCGCTCCCCGTTGATGGATCACCGGATCATGGAATTTGCGGCCGCGCTTCCCGCGGAGCTGAAAATCAAAGATAATGTGCTGAAATATTTTCTGAAAACAGCGGCCAAAGAGATGCTCCCGGCGGAAATCATCAACCGGCAAAAACAGGGCTTCGGTCTGCCCCTGTCCAACTGGATTCGGGAAGACCTGAAGGAGATGACCCGTGACCTGCTGCTGGACCGGTCCTCTCTGGAGCGGGGCTTTTTTAAAAAACAGGGGGTTCATAAACTTCTGGACGAGCACATGTCCGGGCAGCGCGATCACTGCTACCGGATCTGGAACATGTTGTGCCTGGAGCTGTGGTTTCGGGCGTACCCGGATAATGGGGGGGGCGGAGTGCGGAGTGCGGCGTTCGGACCAATGAGTTTATGACAGTAGATGGACCACAAGCCGAAGGCCGAAAATCGGTTAATAATATTCAGGTTTGAACCTGTATGACTGTATTACGGTCCAGCTCACGGTGAAGCGGTTGTATAATAGGTGCTGCCCAGAAACTCCCAGAGCGCTTCCACCTCTTTGTCCTTAATCTGAGCACCCTTTTCCTGCATTCTCTCGAGGGTGTCTTTTGTCAGGGCGCCTGTTTCGTGGGCTTTGACGATTCGGTCGAGACCGTGGCATTGGGTACACTGTTCTTTGAAAAGAAAGCGGGAGGGGTTGCCGAGGAAAGCGGCCAGAGTCTCAGACTCCTCCTGACTGACGTTGGCTCCCTTTTTAATCATCTTCACAATGATGTCAACAAAGTTCTCTTTTGAGGCATGTATCTTTATCGCGCGTTCGGTCTCGTGGCATTGACTGCATTTTTTTTCAAGAAGACCTGCAACAGCGATTTTCGTATCGATTTCGTCGGCAATGACGGTTGTGCCTGAAATCATAAATAGTGCTATGGTTGTAAAGATCAATTGTCTTGGCATGAGTTCCTCCCGGAGGAAAGTTGTCAGTTAAACGCCGGCTATTCTTGGGGGACACCGTACTTATTTTTCTTCAGCACATATCTACCATAATATATCAAGAATAGAAATTCACTTAATTTTATCTGAGACCGGATTGTATTAAATGGGATAACCGGAATTTTATAATTCCAAAAAACTTTCAATTTTCAGGTGTAATATGCATACCGGACAGATTACGTGTAGTGCCTGACAGATCAACCAGGCCTGCTAGTCTGCGTCGAGGCAGACCCTGAAACCGCGATCATTGGCCCTGGCGGTATCGCGCTTTCGATAGGAAGGAAACCAGTCGCGTCCACCGTGGTAGCTGCCCCATGTGCCGCCGCGATAGACCCGCATATTGCCCAGCACCGGCCCTTTCGGGTCGGCAGCAGGAGAAAAGGAATAGTACTCCGAATTGTAGTAGTCCTGGCACCATTCAGCGACATTGCCGTACATGCCGTACAGACCGTAGGCATTGGGGGCCTTGCCCTTGACCGGCCGGCTCTCCTCATCTGAATTCTGGATAAACCATGCCATCGTATACAGGCAGTCCGGGTCATCGCCGCAGCCGCCGTATTTTGTATCGCTCCCGGCACGGGCCGCATACTCCCACTCGGCCTCGGTCGGCAGGCGATAATTTTTTCCGTTCCTCAGGCTCACCAGGAAAATGAATGTCTGCACGTCATCCCACGGCACATTATCAACCGGGCAGTCATCACAGGTATCGAAGTCGCTCGGATCATCTCCCATAACCGCTTTCCACTGCCCGCGTGTGATTTCCGTGGCCGACATTGAAAAACCGGAAACAGTAACCTCGTGCCGGGGTTTTTCATTGTCCAGGCATTCGGTATCGCCCTCGGTGCAGCCCATCCAGAATGCACCGCCCGGGATGGATACCATGTCAATATCGACCTGTCCGCAGCCTGCAAGGGCAAACAAAGAAAAAAGTACTGTAACGGTAATGATAAGCAGCTGTTCTTTCATGGGACCCTCCTTCTTCTCTTTTTTTGCAAGACCATGTTTTGGGACAAAAAAGGCTGTGTATGTGGTTATATGTTAAGGTTGTTTGCTGTTATTATTGAGAATTTTATTTTTTAAACAGCTATCATAATCAACAGTAATTAACAATGGGAATTAATTTGGAGTAAATCAGGGGGAAAATCATCAAATAGACTTTTTTTAAATTCCAGAAGATGAATCAGTCCACCGTGACTTTGCGTTTTATCAAAGACATATATAGTTATCGAAACTTTCAGGAACACGCCGGCGGGTGCCCTGCTTCCGGTTGCGCCGGTCACCGGCAGAGGCGAAAGCCAAGATAGCTGCGACGATAGCCGGGATCGAGAGTGCCGCGATGTGCCGACCGGCTGAGCCTGGCGCCGTTGGGCCAGCCGCCCCCGCGACGCACGCGGTAGTCGCCGCCGGCCGGACCGGTCGGGTCAGTGACAGGTGTTTCGCTGTAATAATCTCTGTGGTACCAGTCACTTACCCACTCCCATACATTACCGCTCATATCATACAGCCCCCAGGCATTGGCGGTTTTCTGACCCACCGGGTGCGTTGCTGTGTCTGCATTGTCATCATACCAGGCAATACTGTCCAGGCAGGATTCATCGTCTCCGCAGTACCACCTGGTTTCAGTTCCCGCTCTGGCCGCATACTCCCACTCCGCTTCCGTGCACATCCGGTAATTCGATCCGGTCCGGGTGTTCAATGCTGTGATGAAATCCTGCACGTCATTCCACAAAACCCACTCAACCGGACAGTCGTCTCCACAGGTATCAAAATTGGATGGATTGCTGCCCATCACTTCTTTCCACTGTCCCTGGGTTACCTCATATTTACCGATTTCAAAGGAGGACAGTGTCACGCTGTGCCGGGGAGATTCATTGGCGTAACATTCCGTGTCTTCGGGGGTACAACCCATCATAAAGGTGCCCCCGGAAATGGGGGCCATGTTACGGTTTATGCTTTCAATGGTATTCATGTTTTCGCAGGCATTAATTCCGCAAAAAACCAGAAAAGCACTGGATAACAGACAAACAGCGAATATTTTTTGACAGGTTGTCTTCATGTTTTCCCTCCATTCAGTTGTTGCTGTATCTTTTAATGCTTCAGTCAGTTATGAATCGCTCCAGAATCAACATAAGCGACCCTGAACTGTTTTCTTTGTAAAATTGTTATCATAACCATGAAGAGTTGCAAATAAATTTTTGAAATCCGGGAACGCCATACCGGTTTTATTAAAAAAGACGGGACAGGGGGATGCACCGGTGCCATTATGGGTTAGCGGTTCCCGGTAAGTTCAGCCAGGGTATCATCCCACCGGGCCATAATTTTATTCAGGGCCAGCTTTTCCGAAATTTTTGCGGCTGCTTTGCCAAGGGAATCTCTTTTATTTTGGTTGTAGATCAAAGCATTGATTGCCGCTGCGAGGGCGGTTTCGTTTTCGGTTTCGACCAGGAGGCCGTTTTGGTTATGGTCGATGATGTCCGCCGGTCCGGAAGCGCAGTCACAGCTGATACAGGCAAGGCCCGCGGCCATGGCCTCGCACAGGACATTGGGAAAGCCTTCAAACCGGGAACTCAATACAAAAATGGGGGCCTTTGCATAAAACGCATCGATATCCTTCACCTGTCCGGGGAGCTGAACCCGGCCGGACAGGGACAGATCTGAAACTTGTTTTTCAAGATTATCCCGTTCCGGTCCCTCTCCCAGGATAACCAGCTGCCAGTCGGCGGCGGAAACGTTTGCAAAGGCGTCAATCAGCAGATCAAAGCCTTTCTGAGGCACCAGGCGGCCGGCGGCCAGGATGATGTTTTCTTTCTTGTGTTCGGCAACGGTCATTTTTCTGACCGGGTTGGGAATTACCACGGTTTCGGCGGAAAAATTATCGTAAAACCGGCGCGCGCTTTCCGTTTGAACCACAATCCGGTCGGCCCATTGATAGGCTGTTTTGCGGGCCCTTTTCCATGATCTAGAAAGGGTTCCCTGCTCCGGGTTGTTCCGTTCGCAGACGATGACGGGGAGGGCAAGGCTCCTGCATGCGGCCGCGGCCACGATGTTGGTCTGGGTGAGAAAACTGATCACCATATTCGGTTTCAGGGCAAGCAGGGTTTTACGGACACTCCGGATTCTTTTGATGTTGGCTTTCAGCCCGGACAACAGGGAGCCCGGTTCCCGTTGCAGGCCGAGTCCGATCCATTCTATTTCCGGTTCAAGGGGATAAAAAGAAGGTGTGTCGGAAACGGTCACAATGGTTATCGCATGTCCCGCCGCGGCCCAGTGGTTGGCCATCAGGCTGACCACTCTTTGGGCGCCGCCCACAGACATATCGGAAATGAGGAAAGTAATCTTCATTCTCTTAAATGAATTAAAACATGCTTTCAGTTTACAGTTTGCAACGCATTCAAGACATCTTTCAACAGTCCCAGATCTTTATCTCTTAATATAATGTTTCCGCTTTTGTCTTTTTCCGCTTTGCCGAGAAAAAGTTTAATCTCGGAAATATTCCTGTCTTCTCTGAGTAAAAGCCGGGTCAGCTGCAGCAGGCACCAGTTTCGTTCATAAGCATCCGCTCCCTTCTGCGCGCCTTCCAGCAGCAGGGATTTCAGACCGTTTAGAGGATACCAGGATATCCAGTTCCTGAAAACCGTGGTATGATTCAACAGGGTCCGGGCGCGTTTCCGGTAGGAGAGCTTGTCCAGTCCCTTGTCTGCCCAGGCTTTTTCGCCGGTCAGGCTGCCGATGATAAAGGGCAGCAGGTCAACGCGGTATTTTTTCCTTTCTTCGGCGGACAACGGGAAAAGCGCCGGGTTGCTCATAAAGGCTTTGATCTTTACGGCATCGCGCATGGGAAGATCGACGCCCAGAATCCGGTCCCGGGTGGAACGCAGCAGCGTTTCAAAGGTCTTGCGGTCGCCGGGGTAATCATGCCAGCGGGGGTATTTCTTAACCAGGAGAAAGTCGGAAACACAGTCTGCCGAGTCCGGAGTGAAAAGATCGGTTGCGGGAATTCGCCGGCCGATAAAAAAGTTTTTCCCGGCAATGTAGTGAAGTTTGGGGTTGTCCAGGGTCTGGGTGACGGCACCTGCAAAGCGGTTTTTTAAATAGGCCGGCGGCCAGATTTCGCGCAGCAGCATGGCGTCAAAGGATGTAATGTTGATTTTGGCCAGGGATTTTTGGACCTTTGGCCGGTTGCTGAAAATCTTTTCGGCCCGGTCCAGGTCGTTGCCGGTGAACTCCCGGTTGACGGCAATAATCTGCAGATCGACCGGGTTGGTCATGAAAACGCGGGGGCTTTTGAACTCTTTTTGCAGGGTGTTGCAGATCATGCCAACCATATCGAGGCTGGATGAATAGGTGTGGACCCACTGGACCAGGATGCCGTCGTCCACCAGATGCTCCTTCGCCAGGCGGTAAAACTCCTCGGTAAAAAGCAGGTCGACACCGGCGACCCAGGGATTGCTGGGTTCCGATATGATGATATCCCATTTTTTCCGGCTTCTTTTGAGGATTCGAAAGGCATCACCAATATGAATTTTGACCCGCGGATCCGAATGAAGCCCGTTCGTGGCGTCCCGGAAAAAAGGTAAGGCTTTGACCACGGACGGCGAGATTTCCGCAACATCGATTTGTTCCACTTCCGGATAACACAGCAGTTCCCCGGCGGTCACGCCCGTGCCCAGTCCGATCACCAGGATGTTTTTCCGTTTTTTGGCCAGCAGTGCCGGAATATGGGCGCACAGTTTCAGCGTGGAGGAATCCCCCACGGTGGAGGAGTCCACCTTTCCGTTGATGACGATCGATGCGGAGCTGTGTCCCAGGGGAGATGTTTTCGCGTATTCAAGGACTGCGGTGGTTGCGGTGATGCCGTCTTCATAAAATTTGAGCGCCGCCTGCTCATTGAACTTTTTGAAGAAGGCGCCGGGTCCGTTGAAGGAGTAGGCCAGGGGGGTCCGGAAACGAAAAGTGCCGACCTTGAAGTTTTCCATGTTGAACCCGGGTCTGAAGACAATCAGAACCGCGCACAGCACAACCAGGACTGTTCCGCCAGCCAGACATTTCCGTGAGGTGAACCGCCCGGCCAGAAAGGCGGACAGGGCCGCGAGCATCACCGCGGTCAGATACACCGATGCACTGTTCATAAAATAGTAGAACACGATGCCGCCCACCAGGCTGCCGAGCAGATTGCCGAAGGTGTTCAGGGAAAACAGAAATCCGGAGTTTTTGCCCACGTTTTTCAGGTCGCGTTTCAGTTCGTGAAACGCGATGGGCACGGTGGCGCCCATCAGCCCCAGCGGGAAAAGCAAAAGACCGGTCAGCAGGGTAAAAACGATTGTGTGAAACAGCCAGAAGCCGAGAATGTTGGACTGGATCGATATCCGGATAAGGTGGGCAAAATAGGGCCAGCGGTCAAGGGTGGTATAGACGAACAGCAGAAAAAGGGTAATCAGCGCCTGGTTCAGAAAAAGAAGATACCGGGGAATGGTTTTCAGAGTACCTACGGCGTAACTGCCGATGGCAATGGACAGAACAAACACTGCAACGATCATGGAAAAGGTGTAGGCTGAGCTGCCCAGGGAAAGGTTGGTCATCCGGATCAGCACATTTTCCATGGTCATGACGTAAAAACCGCTTAAGAAAGCGATGATGTAAAGCACCGCTGCCGTAAACCTGCCGGATGCGGTCGAGCTGTTTCGGGCTTCCGGAGAACGGCCGGTTTCTCTGTCTTTGACCGTATCCGGCAGCAGAAAGAAAAAGGCGAAGGCCAAAAGGTTGATAGCGGCGCATCCGGTAACGGTGACGGGCAAACCGAAGGCCGGAATCAGAAAAAAACCGGCCAGAAGCGTTCCGGCAAATGCGCCGCCGGTATTGATGGCGTAGACCCGCGCGTGAACACCGGTGGCTTCAGCAATATTTTTTGAAATGCCCCGGGTGAGAAACGGGATGGTGCCGCCCATACAGATGGTCGGCACCAGCATCAGCAGGGCGGAGCAGAACAGGCCCTGGACAATGATCAGCCCCGGGGGCAGGAAGCGCCAGCTTCGGGTGAGGGCTTCGACCGTTTTGAAAAAGAGCGGAAAAAACAGACACCAGACGCCGATCAGGCCTTCCAGACAGGCATAGGCCCGGAACTGTTTTTTGACCCGCAGGGTCAGCCGGCCGCAGATAAAGTAGCCGATCGACAGGCCGCCGAGAAAGGTGGCCAGAATAATGGCGGTTGCGATAGCGTCGCTGCCGAGAAGGCGGCTCAGATATTTCTGCCAGGTGACCTGGTAGATGAGACCGGCGGCCCCGGTGGCAAATACGATGGTGTACAGGGCAATGGAACGGATGATTTGCAGCACGCCTGTTCTCCGGGTTGTGTAAGCTGTAGATTCAATATATCAGGGATATACTGTTTTTTGAAGAAGAAAACGGTTTTTTTGCGTGAGCATTTTCACAAGGAAAGGATAATTCATTCAGCAATGCGGTGAGCGCAATCGCTTGATATTCTGTTCTCTCCTTGATATACAGGTCATATTATGAAAATATGCCTTCTGATCTACAGACTGGATCTCGGCGGCGCCCAGCGCCAGATCACGGCCCTGGCCAAAACGCTGGCGGATGCCGGCCATGAAGTGTGTCTGATGACCTGTTATGACGGCGGCGCATTTTTCCCCGAGATGCAAAACGATGAAAAGGTCCGCTATGTTTCGCTGCACAAAAAAGGCCGATGGGATATCGCTGCTTTTCTGTGGCGGTTTTTTTATCAGTTGCGGCGCCTGCGGCCCGAGGTGCTGTACGGGTTCTTGAGCCTGGCAAATCTGCTTTCCGCTTTGGCAAAAACGGTTATGCCGCAAATGAAAGTGATATTCGGGGTTCGCGCGTCGAATGTCAACCTGAAGAATTACGGATTTACCCTGCGGACCGTCTCGGGGCTGGAATGTTTTCTTTCCCAGTTCGCCGATGCGGTCATCGCCAATTCCGAAGCCGGGAAAACATATTATAAAAAGCTGTTTTCTTTTGACCGTGAAATCAGGGTGATTCCCAACGGTATTGACACGGATGTTTTCAAGCCGGACCGGGAAAAAAGAATTGCGCAGCGGGTGGTCTGGGATTATTCCGGTGACCATTTTGTGATCGGGATCGCGGGAAGGGTGGATCCCATGAAGGGGATTCCTGTTTTTGTCCGGGCCGCAGCCATTGCCGTGAAGAAAAATCCGCAATTGCGTTTTGTGTGCCTGGGCGAGGGGCCGGAAAAAGATATTGCTGAAATTGAAGCGCTTTCCGGAGAGCTGGGGGTCGGGGACCGGCTGATCCGGCCGGGGGTCAGCCGGGATATGGCCGGATTTTACAACGGAATTGATGTTTATACGTCGGCATCAATTTTCGGTGAGGGATTTTCCAATACGGTGGGGGAGGCCATGGCCTGCGGCGTTCCCTGCGTGGTGACGAACGTGGGAGATTCCCCTTACATTGTGGGGGATTGCGGTATTGTTGTTTCGCCCGGGGACCCGGAAGCGCTGGCCGCCGCATGGGAAGAAATTTATAAAAGGGGAACGGAAACCGACGGGCCCCTGTGCCGAAAGCGGGTGATGGAGAATTTCAGTGTGCGGCATATGAGAGAACAGACGGAAGCGGTTTTGACCGATGTGCTGGAAGGACGAAGGTAAATTCGAATGCCGAAGATGAATCGATTTGTGCCGGCGCTGGTGCTGGCGGTGATCTCAGTTTCGGCCGGGGTCATTTTGGTGGAAACCGGGCTTCGGCTTGCCGGGATTTCCTATGTCCAGGCCTATACCTATGATGAATTTCGGGGGAGCGCGCTGCGGGCCGGGGCCGAGGGCCAGTGGACCCGGGAAGGCGAAAGCTGGATCAAGATCAACAGCGACGGGCTTCGGGACCGGGAGCACCGTGTGGCAAAGAATAAAAATACCTTCAGGATCGCCGTGCTGGGCGATTCCTATGCCGAGGCTTTCCAGGTTTCCCGTGCGGACACCTTCTGGCAGGTGATGGAAACGGAACTCGGCCATTGTGCCGGACTCAAAGGAAAAACCGTTGAAGTAATCAACTTCGGGGTGGCGGGTTACGGCACGGCCCAGGAACTGTTGACCTTCAGAAATCAGGCCCGAAAATATGATCCTGACCTGGTGCTGCTGGCCGTGGTGACCGGCAATGACATTCGCAACAATTCAAAGATCCTTGAGCCGGACAAGGCCCGGCCTTTTTTTGTTTATGAAAACGGGAAGCTCATCCTCGATTTATCTTTTCAAGACCTGCCCCAGTATAAAAGCGGCCGGTCTTTTTTGAAACGGATGATGCGGCAGGCCAGCACCCACCTGCGGGTCGTGCAGCTGCTGTACGAAGTGAAACAGCGCGGCGTGACCGGTTTTTTGTCGGGAGAAAAAAAAGTCAAGCCGGCCGCGAATCGTGTCCAGAAGCATAACGTTCCGGAGCGGGGGCTGGATGTGGCGGTATACCATGAACCGGTGATGCCTGAATGGCAGGCGGCCTGGCGCATCACCGAGGAACTGATCGTGATGCTGAATAATGAGGTCGAGGCGTCCGGCGCTTCCTTTCTGGTCGTGACCCTGAGTAACGGTATCCAGGTGCATCCGGACCCGGTCGTGCGGCAGCGGTTCATGGACGCCCAGAACATTTCCAGCCTGTTTTATCCGGATGAGCGGATCCGGGAGATCTGCCGCCTGGCGGATATCCCGGTGCTGACCCTGGCCAAACCGTTCCGGGGCTATGCCGAGCAGCACAACGAATGTCTGCACGGCTTTGAAAATGCCACGCCCTGCGGCGGACACTGGAATGAGAAGGGGCATTTTCTGGCGGGGCGGCTTATAGCGCAGGAGATCTGCGCATCGATTCGGCGGTTTTGATGAAAACAACCGGTGGCCTTCAGAAAAACAGGAAACAGTTTTATTCCAAATGCTCTGGACTTTTCAGGGGAGAAGGTTCAGGCCATCTCGTCGATGTATTTGCCCTTTTGGGCGAGGGGAAAGGACGTATCGGACGGGGCGGTTTTTTCAAGCGCGTTTTCTTTGGCTGCTTTTTTTTTCAGAAAAGCCCGCTTGTCTTCATTTCCCAGAAGTTTGTTTAAAACCGCCTCTTTTTCAAACTCTTTTTTTCCGCTGGACTTGTCCGTTTCGGACCTTTTTTTGGTCTCCGGCTGTCGCGGCGCTGATGCATCGGCAATGGGATCGACGGGCATTTTTGTGAACTCTCAAAAGGGCGCTGGAACAATTTATAAATATCTTAGAAATAAAAAAATTTCAAGCGACGGTCAGCGCTTCCAGCGGCAGGCGCTCGATGGCCGTGACCTTATGGAATTTGCCGGACCCGATTCGGGCCATCTCTCTGGCGATCCGTTCGCTTTCTTCGTCTTTTTCCTTTTCCGGAGAAATGTAAATGACCGAGATTTTGATGTTTTCCCGGCTGGTCTTGCCGGCTTCCACCAGGGCATGATGTTTGCCCATACTCTTTTTGGTTTCCATGGAGGTGGCCTTTGAAAAATCGGCCACCTTCTGATGATAGCCGGCCCGGTCAAAGTCATCGGACAGGGCGGCATTGGGTTCTCCGTCCGTAATCAGAATAATGTATTTCTGGTTGCTGTTTTTGTCCTGCATCAGCATCCTGCGGGCGCAGCTCAGGCCGTTGCCGATATTGGTGAACTGGTCGGCGCGCAGGGTCATGGTGGCTTCAAACAGCGGTGTGATTTTTTCGGTCAGGGGAACCACCTCTTCGCCCAGGTTTGAAAAGGCGACAATACCCATGCGGTCATGTTTTTCAATGGCGGCCTTGGCCAGTTCGGCCAGGGCCATCTTTGCGTATCTCAGCTTGCCCTTTTCTTTCATGGAGGCGGAAATGTCCACGCAGACCGCGATATCCAGCTGGTTGACGGGTTTTTTTTCAAAAGAACGAAGATCGGTATAGTTGATGTCCGCGAATGTTTTTCCCTTGCGGATAATTCGCCGCAGGGTGTGACGCAGGGAAAGCTCCTTGAAGGTGTCCCCGCGGCGGTAGCGCCGGCTTTCGGCCTTGTCGATTTCATTTTCCTGTTTGAAGGCCCGCCGCTCAAGCACCTGGCTTTCCTGCCGCCGCACCAGTCCCTCGAGAAGGCGGCTGAGGCACAGGTGGGACAGGCTGAACCGTTTGTTTTCACCGGAAATGTTGACCAGGCCTCTTTTGGCCATGTCGTGAATCATGATTTTCAGTTTTTCATAGTCCAGTTTTTTTTCGGACAGCTTGATGCCTTTTTTTTCATTCAATGCATAGTTGACGTACAGGTCCTCCAGGGGGGTGCTTTCCGATTTTGACTGGTGCTGGTAGTCCATCATTTCAGCCATCAACTCGGTTTCTGCGGGTGCCGGAAGCTGCATTTTGTCGCCGCCGGAAAGGGGCGGCAGCGGCATGGACTGTGAATTTTTGATGGCTTCCGCCATCTGTTCCGCAGTCAGTTCTTTTTTGGCGGCGCGGTCTTCCAGGGTGTTTTTTAATTTTTCCTGTCCCGACGGGGTCAGGGCCATGCTGGTGGAATCCAGTCGGTCGATCAGGTCCATGTCCTGAAGTTCGTCGATCAGCTCCTGAAAATTTTCCTGAGGATCGGCGGACAACCCGTTTTTCAGGGCATCCTGCAAGGCCTGCTGCACCATGGGGTGCTTCATTGCTTCTTCGGTAAACCCGGGATCGTCCAGGGGAATGCCGCTTTCGGGATCTCCCGCGGTGAACGTGGCATCCGTCAGGCCATTCAGTGCCTGGGCCAGCTCTTCCGGGGTCAGGGGCCGGCGTTCGGGCTTTTCCGTTTCCTCGTCTTCCGGAAAAAGCGGAATATTAAAAATGTGGCGGCTGAAAACCCCTTTAAAAATGTCGTCTTTTTTGATGGTTTCACCGGCTTTCAGGACGGTTCTGTGGGCGAAGGCAATACCGGCGGCTTTCAGCAGGTCCTTCCGCGTGGTTTTTTTATGCATCAGCCCGTAACTCTGGGCGATTTCCCGGGCAGCCAGGGTACCGCGGACCCCGGGAGATCTTTCAATCTTCGGATGGCTGCGCAGCGCCTCGGCCACTTCAGCGGAGAGGCGGTCGATGGTTTTCAGTGTCAGCCGTTCGGCGGCTTTTGATTTTAAAATGTTTTCTAACCCTTTTTCGATGTTGCGGGAAAGTTTGCCGGCGGATTCGGGGGCGGGTTCCGCTGGTTCCGAAAGGATATCTGTCTCAAGATGTCCGCCGGACTGGGCTTCGGGTTCGGTGTACAGTTCCGCCAGCGCGGCCTGGGATTTCCACAGGGTTTTGATCAAATCGGGGAAGTCCAGCGCGTGCTGTATTTTGTAAAGCGCCACCACCGTTCCGTTTTTGTCCCCGGTGGCCGATAAAAAGCGCACCAGGTCATAAAGCCGGCTGGCCGTGTAAGCGGACCGGTTGATGGCATCTTCGCGTTCCGCGGAAAGATGAATGCCGGCGGTGTATACCCGGACCATTTTTTCTGCGGCCAGTTTTTGCAGAACGTCCGGGCTTTCGTCGACGGGATTTTCCAGGATAAACTGGTGAACCGCATTGTTCAGCAGTTCCGTGAAAGTCATCTGATGTTCGGAGGCCAGATATTTCACGGGAGTCCCCAGAGGCACCAGCGGGAGTTTTTTCCGGTAGCAGAACCAGGCCAGTTCGGGAAGAAAATCGCCGGGCCGGAAAATGAGTTTCTCTTCAATAAAATCCTCGCGGACCAGCGATATCGCTGCCGGAAGTTTCAGCCCGGCGGCCAGGGAACAGGCGTACCGGAGCGCGGCGCCCGTTTCCGCGGGGGAGGCGTCAATGGCGATGGCCGCGGGGGCCGCGGTTTTGATGATTTTTCCCAGATAGGATTCAACCGTGATGCCCGTCCGGCAGTAAGGCACTGCCACGGTAGGGCTTGCTTTTCCGGGTTTTATTTTTTCGGGATAGGCGCCCTGCATCCAACGCCCGACCATGTCCGCCAGCGCCGGGTTCAGGCGCTGCAGGGGAAAAAGCGGAGATGCTTCGGTCTTGTCCGGGAACGGCAGCCTGAGTTTTTTAAGGAGGTCTTTCTCAAGAGATTTCAAGCGGACATTCCGCAGCAGCGCGGTCCGGATGTCATCAACCGTAATCTGCACAGAACCGTTCATTAGTTTTTCTTCTTTGCCTGGTCGATTATTTTTTCAATAAGGGTGCCCTGCTTTTCATAATAGCGGCTCTCCGTGCTCACGGAAAGCCGGCCCCGCAGAACCCGTTTTGCCGCGGTTTCCACATCCGATGGCTTGACCTGTTTCGATTTTTTAAGCCTTGCATGGGACTGGGCCTGCTCATAGATTGACAGGCTGGTCCGGACGCTGGGCAGCTTTTCAAGTTCATCGGGCATTTCCCGGGCGGCATGGGTGATGGCCACCGACCGGCGAATAATGCTGCTCCCGGTTTTGATGTTGTCGATGATATTTCCGTACCGTTCCAGAATTTTTACTTCATCTTCCAGGCTGGGGTATCCCACCTGGACCTGCTCAAATCGGTCGCACAGGGTTTCACTGACCCGTTCGGCACCGGCATACTCTTCGGGGTTTTCCGTGGCGACCACCAGGGTGTCGACTTCCGAGGAAAGGTCGAAACCTGCGATGGTGGTGATCCCCTCTTCCAGCACCTGGACCAGAGTGTTCTGCGTGCGCTGGGGAACCCGGTTCAGTTCGTCGATAAAAAGAATTTCGCGGTGGGCTTTTTGAATTTTGCCCGGAATAAAGGCCCGGGGATCCTGAATGCCGATTTTCATGGCCAAGACCGGGTCCAGGTCCCCCATCAAATCTTCCGGCATCATTTCCGGCGAGCCCTGTATCCGGACAAACCGGTTTTCCCCCGGGACGATAATCTTTTTATGTTTTTTTCGGCCCAGGCAGTCCGGGCAGGAAGGCTTTTGCGGGGAACAGTTATAGCGGCAGTCGGCCACGGTTTCCATTTTCGGCAGCAGCGAAGCGATAATTTTGGCGACGGTGGTCTTGCCGATGCCGGGAGGGCCTTCCAGAAGCAGGTGCCGTCCGGCGACCAGGACCGCCAGAATCGCTTCACGGGTCGTGTCATCGCAGTAGAAGCCTTCCAGCGGATCCTGCTTTTTTTTCAGTTTTTCAAGTATTGCCTCGCGCAGTTCCTGGCGGAGTGGTTTGATTGGCATAACGATACTCCTTGCTAGTAGAGGATTTCAGCCAAAATTTTTGGCTAATATAAATTAAATATTCAAGATTTAAGTTTACATTCGATGGCACGTCATTTACGATGGCGGGTCTGCGCCGTAAAATAAACGTTCACCATCGAACATTCAATTTTGAATAAAAACCGTTCTTTCCGTTATCACTTTATTCTTTGAGCCCGGCTAAAAGCATCCCAGCTGGCAGTGGCCGACCTTGAGCTGAAGCACATCCAGAAACCGTTTCATTTTGTTCAACGGGATGTTGTTTTCATTGGCAAATCTCTGGGCATCCGCGCAGTTGACCTTGCCGTCGACAGCCAGTTCCCGCAGCCGGTTTTTTAAATCTTCCGTCATCCAGTCTTCATTTTTTGCATCTGCGAACAGATTGTCACGGGTCATGATGATCCTTTCCTGAACAGTGGGTTTTTCGCCATCGGCACCGTGCCCGGCGAGTGAAGACGCCCGGTTTTATTTCCTCGGGGAATTTCATTGCCGGGGCCCGGTCATTGCCTGTCGTTGCGCAAATTCCGGCAGGTTTCCGGTACCGGATTTTTCACGATCTTTTTTTCTGTTGAAAAGATTATTACCTCACCTCAATTATATACGAAAACCGGGACATTTTTGTTGATTTAAATCAATTTTACTTCCTGATAGGAACCGTTTTCAATCATGAACGCGCCCAGTTCCGGTTTTTCAGGATTTTCAAGTGAAATGATGATATACGCGGTATTCGGATGAAATGCCGTTTTCAAGTCTGTCTCCGATGGAAAGGCCGGTCCTTTCGGGTGGGAATGGTAAATTCCGATCAGTTTTTCTCCTTTTCTTTCCATTTCCGTGAAAATATCGGCCTGCCGGACCGGGTCCATGAAATAGGCTTCCGGTGAAGGATCGATGTTTTCCATGGGGATGATGCGCAAAACGGTGTTGTTTTTGCCCAGCAGTAAGCCGCAGCACTCATTGGGAAGTTCCTTCAAGGCCTGTTCGATCATCAGGGTTCTGAACTGGCGGGGGATGTTGATCGGATTCATATTTCCTGTCGAACAAAATGGTGTTGCTTCGGTTTTTGAATGATTTTTTAATTAGTTGTATATTCTTTACCTTTTAATAATACACTATGACAAGTTTGCTTGGCAATAAAAAAGATATGTGCCGCGGGAATGTTCCGCCAAGGGGATGCGGATTTTTCCATGAAAGTGTTTGACATATTCGGTTTGTAATGATAATTAATCGAACAATTTCGTGCACAAAATAATCAATTCAGGCCCCCAATATTTATTTAGTCTGCAAAGTAATTTATGAGTATGCAAAATAATATCGAGTTATAAAAATATACAAAAGATTAGATTATGGAAGAGAAAATAGTAATTAATGAGAAGAAGTTAGATAATATCATCAATCAATACGTCAATCTACCGGGACAGGTCATGTCCACTCTGGAAGCGATTCAGGAGGATGAGGGCTATCTGCCCAAAGAAGCGCTCAGATATGTCAGTGACAAAATCGGCATTCCGTTTTCCCAGCTGTACAGCGTCGGAACCTTTTATGCCGGATTCAGTCTCAAACCGCGAGGGAAACATATCATTACCCTGTGTTCTGGGACCAGCTGTCATGTCCGCGGCGGGCCCCGGCTGCTGGCAGAGCTTTTTGAGCTGCTGGAAATTCCAGCGGAGGAACGCGCGGAAAAGTCCATTACCACGGCGGACCGGTTGTTTACCATTGAAAAGACCCGTTGCCTGGGGTGTTGCAGCCTGGCACCGGTGGTCAAGGTGGATGATGAGATCTATGGCTATCTCACGCCGAAGAAACTTTCTGAAATTCTTAAAAAATACGAATAGGAAAAGCAGTGAAATTAAGCAATGCGGATTTTTTGAAAAAAATCAGGCAGGACGGTCGGGACAGGATTTTTTCCGGCCGGCCCAGGATTGCCGTGGGGTTCGGCAGCTGCGGGATTGCCGCGGGGGCGGCCGCGGTTTATGCGGCGCTGCAGGCCGAGATCCGGAAGAAAAAGCTGGATGTGGTCCTGACAAAGGTGGGCTGTATCGGGTACTGTACAGTGGAACCGATTGTGAATGTCAGCGTTCCCGGTAAGCCCCTGGTGCTGTATCACGATGTGGCGCCCGACGATGCTGAAGCGATCCTCAAGCAGGTGACCACCGGTAATGTTTACACCGATAAAGTTTTGTGTAAAATCGAAACATGGGATCACATTATCCGGGGAAATAAAGTGACTTACGGAAAAGGGTATGCCGAGGTATGTCCCTATGACAAGGTGCCTTTTTTCCGTCCCCAGCAAAAGATCATCCTGAGAAATGCCGGTCTGATCAATCCCGAAGATATCACGGAGTACATGGCCGTCGGTGGTTTTTCGGCGCTTTACCGGGTTCTGAAGAATATGACCCCGGAGAGCGTCATCGATGAAGTGCTGAATGCCGGTCTGCGCGGTCGCGGCGGCGCCGGGTTTCCCACGGGGCAGAAATGGAAATTTGCCCGCGGGGCTGCCGGAGACCGGAAATATGTGATCTGCAATGCCGACGAGGGGGATCCGGGCGCTTATATGAACAGGAATGAAATGGAAAGCGATCCCTGTATGCTGCTGGAAGGCATGATTATCGGCGCCTATGCCATCGGCGCCAATAACGGCATCATTTATATCCGTGAAGAGTATCCCCTGGCGATCAAGCGCCTGGTCAAGGCGATTTCGGAATTGCGGGAATACGGACTGCTTGGACGCAACATCATGAATTCCGGTTTTGATTTTGATATCAGTATCGTCAAGGGGGCCGGTGCGTTTGTCTGCGGTGAAGAAACAGCCCTGATCGCTTCCATCGAGGGGTTCCCGGGCCGGTCCCGGACCCGGCCGCCGTTCCCGGCCGAGAAGGGCCTTTATGGGAAACCGACCAACATCAATAATGTGGAGACCTGGTGCAACGTGCCGGTCATTATTTCCCGGGGGGCGGACTGGTTTGCCAAAACCGGTACCGAGCGCAGCAAGGGAACCAAAGTGCTTTCCCTGGTGGGCAAGGTGAATCAGGCCGGACTGGCGGAAATTCCTTTGGGGACGCCCTTGAAGACCCTGCTCTATGATATCGGCGGCGGCGGACTGGAAGGAAAAAAGATTAAAGCCGTGCAGACCGGCGGGCCTTCCGGCGGTTGTATCCCCGCGGAAAAATTTGATTCACCGGTAGATTATGAAAGCCTGGCAAAACTCGGTTCCATTATGGGGTCCGGCGGTGTGGTGGTTGTGGATGAAGATACCTGCATGGTGGATACGGCCCGCTATTTTGTTGATTTTACCAAAGAAGAATCGTGCGGTAAGTGCGCGCCCTGTCGTGAGGGGCTGAAACACATGCTGGAGATTCTGACCCGGATCTGTGAAGGCCACGGCCGGTTGGAGGACCTGGATCTGCTCGGGGATCTGGCCAATCTGGTAAAAAAGGCTTCTCTGTGCGGACTGGGTCAGAGCGCCCCGAATCCGGTACTGACGACATTGCAGTATTTTCGCAATGAGTACGAAACCCATATCAAAGAAAACCGGTGCGATGCCGGTGTGTGCGCCGATTTGTTTCTGGCGCCCTGTGAAAATGCCTGCCCGATTCATATGAATATTCCGGGGTACATCTCCCTGATCAAGGAAAACCGAATCGAGGACGCTTTTGAGCTGATTCTTCAGGACAACCCCTTGCCGGCCAGTACCGGACGGGTTTGCCATCATCCCTGCCAGAGCCGCTGCCGCCGGAATGAGGTCGATGCAACGGTTTCCACGCGGGAACTGCACCGGTTTGCGGCGGATTATATGGCCGCCCATGCCGACCAAGTGCGAAAAGTGACGCCTAAAAAAATCAAAAGTTCCGGAAAGAAAGTTTCGGTTGTGGGCGCCGGCCCGGCCGGACTGACCGCGGCCTATTATCTGGCCAAGCTGGGCCATGCGGTCACGGTTTATGACCGCTATCCTTCGGCCGGCGGAATGCTGGCCTGGGGAATACCCGATTTCAGACTGCCGCCCGAGGTGCTGGCGCGGGAAGTCAAAATGATCGGCCGGCTGGGCGTAAAGTTTGCCTTCAATACCACCATCGGTAAAGACAAGAGCCTTAAAACCCTTCGCAGGGAAGCGGATGCGGTTTTCCTGGCCATCGGCGCGCACATGGAAACTGCGCTGGAGATCAAGGGCGAGGATTTGGCCGGGGTCTTGAGCGGTGTTGCTTTTCTCCGGGATGTCAATATGGGAAAAACCGTTGACATCGGCAAAAAGACCATGGTGATCGGCGGCGGAAACGTGGCGATTGACGCCGCGCGGGTGGCCCGGCGCATGGGGGCGGCGGTGACGATCCTGTACCGCCGGGAACAGAAAGATATGCCGGCGGAGGAAGAAGAGATCAGTCAGGCGCTGGAAGAGGGAATTTCCATTATGACCCTGGTCGCCCCCAGCCGAATCCTGGCGGACAAGGGCCACGTCAAAGGCATTCTCATGACCAAGTGCCGGCCGGGAGAATTTGATGTTTCCGGACGGCGTCGGCCGGTGCCGGGCAAAGAGACGATTACGCTGGACTGCACCACGATCATCAGCGCTATCGGCCAGCGTCCCGATTCGGATTTTATTCGAAAACTCGGGGTGGCGGTTAACCGTAACGGCACCGTTCAGGTCGATCCGTTTACCCTGGAGACCAGTGTCCCGGGAGTTTATGCCGGCGGAGACCTGGTGACCGGCCCGGATACGGTCAGCGGCTCGATGGGACTCGGCAAGCGCTTTGCCCAGGTCCTGGACGGCCGCTTGATGCCGGAGGAAAGGACCCATAAACTGCTGAAGTCTTTTCAATACAGCAATGACGTTTCGCTGGAACCCCAGGGCGGGGAGCGCAATCCCATGCCGATGATTTCTCCTGAAAAGCGGCGGGGGAATTTTGATGAGGTGACCGGAAGCTATCCGCTTTCCGTGGCAAAAGTTGAAGTGACCCGTTGTTTGAGATGTGATGTGAAAGAATAATTATGAATACCGTAACGATTCTAATCGATGGCAGGAAGTACCCGGCAGAAGCGGATGAGCCGGTCTTAAAAGTGGCTCGCAGAGAGGGCATTGATATTCCGGCGCTGTGCTATCACGAAGGCCTTGCCCCCTACGGGGCCTGCCGGTTGTGTATGGTTGAAGTCGTTGCCGGCGGTCGGCCGGGCATGACCACAAGCTGCACACTGGCGGCAAAGGACGGACTGGCCGTAAAAACGGATACGCCGGAAATTCTGTCGGTTCGGCGCGGGCTGCTGGAACTCTATCTGGCGGAGGCGCCGGATTCGGATTACATTCGGGATCTGGCCGCTTCGCACGGGGTCGACAAGTGCCGGTTTGCCGCTCCGCGGGAAACGGCGGCCGGTGAAACGGAGAAATGTGTTTTGTGCGGTCTTTGCGTGCGGATCTGCAACGAGGCTGTCGGTGCCGGCGTGATTAATTTTATCGGCCGGGGGTCGGAAACCCGGGTGAATTCGCCTTACCTGGAACCTTCTGATAAATGTATCGGCTGTACCGGCTGTGCAGATGTTTGTCCCACGGGAGTGATCGAGATCGTTGACCGTGACGGTGTCCGTACGGTTGAAACCTGGTCCAATACCCGCGTTAAGCTGCAGAAATGCAGCATGTGCGGTGCGGAGTTCTGCCCGGCCCCCATGCTTGATGATGTTTACACGGGAGCGGGGGCGAACCTGACCGAGGACTTGCGCAATCTGTGTACCAAATGCCGGCGCCGATTAAAAATCCGTAAATTTTCCCATATGACCATGCGCTGACGCCGTTCGGTTCAAGCCTTTTTCGAATCCCCTTTGCAGGGTGTCTGCAAGGGGGATTTTTTTGTGAATGGTTCTAAAAAAACTGCGCGCAGCTGATCGGCAGGGCGGTGTCTTGTTTTTTTCCGATTTGAACCCTCTGTGCTTATAACGAAACGATCGAACCTTTCCCCTTTGCCGACCGGTCAAAACAGACATTTTTGCTGGAAAAATTTCCCGAAAATACAGCGTTTTTGTAGCGGTGCTTTTGCCGGGATATTTTGTCCCACCGATGTATGTAGAGAAGGGGTGAGAGACTTAAACATCTGAATTTAAATCATATTTTATTAAAACAGGGAAAAGGTGTTTTTGATTTTTCAACGTTATATCCGCAGACCGATTCTGTCATAATTGTTGACAGGCTTGAATGTACATGGTACCATAATTAGCGTGCAAACTAGGTGTATACGAAGCAAATAACCGGCCTTGCTGAAGCCGGTTTCGCTATAAATGACTGTTTTTTTGAAAAGCCAATATTTCCACCGTATACCTTGGTAGTGTTTTCCCTTCGGAATATCTAACCGTATACCCCGGACAGGCTTTTAAGCTGGCGTAAGGATTGACCGGCCTGTTTTATTCAATGCAGGCGGAAAACGTAAATAATCTTTACTGGATATCTATAATTTAAGGTAGAGGACGTAATTTATGAAAGCGTTTGTCTTTAGGAATGATAAGTGTGATGTCTGCCGCGAGTGCGAAGTGGCCTGTTCGGCGGCCTGCAGCAAGTCGAACAATGAATCTGCCCGGTTTGCCCCTTTTATAAAAGTTTACCAGAGCCCGGAGGGTCCTTTTCTCCGCCTGTGCAAACACTGTGAGGACACTCCCTGCGTGGATGCCTGTATCGGCGAGTCCCTGCGCCGGGGGCCCGATGGCATTATCCTTCAGGATGAGAAACGGTGTATCGGCTGTTTTATGTGTAATATGGTCTGTCCCCACGGGGCGATTAAAACGGTGATGAGCCTGGAAAAGGCGTTTAAATGCACACTGGTCTGTGGCAGTGAAGATGATCCGCCCTGTGTGACTTCCTGTACCCGGGGGGCACTGTTTTTCGACGATTTTGTCAATACGGTCAAAAAAAGACGCAACAAAAAGATAAAGGGGTTGATTAAAAAATGAAAAAGGCCACGAAAAGAACAAAAATGAAAAAAAGCGCCCGTCGGCACGTGATTATCGGTAACTGTATTGCGGCGGTTGCTGCGGCGGACAAACTGCGTGAACTGAATCCGCAAGATCATATCGTTATTCTGGGAGACGAGGCCGTGCCGTCGTATTCACGCTGTCTGATTACCTACTATCTGGGGGGTATGGTGACCCGGCGTCATCTGCTGTCCCATTCGGAAAAATGGTATCAGGACAGGAATATCGACCTGAAGCTTTCCACCCGCGCTGTTGGCGTGGATACCGGAAAACATGTGGTCCACGCGGAAAAGAATGGTAAAAAGCAGAAGGTTCCCTATGATAAACTGCTGGTGGCCACAGGATCTTCGCCGATTTTTCTGAAGAGTTTTCCCCGTGACGAAAGGGGGATCATCGGTATGCGAAATTATGAGGACTCCTGCCAGCTGAAAAAGTGGGCCCGAAAGGGGAAAAAGGCGGTGGTCATCGGGGCCGGATTCGTCGGTCTGAAAACGGCCTACGGCCTTGTCAAACGGGGGGTTCAGGTCAAGGTCGTTGAACTGTTGCCCACGGTGCTGGGACGCATGACGGACATGGAAGCCAGTCAGCGTGTGCGTGAACGGATGGTCCGCCACGAGCTCCTGGATATTGAGCTGTTGAATTCGGTTGTGGCCACGGAGCGGGTCGGGAACAAGTATCACGTGTTTTACAAGGACGGCACCCAGGAAGAATGTGATTTTATTGTCGCGTCCGTCGGGGTAAAGGCGAACACGGAATTTCTGGAAGGGACCGAGGTCAAAATCGACCGGATTGTCGAGGTGGACGACACGCAACAGACGGCGGCGCCGGATGTGTATGCCGCCGGTGATGTGTGCCGTTCGCGACATATCGTCACCCGGCAGTGGATCTATAATGCGATTTGGCCCGTGGCTGTGGCCCAGGGCCGTATTGCCGCATGCAATATGTCCGGGGAGAAGCTTAGGTATGCGGGGAATATTCCCATGAACAGTGTCGATTTCTATGAAATGTGGATTACGGCTATCGGTGATGTTCAGCAGCAGGGCACGGATATCGAAGATGTCACCTATTCCAGTCACGGCATTTATCAGAATGTAAAGTTGAAAGACGGTATCCCCATTTCCTTTATGGCGGTGGGAAATGTGGATGGTGCCGGGATCGTCCGGGCGGCCATTGTCGGCCGAACCCCCTGGAACGAGTTCATCAAACGGCCCAACACCCAGATTATCCCGGTGGTTAACCGGTTGAGCGGACTGCTGTCTCACGCGATCTGATGGAAACCGGTTGCAAACCGGATTTTTGAATACAAAAGCAGATCTGCCTCAAATTTCTTGTGCGGGTCTGCTTTTTATGTTTAATTAAAGGAATACGCATCTTTTAACGAGAGGGGTTGGTTGTCCTTCCTGTTAACGGTTGTTTTGTTCGGCAGTAATTTATAAATAGTTTGTAAATTTTTATCCGCGGGGATGAAATATGGCTAAAAAAAGTATTGAACAAAGGCAAAAAGAAATTGTTGTCGCCAAAGTGAACGGCGCGGCGATCCTGACCGGTCAGGTTGAAGACGGGCTGCAGTCCATGCTGGATCCGTACCGGGATTCAAAGGGCAAGGTGCGGCTGCCCCAGCAGGAGCAGTACGGTGCCAGGGAATACGTGATCGACAACCTGATCAAGCGGGAACTGCTATTTCAGGCCGGCAAAAAAAAGGGGATTACCCATACGCCGGAGGAACTGGAAACGGTCATGAACGATATGCTCAAGGAGTACGGTTCCGAAACGCAGTTCAAGTACGCCCTGTCTCTGAAGGGCCGGACGATTGAACAGTACCGGGAACAGATGAAGTACGACATCGTGGTTAACAAAATGGCGGCGGATATTGTCCGGGACAAAAAAAAGGAGGTGACCAAAGAAGAAGCGCGCAGATATTATGATGAACATCCGGAAGAGATGACCGGTGCGGAGGTCCGGCATCTGCAGCACGTGATGATCAAGGTGGACCGGTATGCCCCTGAAGCGGTGGTCAAAAAGGCCAGGAAAAAACTGGAACAGGTTGCCGCGGACCCGAAAAAATTTGCCGAGATCGTTGAAAAGGGACCGGAAGCCGGAGAGGAAATAAAAGGCGTGGACGCGGGATTTGTTGCCCGGGGAAGTATTCATCCCCTGCTGGATTCGGTTGCCGGCCGGCTGGCGGAAGGCAAGATATCCCGGGTCATCAAAACAGAGGAGGGGTTTCATCTGCTGCTGGTCAAGAAAATTCTTCCGGCCGATATTCCCCGGCCCTATGCGTATATTGAATCGGATCTGATCCATAAACTTTATGAGCAGCGGTCGGTGGCTATCCTGGATGCGGAAATTGAAAAATTGCGCGCGAAAGCCGATATTGTCATTATGGACAAAATGGCTGCAAACAAGCGCGAGCAGGAGGACTCTCTGTCCGAATAAAAACAGGCGGCGGTTGCCGAAAGGGCCGATTGTAAAAATCGGCCCTTTTTTATTGTCTCCTTCGGGGTTTAAAACCCTCGTCTTTAGACGAAGAATGGTTGAATTTTTGATGTTGGCAAACCGATTCAGGTTATCTTTCCCCTCAGGAGAATTTTGAGGTGCTTCGTTTTTTGATTTAGCCCCTTCAGTGGGATAACGAATCTAACGTCTTGTAGACGGTAGTAGTTCAATTTCAGGCGGACGATTAAGTTATAAATTCTCTTGCCAATATTCCGGCAATCGAATAGTATTTTTTTAATCAAAAAGCGGGTTTATTATTAATAGAGAAAGGGTAAAGCATGATCGACAGATATTCCCGGGACATCATGAAAAAGATCTGGTCGCCGGAAAACCGGTTCCGGACCTGGCTGGAGATAGAACTCCGTGCCTGTGAGGCGTTGTGTCAACTGGGACAGATTCCGGAAGCGGCGCTCAAAAACATCAAGGACAAGGCGGACTTTAATGTCGACCGCATCGATGAAATAGAACAGGTGACCAAGCATGATGTGATTGCCTTTACCACCTGTGTGGGCGAGTATGTGGGAGAGGATTCACGGTATATTCACTGGGGCCTGACCTCTTCCGATGTTCTGGACACCAGCTTCAGCATGCTGTTAACCGAAGCTTCGGATCTTCTGTTAACGGATATCGATGATTTGCTGGCGGTTTTGAAAGACAAAGCCATGGAACATAAGCACATTCTGATGATTGGCCGCAGTCACGGAATTCACGCGGAACCCATTACCTTCGGGCTGAAGATGGCGCTCTGGTATGATGAAATGAAACGCCAGAAAGTCCGAATGGAACGGGCCCGGGAAGCGGTTCGGGTGGGCAAGATTTCCGGTGCCGTGGGCACCTTTGCCCATAACCCGCCCTTTGTCGAGGCGTATGTCTGTGAAAAGTGCGGGCTGAAACCGGCGCCCATCTCTACCCAGATCATTCAGCGGGATGTGTATGCCGAGTTTTTTACGACTCTGGCGCAGATCGGCGCTTCGCTTGAAAAGTTTGCGATTGAGGTGCGGCATCTGCAGCGCACCGAGGTTTCGGAGGCCGCCGAATATTTTTCAGCCGGTCAGAAGGGGTCTTCGGCCATGCCCCATAAAAAAAATCCGGTTTTGTCCGAAAACGTGTGCGGTCTGGTCCGGATTCTGCGGGGGAACGCCCTGGCCGCTATGGAGAACGTGGCGCTCTGGCATGAAAGGGACATCAGCCACTCTTCCGCAGAACGGGTGATTGGTCCGGATTCCACCATTGCCCTGGATTTTATTCTGGTGCGCATGACCGGTGTGATTAAAAACCTGATGGTCTATCCGGAAAACATGCGGGCGAACATGAACCGGACCCGGGGGCTTTACTATTCCCAGAAAATCCTGCTGGAGTTGACCCAGCGGGGTGTTTCCCGGGAGGACGCTTATGCGATTGTTCAGCGAAATGCGCTGGAGGCCTGGGACAAGCAGCGGGATTTCAAGGACATGGTGCTGAACGATCCGGGTATTACGGCGAAAATCACGAAAACGGAGATTGAAACGTTTTGCTCACCCGAGTTTTTCACCCGGCATGTGGATGACATCTTTGCCAGGGTATTTAAGGACTGACTGAATGCGGACTTCGGAATTCGGAATGAATATATCGTGATGACAACACAACAGACATGAAAAGAGCGGTTTTTCTCGACAGGGACGGAACCATTAACCGGGAGGTGGGCTACCTGAACCATCCGGACCAGATAGCGCTGCTTCCCGGTGCGGCACGGGCCATCAAACAGCTGAACGGGGCCGGGTTTCTGGTGGTGGTCGTGACCAATCAGTCCGGTGTGGCCCGGGGAATTATCGCGGAAGAACAGATTCCTCTTATCCGGGATCGGCTGATGGCCCTGCTGAAAAAGGAAGGAGCGTCGATTGACGGCTACTATTACTGTCCCCACTATTCCGGAGGGACGGTGGAAAAGTATTCAGTTGCATGCGATTGCCGAAAACCCGCACCCGGAATGCTGAAAAACGCGGCCCGGGACCTGGGTATCGATCTCGGGCAGTCGTATGTTGTTGGAGACAAGGCCTGCGATGTCGCTCTCGGCAGAAACGCCGGCAGCGTGGCCGTCATGGTTAAGACCGGTTACGGTCAAGAGGAATTTGAAAAATGTGATTTTCCGCCGGATTATGTTGCGGACAACCTGAAAGATGCCGCGGAATGGATTTTAAAAAACAGTCACCGTGTGGCCTGACTGTATAACCTGTGAAAAAGAGAACTTCATCGGAGAATATTTTTTATGGAAAGTGGCGATTTAACCAAGGTAATTATGGGCGCGCTGTTTGGCTTTGGTGTGATAGCGCTGGTGCGTTTGCTCCGCAGGCCTCCTCCCGGAAGTGATAACCGCAAGAAAAAGCTTTCGGATAAAGACAGGAAATAATTACTGGTCCAGAACATACGTAGTGATGAATTTATCCAGAACGGTTGTTTGCAGTTCGGAGATGCCGCTGAACTGAATTCCCACGTAGTACCCCCGGCTTTCATCTTCCGTGTCGGGCACTTTGCTCATCCAGCACACGGTTCCCTGTAAAAATATGGCGGGTTTGCTGTTGTCCGAATAAAAGATGGTGACTTCGATGCGGGTATGCGGGCGGTGCGGTTCATCCGAGGAAAGCATCATGCCGCCCATGCTGATGTTGATGGGCAGCGCCCGGTTCAGGCTGTCGTCTTTTGAAACCCGGAAATAAACGGAAAAATTGGGGTTTTCCGAGATCGGGTAACGCGGATGGCGGCGCAGTTCATGTATTTTTTGATTTTCTTTCAAGGCGGGTCCGTTTTTGTATTATTCTGTAATGCCACTATACCTTTTTATGGAACGAAATACAAGCAGCTGGAGCGGCGGCGGGTCCGCTAGCGTTGTGGAAAAGGGTTCAACAGCCTGAACGGTTTAGGCGAATGGATTAACAAGTTCAAAACCCAAATTTAAAAGATGCCATGAAGCTCAAAATATCAAGTTTAAACAATGGGTTGCTTTTCTTTTTGAATTTTAAATGTTGAATATGTCTTCCTGGCCTTGCGCATTCCTGATGTCTTGAATCCTTAATCAAGATATTCATCGAAATCTTCCAATACGGTCTCGATCGGGACGGCAAACCCCAGACCTTCCATGTTTTTAATAATCATGGTGTTAACGCCGATAACCCGGCCCCGGTCATTGATCAGCGGACCGCCGCTGTTGCCGGGATTGATGGGGGCATCCACCTGAATAAATTTATTGTCATGGATAAGACGTCTTCCCGAAACAATCCCCGAGGTGACCGTGTGCCGAAGACCCGCGGGACTGCCGATGGTGTAAACCCGGGTACCGGGTGCCAGGCGGTCGCTGTCCGCCGGGGACAGGGAAACACAGGTGTCCGTATCCGTTTCCAGAAGAGCCAGGTCATTGGTTTCGCTCAGGGCCAGCACACTGGCCGACTGTTTGGTCCCGTTGTACAGGGTGATCTCGATACCGCTTCCGGAGTAAGCGTCCAGGCGAATGGTATCCAGCCGGGTTTCCATCGCACGGCGTTTTTCCCGGGCGCTCTCAAGCCTGTTTTTCCTGTTTTGAAGTGTTTTTTCGATCCGCTCTCTTCGACCGGCGTCACGGATGTTTCCAAGACGTCGGGTCTGTATTTCAATATATTTTTCTGCGTTTTCGATCATGAGGGAAAACTGTTCAATCTCATCCCGGATTTTTGCCTTCAGGTTTTCCGGCGGTTCCACCACGTGCCGGTTGGTGATGATGCGGCAGCCGGTGTCGATAAAAAATCCCGAGCCGAGTCCCCAGGCGGTTTTAATGAACACCGTGGCGGCCGTGGCTTTTTCGATGTCGGACATGGCTGTTTCACTGACAGGTATTGCGTTCCAGGTGCTGTTGTCCGAGAGTGCGGCCATATCCTGTTTCAGCAGTCCCTTTTTGAGCAGTATTTTTTTGGTGGATACGGCCATGACCACGGCCAGTACCAGGATCAGCACGGAAAAAACCAGAATGTGCCTGTAGGAACGGGTCTCGGTTTCGGCTGTCCGTTTGGCCGTGGTCCTGTCCCGGATCTCATTTTGACGTTTGATGTACTTCTCAAAAATAATGCCGCAGGCGTCGCATTCAAACGTGTTTTCCTGTTCGTGACCGCATTTGGGGCATTTCATGGCGGGGAATTCCGATAAAAAAATGTTTTCTTTTAATTGCCAGTTTTTGCCGGCCTTGTCACGAAAAAAATTACCTGTGGACGAAAAGCGGATTTGCCCTTGACGGGAAGGCGGGAACCCGTTACATCAAAAAAAGGGTTTTTTACAAATAACCATCAAGTCTTCGGGGAGAAATAATATGGACCGTCGAAAATTTTTAAGGGATGTGGGTCTGTGGTCCGCGGGAATTCTGCTTTCGCCGCCGGTTTTTGATATGGTGTCCGGTCTTTGTGCCGCGGCGAAACCATCGAAACTTTCCGTAATCACGGGAACCGATTATGTTGCCATGGTCAAAAAGCTGCTTGAACCCATGGGTGGTCTGCCCACCTTTGTCCGGCCGGGCCAGAGCGTGGTGGTCAAGCCGAACATGGGCTGGGACCGCAACCCGGACCAGGCGGCCAATACTCATCCCGTGGTGGTCCGGGCGGTTGCGGAACTGGCCCTGGCGGCCGGTGCGTCGAAGGTGATGGTCTTTGACCGGCCCTGCAATGAGGAGCGGCGCTGTCATTTCAACAGCGGCATCCGTCCGGAGCTGGAAAAGGTCAAAGACCGGCGCCTGAAATGCGTTTACATGGATGACCGCAAGTATGTTCCGGTGCAGATCCGGCGCGGAAAGGCCCTGAAAGAGTGGTCCTTTTACAAGGATGCGCTGGAAGCGGATGTCTACATCAATGTGCCCGTGGCCAAGCACCACTCTCTGGCCGGGCTGACCCTGGGACTGAAAAATATCATGGGGGTGATTGGCGGACGGCGGGGGCAGCTTCACCGCCGTCTGGATCAGAACCTGGCGGATCTGAATACGGTGCTCACACCGGCGCTGACCCTGGTGGACGCCACCCGGATGCTGCTGCGCAACGGTCCCTCCGGCGGAAGCCTGAAGGATGTGAAACGAATGAACACCCTGATCGCGTCATCCGATATCGTGGCGGCCGATGCCTATGCCACCACACTGTTTCAGCAAAAACCCGAGGAGATCGATTCCACGGTGGCGGCATGTCGTGCCGGGCTGGGGGAGATGGATCTTTCTAAGGTGGAAATTGTTAAAGCATAGGGCGTTGTCGCCAGGCGTATAGTGCACCCGTCCTCTAAAGCAGTCTGCTTTGGAGGGTGGCTGTCTGATTAATTCAGGATAAAATGAACGTCCAACATCGAACGCTCAACATCGAATAATGAATAAAACAGCAATAAAAGGACTTGATGACATCATCTGCTTAGACGATTCATAAACCATGCCCGGTGCTCTTCTAAAGATTAATGACCGATTCCTGTTAAATGAATAAACCATCCATTACAAAGAAACGATTTATGCGAATCGCCTGCCAGGTTTTCTGCCTGGCTGTTTTCCTGGTGCTGTTCAGACTGACCGATTACCGGGGGTCCGATGAAATCGGCTGGGCCGTGAATGTGCTGTTCCGCCTGGACCCGCTGTCCGCGGTAACCGCCATGCTGGCCGCGAAAACATTTATCGTGCTTTTTATTCCGGCCCTGGTGCTCATGGCGCTGACGTTTATTTTCGGCCGTTTTTTCTGTGGCTGGATCTGTCCCCTGGGAAGCCTGCTTGATTTTTTCGGAAAATATTTCAGGCCTGCCGCTGAAAGATCAACGAACTTCAGAAAAGTTAAGTATATCCTGCTGACGGTTATATTTATCAGCGCCCTTTTCGGGGTTCAGCTGTCCGGATTTCTGGACCCTTTTGCCATTCTGGTGCGGGGCCTGGTTTTTGCCGTTGATCCGGTCCTGAATTTTGCTGCCTGCTATTTTTTTGATACCGTGTACCTTCACGCCCCGGAAGCGGTATCCGGCCTGACCGAGCCCGTCTATGCCTTTTTGAAAGAGACCCTTCTGCCCTTCAAACAGTCCTTTTTTCTGCTTGCGTTTACCAGCTTTCTGCTGCTGGCAGGTATTTTCCTGCTCGAAAGGGTGTCCCGGCGGTTCTGGTGCCGAAACCTGTGTCCCCTGGGAGCGCTGCTGGCGCTGCTGTCTGCCCGGCCGTTTTTGCGGCGCCGGCCGGAAAAGATCTGTAAAAACTGTCAGGACTGTTCGGACATCTGTCCCATGGGTGCTTTTCAGAAGGACGGCACACTCAGGGCCGAAGAGTGCACGTTGTGCCTGGATTGCCTGGACCGGTGTCCTTCCGGAATCGGTAAAATTGCATTCAGCCGGCCCGGCAGAAGAACCGCTGTTGACCTGAACCGGCGGTTTTTTATCCAGTGGAGCGCGGCCGGAATCTGGATCCCACTGGTTTCAAAGGTGAGCGCGGCCGGAAGCAGGAATAATTCCTTTCTGCTGCGGCCGCCGGGCGCGGCAACGGAAAGTGAATTTCTGGCCAAATGTGTCCGCTGCGGGGAATGTATGAAGGTCTGTATTCAAAACGCGCTGCAGCCGGCGTTGATGGACAGCGGTTTTGAAGGCATGTTTTCCCCCCGGCTGGTGCCCCGCCTCGGGTACTGCGAATTCAACTGCACCCTGTGCGGCCAGGTCTGCCCCAGCGGGGCGATCGAAACGCTGACGAAAGCACAGAAACAGAAATTCGTCATCGGCCGGGCCGTGTTTGACAAGGACCGCTGCCTGCCATATGCCAAGAATGAAAGCTGTATTGTCTGCGAAGAGCACTGCCCCACCCATGACAAGGCCATCAAGTTCAGAGAGGTCACGGCTACAGGGACGGACGGCGAAGCCGTTGTTATCAAACAGCCCCATGTGATTGACCGCCTGTGTATCGGCTGCGGTATCTGTGAGAACGTCTGCCCGCTGGAAGGCGAGGCCGCGATCCGGGTGAGAAGATAGCCCCTGCCAGTTATTTTCTGCGTGTTTTCCAAAGCAGTAAAGAATGTGTTTGATTTTTAAACGGGTTATTCCTATAGTTAAAATCAAATCGAAAAGAAACGATGGATTCAATGAATATACTGATCATCCGGCTCAGTGCGATCGGTGACGTGGTGCATGCCCTGGCCATGGTGGCGCCTCTGAAAAAAAAATATCCGGGTTGCCGCATTACCTGGGTCATTGAAGAGGAAACAGCAAACCTTTTGGAACACTATCCCGGCATCGACCGGGTAATAATCTCCCGCCGCAGGCGCTGGCTGCGCCAGGTCCGGGGCGGGCAGCCGGTCAAGGCCCTGCGCCAGGCGGCGGCCTTTGTCAAGATGCTGCGCAGCGATCGCTACGACCTGGTACTCGATTTCCAGGGGTTGCTGAAAAGCGGCCTTATCGCTTTTCTGTCCAGATCCCAAAGGAAGATCGGTTATCGAAACGCGCGGGAAATGAGCCCGCTGTTTTATTCGGAGAAGGCGCCTGCAACCGATTTTAATGACCATGCGCTCAATCGCCACCAGGTCATTTTAAATCATCTGGGGATTAAAGATCCGGCGGTTTCCTTTGCGCCTTTTTACAGCCGTCGAGATGAGGATAAAATAGACCAACTGTTCAGGTCTCTGGATATCGATTGTCGTAAAAATCTGGTGGTGGTCCATCCCTGCGCCGGGTGGCCGACCAAGGTCTGGCCGAAGCAAAAGGTGGCCGGGCTCTGTGACCGGTTGATTGATGAACAGTCCTGTGCGGTGGTGCTGGCGGGCAGCTATGCGGAAGCGGGTTTTCTGAATGAAATTGTAAATCTGGCAAATAACCGGCTGGTCAGTCTGGCCGGCAAGACAAAACTGACCGAACTGGCCGGTCTGATGGCCCGGGCCGATCTTGCGGTGTCCACCGATTCCGGGCCCATGCACCTGGCCTGTGCCGTCGGAACCCCGGTCGTGGCCATCATGGGATCGACCGCGCCCTGGCGGACCGGCCCCTTCGGCGACCGGTACACGGTGATCCGGAAAGAGCTGTTCTGCAGTCCCTGCTATCAAAAGAAAAAATGTCCGCTTTCACACCATCGCTGCATGGCGGAGATATCGGTTGAAGAAGTGTTTAAAACATGCTGTAATTGGTTGGCCGGCTGATGTCGGTTCTCGGTCACGTTTTTTGATCGCAAAACGCCCGTCTGCGGTGTTAGGCTTATTGTTTGTCACTGCAACGTACGATCATCTGCGTCTTGCTCGTCAAAAACTCGCGGGCCTTGCATCCGGCGGCTTTTGAACAGTCCGGGGATTTTACTGAGGATGTACTGGAAAGGATAATTATGGCGATCAGTGAAGATTTACTGGAGATTCTGGCCTGTCCCAAGTGCAAGGGAGATCTTGTGCTGACCGACAGCAAAGACGGGCTGGTGTGCAACGCGTGCAGGTTAAAGTACCCGATAAAAGATGATATTCCCGTGATGCTGATTGACGAGGCGGAACCGGTTTAGCCGTCTGTTGAAAATATGGCGGCCTTTTGCGCAGCGCGGGGCAGGATGGCCGTGTGTTGCCCGGGGTGCTGTATTGATGTGGCGCCGGCCTTTACCGGTCAACCTGTGAGGGGTGTTTTATGAAACTGCTTTTGGCGATTATCCTTATCGGGGTGATTGCGCTGATCGGATCCCGGCTGACCTTTTTTTCCCGTCGCCTGACCCTGGGATTTAAAAATATTATTTTCACCGGTACCGAGTACATCTTCCTCGGTTTTTTTCTCGGCAGCCGGGGGCTCAATATTCTCGATCCGCTGACCCTGAAACAGTTTGAGCCGTTTCTGCTTTTCGGACTCGGCTGGATCGGTTTTCTGTTCGGGATCCAGTTCGAGGTCCGGCGAATGCGGTTTTTGCCCCGGCGCTATTTTTCCATTACCGCCATTCAGGCGGCGGTTGTTTTTGTCCTGGTTTCTGCGGTGTCCTGGGCCGGACTGGCGGCGTTTGATCTGCTGCCGCCGGGTTATTCCCTGTTCGCGGCGGTTATTCTGGGCAGCGCCGCATCCTGTACCGCCCAGTCCGCCATCGCGATCGTCAATCACAATTTTCGTATTGAAAACAAAGGGCTGCTTGGCCTGATGCGCTATATTTCCAGTGTGGACGGTTTGTTTGCGCTGGTCTTTTTCGGCCTTTCGTTTTTTTTTCTTCCCTGCGGCGGTGCGGCCGGATTCGATTTTATCAAATCCGCGGTGTGGCTGGTTCTGTCGCTGTCCATGGGGGTCCTGCCCGCCCTGATTCTGATCTGTTTAAGCCGGACACGGTTTAACGCCCAGGAGTACACGGTCTTTCTGATCGGTGCCATTATGTTCTGCGGCGGGCTGGCAGACCGGTTTCAGTACTCGGCCCTGGTGGCCGGACTGGTCTGCGGCATGGTGACGGCCAATTTTTGCCTGCATCGTCTGCGCGCGCTGTCGATCGTTGTTCACGGGGAAAAAACCATTTATATCGCCCTGCTGATTCTCCTGGGAGCCGGCTGGCAGTTTCGCGCGGACCTGACCCTGGCGGCGGCCGTTCTGTATTTTTTATCCCGTGCCGCTGGAAAAGTGTTTGGGGTGTTTGCGGCAACAAGGGTATTCAAACCGCGCTACGCCGTGCCGCCCCGGCTGGGTCTGGGGATGATTTCCGAAGGCGGATTAGCGGTTGCCATTGTCCTGAACGCGGGTCTGGTTTATCCCCGGTTGTCCGATGTCCTGGTGACCATTGTGGTGCTTTCGGTAATTCTTAACGAATATATCAGCCCGCACCTGATCGTGAAACAGCTGGGGGAGACCCTGCATTTGTCGGAAACCCGTTTTCAGGCGGCGAAAAACCACGAAAAGGACAGTGACCGGATATGACCAACAAAATAATCAGTCTGGCAATTGCAGTCGGTACCATGGCCCTGGTGACGGGGGCGGGCCTGTTCGGTATGTCCGGGCCGATGACGCCGACCCTGGCGCTCGGGTTTCTGCTGCTGTCGGCCTACTGTATCGGATCTGTGCTGGCCAGGGCCGGTCTGCCGCAGATTACCGGCTATATTTTTGCCGGTCTGCTGTTCGGCCCCTGTTTTATCAATTTTTGCAGCAGTTGTGTGCTTAATGATTTGGCGTTTCTCAACAGCCTGGCCCTGGCCTTTATCGCTTTCTGCGCCGGCGGCGAGTTGCGGCTGGAAAATATCCGGTCAAAACTGAAAATAATTCTCTATCTGATCGGCAGCGTGACCCTGGTTGTTTTCGCCGGGGTGACCCTTGCCGTGTTTTTGCTGTCCGCATTCATTCCTTTTATGTCCGGATATCCGGCGGTTGTTCGGCTGGCGGTTTCCGCCATTTTCGGTGTGATAGCGGTGGCCCGTTCACCCTCCTCCACGATTGCTATTATCAGTGAAACCCGGTCAAGGGGAGAGTACACGGATACGGTGCTCGGTGTGACCATTGTCACGGATGTCGTGATTATTATTCTGTTTGCCGTGGTGATATCCGTTTGTCAGCTCGTGATTGTATCTCCGGACAAGGTGGATGTTTCCTTCATCTTCATTCTTCTGGCTGAGATTATGGTCTCTCTTCTTGGCGGTTATCTGCTGGGCAAGATTATTGTTTTTCTCATTGAAAAAGTAAGGGTGGAGTTTCCGGTGGTGATTGCCGGGATGGGGTTCGTGGTGATCAAGGGCTGCCATTTCATGGGAACCTATTTACAGGAGGCCCATGATATCAGTGTGAATATCGAGCCGCTGCTGATCTGTATGGCAGCGGGATTCACCATCCAGAATTTTTCAGAACACGGAAATGTTTTTTTGAAACGAATGGACAAGATTTCGCTTCCCATCTACGTGGCTTTTTTTGCTATTACCGGTGCCACCATCGATATCGGGGTGCTGAAGGCTTCCTGGCTGCTGGGCCTGGTGATTGTTCTGGTCAGAGGGCTTGCGGTTTTTGCCGGCTGCCGGTTCAGTGGCAGAATTTCGGGGGACCGAAAAGGTATCTGTGCCAATGCCTGGCTCGGCTTTATTACCCAGGCGGGCGTCAGTCTGGGACTTCTGGCGGAGGTGGCCCGGCGCTTTCCGGAAATCGGCGGGGAGGTTCAGAGTATCCTGATTGCCGCTGTCACGGTCAATCAAATTGCCGGACCGGTGGTTTTTAAATATGGTCTGAGTAAAATGGGGGAAACGGGCAAGCAGCGGCTGTCGGCTGAAGGCCCGTAGCTTTTGGTTGATTTTAACATCATGATTGTGTAGAAGAACAATGAAACGTTTTTTATCGAGGTAAAACATGCGGATTACGGATTATCTGAAAGAAGCCTGTATCGATACGGCACTTTCCGGTGACAGCAAGGCCGAGGTTATTCAGAAACTTCTGGACCTTATTGTTCGCGGGGATCCGGAAATCAACGGCCGGGAGGTCCTGAAAGACCTTGACGAACGGGAAGCGCTGGCGTCCACGGCGATCGGCAGCAGTATTGCCATTCCCCACGCACGCATTGATAATCTGTCGGAAATAAAAACGGCTTTCGGGCTTTTGAAGGATGATCCCGGTTTTGCGTCCATTGACCGGAAACCGGTGCAGCTGGTTTTTCTGATTCTGTTCCCGAAAAAAGACGTCGGTCTGCAGCTCAAATTTCTTGCCCGGACGGCCAGGCTTCTGCATGACAGCACGCTGCGTGACGATCTGCTGGCCTGCACCAGCGCAAAAGCGGTGATGGATACCTTCAGGGCCTATGAGGAAAAACATTTCCACTGAAAGCGGAGACCATGAAACTTGCGGTTATTTTTCTGAACAGAATCGATTATCTGGAGGATATCCTGTCGGCTTTTCTCGAGATCGGAGTCAAGGGGGCGACAGTGGTGGATTCCGTGGGCATGGGCCATATCATTTCCCAGCATATTCCGATTTTTGCGGGTCTGCGGGACGCGTTTGCCGGCAGCAGTCCCAACAACAAGATTATTGTGGCGGTTGTGGAAGAAGACCTGGTTGCAAAAATTTCCGAGGTTCTGGATGAACTGTGCTGGTCCCAGGAAGAATCCGGTGCCGGTTTCATGATCTCGCTTGACGTAGACGAGGTGTTCGGACCGGGCCGGACGTAATCCTCTGGAATTTCGCGACGGCCGCAACGGCTTTTTGCATCCGGTAGTGAATTCATGATTGATAAAGGCATCGATTTTTCACAGATTATTTTCCTGCTGGGCACGGTTATCGTCATCAATATATTTGTCAAGGCCGTTGCCCGGCGTTTCAACCTGCCGTCGCTGGTCGGATATATCCTCATCGGACTGCTGCTGGGCATCCTCGATACCCGGTTTTATCTTTTAACCCAGACGGACAGAGAGATTTTTACCTTTCTCGCGGAAGTCGGGGTCGTCACCTTACTCTTTCGGATCGGTCTGGAAAGCAATGTTCATCATCTGGCCGGACAGCTGAAAAGAGCGAGTCTTCTCTGGGGTATCAATGTGATCTTATGCGGTGTGCTCGGATATGTTTTCTCCCATCACTCGTTTGGGGTGCCGCTGATTCCCAGTCTTTTTATCGGTGTGGCCTTGACCGCCACCAGCGTGGGCATATCTGTGGGGATCTGGAAAGAAGCGGATTTGCTGCGAACAAAGGCGGGCGAGCTGCTTGTGGATGTGGCCGAGCTGGATGATATTTCGAGCATTGTTTTGATGACGCTTCTGTTTGCCGTCCTGCCGTACCTGCAGGCCGGCCAAAATTCGGTTCTGTTGATCAAACTGTCCAGAGAGACCGGCATCATCCTGGCAAAACTGGCCGGTTTCGGATTGATGTGTGCGCTGTCGGCGTGGCTGATCGAACGGTATGTCATGGGATTTTTCAGGCGTATCGAGTCGCTCAGCGAGCTCATGCTGATGGTTGCCGGTGTCGGGTTTGTTGTTGCCGCCCTGGCGGGAATGCTGGGTTTTTCCATTGCCATCGGCGCTTTTTTTGCCGGGCTTATTTTTTCCCGGGACGAGGATGCCGTCAAAATCGATGCGTCCTATAACACGCTGGATGAGCTGTTCAGCCCGTTTTTTTTCGTGGGGATCGGCCTGAGCCTTGATCCGGCCCTGCTGACAAAATCCGTGTCCCTGGGACTGCTGCTGATTGTCGTTGGCGCGGTCGGCAAAATCGTCGGCGTGGCTGTGCCGGCCCGTTTGTCCATGCCATGGCCGGGGGCGCTGCTGCTGGGGGTAAGCATGGTGCCCCGCGCGGAAATTGCGCTGATCATCATGCAGCGGGGGCGGGCCTTTGGGGACGCCGTTGTTCCGGCGCCGGTTTTCAATGCCATGGTTATGGTGACGGCGGTCACCTGTCTTTTGTCTCCTTTTGCGGTTCGTGGTCTTCTGAAGAAATGTCCGCCGTAATAAGCCGCAAACATTAGAGCAGGAAAAAATTCTGTGGCCGCTGGCAACTTGTCTTTTGGCCGGGCTGGGTTTCGGCATCAGCGGCTGTGACGGGACGGGCATGTTTTCTCTTAAAATCGACCGATACTGCCATGCCGGCCCCGGCGGCGTTTGGAAAAACGGCATGACCGGGCTTCTTTTTCGGTGTATCGAAAACCGGGATCAGGCGAATTTGACTTTTGGCCGTAAATGGACTAGTCCAGTAGATAAATAATTTCCACTCCAGGGGTTTTGTCCTATGGTCGGGGAGACAGATACCTTATTAGAAATTACCCATAACATATTAAAAAGTCCGTCTTTTGTCCAAACGGCAAAGGCCATCTTTTATGCCTGCAGGGATCTGATCGGAGCGCAATCCGGATATGTTGCCCTGCTCAGTGCGGACGGAGAGGAAAATGAGGTTCTGTTCCTGGAATCGGGCGGACTGCCGTGCAGCGTGGATCCCAACCTGCCCATGCCGATTCGCGGTCTGCGGGAGCGGGCTTACAAAAACGGTCAACCGGTTTTCGAAAATGATTTTATGAAGAGCCGGTGGGCGACATTTATGCCGAAAGGCCATGTGGTCCTGGATAATGTAATGTTTGCTCCCCTGGTGATCGATCACCGGGCCGAAGGGGTGATGGGATTTGCCAACAAACGGGGCGATTTTGATGAAAACGATACGGCCCTGGCGGCGGCGTTCGGTAATCTGGCGGCCATTGCGCTGAGAAAAGGCAGAGATCTGGATGTGATTGCGGCGCAGGAGCAAAGACTGCAAAAAGCTCATGATCATCTGGAACAGCTGGTCGAGGCAAGAACTGCGGCCTTGCAAATGGCCAATGCCAGATTGCGGGAAAGTGAAAAACGGTACAGAACCGTCATCGACACGGTTGCGGAAGGCATTCTTCTTCTGGCGCCATCGGGCAAAATTACCGGCTGGAACAAAGCTGCGGAAGAAATTTTCGGAATTCCGGAGAGTGCGGTACTGGGGAAGGCCTTTGCCGAAGTAAACTGGCCAGCGGTACACGAAGACGGTTCTTCCCTGCCGTTGCACGAACACCCGACAATGGTCACGCTGAAAACCGGTACCCCCTGCAGCGATGTTGTTTTAGGCCTTCGGCGGGAGAGCGGAGACCACCGCTGGGTATCGGTAAACACCAGGTCCATTTGCGATCCGGCGGCAGACTGTCCTGAATCCGTTGTGATGACATTCCGGGATGTCACGGCAGCAATGAAAGCAGAGTGCGAACGCAAAAAACAGGAGGCCTTTGAAAGAACCGTCAGTGATATTTCCGCGACTTTTGTCAGTGAGGCTTTTGACAATATGGATGCGGCGATTGACCGTGCGCTTGAAGCAATAGGACGCATTACGGAATCGGACCGGGCCTATGTATTCATGTTCCATAGGGACCAGGGCGTTGCCGACAATACCCACGAATGGTGCGCGGAAGGGGTTGCGCCGCAAATTGAAAATCTGCAGGGGATTGTTCTCAAGGAAGCGCTTCCCTGGTTTAGTGAACAGATGCTGTCCGGGGCCGTTTTTTACGTGCCGGACGTTACCGGTCTGCCGGCCGCAGCCGAACGGGAAAAAAAGCATTTTCTGGACCAGGATATCACGTCTTTGATCGTGGTTCCCGTAAAATCGGAGGGTGTTGTGACGGGTTTTCTGGGGTTTGATTCGGTTCGCGAAAAGCGCTTGTGGTCGGATTTTGACCGGAATGCTTTGAAACGCGTGGGGGACACCATCTCCTTCTGGCTGGAGAAAAAAAAGAACCATCTGGCCTTAATGCAAAGTGAAGAAAAATACCGCAGCCTCGTTGATGAAATCACCGAAGGGGTTGCCGTTACCATTGACGGGAAAAACCATCTGGTCAACAATGCTTTTGCCCAGATTTTCGGTTACACCAAGGCGGAAATGATCGGCCGAAGCGTTGATTTTGTCATTGTTCCGGAGGAGGTGTCGAAGCTGAAACAGCGTATGAATAACCGCCTGCAGGGAAAAACCGTTCCTGCGCGGTATGAAACAAAAGCCAGAAGAAAGGACGGGGCTGTGATTGAGATCAGCGTTTCGGCGAAACTGACCAAATTTGAAGGCCGGCAGGCAATTCAGATTGTCATCAGTGACATTACGGAACAGAAAAAGATTGAGGAAAAGAAGCGGCAATCCTATAAAATGCAGTCATTGGGAACCCTGGCCGGCGGTATTGCCCATGAGTTCAACAATATCCTGGGCGGTATGATGGGTTATGCGGAAATTGTCAGAGATGAAGCCTGTCAGGACAGTCTTTCGGGCGATCATCTTGACCGAATACTGAATCTCGGCAGCCGGGCCAGGGATCTGATCCGGCAGATTCTTTTGTTCAGCCGCAAAAGCGAAGTGCATACAAAACTGTGCCGGCCGCACAGGATTATTCGGGAGCAGCTGAAAATGCTGCGCAATATCGTGCCGTCCAGTATTGACATCACGGCGGATATCGACGAACATTCCGGCACGGTTCTGGCCGATGAAACGCAGCTTCAGCAGATCGGGATCAACCTGTGCAACAATGCCGTTCAGGCCATGCAGGAAAAGGGCGGTGTCCTCAGGATTACCCTGTCCCCGGTGTGTCTTGATGCGAAAAATGCTGAAGGACTGCCGAACATCAAACCGGGTGAGTATGTAAAACTGACCGTCTGCGATACGGGGACCGGCATTGCTCCTGAAATTATCGGTAAAATATATGATCCCTTTTTTACCACCAAGGGGGTCGGGGAAGGTACCGGCATGGGACTTTCAGTGGTGCATGGTATCCTCGAAAGTTTTGGCGGGGGCATTACGGTTGAAAGCGCTGTGGGCCGGGGAACAACTTTTACCGTTCTGCTGCCCCGGGCGCAGCAGGCAGCGGAAGATAGGTCAACAGCCGATTGCCTGCCGACCGGTACCGAAAGGATACTTGTTGTTGACGATGAAGATTTCATGGTATTGCCGGTGAAAGGGATTCTCGAACGACTGGGTTATGCCGTAACCGCCAAAACCTGCAGTCTCGAGACACTGGAACTTTTCAAAAAAGATCCTCAGCAGTATGACCTCCTGATTACCGATTTGACCATGCCCCACATGACCGGTGACCGCCTGGCCGCGGAAGTAACCGCCGTCCGGCCGGACATGCCGGTGATTCTGACTACCGGCTATGCCGATGCCGTTGATAACGACCGGTTCAAGCAGAGCGGAATAACGGCCTTTATTTCAAAGCCTTTCCGAAAACATGATTTGGCCGAAACCGTGCGCCGGGCTCTGGACAAAAACTGACCAGTGCCTGAATCCTTCAATCGGGGCGGCATCCGTCGGTTATCAGTAGATGGTTTTGATGGTGGCGCCCGGAATGAGCTGGCTGGACACGGGAACGCCGTTGAGTTCGGCCAGAATCTTTGCCTTGACCGAACTGCCCAGCGTCCTTCGGGCAATGATCGGCAGGGTGTCTCCCCGACGAACCCTGTATAACTTGATATGACGGATGTCGTCTTTCGGTCCGTAGGCCAGGCCGTCCAGATAGGATTTGTATTTTTCCGCGTTGATCTTTCCCCGCTGACCGTAATTTTTTATCTGCCGGTTGTGAAGTTGTCCCAGGGTATCGTTCATGGTAACCATTACTTTGTATTTGGCCTCGATCCTTGAAATGCGGTCAAAGATATAGGGGTGGGTGGACAGGTAGCCTTGCGCGCCTGTGGGGCCCTGACTGATATGCGCAAGGGAATGCATGAAGGACACCATCTGCAACGGATCATACCCGGTTTTCATCAGGTATTCAACAGACTGTTCATCCGCCAGGTATTCTCTTTCCCGGCTGAACCCGAGCATTAACGCGTTAAACAGCTGGCTGGTGGCCATGGCCGCATCTCCGGAGGAAGATGTGGCGGCGGCGCCGGCGATGCCGGCGATGGTTGCCAGCTGGGCGATCATGCCCTGGGACATCAGGGCGGCGCTGTCGCGGCCGACCACATGACCGATTTCATGACCCAGCACCCCGGCCAGTTCGGCTTCGCTGTTTAACAGGGATAACAATCCCCGGGTGATGTAGATGTATCCGCCCGGCAGCGCAAAGGCATTTTTGGTGTCATCGTCAAGAATGGTGAAATGATACGTGAGGTCCCGGCGCTTGCACACCTGAACCAGATTCTGGCCGATTTCGTTGACATACTGCTGAAAGCCCGCATCGTAATAGTATCCGAACTGGCGCATAATCTGTTGATGGGCGTTTCGGCCGATGCGCAGCTCTTTTTCTTCACTGACCACATTGAATTCCCGTTCAAGGGTGATGGGATGGACCATGCACCCCGGGATCAGAAAGGCCGCGAAAAAAAGATATGGGATAAGGGCTTTTTTCATGAGAATATTTTGCCGCAGACGCGGAACGTTTTTGTGTTTAACAATTTACCAAATTTAAATATATACTTTTTTGATTGAAAAGTAAACAATCGTGCGCTTCAATAGACTGGGGGGCTGATTTTCGGGTCGGATTCCGGGCGCGCGGCACTTGTTTTAAACCATCGGTCGATCCGAAAGTTCAGGCTTGATTCCGAGGAAGCTTCCGATGTATCCAGACTGCGGGGGGATTCTTTGACGGCAGACCTGATGGGAGAATCAGGCGCCGGGGGCGGAGAAAGTTTACTTTTCACCGGCAATTGCCTTTTTAAAGGATATTTGATAGGTTGTCTGGAGATATCAATCTGTGAGAGGCAATTATGCTGCTGCGAGAAAAACTCGAGGAAAAGGAAAAACAGTTGCTTTCGGAAAAAGCGACGCTTAGCTGTGAAAGTATGGGGCGGATCGTTGCCGAAGCAGAGTGCAATCTGCGGCCGGCATTTCAGCATGATCGGGACCGGATTATCCATTCCAAGGCCTTTCGGCGGCTGATTCACAAAACCCAGGTATTCCTGGCCCCCGGCGGGGATCACTACCGTACCCGGCTGACCCATACCCTGGAGGTTTCCCAGATCGCCCGGACCATATCGAAGTCGCTTTTTTTAAATGAAGATCTGACCGAGGCCATTGCGCTGGGGCATGATCTGGGGCATACGCCTTTCGGTCATGCCGGTGAGTCGGTTCTCAACCGTATTGTCCCCAAAGGCTTCAAGCATCCGGACCAGAGTCTGCGGGTCGTAGATGAGATTGAAAAACTGAACCTGACCCGGGAAGTTCGGGACGGGATTTTGAAGCATTCAAAACGCGGGGGCCCGATTTTTCCGGAGGATAAAAATCTTTTGCCTGCAACCCGGGAAGGGCAGGTGGTGCGAATAGCGGATTCCATCGCTTATCTGAACCATGACCTGGATGACGCCCTGCGGGCGAAGGTGATTACTGAAAAAGATCTTGATATCGATGTGAAAGATATTATGGCGGCTCTGGGAAACGGTCATTCCGAGCGGATTGACAGAATGGTCAATGATGTGATCCAAACAACACGTGATGCCGGTACCGAACAGGTCCTGGCCAGCGATAACATCATGAATGCGGCCATGGGGCTCAGACGGTTTCTTGAGGACCGGGTCTACAACGGCATGGTGGTGCATCGGGATTTCGAGAAAGCTTCAAAAATCGTTGAAGAGCTTTACGCATACTATATTTCCAACCCGGAAGCGTTTTACACGGATTCCGGCAAAAACTTCAATTCCGGTGACCCGGAACAGGATGTGTGCGATTTTATTTCCGGAATGACGGACCGCTATGCCTTCAAGGAGTATGAACGGATATTTCTGCCGCAGCCCTGGCTTCTTTTTTAGCCGGCGGACGACGGCTGAGGTTAATGGTTTTTTCGGCTACTCGTTTTTTTTCTGCGGCTGGCCCCGGTTTTTTTTCTGCATGCCGGCCTGAAAGATGCTCATGATTTCCTGGAAAGAATTATCGAGCTCCTTGTCCTCGCTCCCGCCCATCATTCCCATGATCAGTGCGGGCAGGCTCTCCTGCATGATGAATTTCATGGTATCCTCGGGCATGGAAATGTCGGGATTTTTGAATGTTCCCCGAATGATCAGGGGAAGGGATATCAGGCCGGCTTCCCGGGGCAGGAATTTGGCCAGAGCCTTGCCGCCTTTGAAAATTTCTTCGTTAATCCGGACCTTTGCTTCGAGATCCATCTCCGTATCCATGTAGATGTCTCCTTCGCTGTAAAACTCGAGATATTCACTGATAATTGTGCTGTCGATGTCCAGGACACTGTTTCTGAGCCGGGCATTCAGTGTTCCGCTTCGGAACGGAATGGACTTCAATTTTTGCATGGCAATAAATGAAGACAGCGGCGGTTTAAACCGCAGGTTGCGAATCAGGCCGTTTTTCATGTAAAAGGCGGCATCGGCTTTCAGGTTGTCATGCAGGCTGAACGGGCTTGTGCCGGCACCCTTGATGGCCAGGTTCCCGGAAAGATTGCCCTCGACATATCGTCTGAATACCGGTGAAACAAGAATGGATAACTTGTCGAGACCGGCATTTTTAAGTTTCAGATAAAGGTAATAATCCAGGCCTTCCACGCCCAGATCGATTTTTGCCGAGAGTTCAAACCGTCCCTCTCCGATGTTGCCGGACAGGTTCTGGATGGTAAAAATATTGTCCGCAAACGTGTAAGCGCCCTGCACATTGTTCAGCGGCATGCCGTACAGGTAGGTGTCCCCCAGAGCCAAAGGGCCCTTGAGTGAGACCCGGCTGAAATTAAAAGGACCGATGTCCTCCAGCGGTTCAGTGCCGGAGCGGGCAGCGTCTTTACTGAAAAGGCGGGCCAGGTCCAGTTTTGAAGCCGTCACCCTGAGGTTGGGTCGCGGCGGCCAGGTACGGTAGTCCGGAATGATTCCGGTGAAGGTGAAGGAGGAGCCCACGGCCCGAAGGGTAAACGATTTCACGGATATATTGCTGCTGTCCATGCTGAAACTGCCGATCAGCTCGGGCTGCAAATTGGCCAGGGGCGGATAGACAATCCGGTTGCCCTTGAGCATGATGGAAAGGGTCGGTGTCATGTTTTTGCCGGGGATTCCCTTCAGTCGGGCCGTGATGCCCAGGCCGCCGGTCAGGCGGAGCCCGTAAAAAGGCGAGTCCAGACCGATATCGGTTTGCGCAAATATTTTTTCCAGAGAGAAATTGTCCGAGCGGAGAGTGATATCCGCCAGCGGTCCGCCGGATTTGGCCATGACGGATCCTTTGCCGGTGAATTGCTGTGATACAAATGTGCCGTCCAGCTGCTGCAGGACCAGTTTCTTTTTGTCCGGATGATAAGCGGCTTTATAATCGATCCGGGTGTCCGCATCCCGAAGGGTGACGGCTTTATTCTGAACCGTGATTCGAATGGCGGGGTTGTCCAGGGCAGCGGTGCCCTGAATCCCGATCCCGGCGTTCCGGTAATCAAGCGTGATTTCCGCGGAAAGGGTCCCTGCCGTCAGGGGGATGCTGTCCGCTTCAAAAAGTCGGCAGATTTTAGTGACCGGCAGGCTGCGGATATTCAGATTCAAAGAGGCCCTTTTTTTCGGGATTGTTATTTCGGCCCGGCCGCGGATGCCCTGATCCCGGCTTCCGGAAAGATCGGCGGACAGTTCCGCCTGAAACGGAAACATCAGCGAAACGGGGTCGGCGGTCAGGGCCAGGTTTTCAAACCGGAGGACGTCTTTTCCGTTTTCCAGGTTCAGCGTACCGCCTTTCACGAGAACACTGTTCGGCAGAAAGAAAAGACCCAGAACGGGTCTGCCCGATGCGGAGGCCGGTTTCCGTTTCAACAGACCGGTAAACCGGCCTTTTTTCAGCCGAAGCGAAACGTCCGGGGCTTTTATCCGGATCTTTTTGATCTGCAATCTTTTGATGAGCAGGGGGAGCAGGCCGTGCCGCACCGTTATTTCTTTGCAGGAAAAAAGGAGGGGACCGTTTGGGGGGCCGGCGGTATGAACATTTTCAAGGGTAATTTTTTTCAGATAATGAACCGTTACTTTTTCCGCCCGGATTTCACGGCCGAAGTATTTTGCCGATTCAAAAGCCAGAGCGGTTTGTACATTTTCGGGAGTCACCAGTATCTTTGCCAGGACCAGGATGGCGGCCAGGAGCAGAACAAAGAGGGTGATGAGCGCCCAAACAGCTATTTTAAATTTTTTCATATACAATATTTTCCTTAATTTTTTCTGAAAAAGTGTTATATTAAACCATTTAATAAGTAGATATCGTTCATGAATTTTTATCATATCTATTGCCTACGGGCAATCATAAAAAAAATGCGAACAGGTCGTTTCTGCTGAGCGCTATGAAATGCTGATCGATGTCGCGTAGTTACGGAGGAAAACCGGGTGGTCAGAGAGTTTAAACACGCAGCAAATGACCTTTTTAGCCGGACAACCGAAAAGTTTCACATCGATGAAAATACGGCCATTATTGTCCTGGCATCCCTGATCGGTTTGATCGGCGGTATCGGCGCCGTGGGGTTCCGGACGATGATCGAAGCCATCCAGAACCTCGCCCTCGGGAGCCATACCGATATTCTTCAGAAGGTGACCGATCTGCCGTGGCAGACCAAGCTGATGCTACCGGCTGCCGGCGGACTGATCGTGGGACCGCTGGTGTACTATTTCGGCCGCGAGACCAAGGGCCATGGGGTTCCGGAAGTTATGGAGGCGGTGGCTTTGCGGGGCGGAAAGATCCGTCCCCGGGTGATGCTGCTGAAGACTTTTGTTTCCGCCGTGACCATCGGTACCGGCGGATCCGTGGGCCGGGAGGGACCGATCGTTCAGATCGGTTCCAGCGTCGGTTCCGCTTTCGGCCAGTGGCTGGGGGTCAGCCAGGACAAGCTGAAAGTGCTGGTGGCCTGCGGTGCGGCTGCGGGAATTGCAGCCACCTTTAATGCGCCGATTGCCGGGGTCATGTTTTCCATTGAAATCATTCTCGGCAATTATGCCATTACCACTCTGGTGCCGCTGATTATGGCATCGGTGATGGCCACCATTATCGGCCGCTGGTATTTCGGAGATATCCCGGCTTTTGAGATTCCTGCTTACGGTCTGAACAGTGCCTGGGAAATTGTTCCCTATATTCTTCTCGGCATTATAACCGGTGTGGTGGCCGTGGGGTTTGTCCGGCTGCTGTACGGGCTTGAGGATTTTACCGACAGAATTTCGATCAAAGGCTGGGTCAAAACGCCGCTGATTTTGCTGATTGTCGGGCTGATGGTGATTCAGTTCCCTCAGGTGTACGGGGTGGGCTATGATACCATCACCCAGGTGCTGAAAGGCGAGACGGTCTGGTACCTGCTGCTGCTTTTGCTGCCGGTTAAAATGATGGCCACCTCCGTGACCCTGGCGGCCGGCGGATCCGGCGGTATTTTCGCGCCGTCCCTTTTTCTGGGCGCGGTGTTCGGCGGGCTTTTCGGTTCCATGATGCAGGTGCTGTTCCCGGACCTGGTGGTATCTTCGGGAGCTTATGCCGTGGTGGGAATGAGTGCGATGGTGGCCGGGACCACGCATGCGCCGATTACGGCCTTTCTGATTATTTTCGAGCTGACCGGTGATTACAAGCTGATTTTACCGATTATGATCTGCTCGATCCTGGCGACTTTTATTGCTTCGATGATCAAGAAGGATTCTATCTATACCATGAAACTGACCCGCCGCGGGGTGGACCTGGCCAAGGGCGCCGAAGTGACGATCATGCAGACCACAAAAGTGGAAGATGTGCTGGACGCAAACGTGATGCCGCTTCATGAAAATACCGGTTTCAACGACATTCTTGATAAAGTGATCCGCGACAATGAATTCTGTTACTATGTCGTGGATGACGGCCACCGGTTTCAGGGCTCTTTCAATGTGCATGATGTGAAGGAAATCATGAATGAAAAAAGCCTGGCCGGACTGGTGGTGGCCAAGGACCTGATCCCCATTTCGGTAAACCCTTCCGTGGACACCGGGGCCAGTCTTGCCCAGTGCCTGAAAAAATTCAGCCTTTACGATACCGAGGAAATGGCGGTGGTTGCGGATGAAGCCACCGGGCGTTTTGTGGGACGGATCGGCCGAAAAGATATTATGAATTTTTATAACCGTGAAATTCTGCGTCAGGAAACCACCGGCCTGAAGTTTATTCAAAGCAAACTGGCCCAGACCCCGGCAGCCCAGAAATATGTCAACCTGCCGGACGGATTTGAAATCAAGATTATCAGCGTCAACAGTTCAATGCATATGAAAACGGTTCAGGAACTGGACCTGCGCCGGAATTACGGTGTGACCGTCGTGGCGATTAACCGCCGCGGCCGTACCGGAGAGCGCGAGGTCATCATCCCGGATTCCGGGACTGCGTTGAAGCTGGAGGACAAGCTGGTGCTGATGGGAAAGGTCGAAGATCTCAATCGGTTTCAGCGCGATTTTTAGTTTCGAGGACGGAATGTTTATCCGGTGTCCGGTCAGCCGCCGATAATATACTGTCCCCGGAATTCGAAATTAATTGATTTCAAATAAGGTAACGGTTACGGTCCGGTAGCGGTATTCCATGAGCTTCTTGACCGCCGGACCGGCCAAGAACGCCGCAATTGCACCATTATCCTCTCTTTGGTAACCGATCGCACCGCAGGCCTGAAGTCTTTTCATTTCGCTGGGATGGTACACGATATGGGTGATTCCGCGGGCGGCCAGGACTTCCGCGATTTCAAAAGGTTTTCCCTTTTGGTTTCGGAAAATATCGTAGGGGGTGGTTGCGGAAAGATAGGTGTAGACATGCCTGCGCCGGAGGTAGAGGTGCTGGGCGTCACCGATGACCAGTATTTTTGCCTCCGGTTTCAGATTTTTATTGATGTAGGTGTAGACGGGCAGGCTGTAAAGGAGGGCCTGTTCATTGTCGATCATCTGGCGCAGCAGATATCTGTCATCCGGCTCGCGGATGAAGCCGGGGCCCAATGATCCGGTCCAGTTATTGACCGTATAAAACCCCATGGCCAGTCCGGTGAACGTGTACAGGATAAAAACGGTCCGAATGAAGCCGGCGGTCCAGGACGGGAAGGCCCGGATCAGGCTGGATAGCGCCCCTGCAGAAACAATCAGCAAAAAGATGATGGCCGGAAAAAGGAATCTCGCCATCAAAAAGGTGCAATTCCATGTGATAAAAAGCAACAGCGCCGCGAAGGCCGTCTTTTGTATGCGCGACGGAATTTTCCGGCAGAAAAAAATTAGCGGAACAAATCCGGCCAGGCCGGGCCCGAAATTCCACCCGGTGCCGTAAGGGCTTTCCTGCCATGCCGCCGGAAACAGGAGCGCGAACGGATGGGTAAACAGTCCGCTGAATATGCCGGAAATGTGTGAAGGGTGCGAAAACCGGTTGATGGTTTGATACATTTCCGCGCTCATGTCCTGCCCGCCAAAAAATCCGTAGAAAGCAGGGTAGACGGGGTTGCCGGTAAAAAGGATGTTTTTGACCAGCCACGGCGCAAAGAGGATCAGTGCCGGCAGCAGGAACAGATAGGCCTGCCGGAGCGGTTTCAGGTTGAAAAAATTTTTCGACAGGGTTTGATAACCGTATACAGTGATTATCCCAACGGAAACCACAGCTGTATACTTGGTGGCGAGGCAGAAACCGGCATAGCATCCCATGAGAATCAGGACGCCGGGTTTTTTTTCCTGTTCATAGAGGAAATAAGCATAGCCCAGCATGAACAGATAAAATGCGAGATGCAGATCGTTGGTATATAATACCGCGGTTTCCATGAATGCCGGTGTCGCGCAAAAAAGCATCGGGGCGATGACCGGATTTGTTTTTTTTAGAAATCTTCGGCAAAAATCATACAAAGAGAGGGCCAGTAAAAAAAAGATCATCACACTGGTCATCTGGGCCAGTTTCAGGCCGGACACCAGGAATCCCAGGGTGTAGAGCATTTCCGCCAGAAAAGGGAAGTTCGAGAAGGCGTCATAGGGAATATAGCGGATGCCGCCTTCGAGAAGATAATAGTTGGGGACCCCCAGATGGTAAGTGACGGCATCATAGAAGACCGCCGGTTTCAATGCTTTTGCACATAAAAAGCAGGTTACGCAGGAAAGCAGAGCCCAAAAAAACAGATCCGGATAACGGTTTTTTGCTGTGGGCAGGTGCTTTCCAACCGATGTGACGGTCAGGAAGATTCCGTACAGGGCCAGTGCGGCGAGAAGCGCCAGTGTCATGTTTTTGCCCGTGCGGTTGTAAAGCCCCAGGCTGCCGAGGATAAAGGTATAGCAGGAAAGCAGACCGGTACCGACACCGGCTGCCGGAATCAGCAGCCGGTCTTCAGGAGTGGTTGCCCGGATCAGGGTTAAAAAAAAGGCGCCGCAGCCGATGGCGGCAAAAAAAACAAAGCACAGACCGGTCAGTTCCGGCAGGCCGAGAGAAAAAAGGGCGAGGGCGGCCGATTGAAGGTCGTTTAGAAACCGTGGTGACTGCCGGACGACAAGACTGGCCGGGTGCGGGTCCAGGGGGTTCCAGTTGCGGAAGTAGTAAAGTCCGGACAGAAAAAGCCACAGCAGCGCTCCCGCAGGCGCCATCAGCGTTTTTATCGACGACCTGTTGTAGAGAGAAGTCATGGGCCGGTTTCACCGGTTTAATCTATGTGATGGTCGTGACTGTGCCGGGCATGGTCGGTACAGGGACCTTCCATTTTCAGGTCCGGTTCCACGAAAAGCAGCGGAAATACGATGTCGCTGATACAGCAGGGAATCCAGATTGAGATGAAGAGTGTGATGAAGATGCCGAGGGCCGCGGCCATGGACATCTCATGGATCACGGTCATCAACAGGTATGAGGATGATGCCCAGGTGCTGATCAGAACATGGCCGGCATGGGGAAATTTGGTTCTGGGCAGGAAGAAGGCCAGCAGGATTCCGAAAAGTGCGGCCGGGTTGACGATATACCACTCCTCGATAAAGCCGAGGTGCAGGCCGCCTTTTTCCTGTTCCGGGGATCCGTTGTGGAGATGTGCCGGCGGATGGCCCTCTGTTTCTCCGGCATGGCGCTGTTCATGGGTCGGCATTTCGAGTCCGGTCATTTTGGCGCCGAAATGGGGAATAATAATATCGCTGACAGTGGCAATGCCCACGGAACCGAAATATCCCACCACAATCACCAGTAAAACGTTTTTTTTCCGTTCGTGGAGCTTGAACATGGATGTGGTTACCATGGCGCTTAAAATGACATGGGCGGGATGAAAAATGCTGAAAAGCAGTCGGCTCCCGGACGGATCTATTTTTCTAAAAAGGAGCATGAACAGGATGCCGAGAAAAGCACCGGCACAGGTGAAGGGTGCATGGCCCTTGAGTTCCACGAGAATGTGTTTTGCTCTGTTTTGTGTCATGGCGCTGTCGGTCCTGACGGGGCGTCCGCCTGTTTACGATGATGTATTGTTAATATATGATAACAGGGTTTTCCCTGTCAATCCTTTAAACGGATTGCAAAACCGCCGGATTCGGGAAAAAGAGAACCCGGCGGTTTTTCCATCGCATCACGTTTTCATAAGGGTCCTCAGCATTTTCATGTTGCACCGCTCTTCGTTTTCCGTTTTTCCCGGTGTTTCCATGACGCCGGCCAGCTTTCTGATGGCGGGGTGGTTCAACATATGCCGAAAGCCCCTGGTGCCGATATGTCCCTTGCCGATATGCCAGTGCCGGTCGGACCGGGATCCCAGTGCTGCCCGGGTGTCATTGAAATGCAGGAAATACAGCTTACCTATGCCGAGCAACCGGTCAATCTCTTCGAGCATCCGGTCGCAACCTTTTTCCGTGGAGAGGTCGTATCCTGCGGCAAAGGCGTGGGCCGTATCCAGGCAGAGGCCGATCCGGTCCTTGGCGTGGATCCGGTCAACAATGCTTTTGAGCTGGAAAAAATGATGCCCGATTTCCGTTCCCTGGCCCGCGGTGTTTTCCAGCAGCAGCCGGCAGCGGGTTTCCGGTGTCAGTACGCGGTTGATGGCGTTTGCGATGTTCCGGATGCCTTTTTCAGGGGTGCCTTTACCAAAATTTCCCGGGTGCAGGACCAGAAAGTCCGCTTCCAGCAGACAGGCTCTCGCGATGTTTTGTTCAAGAACGCATACCGATTTTAAGTAAAGGTCCTTGTTTTCAGTAGCCAGGTTGGGCAGGTAAGGCATGTGAACCGCGATCGGGAACAGCCCGGATTCGGCGCTCGCGCGAATAAATGCTTCTTTTTCCCTGTTTTCGATTTCTTTCAGGCGCCAGCTCCTGGGACTGTGGGAAAAAATCTGCAGGGCCTCACATCCCAGCCGCCGGGCTTTTATCACTGACCGTTCAAAACCGCCTGATATGGAAACATGAAATCCGACACGCATGACTTGACTATAAAGCATACGGTGAAAGGGTGCAAAAGAAATAACATCTTTTCAAAAAAAAACCGGAGGATGCTGCTCGCTATCCCCCGGTTTTTTCAGTAAATCATGCCGGCTTTGTTATTTCTTTTTTCTGGTTACTTTTTTCTTGGCCGGTTTTTTCTTGGCCACTTTTTTCTTGGCTACTTTTTTCTTGGCCGGTTTTCTCTTTTTGGCCGCTGCTTCCGCTGCGAGGGCTTTCTTCAGGGCTGCTTCATTGGTCTTGACTTTTGCCTTTGCCGCTTTCAGTTCCTTTTCGAGTCTTGTGATCTTCTTTTTTGTATCTTTGATTAACCTTTTACACATTTTAGAACTTTTTGCTTTTGCTGCCATAGAGAATCCTCCTTGTGAAGTTTTAGGTACCTAACAATTCGGATGCAATTAAAAAAACTTGAGCAAAAATTTATTAAAAAAATGTGAAATAAATGAATACTAAAATGAATCAATCGGAATGATGAAGAATATGCTGCTTGAGAATATTTACATAAGGACCTTAATGAATTATATCGCCGGTCCGGTGCCAGCGGATATTATGTAAAAAGCTTTCCCATGACCAGTAGATGATAAATGCTTTCCCCCTGACCTGGCTGGTTTTAACAAATCCCCAGAACCGGCTGTCATGGCTGTTGTCGCGGTTGTCCCCCATGACAAACAGGCAGTCTTTGGGAACGGTGACCGGTCCGAAGTTGTCGCGCGGGCTGCGAAGGATATGCCGGTCCGTATAGACGCCTTTGTCGTCTTTATATCTTTTGTCATTTATAAATATTTTTTTATTTTTTATAAAGATTTTGTCTCCTTCAACACCGATGACGCGCTTGATAAAATCTTTTTTCGGTTCTACCGGGTATTTAAACACGATCACGTCGCCTCTCTCGGGGTTTTTGAACCGCAGTATTTTCTGATCGGTGAAAGGGATGGTGGTGCCGTAGATAAACTTGTTGACCAGAAGATGGTCTCCAATCAGAAGCGTGGGTTCCATGGATCCGGAGGGAATTTTAAATGCCTGGACAATGAATGTCCGGATGATCAGGGCAAGAACAATGGCAATGACCAGTGCCTCGATATTTTCGCGGTTGATAAATCCCCGGTTTGAAAGGGTGCTTTTTTTCTGTTTCATTTCAAAAGTCCTGTTTTTTCCTGTTTGTGACAGTGACATGCGACGTTGCTGTGCCGGGTGCCATTCTGCCGGTGGTTTCCATTTTATCAAAAGGTCATTAAACAGTATCTTATATCATACTTTTAAACCAATTCAAAAAAAAGATTGACACCTTTTAAATAGTTAGTATAATTCTTCAGTTAACGAAAGGTACGTCAGCGCGGGCATAGCTCAGTTGGTAGAGTACAAGCTTCCCAAGCTTGGGGTCGCGGGTTCGAATCCCGTTGCCCGCTCCACTGTATGCCGAACGCATTCTTTTGCTTGTTCAGCAGTCGGATTTGATCAGTTGGGGGAGTGATGCAAGGTGGGCAGTGCCCACTTTTTTGTTTTTTAGCAACAGGAAATGTTTGTGCCGGTGTGCACGGGTTATGGTTTCTCAGGGCAAAAAGCTTGAAATGAAAATTATTGAAACGGTTGAAAAATGCCTTGGGGAGATACTGTGTCAAAGCGACCTCGAGACGGTAGCTGTGGAATACCGGCGGGAATCCTCCGGATGGGTATTGCGGGTTTATCTTGACAAGCCGGGCGGTGTCCGGCTTTCCGACTGCAGCAGGGTCAGCGGCCAGCTGGGAGATCTGCTTGAGGTCAGGGATGTCATTCCCGGGGCGTATACCCTTGAGGTGACCTCGCCCGGGGTGAACCGGCCGCTGAAAAAGACGGCGGATTTTCAGAAAGTCATTGGTGAAACCGTGAAACTGAAAACCGGTACGTTTCTGGACGGCCGGAGAAATTTCAAGGGGGTTTTGAAGGGGGTTAAAGCGGGTGTTTTGTTGATTGAAAGTGATGGTAAGGAATTTTCCATACCCTGCACAGCGATCAAAAAAGCCAACCTTGCGTTTGACTTTAATAAAAAAAAACAGTTTTAGCCGTTATGTGCTAATAATTATAGAATAAACAGAACAGTTAAAGGGAAGACAATGCTTTCAGAACTCGATAAAGTCTTAGAGGAAATAGGCAAGGACAGAGGGATCGACAAAACGGCACTGATCCAGGCGCTTGAGGAGGCGCTGGTCAAAGCGGCCAGAAACAAATATGGTTACGGTCTTGAAATTGAGGCCCAGTACAATGAAGAACTCGGTGAAATAGAGCTTTTTCAGTTCAAGGATGTTGTCGAGACCATTACCTCGCCGATACGGGAAATCTTGCCCGAGGATGCCAAACGGGTAGATCCCGATGCGGAGGTCGGTGATGAGATCGGGGTGAAAATGGATACTTCCCAGTTCGGCAGAATTGCGGCACAGACGGCCAAACAGGTGATTATGCAGAATATTCGGGAAGTGGAACGGGAAAACACCTATAATGAGTTCAAAGACAAAAAAGGTGAACTGGTCAACGGGTATGTCCACCGGTTTGAAAAAGGCAGTATTATCGTTATGCTCGGCCGGCATGAGGCCATCCTGCCGGGGCAGGAACAGATTCCCGGGGAAAGCTTTTCGCTGAGAGACCGGATCAAAGGCTATGTGCTTGATGTCAAGAAAATTACCAAGGGGCCGCAGGTGCTGTTGTCCCGAACCCATCCGGGTTTCCTGTTAAAACTGTTTGAACTGGAGGTTCCGGAAATATCCGACGGTGTGGTAAAAATCCATAACGTGGCCCGGGAACCGGGCAACCGGGCGAAGATTGCCGTTGAATCCTTTGATTCCCGGGTAGATCCGGTCGGTGCCTGTGTGGGAAACCGGGGGGCGCGGGTGCAGAACATTGTTCAGGAGCTGCATGGCGAGCGGATTGATATTGTGCCCTGGTCGGAGGACCCGACAACTTTTGTCTGCTCCGCGCTGGCACCGGCCGAGGTTTCAGAGATTATTGTGGATGATGAAAACCGGAGCATGGAGATCATCGTGGACGACAGCCAGTTGTCACTGGCGATCGGTAAAAAGGGACAGAATGTCAGACTGTCGGCCAAGATTACCGGCTGGAAGATCGATATCCGCAGCCGAACAAAATATGAAGAGTCCTCCAGGGAACATCTTGATAAACTGACCGCCGTGGAAGGTATCGATGCGACCGCGGCGGAAAAGCTGATAAACGCGGATATTTTGAACGTGACGGCGGTGGCCAAAACGGAGGTTTCTGAACTGGCGGAGGTCCTGGAAACGGACGGTGAAACAGCTGAAAACATTATAGAGCAGGCAACCCTGTTTTTAGAAAACAATATCACTGCGAACGGATCGGAACCGGAAACCGCGGAATCTGCTGAAGCCCCCGAAGCTGAAGCCCCCGAAGCTGAAGCCCCCGAAGCTGAAGAAACCGAAGCTGAAGAAACCGAAACGGAAGAAACCGTAAAAGGAAAAGACCAGAAACAGGAGTCATAAATTAGAGTTACTTTTCTAACTCAACCAGGAAACGGGCAAAATTAATGAGAGTTCATGAGCTTGCAAAAGAGTTAAACCTGAACAGCAAAACCCTTATTCCGGAACTGAAAGCGATGGGGTTTGAGATTAAATCCCATATGAGTTCTATCAGTGCAGATCAGGCAGAGGCTGTTCGCAAAAAGTTCAGCGGTAAAAAACCGGCGAAAACCGCGAAAAAAAAGCCTGAAAAGGCCGCAGCCAAAAAAGTTGTCAGAAAAGCAGCTAAAAGTAAAGCTGAAGCGGAACCGAAAAAGGAAAAGGAATCGAAAGCGAGTTCCGATAAGCCTGCGGCGGCCGAAGCGCCTGCCGAAAAAAGACTTTCCGATTCGCTGGTTGAAAAACGGGTCAGCGGAACCGTTATCCGGCGGCGAAAAAAAGTAAAAGTGGTGCCGAAGTCCCAGGAACCGCCTGCGTCGGAAACCGTTTCCGAAGCAGCGTCCGAACTTGAAGCCGAGGAAAAGCAGGTCGAACCGGCCCCTCCCAAGGTGGATATTTCCAGGAAAGCCGCGCCGGTTTCCGAGGATGAAACCGTTTCTGAGCCGGACCAGGAGATGCCGGAAGGGGAAAAACCGGAGCCCGTAACGGAACCACCGGAAAAGCAGAAAACGGAAGCGGCCTCGTCCGAAGAAAAACCGGCAAAGAAAAAGAAAGCCAAAGGCAAGGTCGCCGGAGCCAGGATCGTCGGGAAGATTGACCTGGAGCCCCAAAAGGAAGAGCCTGAAAAAAAGGTGCCGCCACCGGAAAAAGGCGCAGTTGAAATTCCCGATGAAATCGAGACCGACCGGAGTGAAAAAGGGAAAAAAACGGCACTGAAAGACGGTAAGGTCCGGCGCAAAAAATTCAAGTGGCAGGGGGAGTCGCTGGACGAGGAAGAGGGCGCTCTGCCGCGGCCGCACAAGCGCAGGTACAAGGTCAGTGACAAGGGCGGAAGAGGAAGAAAAAAGCCCAAAGTGGTTTCTCTGGCCGATAAAAAACTGGGCAGGTCAAAGGAAACCGAAAAAACCGTTCCCAAGGCGATTAAACGCAAGATTCGAATGCAGGACGGGATTGCGCTGTCCGAACTGGCCAAGAAAATGGGCGTGAAGGCGACCGAAGTCATCAAAAAACTCATGGCGCTGGGGGTGATGGCAACCATTAATCAGGTGCTCGATTTTGATACGGCCGCACTGGTGGCTTCCGAGTTCAACTATGAGGTGGAAACCGTGTCCATTGAGGAAGAAACCATCTTTGATAAAAAGTCGGACGATTCGGAAGGCGATCTGATTCATCGGTGCCCGGTGGTGACCGTGATGGGGCATGTGGATCATGGCAAAACGTCTCTGCTGGATACCATTCGCAACGCCAGCGTGGCAGACGGGGAAAAAGGCGGCATCACCCAGCACATCGGCGCGTACCGGGTAAAAACAGAACAGGGTGATATTGCCTTTGTAGATACACCGGGGCATGCGGCCTTTACCGCCATGCGCTCCAGAGGGGCCAAGATTACGGATATTGTTATTCTGGTGGTCGCGGCGGAAGAAGGTCCGAAACCGCAGACCATCGAGGCAATCAACCATGCCAAGGCCGCGGAAGTTCCGATCATCGTTGCGATCAATAAAATCGACAAGCCGGAAGCCAACCCGGAAAAAGTCAAACAGGAATTGTCCGGGCATGGCCTTGTTCCTGAGGACTGGGGCGGGGATACCATATTTGTGGAGGTTTCGGCAAAACAGACTGTGGGTATCGACAAACTGCTGGAGATGGTGATCCTGCAGGCGGAAATGCTGGAGCTGAAAGCGAATCCTGACAAACCGGCCAAAGGGGTGATCGTGGAAGCCAGACTGGATAAGGGGAGAGGTCCGATTGCAACGGTTCTGATTCAGGAGGGAACGCTGAAAGCCGGGGATTCGTTTGTTTCAAGACAGAATGCCGGCAAAGTCAGGGCCCTGATCGGCGACCGGGGAGACCCGCTTGATTCGGCCGGGCCTTCGACACCGGTTGAAGTGCTGGGGTTTTCCGGTGTTCCGGAGGCCGGAGATATTTTCATTGTGGTGGAAGATAAAAAGGCCAGACAGACCAGTGAATACTGGCAGCAGAAGAAACGTGAGGGGGATCTTAAAAAGGATGCCGGTGTTTCGCTGGAGAACTTTTTGAGCGCTGTGGGAGAAGGCGATAAGAAGGAACTGCGGATTATTGTTAAGGCGGATGTCCAAGGCTCGGCCGAAGCATTGAAGGCGTCGCTTGAGAACCTCACCAGCGATGAGGTGAAACTGACGGTTCTCCACTCCTCGGTGGGGGCGGTCAGCCTGAATGACGTGATGCTGGCGGCGGCGTCCAGCGCTATTATTATCGGATTCGGTGTCCGTACGGAAGCGAAGGCCAGGCAATCTGCAGAACTGGAGAATGTGGATATTCGAATTTATGATGTTATCTATGATGTGGTCGATGAAGTGAAACGGGCCATGCTCGGACTGCTGCCGCCGAAGATTGTTGAGACAACGGCCGGAAAAGCCGAGGTCAAACAGTCTTTTGAAATCTCCAAATACGGAACGGTTGCCGGCTGTATGGTTGTAGAAGGCAAAATTATCAAGGGGTCCAAGGCGCGGCTGATTCGCAATGCGGATGTTATTTATGAAGGGGAAATCACCTCTCTCAAGCGGTTCAAGGACGATGCCAAGGAAGCGGTTTCCGGTCAGGACTGTGGTGTGTTTCTGGGCGATTATGACAAGTTCCAGGAGGGAGACATCATTGAGTCCGTTCTTGTGGAAGAGGTGACAAGGACATCATTGTAAACAGGACTATTTTTAATTGTCGGCCGGTCAATGGTAGTGGGTGTCTGTCAGCTCAGAATGATTTTGCACGGGGTGAACTCGCTGAAAGTAAAGCGGGCTATCGTGAAGAAAATTATCACCAGAACGCAGAACAAATTTTCCGTATCGATTGCCGAGGTGGCGGACAACGATCTCTGGCAAAGCCTGGTGATCGGCTTTTGCCTGGTGGGCAATGACAGCAGTTTTATAAATTCCGGTATTGATAAAATCCTTGATTTTATCGAGAATCTTTATCTGGCTGAAATTGTTGATCAGCGGATAGAAATAATGAATGTCAAGCCATGAAAACGTCTTATCAACGGTCAGACCGGGTGGCGGATACGATCAAACGGGAGGTGTCGGATATCCTTTTTCGGGAGGTTAAAGACCCGCGTTTGGGATTTATTACCATCACAGCGGTTGATCTGGCAAAGGACCTGAGAAACGCGAAGATTTACTATACGTCGTTGAAAGAGGCTGAAGAACTGGAGGCGATTAAAAAGGGCCTGAAAAAAGCGGCCGGTTTTGTCCAGCGAAAACTGGGGAAGCGGGTTCATCTGAGATACCTGCCCCAGCTGTCGTTTGTTTATGACGACTCTGTGGCTTACGGCAGCCACATGGACCGTATTTTGAGCAAGATCGAAGAGGACCTGCGCGAAAAAGAGTAATATTGCTTATGGATGGCATCATCATTATCAATAAATCCAGCGGCCTTTCCTCCCGAAGGGTCGGTTGCCGGGTCAAAAAAATCCTGGACCTGAAGAAAGTGGGGCATCTGGGAACACTGGATCCGATGGCCACGGGTGTGCTGCCGCTGTGTGTTAATGAAGGGACCAAGCTGGCGCCGTTTCTGACGGAATCGGACAAGGAGTATGTGGCTACCCTCAAACTGGGTGAGGAAACGGATACCCAGGACAGTGAGGGGACCGTCCTGAACAGGACAACCGATATTCCGACGGATGCCGGGCTGATCAAGGATGTGCTGACGGGTTTCAAGGGGGAAATATTCCAGACCCCGCCCATGTATTCGGCACTGAAATATAACGGTGTGCCGCTGTATAAACTGGCCAGAAAGGGAAAAGCGGTCCCCCGTCGCAAAAGACGGGTGATCGTTTACGATCTGGAGGTGCTTGCGGTGGCTGTGCCCTATGTGACCTTTCACCTGGTCTGTTCTTCCGGGACCTATGTCCGGACCATCTGTCAGGATGCGGGCCGAAAACTGTCCTGCGGTGCGCATATGACACGGCTTGAGCGGGTGCGCAGCGGCCCCTTTCATATCAGCCAGGCGCTTGACGTGGAAGACATTGAGGACTTTGAGGGTCAAAGCCTGCTCAGGGAGTATCTGATTTCACCCAAGGATGCGCTGATTCGGCTGGCGGAGGTAGCGGTCAGCGATGATCTGGCCGGGAAAATCAGAAACGGTGTCCAGATGACTGTGGCGGACAGGGCCGAAATGATGCTGCCGGATTTCAGGGCCGGCCAGCAGCTGAAGATCATATCTTCCGACGGACATCTTGTGGGGGTGGCTGAGGCGCTTTTTGACCGGCATTTAATTTTGAGTGCGGAACAACCCGACAAAAAACTGTTTAAAATCCTGCGGGTTTTTTCTGCCAGAAATGAAAAGAACGACAAAAAAGATATAGAACCATGTTGATGTAAGAGAGGAAAAGTATATGGCATTACAAGCAGAACAAAAACAGGAAATCATCAATAAATTTAAAACCAGTGAAAAGGATACCGGCTCGCCGGAAGTGCAGATTGCGCTGCTGACCGCGCGGATTGAGTATCTGACCCAGCATTTCAGTGCCTTTAAAAAGGATCATCATTCCAGAAGAGGATTGATCCGTGCGGTGAATCAGAGACGGAAGCTGCTGGATTATCTGAAACGCAAAAATGTCAACAAGTACAAAGAGATATTAAAAGAGTTGAATCTCAGGAAATAGGTCCTGGGGAAAATGGAAGGCCTTTATTGAAAGGAAGACTTCCTTAATATTTTATGAGGTGAAAATAATGAAAGAAAGTGTAGACCTGACATGGGGCGGAAGGTCCCTTGTCTTTGAAACCGGACGAATGGCCAAGCAGGCAGACGGTGCCATACTGGCCCGGTATGGAGAAAGTGTTGTTCTGGTGACGGCGGTTGCCTCGGACAAACCCCGGGAAGGCGCTGATTTTTTTCCGCTTTCCGTGGACTATATCGAAAAAACCTACGCGGCCGGGAAAATTCCCGGTGGATTTTTCAAGCGTGAAGGCCGTCCCGGCGAAAGAGAAATCCTTTCCGCCCGCTTTATCGACCGGACGCTTCGTCCGCTGTTTCCGGACAATTTTTTTAACGAAGTCCAGATAATCGCCACCGTCCTGTCCGCGGATGAAGAAAACGATCCGGATATCCTGGCGATATCAGCGGCATCGGCGGCGCTGGAAATATCCAAAATCCCGTTTATCGGTCCCATTGCCGGCGTCAAGGTCGGCCGCTTGAACGGCGAGTTCGTGATCAACCCCTCCATTGCCATGTCCCAGGAATGTGACCTGGATATTGTGGTGGCCGGCAGCCAGGACGCGATTGTCATGGTTGAGGGCAGCGCCAAATATGTTCCGGAAAAGGTGCTGCTGGAGGCCATCATGTTCGGTCATCAAAGCATTCAGGATGTTATCGCAATGCAGAAAGATCTGAAGACCCGGGTCGGCAAAGAAAAGATGGTTGCTCCGGAAATGGTGATCGATACGGCGATCGAGGAAAAAGTCAGACAAAAGGCTACGGATCCCATGCGCGCCGCCCTGTCGATTCCGGCCAAGCTTGAAAGAAACGGCAAAGCGAAGGAAGTCTTTGACGCGGTGCTGGAAGAAGTGCTTCCCGAGCATGAAGCGTGTGAAGGCCAGGTCCGGGCTGTTCTGGAAAAGATTGAAAAAGAGACGATTCGAGGACAGATCATCAAAGAGGGCAAGCGAATCGGCGGCCGGCAACCGGACGAAATTCGCGAGATTAACTGTGACGTGTCCCTGCTTCCCCGGCCGCATGGGTCGGCGCTGTTTACCCGCGGAGAAACCCAGGCCCTGGTGGCGGTTACCCTGGGAACTTCAGAGGATGAGCAGCGCATCGATTCCCTGGCCGGAGAGAGCCGGAAACCGTTTATGCTCCACTACAATTTTCCGCCCTTTTCCGTGGGAGAGGCCCGTTTCCTGCGGGGAACCAGCCGGCGCGAGATCGGCCACGGGTTCCTGGCGGAAAAGGCGATTGCCCAGGTGCTGCCGTCGCCGGAGGATTTTCCCTATACCATCCGGATTGTTTCGGAGGTTCTGGAGTCCAACGGTTCTTCTTCCATGGCCACGGTCTGCGGAAGCACCCTGTCCCTGATGGATGCCGGGGTGCCGATCAAGGAGCCGGTGGCCGGAATTGCCATGGGCCTGATTCAGGACGGAGACGATTTTATCGTGCTTTCCGATATTCTGGGCGATGAAGACCATGTGGGAGATATGGACTTCAAGGTTGCCGGAACCCGGGAAGGGGTGACGGCCATTCAGATGGATATCAAGATCAAGGGGCTGACCGCCGAAATTCTGGCCAAAGCGCTTGAACAGGCCAGAACCGGGCGCCTGCATATTCTCGACATTATGGCAAAGACCATCGAGCGTCCCCGGGCGGAACTGTCACCGTGGGCGCCGAGAATAGAGGTGGTCAAGGTCAAGCCGGACAAGGTGAGTGTCATTATCGGTCCGGGCGGCAAGAACATCAAGAACATCATTGCCACTGCAGGGGTAAAGGTGGATGTGGATGACGACGGTAATGTGACCATTGCCTCGCCGGACAAGAGCTCGATCGATAAGGCGGTGGCCATGGTCAAGGGCCTGGTCGAAGAGGCCGAGGTCGGCAAATTTTATCTGGGCAAGGTGCAGAAGATCATGGATTTCGGTGCCTTCGTGGAGATTATTCCCGGCACGGACGGTCTGGTGCATATTTCCCAGCTGGACAATGATCGGGTCCGGAATGTCCGGGATATTCTGAAGGAAGGCGACGAAGTGCTGGTCAAGGTCCTGGAAATCGATCCCCAGGGCAAGATCCGGCTGAGCCGGAAGGCCGCCCTCAGGGAAGACATCAACAAGTATCGATAGACATATGATAAACAAAACCGTTCTCGGCAACGGGGTAAGGGTCGTTACGGAAAGCGTCCCCGCGGTCCATTCCGTATCGATCGGCATCTGGGTAAAAACCGGTTCCCGGCATGAAAACGGCGGCGAGAAAGGAATCGCCCACTTTATTGAGCATATGCTTTTCAAGGGGACGGAAAAGCGCAGTGCCTGCGAAATTTCCCGGCTCATCGATTCAGTCGGCGGTTCCATCAACGCGTTTACCTCGAAAGAGTACACCTGCTTCTATGTCAAGGTCCTGAACCGGCACCTGGCGCTGGCGGTTGATCTTCTCAGTGATATTTTCTTCAAGTCCGTTTTCGATGAAGAAGAGATCGAAAAAGAACGCAACGTGATTTTTCAGGAGATCAGCATGGTCCGGGATACTCCGGACGATTACATTCAGGACCTTTTTATCCAGTCCTATTTCGGGAACCATCCGCTGGCTTCGGCGATTCTGGGGGAGCCGGAAACGGTTCAGCGGTTTACCCGCGGGAATCTGCTGGATTTTTTTGCGCACCGGCACCTGGTTTCCGAAAAAATCATTATTTCCGCCGCAGGTAATATTGTCCACGAAGACGTGCTTGCGCAGGTGGCGAAAAGTTTCGGGCATTTGGCTTCCGCAGACACGGATGCCGTCCGCTCCGTGTTTCTGCCGGAAAGAAAGCTTTCCTGCCATTACCGGGATCTGGAGCAGGTGCATGTCTGCCTGGGGACAATGGGTTATTCCCAGGATGATGACCGGCGTTACGGGCTTTATGTTCTCAATGCCATTCTCGGCGGCAGCATGAGCTCGCGATTGTTTCAGGAGGTCCGGGAAAAGCGCGGCCTGGCCTATTCTGTTTTTTCGTTTATGTCCTCTTTCAAGGATACCGGTCTTTTCGGCATCTATACCGGGGTGAAAAAGGAAAACACTCTGGAAACCCTGGAGATTGTCATGAAGGAACTGGCACGGCTGGCAAAGGAAGCGGTTCATGCCGATGCGCTTAAAGATGCCAAAGAACAGCTCAAGGGCAGCATGCTGCTTTCTCTGGAAAGTACCGACAACCGCATGAGCCGGATCGCCCGTTCTGAAATATATTACGATAAATATATTCCGATCGACGATATTATCGAAAAAATAGACGCGGTCAAAGCGGAAACGGTCCGGGAAACGGCCCGGGAGATATTCCGGGACGAGCTGTTTACCTTTACCTTCCTCGGTCCGGTCGAGGAAAAAGAGATTCCGGCGGAGACCCTTCGCTTGTAGCAAAGCGCATGGCGCAGCGCGGAAAAACAGCAAACAAATTAGCGGAAGATCAAGGCAGGGCCTGTGGAGCCCTGTTTTTTTTATGTTATATTTAAAGAAACCGTGGTTGTGGCCGAAAAAAAGGTAAATTGAATCCCAAAAAAGGATCCAGAGATGAAATTGAAGATATTTTTTGCTGTTGCCGCCCTGTGGCTGCTGGCCGGAATCGGCTGTAACGGAGACGCGCCGGACAAGACCTACCGCAACCTGACCCTGAGTGTCTACGAGGACGAGGTTCGGGAGATCACACCGTATACTTCAACCACCGCAAGGACAATGGCGGTCCGTTCTGCCGAAGCTCCGGACAACGGCTCCTATCAGTGCCTTGAGGACTGGGAACACTGGAAACCTTATATGGACAGATTTGAAACCACTGTTCTGGACAAGCTGTTTGACCCGGAGAACGGGATAGAGGGCATCTACGGCCCGGTGGAAACGCTGGACGGGTTTATCGAAAATGTGAATGTGCACAAAATGCTTCTGGATGAGCTGGGGGAGACGGTTGAAGGCGAGGGGGAGTATACCAGCACATTTAGCGTGCTCAGTATTGAAACCCGTGAGATCGAGGTACCGTTTTTTGAAGAGACGGTGACCGTGGACCGGATCGTAAAGTATGTTACCGGTACCGGCGAGACCGAATATATTGCCTTTACCATCGATGAACAAAGAGACGCGGAAACCCTGGTGGCCTTTGCCACATCCGATTTCGATGGTCCGCTCCAGATGGTCATCTACGGTACGCGGGACAATGCCACCAATATGGAAATCAGGGTGGCGATCCACCTGATTTATAATCCGCCGTCCACGGATTCTTTCAGGGGGCAGTTTAAATGGCAGGGAAACCGCAATGAGAACTGGTTTTCTGTGACCCAGCGTACGGACGCGGGCCAAGGCAACTGGCAGGTGCTGGGCGGCGGCAGTATTGCCGAAGATCGGGGCGGCATGTCCTTTATGGCGCGCAGCAAGGACTGCGGAAATATCTGGTACTATATCGAGAATGTGACCAATGAACAGATTGAAAGCGAAACCAAGCCCGGCGATCCCATTGCTTTTGATACCTTTCCGCCGGACGGCAGTACCGAGGCGCTGAAGTATATTACCGACAACAGCACGAAGTTTGCCGGCATACTGTCTTCCTATCCGACAGAGGTGATGACCTGTGACTGGTGTACCGATGGGGAGTAAAACACCTGTTTAACCCGCAGATGAAGATTTGAAAAAGAGCGCTAAAAGCGCTCTTTTTTTTACGGGTCTTTTGAATTTTTATCAAGTTGCCTTCTGCCTGTTACCGGTTTGGGTGTTCCGGCGCGGATACCATCCGGTCCTGCTCTTTTCTGAGCCGAACCGCCAGGTTGTCTTCCAGATCAACCATGTTCCGGGTAATGATCCGGTCTTTTTGAATATCCTGTTTCAGGGTCGCGTATTCGGCCAGGCCGATGGGAAGGATTTCTTGCTGCGAAAGGCTGTCGACTTTTTCCGCCAGGCCGTAATAATCACAACCGCCCATAAGATCCAGTTTTTTCCCCGCCGGCAGGTCTTTCTTGGCCAGGGGGATCGTGTCCGCGCACCACACGCGCGGCGAAAGCGCCGCGCTGTTGAACAGAACCGCTTCGGCAATGGTCGCCGGGGCTTCAATGGATCCGAGGTGATGGTCCCGGAAGAAGAGGTAAAACGGTCCGCTGCCCTTTTTGTAGTGTTTCATTTCCGCTTTCAGACGCGGATCATCCGTGCGCGCAATGACGAACACCGGGCCGCCCATGTCCGGTTCCGTGCTGCCCAGGGTATAATCAATGTGGCCTCCGTTGAGCCGGGAAAGGCCGGCCAGGCGGTCGAAGGTCTTGATGATATCCGGTTTTTTTATTTCCGGTCCGTACATGCCCCGCTTGAGCGGCGGGTAATTGTAGGCATTGGCCACCACGCACAGTTCAAGGGACAGCTTGGAGCCGTCAGCGGCCGCGGACATCATGTGCGGATTGCCGCCTTTCGGTACCCAGGGCAGAACCCCTTCCGGGGTCTGGTAATGGTCAAGAAACAGCTTGTTGTTGCCCACGATTACCGGTTCAAACCCCCACCGGGTAATATCATCCAGCATTCGCGCCAGGCAGCCCGGCTGGTCGCCGTCCGTATTCGTGTAAATCACCTGTGCCTGCCGCGCTTTTTCCGCCAGGACCAGTCCCACCGTGGCGTCCATTTCCGAATTAACCGTGGTGAACGGAATCCGGTTTTCGATGGCGAACAGCGCGGTCTGCGCGCCGGCCAGGACTTCCCCCGTGGATTCATGGATGACATCGATATCGAGTTTCGGCCGGGTTTCCAGCAGGCTGATGTCGGCCATGGCGATGCAGCTGCAGGTCGCGGTCCGGTCAAGGGCTTTGGGGCTGTCCGCGACCAGAATCCGGTCCCGGGAGATTCCGCAGGCCCGGTAAAGGCCCAGGCATTTTTCAATGTCTTTGTCCAGCAGCAGCCGGGGATGCATGTTGTCTGTCCGGAACAGATATTTTGCAACACCGCTCCCCCACCAGCCGCAGCCTATCAGGGCGACGTTTACGGGGGCGCCTCTTTTTGCAAGCGCTTCCGTGATCAGTCTCATGAGACCTCTTTCAGAATATTGATAAATTCGGCCAGGTGGTTTTCAAAAGCGTATTTTTCACGGATGTGATCCATGACGGTAAGGGTCTCCTCCCATGCCGGTGTTCCCGCCAGGGACTGTGCTGTTTCAAATACGGTTTCGATATTACCATTTTCAATGAAAAAAGGATAGTCCGCCGGCAGGAGTTCAAGAACCCGGGGGCTTTTGCGGATGATAATATTGGCCCGGCACTGGGCGGCGATCAGGACCTTGGTCAGTGGTTTGTAGCGACAGGCGTCCGGGTCCGGGTTTACATCGACATGCATGTTATAATCTCTCAGCTTTTTCAGGCATCGATTGAAATTATGTTCCGTCAGCGGAATCTGTGTGAGATCGGGCCGCCTGCCGAGACGGTCCGTGTCGAGGTTGTGGTGATAGCCGAAATAACAGCAGTGCAGCCGGGTCAGTTTTCTGTATCCGTATCTGCTGAAAAAAGTTCTGATGGCCGGGTCCGCATAGCCGTAAAGCACCCGGCACCGGGAAGTTGTCGGGCCGATGGATAAAAACCGGTTTAAAAGCGCGCGGTTGGAGAAAATAATGACGTCGGCCAGATCCCGGCCGAAGAAATCGGGATGGAACACACCGTCTTTGCGCAAATAATTGTCGCGAACATCGACAATAATCCTGTTATTGTTGTTTTTGAGAGGAACCAAATTCCCCAGGTAGTTCTGCTTGACCGTCACCAGAACAGCGTTTTTAATCCGGGTGCTGTTATACCCTTTTCCCGATGCTGCCGTGATGCCCGATTTTTTTAACGCTTCGATGAGATAAATTCCACCGAGTTTGAATGAAGAAAACCGGTAACGGCCGAAAAAATAGACGGGTTTTATTTGCGGGCTGTGTGTCGGCCGACGCGGTTTTTCAATAAACATGGAGACGGTTTTTGCAGCCTGACGGGACAATGAAAAGTCCATCAGCAGTTTGGGAAGGCCGGCGAGGCTCTGATAGAGGCTACTTGAAAGGCGGCGGACCAGAAGTTTTTGAACATGAAAAGTCAGTTGACGGATCATGACGGCGCTTTTTATTTTTTAAGATCGATATTAAATTGTGTTATGGTGTTCTAAAATATTCACTCTTTTTCCGTGGAATCATATATGATTTTCAGCAAAGATAAAACCCTCTTTTTTAAATTTTCAGGTATCAGATGAATTCGGTTCAGAACATCCCCAGGGTCTCCGTACTTTTACCGGTCCATAACGGAGAGCCCTATCTGCGCGAAGCCGTTGAAAGCGTTTTAAACCAGACGTTCCCGGATTTTGAACTTGTTGTCATCAATGACGGATCAACCGACCGCACCGGAGAAATCCTGGAAACGTATTCCGATCCAAGGATTCGCCGGCTGAACAATCCGCAATGCCTGGGCCTGATTAAAACCCTGAACCGGGGGCTGCGCGAAGTCCGCGGTGAGTATATTGCCAGAATGGACGCGGATGATATCTGCCTGCCGCGACGGCTGGCGATCCAGCTCCGTTATATGGACAGACATCCGCAGGTGGGTGTTCTCGGCGGCCAGGTGATTGGTTTCGGGAAGGAAGCGCAGGGGCGGAGCAGAAGGTATACGGACCACGATGATATCGTTGCCAACATGATTTTCTACGCGTCCATCCATCATCCCACGGTGATGATGCGCACTGCCCTCCTGCGCAAATATCATCTGGCCTATGATGAGGCTTATGCTCACTGTGAAGACCGTGACCTGTGGGTCCGTGCCGCCCAATGTTTCAAACTGGCCAATCTTGATCAGGTCGTGCTGTATTACCGCAAACACGGCGGGAGCGTCAGCTGGAGACATTATGAAACACAGCGGCGCAACGGCGACCGGGTCATAAGGCGGATCCTTGAAGGGCTGGGGCTGAATCCCACTGAAGCGGAACTGAAACTGCACCGGGCGCATCTTCCGTTTGAAAACATCACGCCGGAAAATTTTCTCGCGGCCCAGGAAGCCTGGCTTTCGCGGTTATTATTTCAAAACCGGAAGCTGAACCGGTTCAACCGGAAGTCCCTGGAAAAGATAGTGCATCAGCGCTGGTATTCCCTGTGTCTTACAAACAGCGCGGGCGTTCCGGGACTGATGTTTCAATACGCGCGGTCTTCACTGGCGCGGGGACCGGTACGGTGCAAGGCCTTCAATCTGCTGAAGCTGTTTTCCCGCTCCATGGTAAAGTCGTTGCGGCCGGAGAATGTGCCGTAACAGGTTCGAATGGTTTTTCCTGCCGGGGCTTTCAAAGACAAAGGCGGTTCCGACGATAATGACCGGTTTCATGATGTCCTTTCCGTTTTAAATGGTTGTCATGATTTTCATGAAGCCGTTATGGCTGTAGGCAACCTCCGTAATTTTATGAGCTTGCTGAAAACCGATGGCTGCAAGCTTTATTTAATTAATCCGTAAGGTAATATGCGGGGCACCTTTTTCTGGTATTCAAGATATGCGGCGCCGAAGACCCTTTCCAAATACAGCTCCTCTTGTTTCACCAGTTTCGCCAGAATAACGTACATGAATACCGGCGTTGTCAGTACCGGCCAGCTGTTCAGCAAAAGACCGATGCCGGGAACGATAAACACCACCCATGCGGCATACAGGGGATGACGACAGCAGCGGTACATGCCGTCAGTGACCAGCCGGTCGGCATTGTAGGCCCGCATCACCGCGATGGCCGCAAAGAGGATAAAAAGCATTCCGGCAATAATCAGGATGATCCCGAAGATAAACAGCAACCCGTACGGCACGAGATCGATTTGAAAAAGCGGATAAAAGCCGCGGTCGAGCGCCAGCATGAGCGTTCCGTAGGCGATGGACAGCATGCCGAACACCGGGCCGATGCCCCACCGGCTCATTTTATCTTTCATAAGAATCCCTGTTTTTTATCAAACCGAAAACCTGTTCTATTCAGATTTGCCCTGGTTTGCGACAGCCTTTGTTGCCCGTTCCACCGTTTCCGGATTACCCAGATAGTAGTGCTTAAGGGGCCGCAGTGCTTTGTCCAGTTCATACACCAGCGGTATTCCCGTAGGTATATTCAGCGAGGCTATGTCGTCCTCTGAAACATTGTCGAGGTATTTTACAAGGGCCCGCAGGCTGTTGCCGTGGGCTGCCACGATTACTTTTTTTCCTGCTTTGAGGGCCGGGGCGATGGACGCGTGCCAATAGGGCAGGAAGCGTTCGACGGTGTCCTTGAGGCACTCGGTCAAAGGCAGATCACGGTCGGTCAATTCCCGGTAACGAGGGTCATGCCCGGCATACCGTTTGTCCGTCTTGTCCAGGGCCGGCGGCCGGATATTATAGCTTCTGCGCCACAGGAGTACCTGCTCCTCGCCAAAACGCTTTGCGGTTTCCGCCTTGTTCAAACCTTGTAACGCCCCGTAATGCCGTTCGTTCAGACGCCACGAGCGCTCAACGGGAATCCACATTTCATCGAGTGTATCGAGTACGATCCAAAGGGTGCGTACAGCGCGTTTGAGGACCGAGGTGTAAGCGATATCGAAGGAATAGCCTTCCGATTTGAGTATTTTTCCGGCTTCCCGTGCTTCAACCACACCCTGTTCCGACAGATCGACATCCGTCCATCCGGAAAAACGGTTTTCGCTGTTCCATACACTTTCCCCATGCCGCAATAGTGTTAATTTCATTTTTTCTGTGTTCGATAGTTTTTTTCGTTCGATGCCGAAGCTGAGATCCGTGAAGGTTTGGCGTGTCGGTTCTCAAGCGATTCGTTAGATTGATTATTTTACAACTCAATGAGTAAAATATTGCCGGATGTAAGTCAAATGTCGACCCGAGCCATTTTATCCGGTTAATAATATTTCATGCTTTCTTTTCAAAACAAAAGTGTTTAGGATCAACAGCAGTGAGCCTTTTACCGGTTGTTTTGTAGCTTAAAAAACATATATTATTTTTAAAAATATGAAAAGAAGAGATTTTTAGAAATATCTTGTTTAAAATAGGGACCGCTGCCCCTGTTTGAAAACGGTATTTGACATTACTTCCTTTTTTTACTATTCTTTCAATAGTATTTTGAAAGAATAATACCCATTAACCACATTTAGGTCTATTCCAAGGAGAACATCGTCATGAAACCTGAAGAATTTACCTGGCAGGAAAACAGCAGAGCCATGTACGACACCACGCTGAAAGCTGCGCCGGCCTTTGTCCGGCCGATCATTAAAAGCCGGCTGTTCAAGGCGCTTCAGGAAGAAGCAAAAGGGTCGATGGCAATTACGGAAGCTGTTTTTATCGCTGCCCTGAAATCCGCCACTCCGGCAGCCAAGCTTGAAAAGATTATCGGCGCAGTGGAAAAGCTCAGAACCGTTTAGGCGCAGATCCGCCCGCGGTGACGAATCAATGCTAAAGGTTAGTACGCTAATTATTTTTGACAAAAATCTGCGCATGGTATATTAGAGTAGGAACCCGGGGGGGTGTGTCGCAGGGCTGAAATAAACCAGGACTGAGGGGTTCGACTTTCGTGAGTGAAAAAGAACTGATTGTTTTTACCTATATCTGTGTGTTTCTGATTTTCGGCATACTCATTGCCGTTGCGCCTTTTATTATTTCCCGACTGATCCGTCCGCGTACCCGGACCGCTTCCCAGAGCCTGGAAACCTATGAATGCGGTATGGCCCCCATGGGACAGGCGTGGGACTCCCGGCACGGGATTGCCTACTATCTGTATGCGCTGATATTTCTGGCTTTCGAGGTGGATGTGCTGTACCTGTTTCCGGTGGCGGCCGCTTTTGATTCGGTGAAAGGGATGCGGGGGCTGATCCTGTTTGCGCTGTTTTTAGGGGTGCTGTCCCTGGGGATTGTGTATGCCTGGGCCAAAGGAGCTTTTGAGTGGACCAACCTGAAAAAACGGATAAAAAAATAGCAGAGAATCCGGCCGGACGGACTGGTGCCTTGGAAAAAGCAGCCGCGCCCATTGCCCGGCTGCGGCTTGCGGACAGTCTTTTGAATCTGTGCCGGGCGAACTCGCTGTGGCCGATGACTTTCGGGCTTTCCTGCTGTGCCATCGAGATGATGAGCTCGGGTATGGCCCGGTTTGATCTTGCGCGCTATGGCGCCGAGGTGTTCCGGCCTTCTCCCCGCCAGTCGGACCTGATGATCGTGGCGGGAACGGTCAACAAAAAAATGGCGCCGGCCATTGTGAGCCTCTATGAACAGATGCCGTCCCCGAAATGGGTGATCGCGCTGGGCAACTGTGCCGTTTCCGGAGGGCCGTTTGCCATTGAGGACAATTATGCCGTGATCGAGGGAGTCGATCAACTGATTCCGGTGGATGTTTACGTACCGGGATGTCCGCCGCGTCCCGAGGGGCTGATCGAGGGGATATTCAGGCTGCAGGAAAAAATAACCGGCAAGTCCCATCCATTTCCCCAGAACCGCCATCCACAAAAGAAGAGCTGAGTATGCAAACCAGGGAACTGCTGATTGAACGGCTGAAAAAGAAATCGTTCGATTTTAAGGAAACGGACAGCCGCCGGTGCGGATACGGGCTTGAAGTGCAGACCCTATCTTCCCATATTCGCGATCTGGCAGCGGTCATGCGTGACCTGGGCCTGTATGTGGTGTTTGTGACCGCGGTGCATGTTCGGCCCGGCATCCAGGTGGTGTACCAGTTTGCCGCGACAGATGTTCCCCTGCGGGTCATGGTACGGGTTCCGGTGCCACCGGACGGCACTGTTTTGTCTATTGCCGGTATTTTCCACGGTGCCGACTGGCATGAACGCGAGGTGCGGGATCTGTTCGGCTTAAGCTTCGGTGAGCATCCGGACTTGCGGCCGCTGATTCTGCCGGATGAAGACGTGGACCTTGCGCCGTTGCGGAAAAAAGAAAAAAAGCTGAAAGATATTATGGACATCTTTCCCGGGAATGATTAAAAGGCCATGACGGACAGTACCCGTGAATTTGAAGTTTACCGTTTTTATCTGAACCTCGGGCCTCAGCATCCCAGTACGCACGGGGTGCTGCGGATGGTCCTGGGAATGTATGGTGAGCACGTGGTGGATATCGATCCGGTTCTGGGCTATGGACACCGCATGCACGAAAAAATGGCGGAAAGCAGGCCCTGGCCGATGTTTCTACCGAATACCGCGCGAATGGACTATGCCTGCGCGCTGCCCCACAATCACTGCTATGTGTCGCTGATTGAACGGGTGAACAACATCATGGTTCCGGATCGGGCCGAATATCTTCGCGTGATCACGTCGGAGCTGAACCGGATTGCCAGCCATCTGCTGTGGCTGGGGGCTTTCCTGCTGGATCTGGGCGCGTTTACGCCGATTCTGTATGCATTCGACGACCGGGAACAGGTCTTGGATATTCTCGAGCATGTGACCGGCAGCCGACTGACCCACTGCTATTTCCGGGTCGGCGGGGTGAGCGCGGATATTGATGAAAAAAGTATTGACCTGATCAACGTTTTTGTCCGGCGGATGTGGCAGCGGTTTGACATCTACGACAAGCTGATCACAAAAAACATTATTTTTATCCGCCGGACGCGGAAGGTGGGTATTATTCTGCCGGAGATGGCCAGGCGCTACGGTGCCACCGGCCCGGTGCTGCGGGCATCCGGTGTCGCGCATGATATCCGCAAGCACGAACCGTACAGCGTTTACCCGGAGTTTGACTTTAAGATCGCCACGGCCAAAAAGGGGGATGCTTTCGGACGCTACCTGGTCCGGATTGAAGAGATGAAACAGAGCCTGCGCATCATTTCCCAGGCGGTGGAAAGACTGCCGGCAGGACCGGTCCGGGCCGATGTTCCGAAAAAGATAAAACTTCCGTCCGGCGGGGCCAGTTTTTCGGTGGAGGGCGCCCGGGGGGATGTGACCTACTACCTGGTGGGTGACGGCACCGAGGTACCTTATCGGCTGAAGGTCCGGTCGCCGACGCTGTCGAATTTGAGCCTGATTGCCGAGCTGGGAAAGGGGATACTGCTGGCGGATCTGATTGCCGTGCTGGGCAGTCTGGACCTGGTGATCCCGGAAATTGACCGGTGATTCCTGAAAAACCAAGATTCCGGCACAGGTCGTCGCGCAAAGCGCTTATTATTTTGTTGAACGGTTGAAGGACTGATTTATGGAATCTGATGTTTTTACCAATGCTGAAACAGTCAGGCTGGTCATGGCGCTGGTGCTGGTGTTTGGTTTCGTGTTCGTGAACGCCACCGTGATGACCTATCTCGAGCGGAAACTGGCAGCCCGGTTCCAGGGACGGCTCGGTCCCATGGAAATTGGTTTTCAGGGAATTCTGCAGGTGCCGGTGGACGGGATCAAACTTTTGGCCAAGCAGCTGATGGTGCCGTCCGATGCCTCCGGTTTTCTGTTCCGGCTTGCCCCGCTGATTGCGTTTGTGCCGGTATCCCTGCCCCTGCTGATTATTCCCTTCGGGCCGAAGCTTCAGGTGCTGGATCTCGATGTGGGGCTGTTGTTTATCCTGAGCATGGCGGCGTTTAACACGGTGGCGGTGTTTGTGGCCGGGTGGAGTTCAAACAACAAATATGCCATGTTCGGCGCGCTGCGCTCCGTAGCCCAGAATATTTCTTATGAAATTCCCATTCTTCTGTCACTGCTGGCGGTGGCCCTGATTGTCAACTCGTTCAGTATGCAGCAAATCGTTTTTGCCCAGCAGTCCTGCTGGTTTATTCTGGTGCAGCCCATTGCCTTTCTGATTTATTTTATTTCGGGACTGGCCGAAACCAACCGCGCGCCCTTTGATCTGCCCGAGGCCGAAAGCGAACTGACCGCGGGTTATCACACCGAGTACAGCGGCATGGGCTTCAGCATGTTTTTTATTGCCGAATATACCAACATGTTTATTGTCTGTTCCATTGCCACGGTGCTCTTTTTCGGCGGGTGGCGCGGGGTTCCCCTGCCGTTTGGTGATTACACTCACGCGCTGTGGTTTCTGGGCAAGGTCTATTTCCTGATGTTCGTGATGATCTGGTGCCGCTGGACCTTTCCGCGCGTCCGTTTTGACCAGCTGATGAACCTGGCCTGGAAATACCTGATTCCGTTTTCCCTGTTAAATCTTTTGATTACCGCAGCGGTGGTGTCCTTATGAGCGGATATTTCTCAGAGCTGATTTCCGGTGCCGAAAGCCTGTTGGCCGGTCTGGGCGTGACGTTGAAGACTTTTTTGACCCGGCCGGTTACCGTTCCCTATCCGCGAAGGGTGATTCCGCTGTCCTCGCAAGCCAGGGGGCGGGTGGCGCTGGTGCGGGAAAACGGCGCTTTCCGCTGTATCGCGTGCGGAATGTGCGCGAGGGGGTGTCCGTCACGTTGTATTGACGTTATTTCAGAGAAAGTTGCGGACCGCAAGGGCAAAATCCTGACCAGCTTTAAGTACGATATCAGTAAATGCAGTCTGTGCGGTCTTTGTGTCGAGAGCTGTCCGGCCGCTGCGATCCGGTTTATTCCGGAACGCGGCCGAACCGGATTTTCAAGGGCGGATTTTATGCTCGACCTTGTTTTTCTGGAGGATCACCAATGATGACGGCGGTACAGTATCTTTTGGAAGCGGTTTTCTGGATATTTATGATTGTTACGGTTATGGGCGGTCTGCTGGCGGTCAAGGCGCGGATCCTGATGCACATGGTCCTGGGACTGGCGTTGGCTTTTCTCGGGGTTGCCGGCATGTATGCTTATCTCGGCAGCATGTTCCTGGCGGTGATGCAGATCCTGATCTATCTGGGCGCGATCTGCATTGTGCTGGTGTTTGGTATCATGGTGGGATATACCCCGCGGCAGATGGTTGAAGAAAAGATCCGCGGTGAAAACCTGCTGCTGGCGGTACCGGCCTGTGTGGCCGGGTTTGTCCTCCTGCGGATCGCGATTGCCCGGTCTCGCTGGTTGCCGGCTTCTGAACGGAGCACGGATTTTACCCTGAAAAGTGTGGGTCTGAGACTTTTGAATGAGTACAGTCTGGCTTTTGAACTGGTTTCCGTACTTCTCCTGGTGGCCATGGTCGGCGCGGTTCTGGTGGCCATGGACAGAAAGGAGGATCGCTGATGTTGAGCAATCAGTTGATGCCCTATCTGGTCGTGGCGGCCCTGCTGCTGATTATCGGTATCTACGGGATTGTCCAGCGCCGCAGTTTTATCGGCATGCTGATTTCCACCGAGCTGATTTTAAACGGAGCCGGCCTGAACTTTATGGCTTTTAACCGCTTTCTGGCGCCGGACCCGGCAACAGGACAGATCATGACCCTTTTTATTATGGGGATTGCGGCTGCCGAGGCGGCCATCGGGGTGAGTTTTATCCTGGCGGTGTACCGCCATTTCAGAACCATCGACCCGACGAAAATCGACGAACTGAAAAAGTAAACGTTACCCATGGAATCCCTGCAGAGCGCGCATATTCTGTTTTTACCGGCTATACCGTTCATGACGGCGATGGCCGTGATTGTGGCCGGCAAAAACACCCCGGTCCGCGACGGGCTGACCGTTATCGGTGCATTTGCGACGTTCTGTGCGTTTCTTTATTTTCTGCCGGGTATTCTTTCCGGTACCTGTGTGTCCTGTGACCTGTTTACCCTCTATCCCGGCATCCACGTCCGTTTCTGCCTGGATGGTCTGGGTGCGCTTTTCGCGGGCACGGCTTCTCTGTTGTGGGTGCTGGCATCGTTTTACTGTATCGGATACATGCGCAGCCTGAATGAACACGCCCAGAGCCGGTTTTATGTCTGTTACGCGGTGTCGGTGGGTGCCGCCCTGGGCGCGGCCTGTTCAGGGAATTTCTTTACTCTTTTTTTGTTTTATGAAGTGATTACCATATTTACCTATCCCCTGGTGATGCACCACCAGGACCGGGAAGGCTATGCGGGGGGCCGAAAATATATTGTCTATCTGATGTTTGCCTCGGAGGCGCTGCTGCTGCCAGCCATTGCCATCATTTATACCCAGTGCGGTACCCTGGATTTCAATCACCAGGACATTGTCACCGGTGTGTTTCCGCCGGGTGCCGGCAAGTTTCTGATTATGGCCAGCTATCTGATGTGCCTGTTCGGATTTGCCAAGGCAGCGGTGATGCCGCTTCACAGCTGGCTGCCGGCGGCGATGGTGGCGCCCACCCCGGTGAGCGCGCTGCTGCATGCGGTGGTGGTGGTCAAGGTCGGTGTTTTTTCAATGTGTCGGGTGATGCTGTCTGTTTACGGTACGGACCTTTTGAAACAGCTGAATCTGGGCCTGGTGACGGCTTATATCGTCTCCTTTACGATCCTGGCGGCGTCCATTATTGCCATGACCAAGAATGATCTCAAGGCCCGGTTGGCTTATTCCACGGTCAGCCAGCTGTCCTACATTCTCCTGGGGGTTTCGCTGCTCTCGAAGTCCGGTATTATCGGCGGTCTGATCCATATTCCGAATCACGCGGTTGCAAAAATCACCCTGTTTTTCTGTGCCGGTGTGGTCTATTCCATGACCGGGAAAAAATACATCCGGGACATGGGGGGTCTGTTCCGGCGTCTGCCATGGACCTGGGCGGCTTTCGGTGTTGCCGCTTTAAGCATGATCGGTGTTCCACCGGTCAGCGGTTTTTTGAGTAAATGGTATCTGGCGCTGGGAACTTTGGAAAGCGGCAATTTCTTTTTTCTGGCGGTCATTTTAATCAGCAGCCTTTTAAATGCCGTCTATTTCGGCGAGATCGTGCTGCAGGCGTTTTACGGAAAGGCGCCCGCTGTGCCGGGGGTGGAATGTGTCCGTGCGGAAAAACGGTTTCTGCAAAGATGCATGATCGTCCCCCTGCTGATAACGGCGCTGCTGTCCGTGGTGTTCGGTCTGTATCCCGATATTTTTCTGAAACTCATTCATTTGCAGGCGGGCGGATGATTTCTTCCATGATTTCAAAACTCAGAGAAAACCATGAATCGCTGCTGCGCTATTTTGTCATTTTTCTGGTCTGTCTGTGCGGCGCGGATTTTTTCATTGAACGCCACGACACCCATTTCAAAGGTGAAAGTGTTGCCTGTTTCTGGGCAGTTTTCGGTTTGATTGGGTGTGTTGTGATGGGCCTGTTGTGTAAGCTGGGACTGAACAAGGTGCTGTCCCGGAAAGAGAACTATTACGCGGATAAGGATTGACATGGCGTTTCATCCCTCGCTGATATTTATTGCCGGCGCGCTGCTGCAGATTATTTTGCGCAAGCCGAATTACCGGAGAGCCGTGATGCTGTCCGCGCCGGTTCTGGCCTTTATGCTGATCCGTTTTTTGCCGCAAAGTGCCGGCAGCGGCTTTTATCTGGGCCTGGACCTGGTGCCGGTGTATACAGACCGGCTGTGCTTTATATTCCTGCACGTGTTTGTGATCATGGCCTTTATCGCTGCGCTGTATGGTCTGCATGTCAATGACCCGATCCAGCATGCGGTTTCCCAGCTTTATGTGGCCGGTGCGCTGGGGGTGTGCCTGGCTGGTGATTATATGACCCTGTTTGTGTTCTGGGAGATGATGGCTTTTTCGTCGGTTTTTCTGATCTGGTCGGGCAGAACGCCGGCGTCGCTGAAAGCGGGATTCCGCTATCTTCTGGTGCATGCGGCCGGTGGGCTGGTTCTTCTGGCCGGAATCGTGTTCCGATACATGGTTACCGATGATCTGACCGTTACTCTGCTGCTGCCGCAGCAGGCCGCTTTCTTTGATTATCTGATCATGACGGGATTTATGCTCAATGCGGCGGTGCCGCCGCTGCATGCCTGGCTGACCGATGCATATCCCGAGGCCAGTGTGACCGGGGCGGTTTATCTTTGCGCCTTTACCACCAAGACCGCTGTCTACGTGCTGGCGCGGGTGTTTGCCGGGTTTGAGGTGCTGGCGATTCTCGGGGCAATCATGGCCCTTTACGGTGTTTTTTTCGCGGTGGTGGAGAACGACGGCCGGCGGATTCTGGCTTACCATATCGTCAGTCAGGTGGGATATATGGTCTGTGCCGTGGGTATCGGAACGGATATGGCCGTCAATGGCGCCTGTGCCCACGCGTACGCGCACATTCTGTATAAGGCCCTGCTGTTCATGGGCGTGGGGTCGGTCCTGGCCATGGCCGGTACCGCAAAGCTGAGCGATCTGGGCGGACTGTACCGGTCCATGCCGCTGGCCCTGGTATGTACCGTGATCGGCGGTATTTCGATTTCCGGATTTCCCCTGACCAGCGGCTTTATCAGCAAGTCGATGGTGGTGGCCGCGGCCGGCGAAGACCACCGGATTTTGATCATGCTGGTTTTGATGCTGGCATCGGTCGGGACCTTTCTGTCGGTGGGCATCAAACTGCCTTATTTTATCTGGTTCGGCAAAGACGTGGGTGCCCAAGCAAAGGATCCGCCGGGCAACATGATTTTGGCCATGGCTGTTGCGGCCTTTTTCTGTTTTCTGCTCGGGGTCTGGCCGGACAGCCTGTACCGTCTGCTGCCGTTTGCATCGAATTACCGGCCGTATACTCTGTACCATTTAAGCGAGACACTGCAGGTGGTCGCTTTTACCGGTCTCGGATTTTATCTGCTGCGCAGGCTCCTGGTTCCCAAGGCCGGCATTAATCTTGATCTTGACTGGTTTTACCGAAAAGGGGCTGCTGCCGTGATGCGGATAGCGTCCGGGCCGGTGAGCGGTTTTAATGAGTGGCTTGGGGATCTGTACCGCACCCGGGCTTTACGTCTGACGTATAAGGCGGCGGATAAGTTGTTTCGTATTGATCGTAAAGGGCTTGACGGTTTTATTGACGGTATTGCCCGCCATACCCTGATTCTGGGAGAACTGCTGCGCCGGATTCAGACCGGAAAGATTCAGCACTATATCGGTGGTGCCGTGGTCCTTTTGTTCCTGATCCTGATTGCGGTGGTGCTGCTCTGATGCAGGGTGTCAAGATGAACGTCGCGGCGCTTCGGGTTAAAGTGGATAGGGCAAAAACAGGTTTCAAGAGACTGGGGGAACGACAATTTAGCGGACGCAATGTTGAATGTCCTTTCGGATGGATTAATTAGGTTCAGATTTTACCACAAACGAAGCGGTTTCGAGGCTTCAGGTGAAAATTATGGAAGCGTACCTGATTTTAAATAAACTCAATTACCCGATCCTGTCGGTGGTGATGCTGGTGCCGCTGGCCGGGGCGCTGTTGTGCAATCTGATCAAGGACCAGATGGCCCTGAAGGTTATGGGCCTGATCGTCACGCTTCTGACCGCTGCCCTGTCGCTGCCGCTTTACTTCATGTTTGACCGGACAACGGCGAAATATCAGTTTGCCGAAGTCCGGAACTGGATACCGGCCCTGGATCTCAATTATGTTGTCGGGGTGGACGGGATCAGTGTTCTCATGGTGCTGTTGACCACCACCCTGATGCCGCTGTGTATTCTCTGCTCATGGAACTATATTCGTGAACGGCTGGCGGAGTTTATCTTTGTGCTGCTTCTGATGGAAGGGGCCATGATCGGTGTGTTTATCAGTCTCAACACGGTTTTGTTCTATATTTTCTGGGAGGGCATGCTGATTCCCATGTATCTGCTGATCGCTGTCTGGGGCGGGCCGGGCAAGGACTATGCGTCGATCAAGTTTTTTCTCTATACCCTGGTGGGCAGTGTTTTTCTGCTGCTGGCCATGATTGTCCTGTATATTGAAGGCGGGACCTTTTTTCTTCCCGAACTGATGAATCACGGGTTTACCTTTGTGCTGCAGATGGTCCTGTTTATCGGTTGTGCAGTGGCCTTTGCCATCAAAACCCCGCTGTATCCGTTTCATACCTGGCTGCCGGTGGCCCATGTCGAGGCGCCGACCGCCGGGAGCGTGATCCTGGCCAGCGTGCTGCTGAAAATGGGGTGTTACGGGTTCCTGCGGCTGGTGCTGCCGATTGCGCCGGATGCCGCCCTGTACTGCGCGCCGGTGATGCTGGGGCTGGCCGCGCTGTCCCTGGTTTTCGGCGGGTTCCTGGCGCTGGCCCAGACGGACATCAAGCGCCTGATTGCCTATTCCAGTGTTGCTCATATGGGCTTTGTGGTGCTGGGTATTTTTCTGTTCAGTGCCCAGGGTATCAAGGGGGCCCTGATTGAGATGATCAACCATGGTATTACCACCGGGGCGCTGTTTATCTGTATCGGGATTATCTATGAAAGGACCGGCAGCCGCGACATTGGAAAAAATTCGGGTCTGGGCATGCTGATGCCGGTTTACGTGACCTTTCTCACCATCTTTTCTCTTTCGGCGCTGGGATTTCCCGGCACCAACGGTTTTGTGGGAGAATTCCTGATCCTGGTTGCGGCATTTGCCAAATATACTCTGGTCGGGGTGCTGATTATTCCCGGGGTGGTGCTGTCGGCGGCCTATATGCTGCGGCTGCTGCAGAAGATGATCTGGGCGGATTCGGACGGTCATTATGTGCTGCCGATCCATGCCGGTGACGGATCTTACGTGAAACTGTTTGATGTGAACAGCCGGGAGTTGCTGATGCTGCTGCTGCTGGCCGTTTTCGTTTTCTGGATCGGCCTGAATCCGGCGCCGCTTCTGGCGGTGATTGACTGCAGTATTGAGAATCTGGTCATAACGTTCAACACGGCGGTCCATCATTAACCGCCGGGTATGAATAATTAACCGTAACCCTTAACGTTTTATGATGATGCTGCTGAACCTTTTTCTTCCGGAACTTGTTCTGATTTTCATGGCGCTGGTATTTTTCTTTCTGTCTTTTACCCGGCCGAGTGCGGGCGCGCTGCAGCTGATCGCGATCATATTTGCGGGGATCGCGCTTTTCGCCTGCTGGCTGACCTATCGGAACAGCGGAACGCTTTTCGCCGGTGTGTACCAGGTGGATGGGTTCTCCCAGACCTTCAAGGGGCTGATCGCTTTCGGCCTGATTCTGATTATCTGGATGGGAAGCGGGCTTCGGGGGATCAGCCGTGCGGTCAGGCCCGAGTATTTTATGTTTCTGGCGCTTTCCTGTCTGGGACTGCTGCTGATGTGCAGTGCGGTGGAGCTTTTGACCATTATTCTGAGTATTGAACTGTCATCCTATGCTCTGTATATTCTCATTCCCATGCGTCAGCATCCGGGGCGGCGGGCGCCGCTGGAAGCCGGCATCAAGTATATTCTGTTCGGTGCGGTGGCCACCGGTATTACCCTTTACGGAATGAGCTATCTTTTCGGGCTGGCGCATTCGACTTATCTGGCTGAGATCATGAAGGTGCTGCCGAATCTTTTGGTTCATCAGCCGATCGCGGTCATTGGTCTGGTCATGCTGTTATGCGGCCTGTTCTACAAGCTTGCGCTTTTTCCCATGCATTTCTGGATGCCGGACATCTATGTGGGGGCGGCCCATGAAACCACCTGTTTTGTGGCCACCCTGCCCAAGATCGGCGCGGCCGCGCTTTTGATCCGCCTGATCAGTCTGGCCGGCGGCGACAGCGTCCATCTCGTCTGGGTGCTTTCGATCATGGCGGTGCTGTCCATGACCCTGGGAAATCTTTCCGCGCTGGGCCAGGACGACATCAAACGGCTGCTGGCCTATTCCAGTATTGCCCATGCCGGATATATCATTGTCGGAATCCTGTCGATGAATGAACTGGGTCTGGTTTCGGCCACCTATTATGTTTACGGCTATATGCTGATGAATGTGGCCTGTTTTTACGTGATTTACAATCTGTCCCCGGAGGGCCGGAATATTTGTTTTTCTGACCTCAAGGGGCTTTATAAACGGTCACCGCTGATGGCCGCCATCCTTACCTGCGGCAGTATTGGTCTGGCCGGTATTCCGCCCATGATCGGTTTTACCGGGAAGTTCCTGATATTTATTGCCGTGCTTCAGGAAAAGTATTACTGGCTGATGGGGTTTGCGGTGGTGAATGTGTGTGTGTCCGCTTTTTATTACCTGCGCCTGGTGCGGGCCGCCTACAGCAGTATTGAACAGGAGACGCCGGAAATCCGGCTGGATGTTTACACTTTCCTGCTGGGGCTGCTGATCATCGTTTCCATTATTGCGGGCGGTATTTTCCCCCAGAATTTTATCCATCTGACCAAGATTGCGATCGGGTCAATTCTCTATTTATCCCGGTGATCAAAAGGCCGATACCGGTTTAAGCTGTCTGCAGAACCGATTTCGTTGCTCTCCTTTTCTTGACACAAATCCAATTTTTATTATAATTCAGTTGCTTATTCATTTTACAGAAGTTAGGAAAAATTCAATGAGACGGGGGCATAATGAAAAAATTTTTGTTGTTTCTGGGGGGAGGCGTTCTGTTAGCGGTTATCGCTGGGGCGATTTTTATTGCGACATTTAAACCGCCGAAAATGACCGATTACGGGGTGTTTGCCAGACTTCGTGTTTTTGTCCCGGAAGTTCTGACCGGTGAAGGCGCTCATATCCGTGAGATCTCAAAAGAGTTTGATGGGTTTACGCTGGACCTGTCATTTCCGTTCAACAAGATGTTCGGCAGTGATTCGGTGGGAGTTCCTCTGAGGGCCTTCAGCAGCGAAAAAATTGCAACGGCAACCATCAGCCAGTTCGAGGTTCCGCAGGGGTCGGGCTATTACCGGGATTTTGTGCTGAATATCCGTCCGGATTACGGTCTGCAGGCGCCGGTGTTTCATATGGATTTTATGAAACCCTCTCCCGGAACGCCGGGACTGTGCACGATCGATTTTTTTAATGTGGACAAAAAAGCCATTTGCCTGGAAACGTTTTTCGGTGATGATTTTGAAAAAATAAAAGAGGTTTATGAAAGTGTTTCTCCGTATCAGCGTACGGTGGAAGAGGGACGGGGCAAAATTACACGATATCTCGATGAATATAAAACGGAATTTCGAATGGAGCTGATTGAACCCGGTGATGCGGCCGCCAGAAAAGCCTATTTTGAGACCGCTGAAAAGGCGGTCAGGACGCTTCTGCCGATATACATTCGTCGGGTGAATGCCTGCCAGCCGGTCAAGACATTTGTCCGCAAACATGAACGGCGCATAAAAGGGCTTGTCCGATTGATTTACAAAAAGGATTTTGCCGTGGCTATGGGCAAAAGAATTTTTAAAAAGTCATTTAAAAGATACTGGCTGGACGGTTTCTGGGCGGTCGACATGAAACTGCCGGCTGAGTAAAAAAACACAGCCTCCTGCCGCAGCCGCTATTAGAGGCTGGTGCGCGCTCTTCGGGTCAGGCGGTCCGTATTCAGGATGGTGATATATCCGTTTTCCATATTGACCAGGCCGTTTTTTTTGAGGAGATTAAGCTGTTTATTAACGCTTTCCCGGGTGGCGCCGATCATTGCGGCCAGGTCTTTCTGGGTGATCTTCACGCCGATTCTGACGTTCCCCTCATGTTCAACACCGAACTGTTCTGCAAGCGCCAGAATTTTCCTGGCGATGCGGGAGGTAATATCCAGCATATAGGCCTCTTCAAGCTGGTCATTGGTGTTTCTCAGGCGCTTCGTGATCATGGAAAAGAGATTCAGCACAGTGTCGAAATCCGAACGTAAAAAATTGAGAAAGTCGTTTCGGCTGAGATACATGACTTCGCTGTCCTCGGTAACGCTTATGGTCGCGGATCTTTTTGTTCCGTCAAGCAGCGAAAGTTCACCGATGATTTCGCCTTTGGCCAGAATGGCCAGGATAACTTCCTCCCCCTGGGTGGAGGGGATATAGACCTTGACCTTTCCGCTGCTGATAATATAAAGCCCGCCGCTTTCATCTCCTTTATGAAAGATGATCTGGCCTTTTGCATATCTTCTTTTGATCAGGCAGCTTTCCAGGGCCTTCAGCTTGTCTTCCTTCAGGTTTGAAAAAATGGAGACTTTATTGAGAAATTGAACCATGATCGTTCCCCTGCCAATTAAAAGTTTGTCTTACGGTTTTTCAAACGTTTGCAGATATTTTGTTCAATTTTTCCAAGTTGCTGGAATATTTATCGGATGGTACGGCTAATTCCATAAATATTAATGATGGATTTATTTCTTCGGGAAGTGAACTGTTTCACTTTTGCCGGGTGATACAGGTTACACCGGGATTATCAGAACCGTATAATAATACTGATAAATTATAACAGAAAATGGGGGGATAATATGTATAGAAATGATTTTTTTACGCAAATGGACGGTTCTGTCGCCGTATACGAGGAAGTCCGGGCCATTATCAAAGGGTTGTTCAGAACATTTGATCCCAGCTGTCTGAAAACAGTTTTTAATGATGTCCGGGCGCTTTATGCGGGCGGCTATCCCGGGTACCGGGAATGCAATACCGCCTACCATGATTTTTCGCATATTCTGGAAACATTTTTGCTGACTGCTCGACTGACACACGGCGCCTGTCTGAACGGTATAACGTTTACGGCGAAGACGGTTTTCACCGGTCTGGTGAGTGCTTTAATGCACGATTCGGGATATATCCAGTCTGTCGATGATACTGCGGGAACCGGTGCCAAATACACCGCGACACACGTTGCCCGCAGTATTGCGTTCGCGGACCGGTACGTGAAGGAAAATTGCTGTCAATCCGTTGATCGGGTCCTGTGCAGAAACTGTATTGCCTGTACAGATTTTAGTGCAGATGCGGCCGGTATTGATTTCGGGTCTCGGGAAACAAAGGTTATGGCAATGATCGTTGCGACGGCCGATATTCTGGGACAGGTGGCCGACAGAAGATATCTCGAAAAACTGTCTTTCCTGTATCAGGAATTCAGGGAAAGCCAAACCGGCGATTATGTTGATGAGTTTGATATGCTTGAAAAATCACTGTTTTTCTTTAATTTTGTGCGGGTAAAGATGACGGAGGGACTGGGGGATGTGAAAAAATATCTTACCGATCATTACCGGGAATGGCTGGGAATAGAAAGGGATTTTTACAGTGAAGGTATGGACAAAAACAGGGTTTACCTGGAGAAAGTGGTTGACCGGCGGAGAAGCGGTTACCGGGCAATGCTCAAACGAAGGGGTCCGAGACCGGCCGTCCGGCAGCAAGACAGCCGCATTGCCGGATAATGACGGTACCACAGGGGATAAACGGTTCGCGAGGTCGGTTTTTGCCGGGGGTTGATTTTTTTCTTCCGGAATGGTTTAATACATAACATTTATCTTTCATGGTCATGTGTCAGGACAACCAGTGAGTAATTTTACGGCAAAACAAGAGGCCATCATCGATATATTTTTCAGAACCGGCCGGCTGACCCATCAGCAGACAGCCGTTATTTTGCCGGCGCTGATCCGGTGGATATTCAAAGAAAAACCCGATCAGAAAAAAGAACTGGTCCGCCGCTACGGACCAGAGCCCGAAACAGTGCTGAGCGGTTTCGGCTCGGATATTTTGAACGACAGCCGGGACGCCGAAATTCTGATGGAAACGCTCATGTCCACGATTCGACAGCGGCATTAATTAGAACATTGGTGAACAGCCCGAAACGAAGCGCAACACCGATGACGGCTGTGACTCAGGTGCCTTCGTGGCCGTCAAACATATCTTCTTCGTAAAGCTCAGGAATTGTTTCGAAAAAACCGTAAGTTCGGGCCCAGTCCAGGGTTTTTTTCCACTGCGCATGTTTTTTCTGATCACTTGATTTTGACCAGCCCTGAAAATTGAATACATTCGGCGGCGGCGGTATCTGCGGATCGGTTCTCTTCCGCCAGGCCTCGTCAAGGATGGCAAATATCCTTCTCCAGATAATGAAACGGGGACAGATGTGCTGTTCTGACATAGTTTTCTTTCTTTTCGTACGGTCGGATTAAAAAGGAATCTGCACTGTTTATCGTTTAATCCTTTATCATAATATGAAGCGCTTTTTCCGTCAAGGCAGGTCCTGGTCAATCTCAACAATACCAATGACCAGTTTCATCAGGAGCTGGCCGCCAACACCTTTAAAGAAAAATCAACCATCAGCCGTATTCTGGACAACCTGGAAGAAAAGAAACTTGTCCGTCGCGTGCCGGATTCCGGGGATCGGCGCCAGAAAAGAATACGGATGACATCCGAAGGGGAAAAGCTGCTAAAGCGACTGAAGCCTTTGGTTCTGAATGTCCAGTCCCGGGCATTCAGCGGGGTGGATCCGATGCAGATGAATCTTTGCCAGGAGATTCTGCTGGCGATTTACCGGAATGTGACCCGGATACCGTAAAAATTAACTTTGTATATTTCAAGGAGACGGTCATGGCGGAAACAAAAGGGAATATATTAAGGGTCGATCTTTCTTCCGGAGAAATAAGAACAGAAGCAATGCCGGAAGCCCTGATAGAGGGGTATGTGGGCGGTGCGGGTGTGAATGCAAAGCTTTTGTACGATGCGTTAAAGGACAATCCGCAGGCGGATCCTCTGGGTCCTGAAAATCCGATCATTTTCGGGCCCGGTGCCCTGGCGGGGTTTTCCTTTCCCTGCACGTCGCGAATGACCATAACGGCGAAAAGCCCGGTAACCGGTATATTCGGGGACTCCAACGGCGGCGGATTTTTTCCGGCGCGGCTGAAACAGGCGGGCTACAACCATGTATTTATTACCGGAAAATCGCAAAAACCGGTTGCCCTCTATATTGAAAAGGGGCGGCCGCCGAAACTGGTTGATGCCTCGGATCTTTGGGGGCTGGATACGGGTGAAACGGATAAAGCCGTTCAGCAAAGGTTTGGTTCCTGTGAAACGGCCCGGATTGGACCGGCCGGAGAGAACCTGGTGCGGTATGCCAATATTTTTACCAGTACCCAAAGAACCGGCGTGCACGGAAAAACCGGGATGGGCTGTGTCATGGGATCCAAAAAGCTGAAAGCCGTTATTGTCAAGGCTACGGGAAATTTGCCTTCTGCCGATGAAGACCGGGTCGGGAAGCTCGCGAGGTTTTACCGGGAGAAATGGCGGGGAAACGCGACCTACGGTTTGCGGGAATACGGGTCGCTTTCCCTGATTCCGCAGAACAGCATGCATACGCGGATCAATAACCAGCAGGTCCATATCAACGAAGAACAGCTGGAAGCCTACGATGTGGAAAAGCTGGTACAAAACTATAAAACCGGCAAAAAATCCTGTTATCAATGCCCGGTGGCCTGTACTCAGATGCTGGCGGTGAAAACGGGGCCGTACAAGGGTGAGAAAATAGACAAATTCGAATTCGGGCATTATACCAATCTGGGACCGCTGATCGGGGTATTTGATTATCCCCAGCTGTTTCATATTTCGAATATTGCCAACCGGATGGGATTTGACTGTATCACCTTCGGGTGGATTGTTGCCATGCTGATGGAATGTTATCAGCGCGGTATTATCACTTCGAAAGATACCTTCGGGATGGTGTTGCGCTGGGGAGATATCGATCTTATCGAAACGCTAATGCGGAAAACCGCGTTCCGGGAAGGGATTGGCGACCTGATTGCGGACAGTATGCCCATGATTCTCGATAAACTGCCTGAAGAAGCCCGTGAGTACGGTTTCCATACCAAAGGACAGTCTTTTACCTATAATTGCGAACAGGGGATTGCCATGAGCCTGGCCTCTTCGGTGGCGACCCGGGGGGCCGATCATTTAAAGGGCCATCCCTTTGCGGCGATGATCGGTCTGGCGGATATGCTCAAGGAAATATTCGGTGAAGACCTGCCCGAGGGAATTCTGGACGGTACCAGCCCGGTCGGAAAGGGGCGGGTGGTCTGGTGGAGCGAGAACTATAAGTCCCTGATGGACAGTCTGGGAATATGTTTTGTCCCGGTCGTTTCGGTGGATGTGTTCGGCGATCCCACGGTCCTTTGCAAAGATATGGGGGAAATCTATCAGGCGGTGACCGGCAGGAGCCCGGAACGGCTGTTTGAAGCGGCGGAACGGATCTACCAGCTGGAAAAAAGTTTCAATGCGCTTCTCGGCATTACCCGCAAGGATGACATTCGGACCGGTACCCGGCGCGGGAAAAGGGACCCCATTCACGAACCGGGGATGTTGGCTGAGTATTACTGGTACCGGGGCTGTTCCGAAGACGGACTTCCGACCCGCAAACGGCTTGAGGAGGTGGGGCTTTCGGATGTTGCGGACCGGCTGGCGGCGGCCGGTACCATCGGGGACAGGCAATGTCCGGAAATAGACTCGCTGGTGGTAAATCCGTAGCATAAAGACAGGGGCCCAGGATTCCGGGAGTCAAGGTCTTGGCAAGGCGCAGAGTGTATGGAGCAAAGCGCAGGGCGCATAAAGATATATAGGTTTTGCTTTTGCCTAAAAGGAGATCTTATGAAAGTTACAGGGTTTATCGGCAGTCCGAGAAAAAAGGGAAATACCCGTGTGCTGGTAGATACTTTTCTGGAAGGGGTGTCCGCCATTGGGGCGCGGTTGGCAAAGGGATAATGTCAGCACGGCCTGTTGCGCGGCATCAATATCAGGACAAACAGAACCGCATACAGGATGGCGCAAACGGTAAACAGACTTCCGGGTACGGTGAAATGCATGATCACCGACGGGATGAAGGGGCCGATAATGCTTCCCAGTCCGTAGCAGAAGGTGGTCATGGCGTTTCCCCGCGGAAGCTCTTCCGAAGAAAGAAAATCGGCCAAAAGGCCCACGGCCAGAGGGTAAAGGGCACCGACCGAAGCACCGCCCAGAAGCAAAAAGATCATTAAGGGGATTTTGGCCGAAGAGAACAAAACGGCGATAAAACTGACCGTTCCCAGGCAATACGACACGGCCAGAACGTTTTTCAGTCCGATCCGATCGCCCAGGGTGCCGATAACGGGCGGGAAACAGCCGTGGCCGATGACGAAAGCGAACAAAAGAATGCCGGTTTCCGCAGCGGAAAATCCCTGGCGAAGGGCATAGACGGGTATCAGCGCAAAGAAGGCGCCTTCCATAAACCCGGCGGTGAGCATGGTGATCACCGACAGCCGGATCCGTTTTAAAAACAACAGGTCGAACGTTACCTGCGGGGCCTTTTCCTGGGGTGACGGCAGCACGCTGTGAGCGATCAGGGCGGCGGCCAGGCTGATGGTGCCGGTCACCACGAAAGGGACCAGGGTGCCGAATTCCAGCAGCCACAGTCCCGCCGGGCCCAGCATCAGACTGAGGGAAAAGGCAAAAGCATACAGGCCCAGATTTCGGCCCCGGTTCCGATCGTTGCTGATCCGATTGATCAAAGTTTCGCACGATGTGAATACCGAAGCGAAGGCCACGCCCATGATAAAGCGGATCACGAACCAGAACGGCAGTGAGACATAAAGGCCGAGACAGACCATTAAAACAGCGTTGCACAACAGTCCGCCGGAAAGGGTGCGCCGAATGCCGAACATTTCGATCAGCCTTCCGGACAGCGGTCCGCCCAGGGCCACACCGGCAAACATGATGGTTGCGGTGAGGCCGATCAAAGGGGTGCTGACGTGGATCCGTTCAAGAACGACCGATGAAATGGGCAGAACAATACCGAAACCGAAACCGCCGGTGAATATGGCCGCCAGAATAGCGGGCAGAGGATTGCGTTTTGTTTGCATCTGAATCAGAAGTTAAATTTTTGCCGTCTGCAGCCTGATTATTGATTTTCCTGTTTGGCCTCGTTCATGACCTGGGTGTATTCCTGCTGGATTTCCGCTTTGGTGATCAGACCTTTTTTGATCAGGAGTCTGATGACAGCTTCGATCTGGGTCATATTGGAAAAAATCACTTCTTCTGCGGTCATGCCGCTGCCTTTTCCGGGTGTGTTCATGGGTAATACTCCTTGGCGGGTTATTCTGACGGGTTGTTTCCGGAACTTATAGCATGAAACACGAATCTTTGAAAGGAAAAGAGATCTGCATCCATCCTGGGGCGCTGTGTTTTGGGATTGACTTTATGGCAAAAGGTCGGATATCCTTATCTCCGCTGAAAAACATTAAAACCGGGCCTTTTTTATGGAACAATATAACCTGATCAGTTTTGCCGGTATTTTTATCCTGCTGGGCGTTGCCTGGGCCCTTTCCGCGGACCGCCGCAAGGTGAACTGGCGGCTCCTGGTTTTCGGGCTCATGTTTCAGTTGTGTTTTGCCTGTTTTGTTTTCCTGGTTCCGGCCGGATCCGCATTTTTTCTGTTTTTGAACTCCATTATTCTGAATGTGCTGGACTGTGCATCTGCCGGAACGGAGTTTGTTTTCGGCCGGTTGGCCCTTGCCCCGGGAACAGTCAATGCGCAGGGGGAACGCTCGCTGGGATTTTTCCTGGCATTCCAGGCCTTTCCCACGGTTATTTTTTTTTCAGCACTGATGTCTGCGCTTTATTATCTTCGGATTATGCCGATCCTGATCAGGGGTTTTGCCTGGATGTTTACCCGTTTCATGCGGATTTCCGGGGCCGAGTCCCTGTGTGCGTCCAGTAATATTTTTGTCGGGGTCGAGTCCGCGCTGATCATTCGTCCGTACCTGTCAAAGATGACCCGGTCGGAGCTGTGCACGGTGTTGACGGCCGGCATGTCCACGGTGGCGTCAAGTGTTCTGGCCCTGTATGTGATGGCGCTGCAGAAGACCTTTCCCAATATTGCGGCGCATCTGGTCTCCGCTTCGGTGCTGTCCGCCACGGGTGCCCTGATCCTGTCCAAACTGGTTTTACCGGAAACAGAGATTCCCGAGACCCTGGGACAGCAGGTCAGCCCTCAATATGACCGGGACAGCAATCTTTTCGCTTCGGTGATCAACGGCGCCAATGCCGGTTTGAAACTGGCCGCCGGCATTATTGCACTTTTGATCGCGGTTCTGGGAATTGTGGCGCTGCTGGACCTGTGCCTGGTTGCGGTGGGGGGAAAGATCAACTTCGCGGCCGGAACGAATTTTGACTGGTCATTAAAAACACTGCTGGGGTACCTGTTTTATCCCCTTGTGCTGGCCGTGGGTATACCGCTTGCGGATGCCGGCGTTATCGCCGGCATTATCGGTGAACGCGTGGTGGTGACCGAGGTCACGGCCTATTTCGATCTGGCCCGGGCCTGTGAGGACGGTCTGATTCGGCATGGCCGTTCTTCGGTTATTGCCGCTTATGCCCTGTGCGGTTTTGCCCATGTGGCTTCCATGGCCATATTCATCGGCGGGATTGCCGCCATTGTGCCTTCCCGGATCAGGACGCTTTCCGAGGTGGCCTTCAGGGCACTGATCGCGGCAACCCTGTCATGTCTTTTGACCGCTGCAATTGCGGGTCTGTTTTATAATAAAAACATTATTCTTTTTGATTGAATTTTATGGAGTGTTTATGCTTGTCCGCAAACTGGAAGACTGCCGGGAATTTGTTTCCGGTGATGAAGCCCTGCTCAGAGAGATTCTGCATCCGGACGGTTCCGATTTGAGCATCGGATACAGTCTGGCGCACGCGGTTGTGGAACCGGGAAAGATCACCCGGCCGCACCGTCTGCAGACTTCCGAGGTGTACTATATCCTGGCGGGTAACGGGGTAATGTATGTTGATGATGACCATGCGCCGGTGGTGCCGGGAACATCCGTGTATATTCCGCCCGGGGCAAAGCAGAATATAGAAAATACCGGAGACACGGACCTGGTTTTTCTTTGTATTGTTGATCCGGCCTGGAAAGCGGCGGATGAAGAAATACTTTGAGCGGGCATATGGCGCGGATATACGGAAACCCGGTTCGGCATTCCCGTCAGCGCGATTTGCAACAAACGGCATAGGTTCAAAATAATTTAATTTAACCGTCCCGGTTTCCCGTCGCCTGCTGGCGGGCGGATCATTCGGGGAATGGAGAACAGATATCACGGATATACTGGTTCAAAAAGTCAAAAAGACCATTGAAAAGTTCGCCATGCTGGAACGGGGGGAACATGTGGCGGTGGCCGTTTCCGGCGGTGCCGATTCCGTGGCCCTGCTTTGTGTGCTGAAGGCGCTGGAAGACGAGCTGGGGATCAGGGTTGCCGCTGCCCATATGGATCATATGATCCGGGGGGAACAGTCCAGGAAGGAAAGGGAATTTGTAACTGCGCTTGCCGGTCGGTTGGGAGTGCCCTGCTTTGCCGATGCCAGAGACGTTCCGGCAGCGAAAGCGAGGGACGGCCTGTCTCTTCAGGACGCCGCCAGGAATGTCCGCTATGCATTTTTGCGTGAGGCCCTTGAGGCCCTGGATGCGGACCGGATTGCTGTGGGCCATCATGCGGACGATCAGGTGGAGACGGTCCTGATGTGGTTTATTCGCGGTGCATTCTTAAAGGGGCTCAGCGGTATTCCCCCGGTCAGGGAAAAGGTATTTATTCGGCCGTTTATTGAGGTGACCCGGGCGGAGATCGAACAGTATCTCCAGAAAAACCGGATTGAATATCTCGGGGATACTTCGATAAAAGAGACGCATTACCTGAGAAACGATATTCGCCATAACCTCCTGCCGATTTTACGGGAAGCGTATAATCCGCGGATTGATGAGGCCGTTACCAGAATGGCCGGGCTCTTCAGGCGGGATGACGAATTTTTGCAGGAAATGGCCAGGCAGGCGGTCGAAAATTGTATCATCGATACGGGGGCTGAATTTTGCTGCTCAATTGAAAAGATCGGCACATATCCCGAAGCGCTTTACGGCCGGATGGTCTTGAACATGATTTCCAGGATCCGCGAAAATACCCGCGGCATCGCCTTTAAACACGTGACGGCCGTCTGCGCCCTTTTTTCGACCGGCCCGGTCAAAACGGTTCAGCTGCCGGGCGGACTGTCGGTGCGGCGCGAATATGATCGTCTGATATTCGGTAATCTGGCGAAAACGGTTTTTCCCTATGTGCTTTCCTATGACAGCCTTCCCGAAGCGGTTCTGATTGAAGGTGCGGGAATCAAGCTGGTTTTCAATATCATTGTCACCGCAGACCCGGACAAGCTGTTGCAAAACAGAGCGCCGAACACGGAACTGCTCAATTATGACCGGATCCGTTTTCCGCTGTGTATTCGCAGTACTCAGCCGGGGGACCGGTTTTTCCCCCTGGGAATGAAAAACAGTAAAAAACTGAAAGACTTTTTCATCGATGAAAAAATTTCTCCCGGGGAAAGGCAAAAAATACCGCTGCTTATTTCCGGGGACAGGATTGCCTGTGTCTGCGGTTTGCGGATCGATGACCGTTTCAAACTCAAAGAAAACAGTTCCCGGGTTCTTTCCGTCAAGATGATCAAAGGTATTCGGGCTCCGGCTGAAAGCCCGGCGGCCGGGTGAGGGGCCCCTGTTTAAATCGGCGGTTTTGAAAGTCCGGCATTCAGGACTTGAAATCGACGCGCGAAAAACACGGTTTTTTTATAGACTTTTCGCCAGCGGTGATTATGTTTATAAAATAAGGACAGAAATAAATACTGTTGTGGCTGATGACCACTTATGATATATATGACTATTCAGTTTATTAGGTATATTATGCAATAATAATAAATATATAAACAATAGATTAAGCTAAAATTTATAGAGAAAAAACATGAATCCTTTTTATAAAAACCTGGCTGTGTGGCTGGTGATCGCACTGGTTTTTATTCTGCTGTTTAATCTTTTTAATCAACAGGCCACCACCCGGCAGCAGAAGATAATGTTCAGCGATTTTAAAATGGCCGTTGAACAGGGAGATGTTAAACAGGTCACGGTTCAGGGTAATACGATTTACGGGACTTTTACCAATGACGGCAAGTTTATCACCCATTCCATCAATGATTACGATCTGGTCAAGGAACTCACCGCCAAGGGAGTGTCGGTAGACATTAAACCGGACGAACAGTCCTCCTGGTGGATGCAGATCTTTATTTCCTGGTTTCCCATGCTGCTTCTGATCGGGGTGTGGATTTTCTTCATGCGCCAGGTTTCCGGTGGCGGCGGCAAGGCCATGTCTTTCGGGAAAAGCAAGGCGAAACTGCTGAACGAAAACCAGCAGAAGATCACTTTTGAAGATGTGGCCGGGATTGACGAGGCCAAAAATGAACTGGAAGAGATTATTGAATTTTTAAAAGATCCGAAAAAGTTCACCAAACTCGGCGGAAAAATTCCCAAAGGCGCCATTCTGATCGGTTCGCCGGGGACGGGCAAGACCCTGCTGGCCCGGGCGATAGCGGGCGAGGCCGGCGTGCCCTTTTTCAGCATCAGCGGTTCCGATTTTGTGGAAATGTTTGTGGGGGTGGGGGCCGCGCGGGTTCGTGATCTTTTCAAGGAAGGGAAGAAGCACGCCCCCTGTATCATTTTTATGGACGAGATCGACGCTGTGGGCCGTCACCGCGGTGCGGGTCTCGGCGGCGGTCACGATGAAAGGGAGCAGACCCTGAATCAGCTTCTGGTGGAGATGGATGGGTTTGAATCGAGTGAAGGCGTGATCCTGGTGGCGGCCACCAACCGGCCTGATGTTCTGGATCCGGCCCTGCTGAGACCGGGGCGGTTTGACCGGCGGATTGTGGTCCCGATTCCCGATATTCGGGGACGGGAGGGAATTCTCAAGGTGCATGTCAAGAAGACCCCCCTGGCCGAAGAAGTGGACTTGAAACTGATTGCCCGCGGTACCCCCGGGTTTTGCGGTGCGGACCTGGCCAATCTGGTTAATGAGGCCGCTCTTCTGGCGGCGCGTTTCGGCCGGGACAAGATCAACCAGAGTGATTTTGAGCATGCCAAGGACAAGGTGATGATGGGGGCTGAAAGAAAAAGCATGATCATCAGCCAGGAGGAAAAGAAACTGACGGCCTACCATGAGGCCGGGCACGCGCTGGTGGCCATGCTGCTGCCCGGCACAGACCCGATTCATAAAGTCACCATTATTCCGCGGGGAATGGCTCTGGGACTTACCCAGCAGCTGCCCATAGATGAAAAACATACGTATCCCAAGCATTATCTTGAAAATAATATTGCCATTCTGCTGGGCGGCCGGGTTGCGGAAAGCTTGATCTTCGATGAGGTGACCACCGGTGCCGGAAATGACCTGGAAAGAGCCACGGAGATGGCGCGAAAAATGGTTTGTGAATGGGGAATGAGTGAGAAACTCGGACCGCTGACGTTTGGCAAAAAGGAAGAACAGTTGTTCCTGGGCAAGGAAATAGCCCAGCACCGTGATTTCAGTGAATCCACTGCGGTTGAAATTGATTCGGAAATCAGAAGCATCGTTGATCAGAACTGTGAAAAGGTCAAAAAGCTGTTAGCGGAAAATATCGAGACATTGAAACGTCTCGCCGAAAATCTGCTGGAACGCGAGACTCTGGATACCGATGAGATTACCGCCATTGTCGACGGCAAGGATCTTCGGGCAAAGGCAAATGGTGTTTCCCGGGACGTTCCTGAAGATAAAAAGGATAATAACAAAGAGACCTGTAAAGCAACAAATACAGAGTTTGAAACAGGATCCTGATTTTTATTTTTTACTGAATTTATTCAAAATGCGGATGAAAATCTCTTTCTTCCGCATTTTATGTTTCAGGGAAAAATTGAAATCCCCAATTCGGGATTCCGGGACACGGGTTCGAAAATAACGTTTCGGGCCGGGCGCCGGGATTGAGCGCCCGGCAGTGGCGGGTTGACGAACGGGCGAAGCAATTTTACAGCGGATCATCGACCACGGGCAAAAGGTTTATGACAGAAATAAAGTCCGGGTTTCCCCCGGCCATTACCATTGGGAACAAAGTCCTTGATTTCAGCAAACGGTCTTATCTGATGGGGATTTTAAATGTGACCCCGGACTCTTTTTCCGATGGGGCGGACTATTTTGATCCCGAGGCCGCCGTTCGGCACGGTATGCAGATGGCCGAATGCGGTGCGGATATCATCGATGTGGGCGGCGAGTCCACCCGGCCGGGGGCGGATCCTGTTTGCCTTGCTGAAGAAATCAGGCGGGTGGTGCCGGTGATCAAGGCGCTTGCGCAAAAGATTGATGTGCCCATCTCCATAGATACCACCAAGGCGGATGTTGCCGTGCGGGCGGTGGATGCCGGCGCACGGATGATCAACGATATCAGCGCATTAAGGTTTGATCCGGATATGGCGGCGGCGGTGAAGTCCTCTGGTGTGCCGGTGGTCCTGATGCATATGCTGGGCCGTCCGAAAAACATGCAGAAGCATATCCGGTATGAATCGCTTATGGATGATATCTGCCTGTTTCTCAAAGACCGGGTCGATTTTGCGGTTGAAAACGACATTGAACCGGGACGTATTATCGTGGATCCGGGCATCGGGTTCGGCAAGTCCGTTGAAAATGACAATTTCGAAATTTTGAAAAAACTGAACCGGGTGTGTTTGCTGGGATACCCGGTCCTGGTGGGGGCGTCGCGAAAAGCGTTTATCGGTCAACTGCTGAATGCGGATGTTTCCGATCGTGATATCGGGACGCTGGCCGCTGTTTCCATTTCCGTTCATAACGGTGCCAATATCGTCAGGGTCCATGATGTGTCGCGAATGAAATTGGCGCTGAGGGTTGCGGACAGAATTTTAAGGGCATAAAGATGACGAAGGTCGGCAACAAGAAAGCAGGCATTGAAATTAATGATTTCTTGCGGTGGTGAAAGCGGTGGATTGCCGCCGGCAGTCAGTGGATGTTATCCGCAAGGAGATAAAGTAAAAAATCAGATGCTTCGGGAAATAGTGAATCAGGAACAACCGATATTTTGTTTTGCATAAATCGGAATATCATTATAAGAATTAAATATCATTTGAATGTTATATCGCGGGAGAAATAATGGCAAAACTTGTTGTAAATGTAGACCACGTGGCAACGGTCCGGCAGGCGAGAATGATCGCTGAGCCCGATCCGGTTACGGCGGCCGGGATTGCGGAGCTTGCCGGCTGTCACGGCATTATTGTCCATCTGCGGGAGGACCGCCGGCATATTCAGGATCGGGATGTGGAACTGCTGAAACAGACGGTCAAAACGAAACTCAATCTGGAAATGGCAGCTGTTCCCGAAATGGTCAAGATTGCCACCCGGATAAAACCGCACATGGCGTGTCTGGTTCCCGAGAAACGGGCGGAGCTGACCACGGAGGGTGGTCTGGATGTGTTTGCGCAGCAGGCCTATATCACAGATGCGGTCGGGGAACTGAAGGGTTCGGGAATTGCCGTGAGTCTTTTTGTCGATGCCGACAAGAAACAGCTTGATGCTGCAAAAGAAACCGGCGCCGATTTTGTTGAAATCCATACCGGACATTACAGTGATGCGGTCACCGAAGCGGAGGAGACTGCGGCGTTTGAAAAAATCAGAGAAGGTATTATCCATGCGGATACGATGGGACTCAAAGTAAATGTGGGACACGGGCTGAACTATTTGAATACCCGGCGGCTGGTGCCGATCCGACAGATACGGGAATACAGTATCGGCCACAGCATTATTGCCAGATCGCTGTTTGTGGGGATTGGTCAGGCGGTGCGGGAGATGCTGGCCATTATCAACCGATAGAAATTATCGCGCAGCGCAGGAGACAGGGCCCGCAGCGAGTCGTTGATAAATTTGACTTCCATTACGGGTCATGCGGAAACGCAATTAATATCTCAGCTTGATCTCGCCAGGCTGTTGAAACACCGGACTTCATTGAAAACATGTTTTTTATGTTAGTGATTACTATGTATTTGGCAACCGCATCTCAGATGACAAAACTTGACCGGCGGACGATTGATGAAATCGGTGTTTCCGGGGCGGTCCTGATGGAAAACGCCGGCCGGGGTACGGTAGAGCAGATGTTGCGCTATTTTCCCAGCATAAAAAACGGTACCGTCGGGGTTTTTTGCGGCAAGGGAAATAATGGCGGAGACGGTTTTGTGATTGCCCGATATTTTCTCAATCAAGGTGCCGGGGTAAAGGTTTTCCTGCTGAGCGCTGCGGACCAGGTTCAGGGAGACGCCGGAATCAACCTGGGGGTCTTCCGGAAGATGGGGGGGCGGATCTATGAAATAACGGATGAAGCCGTTTTTCAGAATGTAAAGGAAGAAGCGGCTGCGGCGGACATTCTGGTGGATGCTTTACTGGGGACCGGACTTTCTTCGGAAGTAACCGGCCTGTACCGGACGATGATTCAATTTCTCAACGGGTTTGACCGAGGGCCGGTGGTGTCGGTGGACATTCCTTCGGGAATTGATGCGACTACCGGAAAAGTCCTGGGCTGTGGGGTGAAAGCCGCCTTGACCTGTACCTATGGTCTTCCCAAAATCGGACATTTCACCTATCCCGGCCGGGAGCACACGGGTTCTCTGGAAGTGATTGATATCGGTATTCCGCAAATTCTGATCGACCAGGCGGATATCCGGACCTTTGTCCAGGAGGCCAATGATTTTACCGGAATGCTTCCGCAACGGAAACCTGATTCGCATAAAGGGACCTATGGTCATGCGCTGATTCTGGCCGGATCTCCGGGCAAAACGGGAGCCGCCGCAATGGCGGGGCATGCGGCCATGAAGGCGGGGGGCGGACTGGTGACACTGGCGGTGCCGGCCGGCCTCAGGCCTGTGGTGGAGGGAAAAACACGGGAGGTCATGACCGAAGGGCTGAAAGATTCTGCCAACGGCTGTTTCTGCCTGGATGCGTGGCCGGAGCTGCGGGTACTGTTAAACGGGAAAAGCGTGGTGGCTGCGGGGCCGGGTCTTTCCGATCGGGATGAAACCGGGCATTTGCTGTCCGTACTTATGGAAGAGGCCGATATGCCGCTGGTGCTGGATGCAGACGCGTTGAACCTTGTTTCTAAAAATACCGAAATCCTGAAAAAAGTCCGAAAGATTCCGGTGCTGACGCCGCATCCCGGTGAAATGGCTCGACTGACCGGGATGTCTGTTGGCGCGGTTCAGGAGAACCGGCTCAAAACAGCGTCCGATTTTGCCAGGGCCTGCCAGGCCGTGGTGGTTTTGAAAGGGGCTTCCACGGTGATTGCCGGACCGGACGGGAGGGGTTATATCAACCCCACCGGAAATCCCGGTATGGCCGGCGGGGGGATGGGAGACGTGCTGACCGGGCTGATTACCGGACTGATCTCCCAGGGGGTAAAGTCTCTGGATGCGGCGAGAATGGCGGTTTATGTGCATGGTGCGATCGGAGACCGGATCGCACGGGAAAATGCGGAGATTGGCATCCTGGCCACCGATATTTCAGAAAGAATTCCGGAGTTTCTGAGACCATTTGTTCAGCAAAACGGTTCATTTTGTGATGATCTAAATGGAGGTTGCGGCGCACGGACCGGGGAGATTATGACGGACAAGAGGTCTTGAGGAACAGTGATGTCGAAATATGGATCGCTGCCGATAGCATGAATACTTATTCTTTTACCACTGTCAGCCATGAAGAAACCGTCCGGGCCGGAAAGTTGTTGGGAAAGGTGCTGGCTGCCGGATGTGTGATCGGACTCACCGGAGATCTGGGGGCCGGCAAGACCTGTTTTGTCAAGGGGCTGGCCGGGGGGTTGAACAATGTTGCGGAAAAGGATGTTACCAGTCCCACCTTTACGATACTGCAGGTGTATGACGGTCGTTTGCCGCTGTACCATTTTGATGCCTACCGGCTAACCGGTGTGGAAGATCTCGCGAATATCGGTTTTGATGATTACATTGATGGAAAAGGGGTTTCCGTGGTCGAGTGGGTGGAAAATATTATGGAAGCCTTACCGGAAGAACGGCTGGTCATTGATATTCGATTGAAGCCGGGCGATAAACGGGTTTTTGACTGTACGGCCGTTGGCACCAGACATGAAACGGTCCTGGATAAATTCAAGGCAGTCGTGGAGGCCTGAATCATGGACAAGATATTTTTGTATGATGCAACCCTGCGCGAAGGCAATCAGACGGAAGAGATTGCTTTTTCAATCGAGGATAAACTGCTCATTACCGCCAAACTGGATGAGATCGGCATTGATTTTATCGAGGGGGGCTGGCCGTCTTCCAATCCCAAGGATTTCAATTACTTCAGGGAAGTCAAGGCGCTCAACCTGCAGCATGCAGTTGTGACGGCTTTCGGCAGCACGGCAAAACCCGGTATCCCGGTTGAGAAGGATGTGAATCTCAACGACCTTTTAAATGCCGGGACCGAGGCGGTGACGATTTTCGGTAAAACCTGGGATCTGCATGTGACCGATGTGCTGGGCATTCAGCTGGATGAAAACCTGGAACTGGTGGAGGCGTCTGTTCAGTTCCTGAAGCAAAGGCTGAACCGGGTGTTGTTTGATGCGGAGCATTTTTTTGACGGCTATAAGGCCAATCCGGAGTATGCGCTGAAGGTGCTGGAGCGGGCGGTAAACGGCGGGGCGGAATATGTGGTCCTGTGTGATACAAACGGCGGGACGCTTCCCTTTGAAACCGAAAAGATCGTTTCGGCGGTAAAAGAGCGAATCTCCGTGCCCCTGGGTATTCATACCCATAATGATTGTGATGTGGCGGTCGCCAATTCGATCAGCGCGGTCAGGTGCGGATGTACTCAGGTGCAGGGAACCATTAACGGGTACGGAGAACGCTGCGGTAACGCAAATCTGTGTTCGATTATTCCCGATCTGCAAATCAAATTGGGGCTGAACTGTATGAGCGCGGACGGACTGAAAAAACTGTCCGAAGCCTCCCGTTATGTCAGCGAGCTTTCCAATCTGCAGCCGTTAAAACATCAGCCTTTTGTGGGTGACAGCGCTTTTGCCCATAAGGCCGGTGTCCACGTAAGCGCGGTGCAGAAAAATCCGGCGGCTTATGAACATATCATACCTGAACTTGTGGGAAACACGCGGCGGGTGCTGGTTTCGGACCAGGCCGGGAGGTCCAATATTCTTCAAAAGGCCAGGGAATTCGCACTGGACCTGGAAGGTTCGGATCCCCGCGCGCAAAATATCCTTTCCGAGCTGAAGAACCTGGAAAAAGAAGGGTTCCAGTTTGAAGGCGCGGAAGCGTCCTTTGAACTTTTAATGCGGAAAGCCATCGGCCTGGAACCGAAATATTTTGATCTGATCGGCTTCAGGGTAATTATTGAAAGAAGAGAAGAGTGCCAGCTGATGGCGGAGGCGACGATCATGGTGCGGGTCGGGGATAAAATTGAACACACGGCCGCGCTGGGAAACGGACCGGTCAATGCGATAGACAATGCCCTGAGAAAGGCTCTGGAGAAATTCTATCCGCAGCTTAAAAATACATCACTGATTGACTATAAGGTCCGGGTCCTGTCCAGTGGTGAGGGAACCCGGTCCCGGGTCCGGGTGCTGATCGAAAGCGGTGACGAGAAGGACAAGTGGGGAACCGTAGGGGTTTCCGCTGATATTATCGAGGCCAGCTGGCAGTCTTTGACCGACAGTATCATTTATAAACTTTTAAAAGACGAGCGGTGGGAGAAAAACCGGTGACCGGATTTACCCGGGGGCAGTTTTATGTGATTTTTATACTTTTGTTTTTGATGACCGGTATTTTCTTTCTTCGCAGCCGGTTCCTGAAAACGGATACCGGCGGGAAAACCGGCGCTCGACCGAAGTGGGTTTATGAAGTGCGGGGGGATGTGAGATACCCGGGATTCTACACCTATACTGAAAAACAGAGGCTGGATCGTTTAATAAATGCTTGCGAAGCAACTGTGGATGGAATAGAATCTATAGAATTTGGAAAACCGCTGAAAAGCGGTACCCGGGTGACGGTTCGGGAACAAGTAACGATCGCAGAAATGAGCGCAAATGCCCGCCTTAATTTTTTTCTGCCCGTTGATGTCAACAGTGCCTCTGCAGCGGATTTAATGCTGGTACCGGGTATCGGTCAAAAGACCGCTGCGGCGATTATGCGTTACCGGGACCAAAACGGCAGGATTGACGGGATGGCGGAGCTTTTGCATGTTCGTGGTATCGGTGAAAAAACGCTCAAAAGAATAACCTCCTGTCTGAGCGCAACTGTTGAGTAAAACAAGAATAATTTGGTGAAGGGAGCAGCAATGGCAAAGGAAGTTGAACAAGCGGATCCGGTAGTATTATTTTTCGAGAAGGTGAAGAATTATATTCTGGAAAACAAAAACAAGGTGGCCACGGTCAGCTCCATTGTGGTGCTGGTGATCGCCTGTGCCGGTTACTGGAAATATACATCGGTCAAGGCGGAACAAAAATCTTTTTACTCCCTTTCCAAAGCGTTGACCCTTTTATCCAAACAGGTAAAAACGGAAGAAGAAAAAAATGAAAACAGCAGGGAAGCGCTTGAAGATTTTCAAAAGATCACTAAAAAATATTCCGGTACCTATGCGGGGCTTGTGGCCCTTTATTATTCCGGGAACTGCAGCCTGACCCTGAAAAATTATGATGAAGCAATTGACGGTTATCACCGGTTTTTGAAAAAAGCCGGCACAGCCCCTTTGTATTTGAAAACCCTGGCCTATGAGGGGCTGGGCTATGCGTATGAGGAAAAGGGAGATTATTTAAAAGCGGCCGAATGGTTTAAAAAACAGAAATCATCGGCCCCGGAGATGTCTGCAGCGCTGCTCAATGTTGCCAGAAGCTATGAACTTGCCGGTGATACGAAAAGCGCATGCCGGTCTTACCGTGATTTAATAAATGAGTTTCCCGCTTCGCCGTTTATTGAAACAGCCAATATGAAGCTCGGGAACCTGTGCCAAGAGGTTGACTTTTAAAAAACAACAACAGATTTCGCATCGATGCTACCACGGGTATTTGCCAAATCTATGCCGCGGCTTTTTTTCTTTCCGCCCTTCTTTTCAGTTTTATGGTGCGCATGTGTTTTTTTCTGACATGTTTTCTTTTTGATCTTGCCATTGACCTGCTACTCCCTGAAAAAGTTTAATATTTTCACAACAACCGATCCTGTGTAAGCTCAAAATAATACCAGAACCGGCAAATAAATGGCAAGTCATTTATTGACAGTCGGGGGATTAGTGATTACTTTTTTAGTGATAACGCAAAAAGGACATGGACGGCAGAAATAAAGGCTGTCTGTAAACCCCTGAAAAACGGAGTCGACCATGGGAAAGGACAATTTTCCGGGGCCCGGTGATCTCGAGAAAGAACTGAATGACTATCTGACCAAAAAATACGGTAACCGGATCCGCCTTTCAGTCCCATTTATGGCACCGCCCCAACAGGCGGCGGGCCAGAAACAGGAGAAAAACGGGGGGGTGGAAAAAAGCGAAGATACATTTAATTTTGACCTGAAGCCGGAAGAACTGGAAGCCTATCTTGATGAGTACGTGGTAAAACAAAAACGTGCCAAGGAGATTCTGGCAACCAAGATCTGTACTCATTTTAACCGGATCAAGTGTCAGAACCGGTCTTCTCCGGTGGGCAATATCAAAAACAACATCATTATGATCGGTCCGACGGGTGTGGGGAAGACCTTTCTGATCAAGCTGATCGCCCGTAAGCTGGGGGTTCCGTTTGTGAAGGGGGATGCCACCAAATTCAGCGAGACCGGATATGTGGGGGGTGATGTCGAGGACCTGGTGAGAGATCTGGTGCGTGAGGCTGACGGAGATATTGAAAAGGCCCAGTACGGTATTGTTTATATCGATGAAATCGACAAGATTGCGGGCAGTACTCACGTTCACGGCCTGGATGTTTCCCGAACCGGTGTTCAAAGAGCCCTTTTGAAACCCATGGAGGAAACGGATGTGGATCTGAACGTGACCCATGATCCGGTATCTCAAATGGAGGCGGTGGAGCATTTTCGCAAGACCGGCAAGCGTGAAAAACGGGTGGTCAATACCCGGAACATTCTTTTTATTGTCAGCGGTGCGTTTACCGAACTGGGGGACATTATTGAAAAGCGGGTCCACACAAAAGGCATCGGGTTCTCATCCAAGATAAAGAAGAAACAGGATGTTTCCAGCCTGCTGCCCGAAGTCAGAGCCGAGGACCTGGCCCAATACGGTTTTGAATTCGAATTTATCGGCCGGATCCCCGTGGTAACCACCTTTGAACAGCTGACGGTGACGGATTTGTACGAGATTCTGAAAAATCCCAACAGTACGGTTATTAACAGTAAAAAAATGGATTTTATGGCTTACGGAATCGATATTCGCTTTGAGGACAGGGCCCTGCGCCGGATTGCGGAGATGGCGGCCCGGGAGAAAACCGGCGCCCGCGGTCTGGTCAGTGCCATGGAACGGGTTCTTTTGAAGTTTGAGAAAAGTCTGCCTTCCACCGGAATCAGGAAGCTGGTGGTTACGGAAGAGACGGTTCTCGACCCGGAAACGGAATTCAAAAAACTGGTTGACCAAAAAGATGTTTCCCTGATGGAAAACCGGCACCGGAAACTGATTGAAAAGGAAGAGGTGGAACTGAAAAAAAAGCTGCTGGCGGTACAAGATACGCTGGATGCGGAATGGCAATTTCTGCTGAGTGATATCTGTATTGATAATATTGTCCGAATTGCTGTTGAAAAATATATCGACTATAAAAAGGTTTTGGAAGATGCGATCGAGATTGTCAAAGAGGTTCGGCTGGCGGAAAAAACATTTATGACCACCAATGCCATTGAAATCCATTTTGATGATACAGCAATAAACACGATTATTAAAACGGTCCTGCTTGATGGAAACAGTATCCGGCCGATGCTCAAGGAACTTTTTGCCAGTTACTATCACGGGCTGAAGCTGGTAAAGGACAAAACGGGAAAGAATCTGTTTGTCTTTTCCGAGGAAGCGGTGAAGGCGCCCAATGAATATTTGAACAATCTCATCAAGGATTTTTATAAGTAAGTGTGTTATAAAATTGTTCATCAATAATAGGAACCAAGTGAGGGAGAAGGATGTCCAGCAAGGATTACTATGAAATTCTGGGAGTCAGCAAGACGGCAACGGATGATGAAATAAAAAAGAGTTATAAAAAGCTGGCCTTTAAATATCATCCGGACAAGAACAAGGGAGATAAAAAGGCAGAGGACCGGTTCAAGGATATCAGCGAGGCATACGCGGTTTTAAGTGACAAGAAGAAACGGGCCCAGTATGATCAGTTCGGTTCCACGGGATTTCATCAGCGTTATTCTCAGGAGGATATTTTCCGGGGGTCCAATTTTTCGGATATTTTTGGGGAAATGGGGTTCAATGGAAATGATATCTTCAGCCAGATTTTCGGTGGCGGTCGACAGGCCGGGGGGATGGGTGGTCGGGGACGGCCCGGCGGAATTAATATGGAGGACCTGTTCGGGGGCGGTTTCGGCCGAACGCAGAATACCAAAGGTCCTGACCTGAGCTTTGATATTACCATTGCGTTTATGGAAATGGTCAACGGTTGCGAAAAGAATCTCGAATACATGTTTGATGGTAAAAAAAGGGGGATCAAGGTTAAAATTCCCAAAGGGATCCGAAATGAACAAAGGCTGAGATTGGCCGGAAAAGGCGGTCAGGGCGCGGGCGGCATGCCGCCGGGAGATCTCTATCTGAAAGTCAATGTAAAAAAGGACCCTCTTTTCGAACGGGACGGGGATGATGTGATCCTGAAAAAGAAAATCAAGATCAGCGAAGCGGTGCTGGGCACCAGACTCACGGTGGAAACGCTGAACGGAACCAGAAACATTAAGATTCCCGCCGGGATTCAGAACAATACCCGAATGCGCTTGAAAGGAGAGGGGATTTCCCATTTCGGCAAGAGCGGCAAGGGAGATGCCTACGTGGTGGTTTCGGTTGATATTCCCAAGGACCTGTCCAGCAAGGATCGGAAACTGTTTGAAGATCTGGGTAAAGCGGGGTTTTAATGTTAAATTTTAAAGTGCAAATTAAAAGGGTTCAATAAAGCTCAAGAGGCCAGGATCAAACCGCTTGTTGCGTCATGGTTTGGCGGTCGGTGTCTGGCGCATAGCACAAAGAAGGCGGAGTTAAAACTCCGCCTTCTTTGTGTTTTGACCGGTTTATTTTCTAGATAATGCCGGCATAGCACAGCAGCCAGATGAGAAACAGCCAGCTGTAAGGAATGCCGGGTATAAAAAAACTGAGGACAAAAGCTATCAGGGCGATTTCCAGCCAGGTGTCACAGTCCAGGGACGCGGTTCGGGCCAATTCGTCCGCTTTTTCTTCCGGGCCGGTGTCGCGGCTGTTGATTTCGATAACTGTGGAAAGACCTGTGCTGGCCGGAAAAAGAGCAGCGGCGATTTCAAGCAGGGCATCGCTATTTTCCAGTGCATCAAGGGTTTCAAAGGTGCTTACCAGGCTATCGTGAGCCAGCGAATCGAGTTCCGGTTGCGTCAGCGCGTAACCGTTGGCGGTGAATAGAACGAGAAACAGGCCGCAGGCGGTAATGAATAATTTACTTTTCATCGGATTCTCCTTTTTATTAATTGAGGTTTCTCAGGAATGTCGGAACAGGAATAAGGGCTCTGTGCCGATTGTCGAAAAATTATAGGTTTAATTCATAAAACGATCAAGCAAATTTTATTTTGAATGAATACAGGTTTTTTAGAAAAACAGGTTTTTGATCAGGCTGTAGAGAATCATGAGAATGGCCAGCGCGATCACAAAAGAAAAATATTTTCGAATATTCCTGCTGCCGATTTTTTCAGAAGCATATACGCCGATCTGTACCCCGATCATGGAACCGGCCAAAAGCATCAACACCAGCCTGATTTCCACATGGCCGGCCATAAAGTGGGTAAAGGCCCCGTATCCCGAGGCGAACAGAATCTGAAAGGCGCTGGTGCCCACCGCAACGGGGGTGGGCACACCGATCACGTAAACCATAATCGGAAACATGATGAAGCCGCCGCCGACCCCCATGAGTCCGGTAATGGTCCCCACCAGGAATCCGGCAATCACCGGCGCCCAGGCGGTCAGGGCCGGAAGGTTGCTGGCCGGTAAAGTGATTACGGGCGGCAGCCTTCGCCGGCGCAGCCATCTGGAAAGTCCAGTATCGGTTTCTCCTGATGCCGGGTCCGGCCTTTTTTCATTTAAAATGGTGATCATGACGCCGCCGAGAAGGATCAGAAACAGAATATCGAGAGTGAGTTTCAGCAGGGAATGCTGCTGGGAAAACAGGTTGATGGTTGGTGCCTGTCCGGCGCCGCCCTGTTTCAGGAGGTCCATGATCCGTTTGCCGGTTTCCGCGCCTAAAATTGCGGAACAGGCCAGGAAGGCGCCCAGACGTAAATCCACATTTTTTCGCCGCCAGTGTTTAAAGGCCGAGACGGTTCCGGTGAAAAAAATCTGCAAAAGGTCGCTGCCGACTGCCACGGGATACGGGATTCCGAAAATAATATTCAGGGATGGGGTCAGCAGAAAACCGCCGCCGACACCGAACAGACCGGTCAGAAATCCGATAAAAACACCCAGGATGACAAGGCCGGGCACAAATACCGTCATGTTATCCGCCAGGGGCAGGATGGTTTCAAACATAAGTTATTCTGCCAGTCTGTAGAGGGCCAGGGTGTTCTTGGCTTTTCCCCAGAAGCCCTCGTCGGAAACCGACAGTATGACCAGCTCCTTTTTATTGTCACGGTCCAGGTCGGCCATAATAAAGTCTGTGGTATAGCCCTTCACGATTCCGGTGGTCCAGTTGGTTTCAAGATCGGCCCCGTTCCACTGGAGGCACAGGACTTCGCTCTGGTTGTATTGAATCATTCCGGAGAACAGGCCTTTTTTGTTTTTGGAGTTGCGAACGGTAATCAGGTCAAGCCGGTCATCATTGTTGTAGTCTTCACAGAGAATCCGCATGGGGACCGGCCGTAATTTTTCCGTATCGTCACCAAAAGGATATTCGATCAGCACGTTGGGACTGCCGCCGATTTTATCACTGTCCTGCCATTCAATGCGACCGGTATAGGAAAGGATGACCAGCTGGGCGCGGGCGCTGAACATGCCGCGGTGGAAAGCGATATATTCGTCATTGATGTCTTCGTCAATATCGTTTTCAGTATATCCGTACAGGGAAACGCCCCCGGGCAGAAGCACTTCTTCTCTTGAAATAATTTTGCCTTCATTCCATGTGAGGACGTAGATGGGACCGGAAAAAATCTTGGCAGTGTCCGCTCTCTGTCCCAGAAGCGTGTTTTTCCCTTTTACTCTGAAAAACCATAATTTGGATTCAGCGATGATTTCATACGTCCCCTTTTGGTGCTCAAAAACCAGTGAATTGGGAAAATGTCCCTCGTAACTGCTGACATATATTTCAGGAGTTCCGTTGTTGTTGATGTCTGCGATATCGAGGCGAATAATACTGGTGGCGACTTTGGTCGGAATTTTTCCGATTTGAACAAAGGCTTTGTCCTGTACCTGATAAATGTATATTACAGAGGTGCCGGCCACCAGGAGCTCGGGACGACCGTCATTATTGATGTCTCCCGAGGCCAGATAATGCAAAGGGGTATGTTTGATTTCATGGGACAGGAAAGGGACGCTTTCAAAGAGCGGCGCCGTTTTTTTGAATACGGGTTTTGGCGGTTCGGGCTGTACCGTTCGGGAGGGCCGCTTGCGCGGTTTAGCAGTATAGGCCGGTTCTTCGTTGATCAACGGTTCCGTTTCCACTTTTTCCGGGGTCAGATCTCTCGTTTTGGACCAGACCGCCTCTTTGTCCGGTTTTATGGCCGGGGATGCCGGTTCGGGGCCGGATTTTCCGATAACCAGGGCACGGATTTTTTGAGCAAAGTTGCTGACCTCGGGGATCATGTTGTCCATACCGATGCTCTGGATAAATACCGGCGTTGATTTATCGGTTTGATTCAGGTCGACCAGACGCGCATCGATACTGATATTGCCGCCGAGTTTGGTGATACTTCCCGTGAGCATGAAATCCACGTCCAGTTTTTTGGCCACGGCCATTTTGGCCGGGAGATCTTTTTTGCCGGACTTGGACAGCATTTTTTTTATCCGGTAATTTTCAATGACATTGATTCGATCGGGCACGCTTATTCTCGGGGGGAGCAGTGCGGCAATACCGGACTGAAGATAACCGAGATCTTCCCGGGAATTGACCTCAAAATCGAACAGCGCTATTCGGGTTTCTTCAGCCCGGATGCTGGAAAAGGTCAAAAGGATGAACAGGACGGGCAGTACGGCAAACAGTTCAAGGCGGTTTTTCATAGGGGTACTTTCTAAAATCAGATTTTTCAACTGTTTTCACATCCATGCAAGTACTTTTGATACACAAAAAATATTAAAGTGTAAAGCCATATTTTTATCTGAAGCCCGTAGCCGGTTGAAAAAAGATTCAGATTATTACCGTTTTTCCGATAAAACTGAATATCGAACGTGCGGTAAAACCAAAGCCAAGAGGGGAAGTGATCAAAATTTTTTGGGTGTTTCGATTTTTATTGCTTTTGGCTATTTTTTTCTTCCGGTGTAAGAAAGTTGTTACCAGTGAAGCAATTATTGCCTTGACATTGATTTTTTGTCATCTTATATTAATCCAAATTTAATGCTATATTAATCAAAGATTAATCTGTTTTAGACATTATTTCAGAAAATGAAACGGATATTCAGATGAATTTAAGGGGGGTGATAGACGGACATATCGGAGAATGGACACCGGTTGTATCCAGCGGCCAGGAAAAATTTATTTTTAATCAAGAGGAGGAGATGAATGAAATCTAAATTTATTGTGGTAAGCATCGCATTGCTTGCGCTTGTGACCTTCTGTTCCAGTTCCTTCGCAGCGTCTGAAGACGAGATCCTGCGCAGACTTGAAAGAATGGAACAGGAGATCAAGGCTTTGAAAAAAGAAAATTCAGAGCTGCGTCAGACGGTTCAGGAAGAACAGGTCCGGGTTGAAACAGACCGGAAAGCCATTACCGAGCTGAAAAAGTCAGCTGGTAAACTCGGCTCAAACGGTCTGCGCGCGGTTCTGGGCAAATACGATATGGAACTGTACGGCCGGGTAAAAGTGGATATCAATTACGATACCGCTGAATTCTCTCGCTATGCTGACTTGATCGGTGTGGTCGATGCGGATGATTCGGAAAACGATTCCACCAATTTTAACCCGCGGGATTCGCGTTTCGGCATCAAGGTGAAAAGAAGAGACGGGGTCTGGCTGAGCGAGGCCCGGATCGAGTGTGATTTTTACGGAGACAATAACGGCAACAACATTATCCCGCGTATGCGTCTGGGTTATGTCAAACTGACCAACGATGACTGGAAGGCCAGCCTGCTGGTCGGACAGGACTGGATTCCGGTGGCCTCTCTGAATCCGCCCACCATTGAATTCGGTATTCTGAGCAGTTCCGGTAATCTCTGGTGGCGGGTGCCGCAGATAACCTTTCGCAAACAGTACTGTAATTTTGAAATTCTGCTGTCCGCGATGCGGCACAGAAGACTTTCCTATGAAGAAGAGAACAGGATGCCCTGGGCGCTGGCCAAGATCAGCTATAAGGAAGGAATTCTGGGCAAAGGCGGTCTTCTCGCCATCGGCGGCGGCTGGCAGAACTCCAAGATCGGCAGCAGTTATGCCGGCGGTTTGAATGCCAACGGTGAAAACAACAGTGTGGACCGCTGGCTGGTTGCGATGGAGTTCAAGATCAAACGCGGAAAGTTCACTTTTGTGGCCGAGCCGTGGATCGGCGAAGGCCTGGATCGGGAATTTCTGCGTTATGATATGGGGGCCAATTACAATGGTGATCATGCTCAGGCCCGTCCCGATCTGATTCTGTCCCGCGGTGGTTTTGCAGCGCTGACCTATGCGGCAACGTCAAAGGTAAAGCTTTCTCTCGGCTATGGTATCGATGATCCGGATGCCAGCGATATGGAAGGTATGGGCATTCTGGGGAACGGACAATATACCAAGAGTGAGACTCTTTTTGTCAACGGCTGGTACCAGGTGACCAGCGCGGTCAAGATGGGTGTGGAAGTGATGTATCTTGAGACTGAGCGCTGGGATGATGTAAACAATGGTATGCGGTTTACATTTTCAACCTGCTACAATTTCTAGCCGGTTTGTAATCGGATGATTTTAAAGACCCGTTCATTGCGAGCGGGTCTTTTTTTTCGGCTTTTTTTCTTGATTAAACAAAGTGCTTTTTATATAGTGGTGCTCAAGTCAGACAGGTATTTATTAATTAACTTATTTACTCGGGAGGAGATATTCTATGGCGAAAGATGTAAAACCGATGACAAAAGCACAAATCGTGAGTGAGCTTGCGGATAAGCTTGAAATGACCAAAAAGGATGTCAACGCTTTTATGGAAACACTGACCGAACTTGCCTGTAAAGAGGCCAAAAAGAAGGGGGCTTTTACCCTTCCCGGTATCGGCAAGCTGGTTTTGCAGAAACGGAAAGCGCGGATCGGCCGCAACCCTCAAACCGGTGAAGAGATCAAGATCAAAGCCAAAACTGTTGTAAAGTTCAGAGTGGCAAAGTCCTGCAAGGATACCATTATCCCTCCCAAATAAACTTTTGTTCTCCTGGAATTTATGATGAATCCCCGGTGGATGGTGTCTGCCGGGGATTTTTTTATTGATTTCCGGACCAATTTGTTGGAAATTATAAAAAAGGAAACAGTTAACCTTATTTTTGAGCGGGGGTTGAAAATGGCAAAAGCAACTGTAGCAATACTCAGGACAAAACCGGAAACCGTGATTCAGGACTATCAGAAACTTTGTGAGCTGGCCCGGATAAAAACAGCACTGGATCCTTCGGCGAAAACCATTTTAAAAGATAATATTACCTGGCACAATGTCATGCCGGGAGTGAATACGACCCCATGGCAGCTGGAAGGGACTATTCTGGGTCTCAAGGATGCCGGTCTGGATGACCTGGTTGCCGTTCATAACCATACGGTCGTGACCATTCCGGAAAAGGGGGAAGAAGACCTGAAATTCAAGCCGGTCTACGAAAAGTACGGCATTCCGGTTTTGTTTAACTTTAAAGATGAACATATGAAGTGGATTGAATACAAGCCGGCGTTTAAAACACTTGCCCTGCATAAAATTTTTCCGGAGGGAATCCGCATACCGGACTATTTCCAGGGGAAAAATATCGTTCATATGCCCACGGTGAAAACCCATTCTTATACGACCTATACCGGTGCTTTGAAAAATGCCTTCGGTGGGCTGTTGAATTATCACCGCCATTACACCCACACCTGGATTCATGAAACCCTGGTGGACCTGCTGGCCATCGGTAAGGAAATTCATACCGGAATGTTTGCCACCATGGACGGGACCACAGCCGGGTCCGGACCCGGACCGAGAACAGTGGAGCCCCACGACAAGAATATTATTCTGGCTTCCGAAGATCAGGTGGCCATTGATGCCGTTTCTGCAAAGCTGATGGGCTTTGACTGGCGCAAACTTCCCTGTATCGCCCTGTCCCATGAGCATGGTCTGGGCGTGGGGGATGTGTCGGAAATTGAAATCGTCGGGGATGTGGATGCGGTTCAGGAAAACTGGAACTTTGATGTGGGCGTAAATCTGGCGACCGGTGTAGGCCGAATGCTGTGGCACGATTCACCCCTGAAAGCACTTCAGAACCTGTTTTTTCATACGCCACTGGTGAATATATTTATATTTGCTTCCGAATTCTACCATGACCGTTTCTGGTATAAAAAGAACGGTGTTCCGGTTGTGGAAAAATGGAAGGCGGAATCGCCCTGGGGAAAGCTCTTTGATCAGTACCCGGAATAGCCTGGTGCGAGGTATCTGGGGCCACCGCCCATTGGGCGAAGGATAGCGGCTGGTGCGGAATATTTCTTTGTGGTTGGTTCCATCAATGAATTCCTGAACCGATGTTTGTCGCCTGCGGGTTTGAATGGAGTCCGACGTTTCCGGAAACATGCAGGATTTTCCACTACGCTCCAACAAGCGATATCCGGGCAAACCCATCATACATAATTGCCGGGACACCCTTTTTGTTCCCCGATGCGGGGGACAGGATCACCAACCATATGGATGTTTGCATCAATAATCCGTAAACAGAGAGGCGTTTATGCAGATTCAGGATATGTGGACGCCTGAAAAAATTTTAAAAACATCGGGGGCTTATGCCATCGGTTTCTGTCAAAAAAACCCCGGATTGCACGCAACGGTTTTTGACCTGGCCGATGCGGAACCGATTGCACGTGACATGATCAGAAAGGCGGGCCTGGCGTCCCGGATAGATTTTCAGATGCAGTGCACCTGTCTTTCAGGGGTAATAATGATTCGGGAATTATCTGCGGGCGTGTGTAAGGGGCTCTCATGGGATTGAAGGTCAATGAGATTTTTTACAGTCTTCAGGGGGAGTCTTCGCTTGCGGGAAGGCCCTGTATCTTTGTTCGGCTGTCGGGCTGCAATCTCAGGTGTGCCTACTGTGATACAAAGTATGCCTATGAAGCCGGAGAGGAGATGGATGTGGATCGGGTTCTGGACAATATCAGACGATTCAACTGCGGTCTTGTGGAAATTACCGGCGGAGAACCGCTGCTGCAGCCGGAAACCCCCGCGCTGGTCAGAAAACTGATTGAGCAGAACTATACGGTGATGCTCGAAACCAACGGCAGTCTGGATATCGGCACAGTGGATCCGCGCTGTATCAAGGTGGTTGATGTCAAATGTCCTTCCAGCGGGGAACAGGACCAAAACCTGTTTGCCAATCTGGAAAAGCTTTGTAAACATGATGAGCTGAAGTTTGTGGTTGAAACAAAAGAAGATTACCAGTATGCAAAAGAACAGCTTTTGCGTAATGATATTGCGCTTCCTCCCGGCCATATTCATTTTTCGCCGGTTTTCGGGAAACTTTCTCCGCAAACGCTTTCCGCCTGGATTCTTGAGGATAATCTAAATGTCAGAATGACGCTTCAGATGCATAAGCTTATCTGGCCGAATAAAGAAAAAGGGGTCTGACCGGCAGCTCCTGTAAACCGTGATGCTCACCCTCAGGACGATGGCATAAACAGGTCCTTCGCACCGGGAGGTACCGTGTTTTGCGGTACGCAGTTTTGGACGGGGAACAGATGTTTTTTGTGAACAGCAGGTTATTGTGTTTTGCTGTTTGGTAAAGGATGGAGATGTTTTGAAAAAAACAAAATATATCAAAACGGATATATTGATTATCGGTGGCGGCACGGCCGGTTGTATGGCCGCTGTTTTCGCCCGGCAAAAAGTCCCGTCCCTGGATGTTGTGATTCTCGAAAAAGCGCATATTAAACGTTCCGGATGTTTGGCAAAGGGGGTAAACGCAGTAAATGCCTTTCTCGGAGAAGATGCTCCGGAAGATTATCTTGCCTACGTCCAGCAGGACAATTTCGGTGTGGTCCGGTCTGACCTTGTTTTGTCCATCGGTGAGCGTTTAAACCGGATGACCCGGCTGGTTGAGGAGATGGGTGTGCCCATGCCCAAAACCGATAAGGGTGAATATGTCAAGAGGTCCAAACGATCGGTTATCATGGACGGGGAGTCCATCAAACCGATTTTGGCGGAGCAGGTGACGGCCTGTGGCGCGAAGGTGTATAACCGGACACCCGTCTATCGGCTTTTAAAAAACGGCAAAGGACGGGTAGTGGGTGCAGCGGGGTTTAACCTGAGAACCCTCGAACCGGTGGTTGTTCAGGCAAAGGCGGTGATTGTCTGTACCGGCGGTGCGAGCGGGATATATCATGCTTCAAATGTCGGTCTTGAGAGGACCAAAACATGGTATTGTCCATACAATGCCGGGTCGGGTCTGGCCATGGGGATTCGGGCCGGTGCTGAAATGACCTCTTTTGAAATGCGCTTTGTGGCTTTGCGAACAAAAGATATCGTTGCACCGACCGGAACCATTGTTCTGGGACATGATGTCCGGCAGTGCAATTCGAAAGGCGAGGCGCTGTTTCAGGACAGGGAAATCGAACTGGGACGAAAGTTGACCACCAGTGAAAGACTTTTTTATACGGTTCGGGAACAGAAGCAGGGGAAAGGCGCCTGTTTTATTGATATCAGCCGGCTGAATTCCACAGAATATGATCAGTTGATCTCAGCCTATTTGAACATGTCGCCCTCTTTTGTTCTTGAACTTCTGGAGCAAAAAAACAAGGAGCAGCCGGCGATTGAAATATGCGGCTCCGAACCGTATATTAACGGCGGTCACGGTATGGCCGGGTTCTGGATCGACGAGAGAAGGAGAACAACGCTGGCGGGACTGTATGCCGTGGGAGATACGGCCGGGGGGGCACCGAAAAAATATCTCAGTGGATGTTTTGCCGAGGCGGAAATTGCCATTGATGACATCCTTTCCGAATGGGACAGATTACGGGATACGGCGGTGTGTGAAGACACGTTTGCAGCGGCGGCTGATCCGCTATTTGCGCCTCTGAAGCAGAAATGCGGTAATCTGTTTCACGAAGTGGAGGACCGCCTGCATAAAATCATGGAAGAACATGCCGGCGGCAGCACGCAGAACTATGAGACCGATCAAGATCACTTGATGCTCGCTTCGGATTGTCTGGAAGGGCTTGCAAAAAAAGCGCAGAACATGACTGCGGCTGACGGACATGAGCTGATGCGGGTGCATGATACCATTGACCGGGTTCTGCTGGCACGGGTTCTGGTGGCGCATCTGGCCATGCGCAGAGAGACCCGTTGGCCATGTTATCAGACCCGGCTGGATTATCCGCAGAGGGATGATAAGGCTTTCCGCGTTTTTATCAACAGCCGGCTGGACAACGAAAGAATAAAAATGTTTGCGCGGGCGCTTAAATATCCGTATGCTATTGTCGCATGAGGGGATATGTCTGTTTATATCGACACTGATCTTTGTACCGGATGTCCGGATCATGGCGAAAGCCCCTGTGAGGAGGTTTGCCCTGGGGATCTGTTTTTCCGGAAAGACGGAAAAGCCGTACTCAGGGAAGATCCGGACTGCTGGGACTGTCTGGCCTGTGTCAAAGCATGTCCGCACCAGGCGCTGACGGTTTCATTGCCCTTTCAGATATCCGAGTCCCGGCAGCGGATGTTCGCCTCTATCAAGGATAATTTGATTCACTGGAAGGTGGTGGATGTAAGCGGACATACGGTTGCAGAATATTTTCAGAAAAACAGAGCAGGGAAAGAATAGGCCGGTAAGCTTCTCTGTCCGCTTCGAACGTTTTCATAAATGTTGTCACCATACTTTGCAAATAAACGATGATGTGGCGCGCAGTTCGCAGCGTACATGTGTTTGCTGGATGCATAAGTGTCGTCGATTATCTATTGTTCGCACTGTCGTTCCGCACCGTTTTTCGTGAGTTTTCTTTCCGCACATCCGATGTTCAGGGCTGTTCTTTTGTGAATGACGCCAGAGGCTATGGTTTTTTTTTGCAAACGATTTAAAAAATGGTTGACAAATATTATTTCGGTGATAAATATTTCATTAGTGAAATATTATAATTTGAATTAAATTGCCGGATCAAACTTTTGATGTATCGTCGGCGGGGGAGGTGTGCGTGAAAGAAAAGGATGTGATTAAGGACTTGATCGAGATAGAGGTGCGCATGCTGGCGGTGAAAGATCTTTTTAGCGGTGTTGCATCTGAAATGCTCAAGAGCAGTGTGGGGATTCTGGGGTTTGCAGTGAATATGTCCCAGCTCAAGGCCATGACCGCATTCAGTGAGGACAGCCTTTTGAGCATGGGGGAACTTTGCCGGTTGGCCAATGTCAAGATGCCCAGCATGACCGAGGCGGTGGACCGTTTTGAGAAAGAGGGGATTCTTGAGCGGGTTCGGGACAAAAGTGACCGCCGGGTGGTCAAGGTGAAGCTGACCCGGAAAGGCAAGCAAATGCACAGCGAGGTGCTGAAGAAACGGGCCGCTGAACTGACCCGGTTATACGGATCTTTGTCAAGGGCGGACCGCACAACACTGGTGAAATCGTTGAAAAACGTCGCCGAGATTTTGGCTAAAATTGCGGACAGCAAGGGAATGTAAGGAACCGGTTATGCGTCAGATTGCTTTTTACGGTAAAGGCGGTATCGGAAAATCCACTGTGGCAGCGCATTTTTCATATGCTCTGGCGGAACGCGGTATGCGGGTCCTTCAGGTGGGGTGCAGTCCGAAAAATGACAGTACCCATCAGCTGCTGCATGATTTTCCGCCGACGATTCTGGATGTACTCCGGACCCGAGAGTATGACTATGATGCGGTGGGGATGGACGATATCATTACCCCCTCCCCATTGACCTTTAAGGACAGTGGCAAAATCTACTGTGCAGAAAGCGGCGGTCCGGAACCGGGAATCGGGTGCGGTGGCAAAGGGGTGGTGGAGGCCATCGAAACCCTGACCCGTTTGAAGGTTTTTGAAGCACTCCACCTGGATGTGGTGATCTACGATATTCTGGGGGATGTAGTGTGCGGCGGATTTTCGCTTCCCATTCGAAAAGGATATGCCCGGGAAACTTATGTGATTACCAGCGGTGAACTGGAAGCGCTGTATCAGGTGACCAATGTGTCCAAGGCGATTCGCAGGTTTGAGAAGCGGTCCGGCTCAAAGCTTGGTGGTTTGATCGTCAATCTGCGGCGAATGAAAAACGAGACGGACATCGTGAACAGTTTTGCCGGTTTGTTGGGAACAAAAATTATCGGGACAGTTCCATACAGCCAGACGGTCAAGGAGTGCGGTGGTGAAGGGAAATCCGTTTTCGAAGGTGCGCCGGGATGTGAAGAGGCTGCTATTTATCGGAAAATCGGTGATCGTATTATGGAAAACCGTGATCTGGTAATTCCCAATGAGATCAACTTCAAGGACCTTTACAACTGGTGGCTACCGTATATCTCTTAGCATGGCAGAGCGCATGGTGCGTAGAGATACACAAGTTTAAATTAATAATCTAAAGGTGGACAGAATATCTGTTTAATCCTGGAGGATGGAGGAAATATGCGGCAGATTGCCATTTACGGGAAGGGCGGGATCGGAAAATCAATGGTGTCCTCCCATATTTCTTTCGCGTTGGCCGACAAAGGGTTAAAAGTGCTTCATGTGGGGTGTGACCCCAAACATGACAGTACCCGTTTGCTGCTGAAAGGTGCGATGCCGGATACGGTTCTGGAGACGCTTCGGGCCAAGAACTTCAAAGTGGCGGACATCCGGATGGATGAGGTCGTGTTTGAAAGTGTATTTAACAGTTTGTGTGCCGGTGAGATCTACTGTGCGGAAAGCGGCGGTCCGGATCCGGGCGTGGGCTGCGGCGGCAAAGGGGTGGTGGAGGCCATTGAAACTCTGAAGCACCTGAATGTGTTTGAAGCGCTGGCGCTGGATGTTGTGCTTTATGATGTGCTGGGGGATGTGGTGTGCGGCGGTTTTTCCATGCCGATCCGTGAAGGGTATGCGGATGAGATCTATATCGTATCCAGCGGTGAGATCGAGGTACTGTTCGCCGCGTCCAATATTTTCAAGGCGGTGGCCCGTTTCAATCCCCGATCCGGCGCCAGGCTCGGCGGGATTATCGGGAATCTGCGGGAGATGAAGAACGAGAAGAAAGTTCTTTCCGGATTTGCCGAGAAGTGCGCTACCCGGGTGGCCGGGTTTATCCCGTACAGTGAAAAAATCAAAGAATGTTCCGGCAAGGGAGTGACCCTGTTTCAGCATGCCCCGGAAACGCCGGAGTGCGAGGCCTTCAGGCAACTGGCGGAAAATATTTGGGAAAACACAAATTTCTCCGTTCCCGGATCCATGAGTTTTGAGGAGCTCCACGCATGGTGGTCCAGGGTGAAGTGAAAATTGACTATCGACTAATGATGATTGACAAATGTCTGTTTGAGGTTTTGCAACTGACGGCAAGCCTGTAGGGAGAACGATGGGTAAATATTGAATGAACGCCCAATTTAGAACCAAAAACATTCTTTTGCAGATTTTTATTCATTATTCGACGTTGAACGTTCGATGATCAATGTTCTAAAGGGTTTTACAATCAGCAACAAGCCATAAGCTAAGTTAAAGGGCGAATGATCGACTATGGACAGCGGACATTTGGCATCAGTAGAAAATATGTTTTGACAATCCGGTTGATGAATAGACAAATATATAACGAGAGGGTGAACCCATGTCATTACGATCGTATGAACACTGCTGTTCCACCATTCAGGCGCTGGCCAGCCTCGGCAAGATCGAGGGGGTGATCCCATTACTTCACGGGCCGCAGCCGTGCCTGTATCAGAACCAGGTAGGGTCCATGTCCTGCCGGCCGGCCCAGCTGTTAACCGCCGGAACCCTGATCAACAAGAGTGATGTCATTTTCGGCGGTGAAGAAAGCCTCAAACAGCAGGTCAAGAACATTTACCAAAAATACAGGCCCCGGGTCATTGTGATCATCAATACCTGCGTTCCCCAGCTGATCGGTGAGGATGTGGAAGGGGTAATCATTGAACTGGAAGAGGAAATTCCCGAACTGACCGTGGTAACCTGCAAGACGGGGTTTAACTATCCCCGTTCCATGCCCCTGGGCTCCGATGCGGCCTGGGCGGCTCTGGTCGACGGCTTTCAAGAGCAGGAAAAGGTTTCCGGGGCGGTGGGCATTATCGGCCGGACGGGGCAGGATGCCGGGAACATGGCGCCGATCGATATTCCGCTGAAACAGGCCGGGATTCGGACCTTTCTTTTCCCCGCCCCCCATATCGAAGAAATGGAAAAGATCGTGTGTGCGGACAGTCTCTATTCCATCCAGATCACCAATCACCTGACCGGCGGCCGGATCCGGGAAAGGTTCGGCACCGAGACCCGCTTTATCGAAATCCCGGTGGGCCTTGAAGGCACGTCCAATTTCCTGCGGGGGGTGGCGGACCGGGAGAAAAACCGGAAACTCCATGATATTGTGGATGCAGAGGAAAAACGGGTAAAACCGGCATTTGAAAAGATCAAACAGGATCTGGGGAGCAAAGGTTATAAAATGCTGCTGGTGACCGGTCCGGCCAATGAAATGTCGATCGGCAAGATCATGGCGGAATTCGGCCTGGAAGTGCATGTGGTGCCCTGCATGAAAAACCGGCTTTACCAACAGGAAAAAAAGATCATGGAAGAGCGGTACGGGGTGAATTTTATTGAAGAAGATTTCGATCTTCTGGAGGATCTGATTGCGGAGATTCAGCCGGACTTTGTTTCCTGTGAATTCCAGGCCCAGGTGGAGACGGTGCGAAAATTTATTCCCACCATCATTAACATGATGTATCTGTGCGACTACGGGTATGATTATGCCATTGACCTGGGCACCCATTTCTTAAAAACCATCAAGCAGCCTGTTTATCAAAAGTGGCAGGGGTTTGTATCCAAGTATGGAGGATAAACGTTTATGTGTCCGGAAAAAAATGATTTCAGAATGCAGGAGATCCACACCCCGTCCGCGTTTGAGGGCGCGCTCTGGGCGGCTTGCGGCGTGAAGGATGCCATTACCGTTTTTCATGCGCCGCCGGGCTGTTATATCAACCAGCACGTGAATATGCTGGTGAACGACTGGACGGTCGAGCTGTTGTCGACCAACCTGTCCTATGCCAACGTGATGCAGGGGGCGGAAGAGAAGCTGGAGACTGTTCTGCGGAAGGTGACGGCCAAAGATCCGGCTGCCATTATTATTGTTACCGCTCCCAGCGTTGAGGTAACCCGGGACGATGTGGAAGGGGTGGCCGCCAAGGTAGGGTTCAAGGATACGGTGATTATCCACCCGCCCATCGGTGGTAATGTCAATGACGGGAAGGATGCAGCATTGTTGAACTTTCTGGACATCATGGAACCGGCGGACGCGAAAATTCCCAACGCGGTGAATATTATCGGGCCCACTTATTCGACCTTTAACTGGATGGCGGATGTCTGTGAACTGAAGCGGATGCTTGACGGCATCGGGGTGACGGTCAATACGGTCATGACGGCGGGAGCTACTGTTGACGAGATCAAAAAGGCGCCGCAGGCGGCGCTGAACCTGTGCATCTACCCCTATGACTGCGGCGTGAGGACTGCCCGGGAGATGGAAAAACGGTTCGGGATTCCTTATCTGGACAGCCCGATCCCGATCGGTTTCGAGAATTCTGCGCTGTGGCTGGAAAAAATCGCGGCACGTCTCGATATTTCAGATCTTTCCTTTGTAAAAACGGAGATGCAGAGCGCGATTGAGCTGGCCAAATCGAACATGTTTTTTACCGTGACCTTTGAAATGACCGCGGCGCTCTCCTTTGACAACAACAATACCTATGCTGTGGGGCTCAGCGAGTTTTATACCCGTGAGGCCGGAACCGATATCGTGATGTGCGCGGTGAGCAGCCGGGATGCGGCCGAGCGCATCAGCCGGGTCTGTGATCAAGTGCTGCTTAATGCCACCATCGAGCAGAAACGGGATAAGTTTATATCCTCCGCGCCCATGGCGATATTTGGAAATTTCTACGACAAAAAAATCAGCATGGATGAGGGATTTAAAAACTTTATTTTTGCAGATATTCCCACCATCGGCTACCTGGGAACGGAAAACTGTCCCTTTATGGGGTTTCGGGGGGCCAAGTATCTGGTTCAGTGCCTGGTGAACGAGGTCTATATGGGAATATTTCTTGAGACCAAGGGCGAGATGGAAGGTGCCATTTCCGGCGGGGCGGTGCCCTGGGATATCGATGCGGAACAGGCCCTGGTCAAGATATCGGAAATGATTCCCCATTTTGTTCGAGCCACGGCAATGAAAAAACTCCATCAGGCCTCGGAACAGATGGCCATGGATAAAGGTGGCCGTGTGTCAATGACGATTGTTCAGGAAGTGGCGGACAGGTTTACCCCGACCAAGTTCAAGGCCAAGTTTTCCGAGGTGTTTGACAGTGCCGCGCCTGTTTCCGAATCGGAAGAACATGATGAAGAAGAGGAGGTGCCTGTTGACAGTCTTCCCTTTGATATGGACTGGGATGGTGATGCCAAAAACATGCTTGAACTGGTACCTTCGCCGTTTCGAAAGGTTGCGGTGAAGAATACGGAGAATTATGCCAGGGAGCATTCAAACGACCGGGTGACGGTGGCGGTTTTTGAAGCGTTCCGTAAAGAGCTGGGGATGTGAGCCAGGGTTTGCATAACAGATTATCGCGTGTTTAGGCCGGGCCGGGATATTCTCCCGGCCTTGTTTCATTTGAAGATATTGATTTAAATCCGGATTTGTGTTTTAACTGGTGAAAAAGGCCAAAGACGATACATGATAATTCCAAAGGAGACAAGATGAAAATCACGGTGGTTCAAAATACTGTTTTTAAAGCCAAAGATGAAGTGCTGATTATCCCTTTTTTCGAGAAGAAAAAGCGCCTGACCGGCGATGTTCGAGAGATGGACATTCGCAGCGGCGGTCTGATTAAAAGAGTGCTGGCCAGCGGTGATTTCAGCGGAAAGCGCAATCAGAAAAAACTGCTTTATGTAGACCGGGGGATTCATTTTAAACGGATTTTACTGGCCGGGCTGGGCAAGGAAAAGGAACTGACCCTGGACCGGTTCCGGGGCGTGATCGACGGGTGTGCCAAGCGTATTCGGGATGCGGAGATCGAGAGCTTTACCCTGGCGGCTGATTTCCCCAAAAGTCTGAATACGCCATTTTTGTCCTGCGTGCGGGCCGTTGTCGAAGGAGTCCGGCTGGGGCTCTACCGGTTCGATCGCTACAAAACAAAATCGGAGGATCACCCTAAAACGGTCCGGCAGCTGAATCTCTTGGTGGCAACTGAAAAAGAACTCAAAACAGCCAAAAGCGAGGTTCGGCGGACCCAGGCGGTGTGTGACGCGGTATGCCTGGCGCGGGACCTGGTTGCCGGTCCCGGTAATTCGGTTACCCCTGCTTTCCTGGCCGGTCAGGCGCGGACGATGTCCCGGGCCGGCAGACTGACCTGCCGGGTGATCGATGAAAAAGAGGCGGCAAAGCTCAAGATGGGTGCATTCCTGTCCGTGGCCCGGGGCAGTGATCAACCGGCCAAGTTCATCATTTTGGAGCACAAGCCCCGTAAGGTCAAATCGCCGCAGACGGTGGTTATTGTCGGCAAGGCCATTACCTTTGACAGCGGCGGAATTTCCCTGAAGCCGCCGGCCAAGATGGAGGAAATGAAGATGGATATGTCCGGCGGGGCCGCGGCGATGGTGACCCTTCAGGCCTGTTCGAAACTGGATGTGCCGGTGCACGTGGTGGGTCTGATTCCGGCCACGGAGAACATGCCGAGCGGCAAGGCGCTCAAGCCCGGGGATGTGGTTACCGCCATGTCGGGAAAGACCATCGAGATTATTTCCACGGATGCGGAAGGCCGGCTCATCCTGGCGGATGCGCTGACCTATGCGAAGCGCTATCAGCCGGATGCGGTGATCGATATGGCGACCCTGACGGGCGCCTGTATTATTGCCCTGGGCAATGATGTGTCGGCGATTATGGGGAATGATGCGGCCCTGATCGACAGGATCGGTGCGGCTTCGGAACGAACCGGTGAAAAGATCTGGCAGCTGCCGCTGTGGGAGGAATACGGCGAACTGATTAAGAGTGATATCGCGGATATCAAGAATGCGTGTGGCCGGGCGGCCGGGACCATCACTGCCGGATATTTTCTGAAGGAGTTTGCCGCCGATTATTCCTGGGTGCATTTTGATATTGCCGGGACCGCCTGGACCAGCAAGAACCGGCCGTATACGCCGAAGGGGGGCTTCCGGGGTCTGTGTCCGGCTGCTGACGGACCTGCTGGAGAACTGGAAGTAAAACTATCAGGGCGGGATTTGTCTTCAATTAAGTCCCGTTGCTTTCCATCTGGAAATATTCCAATGATTGCAACCGTTGGTTGATTTATTCTGAATGATTTAAAATATCGAAATGATCTTATGGGAGAGGATGTTATGAATAAAATAATCGCATGTTGCGGGCTGGAATGCAGCGCCTGTGCCGCATATATTGCCACCCAGGAAAACAACGAAGCCCTGAGAAAAGAAACGGCCGAACTCTGGGGCAGACAGCTTGATGTTGTGGTGGACCCGCAGAGTATTTCCTGTGACGGCTGTCTCAGCTCCGGACGGCATCTTGATTACTGTGGTATTTGTGGTATTCGGAAATGCTGTTTGGAGAAAAACATACCGAATTGTGCCCACTGTGACCAGTATATGTGTGAGACGCTTGAAAAAGGGCTGTTGTTTTTATCGGAAGTTCTGGAAATGGGACCAATGGAAGATCTTGAAGCAAAAAAGAATCTGGAGGCACTGCGGGCTGAAAAAAAATCCCGGAAATAAAATTACCGGCAAAACGGAAAAGTTTAACTGCCAGTCAAGGCCATGTTTCGGTTCTGCCGAATGCCGGCGGGAAGAAAAATATATTATTGGACCCGGAAGGTCAAAAATCTGTGTGTGCGGCGGTCTTTCATGCCGGCCACCGATTGTTATTGTTCTGACAGTGAAAGACATAACGGTGCTTGCGCAGAAACAGTGGCATTATGATGCAAGCGGTCCTGATGGCTATGTGCCAGGGCTGTCCTGAAAATATCTCGACATGTTTTTTTTGCACGGCCTTGATTTTTTGGTAATTCTAACCACAAAATATATATATATCGAGACGGCGGTTTGGCGAGATGAAATGATGGAGTTGCAAAACGAAAAAAACGGGTGTCTTCCCGGCCTTTCAGAGGGGGGGTATCGCACCATTTTTAACAGTGCCAATGATGCTATTATTATCCATGACATAAAAGACGGCCGGGTGCTTGAAGTAAATCATAAAATGTTGGAAATGTACGGTTATACCCGGGAGGAGGCGCTTGGTCTGGATCTGGACGTGGTCAGCGAGGGCCTTTCTCCCTACAGCCAGGTTGATGCTGCTCAATGGATCGAAAAAGCTGTTGCGGGGGAGCCGCAGCTGTTTGAATGGAGAGCCAAGAAGAAATCAGGGAAAATTTTTTGGGTTGAAGTAAATCTTAAGCGAATCACATTCGATGGCGGGGACCGTTTGCTGGCCATTGTCAGAAACATTTCTGAGCGCAAGCTTGCGGAGAAGGCGTTAAAAGAAAGTGAAGCCCAGTTCCGGTCTGTTATCGATAATACCTCCGATTCGGTTATTATTACCGATGAAACAGGAAAGATTACTTACTGGAACCGGGGATCGCAGAACATTTTTGGGTATACCGGAGACGAAATCATTGGGGCGTCGATCAATATGCTTTTGCCGGAAAATGTTAAGCGGGGAAAAGACGAAGCACTGACGACCTATGATGATGTAAGGAATTCAACGGAATTCGGCACTGTCCAAAAATCATATGCCAGGCGAAAAGACGGCAGCATATTTCCGCTCGATGTAACGCTGTCGTGCTGGGAGCGTGATGAAAAATACTACTTTTGTTCAATTATCCGGGATATTAGCGAGCGGGAAAAGGTAGAGCAGCGGTTCCGGGCGATATTCAATTCTTCGGTCGATTCCATTATCATTTCAGACAGTGACGGAAAAATTATCTCCTGCAATCCGGCAACCCGTGATGTGTTCGGTTATGATCCTGCTGAACTTATCGGCAAATCAGTAAAAGTTTTACTTCCGCAGGAAAATCGCAATGAAGTTGATGATCTGTTAAAGAAAAAGGTTCTTCTGACTTTTTTGTACACAAAAACAGGGTTAAACCCCTGTGAAAACTTTAAAAATGCTCTTTGAAAATTGACACGTTTCCAAGGCTCGGTTACAGTAGCTG